>Ga0181531_10002859_pt1 | contig 10692 bp, 15 predicted proteins | sample PEATcosm2014_Bin_38_FD_119743 | JGI IMG/M metagenome (GOLD analysis project Ga0181531, IMG submission 119743) | Peatland microbial communities from MTU Mesocosm Facility, Houghton, MI, USA - PEATcosm2014_Bin11_10_metaG | ecosystem: Environmental > Terrestrial > Soil > Wetlands > Peat | place... | reverse complement strand
GTCCTTGACCGTCAGGACGAAATGGTCGATGCGGTCGATTAAAATCGGCGCGCTCATCGACGCGCCTTCGCGCTGCGGCGCGGCCGGGTTTCGCGCGCGACCCAGTCGAGATAGGGCTTGTATCCGGCGGCCACGCGAATGGCCTCGATGCAGGGGCAATCGTAGGAATGGAGCTGCCGGATCTTGGCGATGAGCGGTTTGAGCCGCGCCTTGGTGGTTTTGAGGATCAACACCGCCTCGCGGCCGCGCCGTATCTTGCCGTCCCACCAATAAATGGAAATTGCCCCGCCGATGACATTGGCGCAGGCGGCAAGCCGGGAAGCGACCGCTTGGCGGCCGATTCGTTCGGCCTCCGCCCGGCCGCTGGTGGTGGCATAGACCCACATCACCGCCATTTTTCTCTCCTGTCGTAACGAGTCGCGGCGCTTCCCCGGAAGCCGCAAGGACGCTACCATGATGGCTTCGCGGGCTGTCCGCCAGGGGGGTGGCGACTTGTCCGAAGACCAGGTTAAAGAGCCGAAAAAGCATCACGGCCCGACCGCGTCGCAACGCGCCTGGCTGAAGCGCGGCCTCGACGAGCCGGGCGGCAAGCTGCCGATGTTCGACGCTGAAGGCCGCCAGGTCGATCAGCGCACGGTGCAGTCCTGCATCGATTCGGGCTGGGCCGAGCCTTGGATCGCCAATCCGATCAAGCCGGATTGGCAAATCTGCCGACTGACGGAAAAAGGCCGCGGCCTCGCCCGGGGTCAGGAACAGACGCGATCGGCCCGTTCTCAACCTCATAAATTAGATGAGAAGAAAACGACTAAGACCTGAATTTATAATATTAATGTTTCGAGTCGTTCTTTGAAACGACAAATCAGGAAAAAATGGTCGGAGCGGCGAGATTTGAACTCGCGACCCCTTGCACCCCATGCAAGTGCGCTACCAGACTGCGCTACGCTCCGCCCGGCCCGATTCGGCTGGGGCGACTATAGTGACGAGGACTACCCTCTGGCAATCGCACCATCGCCGCGAAAACCGCCTGCGACTCGAGTTTAGCCGCGGACTTTCTTCAATTCCTCGCGCAACGTCAAAAGCTCGCGCCGGAGCTCGAACAACTCGCGGCGCATATCGTCGACCTTTTCGCCGTCTTTGGCGGCGGCGGTGGTCGGCAGCGACAAGCGCGGGATGTCGTCGGTCTTGAGCGCGCCTTCGCGCAGCAGCTTCTGCACCCCTTTGATGGTGTAGCCCTGCTCGTAGAGACATTGGCGGATGCGGCGCAGCAGCAACACGTCGTCGGGGCGGTAATAACGCCGCCCGCCGGCGCGTTTCAGGGGTTTCACCTGCGGGAATTTGGATTCCCAGAAACGCAGCACGTGTTGCGGCACCTCGAGCTCCTGCGCCACCTCGCTGATGGTGCGGAACGCATCGGCCGATTTGGAATTGCGCCGGGCGCTGGGCGGCACCGGCGGCGGACTCAGCATTTCGGGCATGCGCATGGTCATGCGGCGCCGCCATGTTTGACCGCGCCCGGCGACAGCGTGGTGTTGATCTGGTCTTTGAGGACGTGCGATGCGCGGAACACCAGAACGCGCCGCGGGTTGATCGGCACTTCCTTGCCGGTCTTGGGATTGCGGCCGATGCGGCGGCCTTTCTTGCGCACGGCAAAGCTGCCGAAGGACGAAACCTTGACCATTTCGCCGCGCGCCAGCGCCTCGGCGATCTCGTTCAGGACGGTTTCCACCAGCTCGGCGGATTCGTTCCGCGAGAGCCCAACCTCCTGGTAAACCGCCTCGCTCAATTGAGCGCGCGTAACCGTTTGCCCCGCCATGTTAGGACTCCCCTTTGTCCCCCAGGCCCTTTGTCCTGGGCCCTTTCCTTAAACCTATCCCGCAGTGGGATATTTTGCAAATACAGCGTCTTGTGGGCAGTTCTTGAATAGCGGGGATAACTTTTACCACGTCCAACCCCGCTCCGGACGCGGCTTAGGGCCTCTTACCAGCGCACCAGGCCGGCACCCCAGGTCAATCCCCCGCCCATCGCCTCGAGCAGCACCAGCTGGCCGGGCTTGATCCTGCCGTCATCCGTGGCCTCGGCCAGGGCCAGGGGAACCGAGGCGGCCGAGGTATTGGCATGGCGGTCGATGGTCACCACCACCTTGTCGCTCGGCAGGCCCAGCTTCTTGGCGGTGCCCTCGATGATGCGCAAATTGGCCTGATGCGGCACCAGCCAGTCGATGTCCTTGGCCTCGAGTCCATTGGCGTCGAGCGCTTCGTGCGCCACCTCGGCCAGGCGCTGCACCGCATGCAGGAAGATCTTCTTGCCTTCCATGCGCAAATGGCCGGCGGTCCCGGTGGTGGACGGGCCGCCATCGACATAGAGCAGTTCGTAGCCCTTGCCGTCGGTATGCAGATGGGTCGAAAGAATGCCGCGTTCCTTCATGTTCGAACCCCGGCCCGCGGATTCGGTGCCGTTGGCCGGTTTGCCCTCCAGCACCAATGCCCCGGCGCCGTCGCCGAACAGCACGCAGGTGCTGCGGTCCTGCCAATCGAGGATGCGCGAAAAGGTCTCGGCGCCGATCACCAAGGCGCGCTTGGCCTGGCCGCAGCGCAACGCGTTGTCGGCCACGGACAGCGCGTAAATGAATCCGGTGCAGACGGCGTGGACGTCGAAAGCGGCGCCGTGCGTGATGCCGAGGCTTGCCTGAACCTTGGATGCGGTGGCGGGAAAGGTGTTGTCGGGCGTGGCGGTCGCCAGCACGATCAGGTCGATGTCGACGGGTTTGCACTTCGCGGCCGCCAGGGCCTTTGCCGCCGCCTTGATGGCGAGGTGCGAGGTGAATTCGCCTTCGGCGGCGATATGCCGCTGGCGGATGCCGGTGCGCTGCACGATCCACTCGTCCGAGGTTTCGAGCTTGGCCGCCAGTTCGGCGTTGGTGAGGATGCGCTCGGGCAGGTAGGAGCCGCAGCCCATGATTTGCGAACGGTAATTCATGGCCGTGCGCCGCTTGCCGCCGTCTTGTCCGCCGCGTCGGGCAACGCGCTCATTTGCTGGATCTCCTCGTGCAGCTTGTCGAGGAAGCCGTTCTGTTCCATGTCGCAGGCCACGCCGATGGCGTTGGCGAATCCCAGCGCGTCGGTCGAGCCGTGGCTTTTGACGCAGATGCCCTGGATGCCGAGGAACACCGCGCCGTTGTAGCGCCGCGGATCCATGCGGTTGCGAAGCTTGCCGAGGGCGCGGTTGGCGAACAGATAACCGAGCCGGGCCATCAGCGAATTGCGGAACGCGGCGCGCAGGAAGCTGGAATAGAGCTTTGCCGTTCCCTCGATGGTCTTGAGCGCGATATTGCCCGTGAAACCGTCGGTCACGACCACGTCGACCGTGCCCTGGGCGATATCGTCGCCCTCGATGAAGCCGTGGAAACGCACCGGCGCGCCCGGCCCCCGGAGGCGCAAGGCGGCGCCGCGCACCGCGTCGTTGCCCTTCATGTCCTCGGACCCGACGTTGAGCAATCCCACGACCGGCTGGGTCACGCCCAGCACGGTGCGCGCGAACACGTCGCCCAGCAGCGCGAACTGCACCAGGTTTTCGGAATCGCATCCGATGTTGGCGCCGAGATCGAGCATCACGCTCTCGCTGCGCAACGTCGGCATGAAAGAGGCGATCGCCGGCCGGTCGATGCCCGGAATCATCTTGAGCACGAATTTCGCCATCGCCATCAGCGCGCCGGTGTTGCCGGCCGACACCACGCAATCGGCTTCGCCCGCCGCAACCGCGTCGATGGCCAGCCGCATCGAGGAGCGCCGCGCGCCGCGCAGCGCGACCGATGGCTTGGCGTCGTCGGTGACGAATTCGTCGGTGTGATGGATGACGGCGTGTTCCGCCAGTTTGGGAAGCTTGTCGAGGAGCGGGCGGATGCGGCTTTCGACGCCGTAGAACAGGAACTCGGCCTGCGGGAAACGTAAAAGCGCGATGCTGGCGCCATTTACCACCATGTCGGGCGCCTGTTCGCCGCCCATGGCGTCGAGCGCGATGACCACCCGCTTGCTCAAAGCGGCGTCACGCCGTCTCGGTCGGTGCCGGAACCACCTCGCGCCCGTCGTAATAGCCGCAGGCGGCGCACAGGTGATGCGGCCGCCTCAACTCGCCGCAATTCGGGCATTCGACGTAAGCGGATGGCTTCAGCGCGTGGTGCGAACGCCGCATGTTGCGGCGCGACTGGGAGGTCTTTTTCTTCGGAACGGCCATGGAATGATCTCGGGAGGTTGGCCCCGGCGGGGCTGGCCGCAGTTAGGTAGCGAATATCGGGCTTTCCCGCAACCTCGTTCGCCTAATCCTTGGAACTATTCTTCTTTCCCCAGGCCGCCAGGGCCTGGAAGGGCGACGGGGCCTTGCCCAGAGCGGCCGGAACCGAGGCGGCGGCGCCCGGGGCGTGCGGGAACGGGTCGAGCGCCAGCGAAAGCTGCTGGGCCACCGCCTCGCCGATATCGATGATGCCGTTTTCGATCGGCTCGATGGTTTCGGCCGCGCCGTCGAGATTGACCTCGTGAGCCTCCTCGCCGCCGCCGTAAAGCACGGTGAAACCCTCGTCGACGCGGCTATGAACCGGCGCCAGCGAGACCACGCAGGCCTGCGTCACATCGGCGTCGAGCTCGGCGGTGAGGCGGATAAGGCCGCCGGGAATCTCGCTCAATCGCACCACCGCCTCGAGTCGCTCAAGCGTGACGAGGTCGAATCGCTTGGCCAGCGCCTTACGCTCAGCCGGGTTGGCGGCGATCTCGAAGCGCTGTTCATCGCGTTTCAGCCGGGAGATCTCGATCGGCCGCGAAAATTCGGGCGCGGGCGGCGCCTTCATGACGGGTTCTCCGCCGCCAGCGGCCATTCGCCGCGCAACAGCGCGTCGACCGGCGCGCGCGCCAGCGCCGCTTCCTGGCGCCGCAGATACGAGGCGGCGGCGGCGAGCTGCGCGGGCGCGGGCTTGGCCGTGCCGAAGAGATTGCGTTCCAGGGCCTGCTCGAGATTTTCCTCGCCCGAGAGCCCCCGGTCATAGGCGCGGATGCGGCCGTAAAAGGACTGCGCCATGGCCTTGACCTGGCGGCCGACGCCGAGATCGCTGGCGCCCATTTCGCGCAGATTGCGGTCCAGATCGGCGAACATGGCGTCGAACAACTCCTGGGAGAATTCAGCCGTTGCGGGCGCGGATTTGAGCCGTCGCAGCGCCAGGTAGGCATGCAACACGATCATCTCGAAGCGTCCGTCGAGCGTATCGGGCACGCCCCAGCCCGAAAAGAAAGACTCCGCGCGCGCCGAATGAACGATTTCGCCATAAAGCGCATGGGCGGCGTTGCGGTTGGGTTTGCGGCGGAACAGCGAACCGATCGTCATGTCAAAAACCCCGGTTAGCCCATTGAAAGACGGGGCCTTTCAAGATACAACTTTCCCCCGACATGGAGATGTTTTTCAAGCCCGTTCATAGCATCCGTTGGCGTCTCGCCGCGCCGCTTTGCGTTGCCTGGATGCTGGCTGCTTGCAATGTGCCGGTCGATCAGCGCGGCAATTTGCCCGAAGAAAACAACCTGTCCCAGATCAAGCCGGGCGAAACCGACAAGGCGACGGTGACGCGGCTGCTCGGCACGCCGTCGACGGTCGCCGCCTTCGACCCCAACACCTGGTACTACGTCAGCCAGAAAACCAAGACCGTCGCGTTCTTCCGCACCGACGTGCTCGATCAGGAAGTGGTGTCGATCACCTTCAATCCGGATGGCGTGGTCAAGACGGTCGACACTCACGGCTTGCAGGATGCCCAGGCGGTGACGCCCAATCCCAACGCCACGCCGTCCAAGGGCCGGGAATTCTCGACCATCGAGATGTTCCTCGGCAATTTCGGCAAGTTCGTCAACAAGAGCCGCCCCTCCGACAGCGGCGACACCGAGGGCGGCGGCGGACCGTAAGCCCGCGCCGCTGTTCCGCTTCGTCTTCGCTTAGCGCCAGATGGCGAGTATCGCCAGCAGCAGGATCGCCACGATGTTGGTGATCTTGATCATCGGGTTGACCGCCGGCCCGGCGGTGTCCTTGTAGGGATCGCCGATGGTGTCGCCGGTCACCGCGGCCTTGTGGGCTTCCGAGCCCTTGCCGCCGTAATGGCCTTCCTCGATGTATTTCTTGGCATTGTCCCAGGCGCCGCCGCCCGACGTCATCGAGATGGCGACGAAGATGCCGGTGACGATCGTCCCCAGCAGCATCGCGCCCAAGGCGCTGAATCCGGCGCCCTTGCCGCCGATCGCCGAGACGACGAAGAACAGAATAATCGGCGCCAGCACCGGCAGCAGCGACGGCACGATCATCTCCTTGATCGCCGCCTTGGTGAGCAGATCGACGGCGCGGCCGTAATTGGGCTTGCCCTTGCCCGTCATGATGCCCCTGATCTCCTTGAACTGGCGGCGGACTTCGATGACCACCGAGCCCGCCGCGCGGCCGACCGCGGTCATGCCCATCGACGCGAAGAGATAGGGCAAGAGGCCGCCGACGAAGAGACCGACCACCACATAGGGATTCTGGAGCGTGAAATTGACCTGAATGTCGGGAAAGTAGTGCGACAGGTCGTTGGTATAGGCGGCGAACAGCACCAGCGAGGCGAGGCCCGCCGAGCCGATGGCATAGCCCTTGGTCACCGCCTTGGTGGTGTTGCCGACGGCGTCGAGCGCGTCGGTGATCTTGCGCACCTCGTGCGGCAGCTTGGCCATCTCGGCGATGCCGCCGGCATTGTCGGTGACCGGCCCATAGGCGTCGAGCGCCACGATCATGCCGGCCAACGCCAGCATGGTGGTCGCGGCGATGGCGATGCCGAAGACGCCGGCGAGCAGCGAGGCGACGACGATGCCGGCGCAGATCACGATCACCGGCAGCGCGGTCGATTCCATGGAGATGGCCAGGCCTTGGATGACGTTGGTGCCGTGGCCGGTGGTCGAGCTTTTGGCGATGCTGCGCACCGGGCGGTAGGCGGTCGAGGTGTAGTATTCGGTGATCCAGACCAAAAGGCCGGTGACCGCGAGGCCGGTGAAGGCGCAGCCGAGCAGACCGTAGCCGGTAACCGCGCCGCCGCCCGACATCAGCGCCATGGCGCCGAAGCCGACCAGCTTCCAGATCACGAACCAGATCGCCGCCGCCGACAGGATCCCGGTCACGACCAGGCCCTTGTACAGCGCCGCCATGATATTGCGACTCCGGTGACCCAGCTTGACGAAGAAGGTGCCGATCACCGAGGCGAAGATGCACACTCCGCCGATCAGCAGCGGCAACAGCATCATGGTGTCGCGCATCGGGCCGTCGAAGAAGATAGCCGAAAGCAGCATGGTGGCGACGATGGTCACGGCATAGGTCTCGAACAGGTCGGCCGCCATGCCGGCGCAGTCGCCGACATTGTCGCCCACATTGTCGGCGATCACCGCCGGGTTGCGCGGGTCGTCTTCGGGAATTCCGGCCTCGACCTTGCCCACCAGATCGGCGCCGACATCGGCGCCCTTGGTGAAGATGCCGCCGCCCAGCCGCGCGAAGATCGAGATCAGCGATGCGCCGAAGCTCAGGGACACCAGCGCCTCGAGGATCGGGCGCGGGTCGATCCCCGGCACCGTGGCGCGCAGGAAGAGGTAATAGAGCGTGACGCCGAGCAACCCGAGGCCGACGACCAGCATGCCGGTGACCGCGCCGGCGCGGAAGGCGATGTCGAGACCGGCGGCGAGGCCCTGCTTGGCCGCCTGGGCAGTGCGCAAATTGGCGCGCACCGAGATGTTCATGCCGATATAGCCCGCCGCGCCCGACAGCACCGCGCCGATCAGGAATCCGAGACCGCTGCGCCAGCCCAGCGTGACCACCAGGATGACGAAGATGACCGCGCCGACAACGGCGATGGTGCGGTATTGGCGGTTGAGATAAGCCTTCGCGCCTTCCTGCACCGCGGCGGCAATTTCCTGCATCCGCAGGCTGCCGGGATCGGCCGACAACACGATGCGGCTGGTGCCGATGCCGTAAATCACGGCGACCACGCCCCCGAGGATTACCACCCAATAGGCCAAGCTCATGTCGGAAAGCCCCCGATCCCGAATCGTTCTGAAAAGCGGGCGGACCATGCCAGAACGCAACCGCCGAGGCAACCCAGGAGGATTGCACCCGGAAACAGGGCCTGCTTGAAGCCCCGAAGCGGGAATCGGGCGGAGACTTGAGTTATGCTAGCCGCCCGCCCGATGCGAACCAATGCGGGCGACAAGAAAATGGGGGAAACCATGGGCAAAAAGCACGATCGGTGTCTCTTGGCCGTCATAGCATGGATATTATTTCTCGGCGGCGTGTTAGGCCTTGTGATTGGGTTGCATGGAACATTCGCCGGCATTCCTCAGCCCGCAGATTTTGGCGTTAGGCGAATTGGCACCGGCCTGTGGCTGCTGTTCTCCGCCGTGACCATCTACCTCAGAAGCAGGGTCTAGTTTGAGTTATGCTCGCCGTCTGTCCGACCCGAACCAACGAGGCCGGACGCGAAAGTTAGGGGGAGAGAACGCTATGAAAATCGTGCTGTCACTGTTCCTGCTGTTGCTCGTATCGACGGGCGCTTACGCCCAAACGGTGCAGGTCGACCGCATCGATATCGTCGAATACGGCATCTACACCGCAAACATCGCTGGCCAGCAAGCGGCGCCCAATACGGCCGCGGGCACCGTGACGACTTTAAACGACATTCAGCATGCCGCGACCACCCAGGCCATTCCCGCGCAGCAAGGGGTACGCTTCGGCTTTCGCTTTGTCGTGGTCGGCGCGCCCGCGGGCACGGCGGTGCCGCTTCACATGGTGACGATCTTCCCGCCCCCCGGCCTGACCAATCCGTCCACGCAGCAACCCAAGGCCCAAAGCGAATACGATACCAGCGCGCCCATCGGGCAGACCTGGTTCAAAGGTTACACGCTCACCAATGACTGGGAAGTCATGCCCGGCGTCTGGACGATGCAAATCTGGTATCAAGGCCGCAAACTGGCCGAACAGCAATTCACCGTCGTGAAACAGTAAATCCGCCCAGCTGCCGGGTGGGGTTCAGAAGTGGCGGTAGCCCGCCTGCGGCAAAGAGGCGGGCTTGCCGGAGGCGTCGAGCACGCGCACGCCCGCGCCCTTCTCGAAACGACCGATCGGCGTCAACGGCAATTCGAGTTTCCTGGACAGCGCGGCGATGCGCTTGGCCGCGCGCGCCGGCGCGGCGAAGACCAGCTCATAATCATCGCCGAAGCACAACGCCGCGAAAATGCGTTCGGGCTCGGCCCGGACGGCTTCGCGCGCGGCCTTGGATAGCGGCAGCTTCTTGGCCTCGATGACGGCGCCGAGCTTGGATGCGGTGCAGATATGGCCGAGATCGGCGACCAGCCCGTCGGATATGTCGGCGGCGGCATGCGCCAGGCCCGCGAGCGCGCGGCCCAGATCCAGGCGCGGTTCGGGCAGGCGGTAGCGGCGGATCAGAAAATCGCGCGCAATCGGCGCAAGCCCGGTCAGCTCGCCCTTGAGCGCGGCCAGGCCGAGCGCCGCATCGCCCAGGGTTCCCGACACATAGACCAGGTCGCCCGGCTTGGCGCCGGCGCGCAGGATCGCCCCGCCGCGCTTCACCTTGCCGAAGGCGGCGACCGATAGCGTCGCCGGACCGGGCGTCGCGGTTGAATCTCCGCCGTAGAGCTTGATGCCGAAGCGCTTCTGGTCGGCCGCCAGACCTTTGGCGAAGGCTTCGATCCATGCCTCGCCGCAGGAAGGCGGCAAGCACGTCACCAGCAGATAGCCCACCGGCGTGGCGCCCTTGGCGGCGAGATCCGACAGATTGACCCGCAGCAGCTTTTGCGCGATCTCGCCCGGCGGGTCGTCGGGCCGGAAATGCACGCCGGCGACGATGGCGTCGGTCTTGAGAACGTATTGCTCGCCCTTGGCTCCCGGGATCAGCGCGGCGTCGTCGAGCAGCCGGAGGCCGCCCGGCGCCGCCAGCGGCGCGAAAAAGCGCGCGATGCGCTCGAATTCATCGAGACGCGGTTTCGCCGTCACGGCGCTTCTCCCCGAGCTCGCCCACCCGTAATTGCCGCGCCAGGCTGTCGAGCACGCCGTTGACCAGTCCCGGTTCCTTGGCTCCGAAAAAGGCATGGGTGATGTCGAGATATTCGTTGATGACGATTTCCGCCGGCACGTCCGGGCGATGCGCCAGCTCGAAAGCGCCGCAGCGCAGGATGGCGCGCAGCACGGATTCAAGACGGGCGAGCGGCCAGTCCGGCGTCAGCGCGGCCGAAATCACGCGGTCGAGCTCGGCTTCGTGCGCCGCCGCGCCATCGGCGATCGCTTCGAAGAATTCCTTGTCGGCTTCGCCGAAATCCTCATCCTTGCCGGTCTCGCCGAGCCGGTGGGCGAGGAATTCCTCGATCACCTGGCGCGGTTCGGCCTGCGTCAATTCGATCTGGTAGAGCGCCTGTACCGCGGCGAGCCGCGCGGATGTCCGCTTGCGGCCGGGCTGCGCGTTCACCGGCTCTTGTCCGCGAAACGCTGGCGCAGTGCGATCATGGCGAGGCAGGCGCGCGCCGCCTCGCCGCCCTTGTCTTTCTTGTCCTTGCGCGCGCGCGCCATGGCCTGGCGCTCGTTTTCGACCGTCAACACGCCGAAACCGATGGCGATGCCGCGCAGCGCCAGCTCCTGGATGCCGCG
>Ga0181531_10002857_pt1 | contig 10695 bp, 10 predicted proteins | sample PEATcosm2014_Bin_38_FD_119743 | JGI IMG/M metagenome (GOLD analysis project Ga0181531, IMG submission 119743) | Peatland microbial communities from MTU Mesocosm Facility, Houghton, MI, USA - PEATcosm2014_Bin11_10_metaG | ecosystem: Environmental > Terrestrial > Soil > Wetlands > Peat | place... | reverse complement strand
GCGGGCATCCGTTTCGGCGCCGGCTATCCCATCACGCCCTGGTCCGACATCATGGAACTGCTGCGGCGCGAATTGCCGAAATACGGCGGCATGTTTGTCCAATGCGAGGATGAAATCGCCTCCATCTCCATGGCCCTGGGCGCCAGTTATGCGGGCCGCCTGGCAGTGACCGGTTCGAGCGGTCCGGGAATTTCTTTGAAAAGCGAAGGCATCAGTTGGGCGGTGATGGCCGAGATGCCGTTGATTATTGTGGATGTGCAACGCGGCGGGCCGTCCACCGGCATGCCGACGAGTGTGGAACAATCCGACCTTTACATTGCCTGCTTCGGCGGACACGGCGACGCGCCGCGGGTGGTGATCGCGCCGTCGAACGTCGAAGACTGTTTCTATACGGCCATTGAAGCCGTCAACATTGCGCGCAAATACAACGTCCCCGTCTTGATCCTGAGCGATCAGGCCATCGCCACGCGCATCGAGGCGTTTCTGGAGCCGGACCTGGAAAAAATTTGCCAGAACATTTCCCCTGACCTTTCGCCCGTACCGGATTTCAAGCCGTACGATTTGTCCACGCCGGACGGCATCGTGCCGCGCGTCGTGCCCGGCACGCGCGTCAACAGCGGCAAATATCCCATCGCCACCGGCCTGGAACACGATGAGATGGGACATCCGACCGCCTCGCCGAAATTGCACATGCAAATGACCGCCAAGCGCCGCAAGAAGCTTCAGGCGCTGGCCGCCACGCTGCCGACGCCGAAACTTTACGGCCCGCCCGAAGGCAACGTGCTGCTGGTCGGCTGGGGCTCGACCCGGGGGCCGATTTGCGAAGCCGTGGACCGCGCCCGGGCGGAAGGCGACAGCATTTCATCGCTGCACCTGCGTCACCTCAATCCGCTGCCCAACGGGTTGGGCGACATTTTCTCCGGTTTTCATCACGTCTTTGTCGTGGAGATGAACGACGAAGGCCTTTATGGCCAGGGCCAGTTGGCGACGCTGTTGCGCGGGCGTTATGCGGATGCGCGCATCCGCAGCATCAGCAAGACCGACGGCCTGACTTGGAAGGTGAAGGAGATTCTTGCTGCCGTAAAAACGAAGTTGTCCTCGAACGGTGAGGCCGTAAGAGCGGTCTAACTTCTGCTTTGGTGAAGGATTTGAATTTATGAGTGAAGCTATTGCTGAAATACCTGCGCGCGAAAACCTTGCCGCGGCGCCAGTGGCGCCCGGCGTCGAACGCAAGGGTCTGACGAAAAAAGAGATCGCCGCCGATCACCCGACATGGTGCCCCGGTTGTGGCGATTTCTCGGTGCTCGCGCTTTACTTCAAGCTCATCGAGAAGCGCAAGATGTGGCACGAGAACATCACGACCGTCGCGGGCATCGGCTGCTCCAGCCGGTTCCCGTATTTCGTGCAGGCGCACGGGGTGCATTACATTCACGGGCGCGCGCTGCCGTTTGCCACGGGGGTTTCCCTCTCCCGGCCGGACCTGCACGTGTTTGTTTTCGGCGGTGATGGCGACGCGTTTTCCATCGGCGGCAACCATTTCAACCATACCGCGCGCAAGAACATCAAGATGACCTACGTGGTCATGGACAACTGGGTTTATGGCCTGACGAAGAAGCAGACTTCACCGACCTCGCCACTCGGGTTCAAGAGCAAGACCGACCAGTGGGGCGCGGTGGATTATCCCATCAACCCGATGAAGCAGGCGATTTCCGCCGGCGCCACGTTTGTCGCGCGCACGACGTCCACAAATCCGAACCACGTGCTGGCGATGATGGAGGCCGCGATGGACCATGACGGTTTTGGTTTCATCGAATGCCTGAGTGAATGCGTGGAGTTTTATGAAGGCGCGTTCGATGCCGCGAACCCGCGCAAGGGCGGCGTGTTCCGGGAGGTTCCCAAAGAACATGATGTAAACGACGAACTGGCCGCCTACAAACTGGCTGGCGCGGATTTTCCCGGTTACTTCGGCATTTTCTACAAAAACCTGAAGCCGACCAAGAACGCGAAAGAGGCCGAAATCATCAAATCGTATCAAAGCAAGGTCACCGGCCTGAAAGACTGGCAGATCCTCCAGAAAAGCTTCGACCGGATGAAGTAAGGCCATCAACGATATTCGATTTGCGATTTACGAGCCTGGGGATTTCCCGGGCTCGTAAATTTTTTTGTGGCGCGCCCATCGTAAATCGTAAATCGTAAATCCGATGCCGATCTACGAATTTGCCTGTCCGAAGTGCCGGAAGATTTACAGCTTTCTGTCCCGGCGCCTGAATCCCGGCCGGTCGCCGGTCTGTCCCAAATGCGGCAACAAAAAAATGTCCAGGCAGGTCAGCCGCTTTGCCCTGAGCAAGGGATTGAAGGAACCGGCGGCAAAAGGCGAAGTGGCCGGTGAACCGCCGATGCCGGACCTGGACGACCCGCGGGTCGAGCGCGCCATGATGGAGCTGGAACGTGATATGGAGCATCTGGACGAGAGCAATCCGCGGCACATGGCACACCTGATGAAGAAGATGAAAGACCTCATGCCGCCGGGTTCCGTTCCCAAGGAGCTGGACGTGGCCATCAAACGGCTGGAAGCCGGCGAGGATCCGGAGAAGATTGAGGCCGACATGGGTGATCTTCTCGGCGATTTTATGGGCGGCGGGGAAGGCGGCGGCAACGGCGGCTACACACGCGACAGCGGATTGTATGACTACTGACCGGGGATACGGGGTGAAGGCCGTCTATTTCACGTTTGAAGGGCTGAGTTCCTTTTCAACGTCCCTTTATTCATATTATGTTTATTTTTTGATGCGGGACGAGTTTGGCTTTGGCAACAAGGGCAACCTCGCTTTTGCCGCGTTGAACGGCCTCATTTACACCATCTCCGCCTGGCAGGCCGGACGATTCGCCCAGCGCCACGGCTATTTTGCCGCGCTCAAAATCGGTTTCAGCGTGATGAGCCTGGCCCTGGCTGCCGGCTCGCAACTCCACTCGGCGGCCGGCGTGATGTTCGTTACCGGCTTGCTCAACATCGGCATGTGCTTCCTGTGGCCGACCATCGAGGCGCTCGTCAGCGAGGGCGGAAACGCCGTCACCCTGCCGCGTGCCGTTGGCACCTACAACGTCGTCTGGGCTTCCACGAACGCCCTGGCCCTTTTCGGCGGCGGCACACTCGTGGAAGCGTTCGGATTCAAAGTCATTTTTTACGTGCCGCTGGTCCTGTGCCTGGCGCAACTGGCAGCGGTGTGGTGGCTGGAAAAACGCGTGCTCAGCGCGGCGCCGGCCACCCACGCCGAACCTGCGCCTGCGTCCGTGCCCGACCCCAACCGGCCTTCGCGGGTGAAAGCGCAGGCGTTCCTGCGCATGGCCTGGCTCGCCAATCCGTTCGCTTACATCGCCATCAATACTTTGATTCCCGAGCTGCCGGGCTTGGCCACGCGGTTTCATCTCTCACCGATGTTCGCGGGATTCGCCTGTTCGCTCTGGGGCTTCGTGCGGTTCGGGACGTTTCTGATGCTGTGGTATTGGACCGGCTGGCATTACCGATTCCGCTGGCTGGTGGTGGCGTTCGCCCTGCTCATCGTTTCGTTTGCCGCGATCCTCACGGTGCCGAGCCTCGCGGTGTTGATTGTGGCACAGATTTTCTTCGGCGGCGCCATCGGGCTGATTTACTACTCGTCGCTGTTCTATTCGATGGACGCAGGCGAAGCCAGGGGCGACCACGGTGGCATCCACGAGGCCGCCATCGGCGTCGGCAACTGCATCGGCCCGGCGGCTGGTGCGGTGACGCTGCAATTCCTGCCGCAGGTTGTCCACGGCGGCGCGGTGGCCGCGAGCGGGCTATTGCTGTGCGGTTTCGGCGCGCTGCTGGCCATCTGGAAATCCGCGCGATAAGGAAAGAAACATCGAACATCGAATGAATTGCACAACGACGGCCTGATTCGACGTTCAATGTTGGGCGTTCGATGTTCGATGTTTTCTGTTCTGCTTGGTTTCTTCGTTCCTTTGTTGTTAAATTTCCGCCATGTCCGCTGAACAACAATCGCAACCTGACCCGCAGCGCAAGACCTTGGACGACCGCGCGAAGATGACGGAGTTGGAGCGCCTCCGGCATTCGGCCGCGCACGTGCTCGCGACGGCCATCCTGCGACTCTGGCCGGACGCCCAGTTCGCCGCCGGCCCGCCGGTCGAGAATGGTTTTTATTACGACGTGGAACTGTCGCATCGCATCTCGCCCGAGGACTTCGAAAAAATCGAGGCCGAGATGAAAAAGGAAATCAAGGCGAACAACGTCTTCGAGAAAATCGTCGTGACCCGCGAACAGGCGCTGAAGGATTCCGAGAGCGGCCGGCTCGGCGGACTGGCCGAACGGCCGGGCAACCCAAGCAAATTTAAGATTGGCAACCTCGAAGCCATTCCAGAAGGCGAAGAAATCACGTATTTCAAGAACGGTGATTTCATTGACCTATGCGCCGGGCCGCACGTGATGCGCACCGGCAACATCGGCGCGTTCAAGCTCACGCACGTGGCCAGCGCCTATTACAAGGGCGACGAGAAGAACCCGCAACTCCAGCGCATCTACGGCACGGCGTTCAAGAACAAGACCCAGCTCGACGAGTATTTCAAAATGATCGAGGAGGCCAAACGCCGCGACCATCGCAAGATTGGCCAGGAGATGGGGCTGTTCGCAATTGACACCGAGTTTGTCGGGCCGGGCCTGCCGCTCTGGCTGCCTAAAGGCACAGCGATTGTGGAGGAACTGGAAAAGCTGGCGAAGGAAACCGAATTCGCCGCCGGCTACGTGCGCGTGAAAACGCCTCACATTGCGCGGGAGAAAATGTATTTAACTTCCGGACATTTGCCGGTTCTTTATGCGGAATCAATGTTTCCGCCGATGGAAATTTACGAAGACCGTGACAAAGCAAAGGAACTGACTGATCGCATTATTGCCAACAACGAACAAGTTGTGGCTCGCGTTCGTCCTTTGGGAATTACTGCGGGAATTTCTGACGATTCTCAAACTCTCGGCAATTACGCAGAACTATTGGTTCAGCGTGGAGAAGCACCAGCCGACCTCGATAAATTAGTTAAAGAGCACAGTAAGCTTTTCGAGGAAGCGCAGAAATCTCGCCAGCCAGAACGTTATTATTTGAAAGCCATGAACTGCCCGCATCATCACCGCATTTTTGCGGCGGAGCCGCGCAGTTACCGCGATTTGCCGTTGCGCCTGGCCGAATACGGCACCTGCTACCGCTACGAGCAGTCGGGCGAATTGTTCGGCCTCATGCGCGTCCGCAGTTTAAATATGAATGATGCGCACATCTATTGCACACCAGAACAATTCGCCGGAGAATTTAATGCGGTCAATGAGATGTATCTCAAGTATTTCAAGATTTTTGGCATCGACAAGTATGTGATGCGCTTCAGCACGCACGACCCGTCGCGCCTCACCGGCGACAACGCCAAGTTTGTCAACGAACCGGAGCTGTGGAAGCAGACCGAAGACATGGTCCGCCAGACACTGATTGATTCGAAGATTCCCTACGTCGAGGTGCCGAACGAGGCGGCGTTTTACGGACCGAAGATTGACGTGCAGGTCTGGAGTGTCATCGGCCGCGAATTCACGCTGGCGACCAACCAGGTGGACTTTGCCGTGCCCAAGCGCTTCGGCCTGGTCTATCGCGACAAGGACAACAGCAACAAGACGCCGCTGTGCATTCATCGCGCGCCGCTCGGCACGCACGAACGGTTCATCGGTTTCCTGATCGAGCATCACGCCGGCAACTTCCCGCTCTGGCTCGCGCCTGAGCAGGTGCGCGTGATGACCCTCGGCGAGGAGGAGCCGCTGGTGAACTACGCCAAGGCCATCGTAAATGAATTGCGCGCGAATTTCGTCCGCTGTGAATCAGATTTTTCGTCGAACAAAATCAACGGCAAGATTCAGGACGCCGAGCAGGCGAAAGTCCACACCATGCTCGTTATCGGCGGTCGCGACATGGAAGCGGGGAACGTTTCCGTTCGTCTACACGGCAAAGGCAATCTCGGTGCCAAGCCGAAGAGTGAGGTTGTGGCGGATATTTTGGCGGCGATTAAAGAACGTAGGTCGTAAGCGGACCGGAGCGCGGAGCATTGCTCCGCGAGTCCCTCCGAACTCTGCGAAGCGAAGTTTAGTGCTCCGACAGCGTTGCCAACCGATTTGCGCGGAGCGAGGCTCCGCGCTCCCTTACTGCGGCAACTTCAGTTCCCGCGTTTGCGGATCGCGAAATCGCGCGCTGCTGAATGGCCAATCTTCCGGTGTCCGGCAGAAATTTGCCTTCACGGGATTATTTTCAACGTAACGAACAGCCTTCGTAGCTTGTCCCGCGTCGCGCATATAGCGATCCCAATAGTCCGGTTGCCAGAAACGACCAGTCCGGCCCAGCAGCTTGTTCGCCTCAACAGCTACGATGGATTTCCAGTTCTGCACAATCCGCGTCAACGGGGTCTGGCCGACTTGGATGAGCGCATGAACGTGATTTGGCATCACCACCCACGCCAGAAGTTCAAACCGCCGGCCGTGATGGAAACGAATCACCTTTTCCACCAGCGCCGCGACACGGGGTTCACGCAGAAAACATTCGCCGAGGCTGCTATCCAGATGTTCCTCCAGTTTTACCCGTTGTTCTCGCGAAGCAATGCTTCGGTCTGCTCCGGAGCGCGGAGCATCGCTCCGCGCGGAAATGGCCAGGAGATGCTCCCATTCACCCTTGCGCGAGGCCGGCATTGAATCCCAAAGGCGGAACGTGACAAATTGAACCAATCCCGGCTTGTCGCAGTGTGGTAAATAACCACGTTCATGCCAGCCGCGAAAGCCGGCTGCTTTGTCCTTCCCGGCCAACGGCTCGCTCCAAAGCTGTTTTTCAGCCACCAACCGGCGTAGATGTTCGTCTTTGGATCGAGGTGGCGTGTCCATCGGAACGGGGCATTGTTTGTCTCACGATTAAACTAGAATGAGCCTCGCGGAGCAATGCTCCGCGCTCCAACGGGCACCGTAGCGTCAGCGCGATACCGGAAGCGGAATTGCTGGCGGATGTTTCGCCGGCGGCTAAACTGACGCGCGCATGAACTGGAACGAACTGCTGTTCGATTTTGTGACCATTTGGGTGACGGTGGACCCCGTCGGCACGGTGCCGCTTTATTTGTCGGTGACCAAGGACATGACCTCGGCGGCGCGCAAACGGGCGGCGGTGCGGGCAACGATCATCGCGTTCCTCCTGCTGGCGGGTTTTCTGTACCTCGGACAGTATTTGCTGGAGGCCATGCGGATTCAGATGCTTTCATTCCAAATCGCCGGCGGGATTGTCCTGTTCCTGTTTGCATTGACGATGATTTTCGAGAAGAGTTCGGGCCATGACGTACCAACCGGTGACGGCCACGATGTGGCCATTTTTCCGCTGGCGATGCCGTCCATCGCCACGCCGGGCGCGTTGTTGTCGGTGGTGGTGCTGACCGACAACAACACGACCAGTTTCCTGCAGGAAACGATCACATGCGCCGTGATGGGGTTGGTGCTGGTGGCGACTTTGATGCTGATGCTGCTGGGCGACCGGATTGTCGGGTTGATCGGACGGTCCGGCACCAATGTTCTCAGCCGGGTGATGGGCATGATTCTCGCCGCGGTGGCGGTGCAGATGGTTTACAGCGCCTTCCACGGCCAGTTGGGTCCGGGATGATCGAACGAACCGCTGGCTGAATTCGTCAAAGACATATTTATGAAAATTATTAAATGGCTGGTTGTTTTGCTGCTTCTGGCGGCGGTGCTTGCCGTCCTGGTGATGCATGAGGAAAAAACCGGGGCCAACAGAGTTGCGGCGGAAACCAAGGATGCCGCTGAAGCGGTCAGGGACGCCACCACCGACGCGGTCAGCGTCAGCACCAAGGCGATAAGCGAAGCGGCCACCAATGTTGCCGCCAAGGTCAAGGAGACCACGACGAATGTGGTCGGCGAGGTCAAACAGAAGATTGACAGCGCCACTCACTAAAAGCAGCGTGCGCTTTCAAAGCACCACGAATGATCCAGCATTATTGGGCCACGTTCGTTGAGTTGATCGCCACGCCGTTCGACCACGCGGCGCTGATCTGGGGCATCGTGCCGCTTTACTTCGGTCTGCTGCTGAACGAACTGACGGCGGACAAGGCGAGTTTCCGCGCAGCCCTCCAGTCCGGGTTCAGTTTTCTGTGGGCGGGTGCCCAGTGGTTGTGGCCGTATTTTGTGTCGCGCGGACTGAACCTGCCACGAATTGAGTTGAACGCGGGGCTGCCGGTGAATTTGCTGGTGACCTTTCTCACCCTCGCGTTGGGCCTGGCGGCACTCATTAGCGGCCTGCGGAAGAAATTTCCCCATCATCTGCGTTTCATCGGCCATACCCGGTTCGCGAATTATTTTATGATCACCATTTTTCCGATCCAGTCGCATTATTTGCCGTGGACCTGGGAGCGCTTTATCGCCATTGCGCTGTTGGCGGTACCCGTCTGGCTGGTGTTGCACTTCGGACTGATGCCGTTGCGCGGCCGGTGAACGCTGCGTTCCGCGCTCGCCATCGTGCGGCAGTTTGCTAAATTTTTCTCATGGGACGCCAATGGTTGCACGCCAAACGGCTGGTGGCCGGACTGAAGAAAGGCCGGCAAACGAGCAAAGTGGTCCGCGAAATCTCCGTCGCCGCGAAGCTGGGCGGGGCGGATCCGGCAATGAATGCGCGCCTCTTTGCCGCCGTGGAAAAGGCGCGCAAGGAAAGCGTCGCGCGCGACGTCATCGAACGCGCCATCAAAAAGGGCGCGGGCACCGGTGACGAAAAACTCGTGATGGAGCACGTCATTTACGAGGGGTACGCGCCGCACAAGGTGCCGGTGATTGTGGAAGTGCTCACGGACAATGTAAACCGGACCGCGCCGGAAATCCGCGTGCTGTTCAAGCGGGGCCAGCTCGGCACGGCGGGCAGCAACAAGTTCCTGTTCGACCACGTCGGCCTGGTGGAGGCGCATCATTCCGACACGACCATTGACCGTGAGGGCGCCGCCATTGAAGCCGGCGCGAACGAGGTGGAGCCGCTCACGCCCGAGCAGAACGACGACATCCCGGAAGGTACGGCGGGGGCGCGATTCATTTGCGATCGCACGACGGTCCACGCCGTTTCCCGGTGGCTTTCACAAAACGGCTGGACGGTGATCACCAGCGAGCCGGGTTATCTGCCGAAAAGCCATCCCCCCCTCACCGAGGAACAACAGGCGGAAGTCGGTGAATTTCTTCAAAGCTTGGACGATCACGACGACGTTCACCGGGTTTGGGCCGCGGTTAAGTAACAAACCGTTCAGCTCAGCCGCATCGGCATGACCACGTACAGGAAGGGCCCGTTTATTTTCAGCACCCCCGGGCTGAGCTCGTCCGTCAGCTCGAAGAACACCTCGTCTTCGGTCAGGGCATTGAGCGGTTCGATGAGAAATTTCGGGTTGAAGGCGATGGAGATCTCCTTCCCTTTGTAGTTTACCGCCAGGCTTTCCCGGGCTTCCCCCACTTCCGGCGAGTTGGCCGTAATGGCCAGGTTGTTTTTGCTGAAGGTCAGTTTGACGGAGTTGGCCTTCTCGCTGGTCATGATTTCAGCACGGCGCAGGGCATGTAAAAATTCGTCGCGCACCAGGGGCACACGCTCCTTGGTCTCGGCCGGAATGACCTGCCGGTAATTGGGGTAATTTCCCTCAATGAGCTTGGTGAGAACCAAGACGGAAAAACCCTTGTCGTCCTTTAACTTGAAGGCGGCCTGATTCTCGCCGAATTTTATTTCCACGTCCCCCTTTTCCTGCAGGAGCCGATTCAGTTCGTTCACCGCCTTGGCTGGAATAATGAATTCCCCCTGACTCTTTTCCGAAATTTCCACTTCTTCGTCCGCCAGTGACAGCCTGCGCCCATCCGTTGCCACCACCGTCATTTTGTGGTCCTTGAGGCTGATAAACACTCCATTGAGCACATAGCGGGACTCATCGGTGGAAATCGCGAAGGATGTCTTTCCCAGCATCGACTTGGCGGTTTCCTGGGTTAACACCACTTTTTTGTCGTCCTTGAACTTTGGCAGGGGGGGAAATTCGTCCGCCCCAATTCCATGGATCTTGTAGAACGAGGTTCCACAGCGGACGCTGCACACATTTTTATCATCCACTTCAATATCGATTTCCCCGCCGTTCAATTCGCGAACAATGCCAAACAGCTTTCGAACCGGAATGGTTGTCGCCCCCCCTTTTTTTACCTTCGCCTCCACGGAACAGGCCACGGTCACATCCAGGTCCGTCGCCGTAAATTCAACCCGGTCACCTTCGGCTCGCAAAAGCACATTGGAAAGGATGGGGAGCGTGGTTCGGGAACTGACCACATTTTGAACCGCCTGCAGGCCATTAAGAATTTGCTCCTTGGTGATGGTGAGGTTCATGGGTGGTGGTTAATAGTATCTTTCTTTATAAAATAGTATCAGTATTAAGGGCTGTGAATAAGGCAAACAACCTTTTGTGTCAAGGTTTCATCGGTTGAAAGTAAGGGGAAGACAGACGGGATTGGAAGATAAAAAAAAGAGAAACCCACAAAAGGCGGAGTTCTCCACAAATTTAACAAAGACTTCACAAAGGGCTGGAGGCTTATTGGCCGAGTTGTGCACGGTGGATCACCCCGGGGAGAACGCGGCAGACAAAGTT
>Ga0181531_10002855_pt1 | contig 10699 bp, 10 predicted proteins | sample PEATcosm2014_Bin_38_FD_119743 | JGI IMG/M metagenome (GOLD analysis project Ga0181531, IMG submission 119743) | Peatland microbial communities from MTU Mesocosm Facility, Houghton, MI, USA - PEATcosm2014_Bin11_10_metaG | ecosystem: Environmental > Terrestrial > Soil > Wetlands > Peat | place... | reverse complement strand
TCAGCGGTGGCGGTGGTGGCGGCGGCGGTGGCGGAGCCTCGGGCGGATGGTGAACAAGGTGCTTCGATTTCTGCGGCACGCGATGTCTACGCACTGGCGCACGCGCCTGCGCTTTACCGACGCGAACCTCGATGCGATCGAGGTCGCCGTGGCGCGCGCCGAGGGCACGCATGCGGGCCAGATACGCTTCGCGATCGAAACGGCGCTGCACCCGATGCAAATCTGGCGCGGCGTGACGCCGCGCGAACGCGCGGTGGAGGTATTTTCGGCGCTCCATGTTTGGGATACGGAACACAATAACGGCGTGCTGATTTACGTGCAGCTCGCCGATCGCGTTGTCGAAATCATCGCCGACCGGGGCATTCATGGTCGCGTGTCCACGACGGAGTGGGAGGCGGTTTGCCGCTTGATGGAAGATCATTTCCGCGCGGGCCGGTTTCGCGAAGGGGCTGTGGCCGGCGTCGAAGCCGTCGGCATGCTGCTATCACGCCACTACCCCGCGGCGGCCACTGGCACCGATGCGGCTTCGGACCGCGACAACGAGCTGCCGGACCGCCCGGCGCTGCTATAAGAGGATGCTGTAGTGATTCGGACCATGCTGCGCGCAGTCGGTTTGTGGGTTGGGATCATCGGCGGCGCCGCTTTCGGGTCGGCAGGCTGCTCGCTGATCCATCGGCCGCCGCCGCCCCCGCCGCCGGCCGCGAAAGTCGTCGCCGCCGCGCCGCAACTTCCAATGCCGACCGCGACTCACAAATTTCAGATCGAGCCCGGCAACAGCGAGGTCGTCGGCTACCTGCAGAAGACGATCATCGGCGCTGACGACACACTGCCCGACATCGCGCGTCGATTCGACGTCGGGTACGAGGAGATCCTGCTCGCGAATCCCGGCGTCGATCCCTGGTTGCCGGGTGTCGGCCGCGAAGTCGTCGTGCCGACGCAGTTCGTGCTGCCGGCCGCGGTTCACGAGGGCGTGGTCGTCAACGTCGCCGCGATGCGGATCTACTATTACCCGCCGCACAAAAAAGGCGAGCCGCAACTCGTCTACACGCACCCGATCGGCATCGGCAAAGTCGGCTGGAAGACGCCGGAGGGCGCCACGACGATCGTCGGCCGCCAGAAGGATCCGGTCTGGGTCGTGCCGAAGTCGGTGCGCGACGAGCATGCGCAGGACGGCGAGATTCTGCCCGACAAGGTGCCCGCGGGCCCCGACAATCCGCTCGGCCAGTACATGTTTCGACTCGGTTGGCCGAGCTACCTGATTCATGGAACCAACAAGCCGTACGGCGTCGGCATGCGCTCGAGCCACGGCTGCATACGCCTGTATCCGGAAGACATCGCGGTGTTCTTCGATCTCATTCCGATCGGCACCAAGGTGACCGTGGTCAATCAGCCGTATCTGTTCGGCTGGCGTGATGGAGTGCTGTATCTGCAGGCTTATGCAGTGCTCGAAGACGACTCGCGCGATCTGCTCAAGAACCGCAAGCACTTGCTCGCGCAACTGCTCAATCCGAAACTGCGGCCGAGAATCGAGGCTCTCGACAAGGACATCGACTGGTCGCGCGTGCGGGAACTCGCGCAAAAACCGCGCGGTGTGCCGGTGCCCGTGACCGGCGCCAAGCCAGGCCTCGATGCGATCGTCGCCGAATCGCTGCTCGTCGAGAATACGGTGCCCACGGGGTCCAACTGGGACGGCAAAGCCGGATTGCTGATCGACGAGAAGAGCTTCCGCGAATTGCTGGGTGATCGCGAATCCGCGCCGCCGGTGTCGAGAGCACAATGAGGCAGGGGCGCAGGGGACACCTCTGGGCCGCGGGCTCGCTGCTCATGGGCTTGGGCGGCACGGCGCATGCGGTGACGCTCGGCAGCGCCGATGCCGATTATCGCTCCTACGCCAATGTCGATGAATATCGCCTGACGCGGCTCGAGTTGATACTGGAATCCGATTTCACCAATCGCGAACTCGAAGGTGTCGCGGTGCTCGAATTGAAGCGACTCGACCCGCATTCGAACGAACTCGTGCTCGACACCAAGGGCTTGAGGATTCTCACCGTCAGCGAGCTGTCCGGCGATTTCGTGGGCGCGACCGAGAAGACCAAGGCGATCTGGACCACGAGCCCGTTCCATTTGGGCCGACCGAATCCGGAATTGGGAACCCCGCTGTTCATCGACCTCTCGCCGTCGAAGGGGACCACGGAAACGGTCAAGATCGAATACGAAACCACGGGCCAATCGACCGGCTTGCATTGGCATGTCCCGGCAAAGGAAACCGAGCAGGGAAAGAAGGCGGACAAGTCGCGGCCGTTTCTCTACACCGAACCGGGACCGAATCAGGCGCGCAGCTGGATTCCGCTGCAGGACACGCCGAAAGTGCACATGATTTTCAAGGCCTACGTGAAGGCCGGCGACGGCCTGCTCGCGGTCATGGCTGCCGGCAACGATCCGAAGGTCAAGCGCAACGGCAGTTACAGCTTTCTGATGCCGAAACCCGTGACGCCCGATCTGCTGGCGCTTGCGATCGGCGACCTCGAGTTCAAGGAAACCGGGCCGCGCAGCGGGATTTTCGCGGAGTCGTCGCTTGCCAAGCCGGCGGCCAAGGATTTCGCGGACACGGAAGCGGTGATCGCGGCGGCCGAGCGTTTGTTGGGCCGCTACCCTTACGGTCGCCTCGACCTGCTGGTGATGCCGCCGGCATTTCCGATAGGACTCGCGGCATATCCGACGCTCGCCTATGTCTCGCCCACGTTGGTGGCGGGCGACAACAGTTTCCAGCCGATGCTTGCGAACGCGGTGGCCCATGCCTGGGCCGGCGAGCTCGTGACGAGCTCGGGCTGGCGCAACCGCTGGCTCAATGCGGCGTTTGCCGCGTACTTGCAGCGACGCATCATGGGTGTGGTCGCCGGCGCGCAGACCGAGGGCGTTCAGGAACTGCTCGATGTCGCGGCATTTCGATCCGCGTTGTCCGAGTGCGACAGCGAGGATCAACTACTGGGCACCGATCTGTCGGATGTGGAGTCCGACGAGATTTGCGCGGGTCTCGGCGCCGAGAAGGGCAGCCTGTTGATGTCCTGGCTCGAGGCCAAATTCGGCCGAGATCGCTTCGACGTCTTCGTGCTCGGCTACTTCACGCATTTTTCCGGGCAGGCGGTGTCGACCGAACAGTTCTTGAGCTACCTGCAGGAGAATCTGCTCGATAAGTTTCCCGGCATCGCGACGCGCGCCGAGGTCAATGCATGGATCTCCAATCCCGGGATTCCGGACGATGCGGTGCTGCCCGCGGCCGGCGCAGCGGCGTCGATCGATGCCGCGAGGGCGGCCTTTCTGTCGGGCGCGGTGCCGGCCGCGAAGATCGACACGCATGACTGGGCCCCGCCGCAGTGGATTTATTTCTTGAACGGCATGCCGTCCGATGCCAAGCGCGTGCAGCTGAACGATCTCGACCACGCGTTCTCGCTGAGCGCGAAACGCAATGCCGAGGTGGCGCAGAGCTGGCTGCTGCTCGCGGTTCGCAATGAATATCGACCCGCCTATGCGCGGCTCGAGGAATATCTCCAGTCGGTCGGCCGTACGCGCTTGATCGTGCCGCTCTATGCGCAACTCGCGAAGACACCGGCGGGCTTCGAATTCGCCAAGCGGGTCTATACACTCGCGCGTCCGCGATATGATAGGCAGACGGCCGAGCGTATCGACGCGCTCGTCAAGATCGACATGGCGGAACCCGAGTGAGCGCGGCGATCGAGTGCCGGGTGGCACGATGATCAGTGAATGGATGAAGGTCATGCTCGATGAAATCGCGCGCAAAAAAGCCGATGCCGAGCAAGCCGTTGCCGAGGAGCTGCTGCGCAGCCCGGCGCAGCCCGAGACCCCGAAGCCGATCGGCGGAAAGGCCGGTGAGCGAGGCACCAAAGCGGACCGCTGATCGCCGCGGAGTCTCGCGGCGGTTTGCTTTGTGCTACATTCGCGAATCGAATCAAGGGGAACTTAGTGGTGATGCCGAGTAGCCTGGGAAGCCAGGTCCAAGACGAGAGCGGCCCGCACCAATCCATCGCCCGCCTCAGCGCGGCGCGCACCGCCTTCGTCGGCAGAACCTTGCGCGGCCCCGTCGATCGGCCCGTCCGGGTCCGCAGCTTCAGCGAATTCTCTCAGGTGTTCGGCGGCTTATGGCAGCCGAGCCTGTTGGGTTACGCGGTCGAACAATACTTCGACAACGGTGGGCGTGAGGCGCTCATCGTGCGTGTCGTCAACGGCGCGCGCGCCGCGACGCTATGCCTGCCGACCGGCGCGCACAATCTGATACTGCGGGCGCTGCGGCCCGGCACACGGGAGTTTCTGCGCGCCTGTGTCGACTACGACAACATCCCGAACGACGAGGCGGACCTGTTCAATCTGACCGTGCAGCGCGTGCGCACCCAGGGGACGATGCGCGTCGAGGATCAGGAAACCTATCGCGCGCTTTCGGTGCGTGCCGACGCCGACCTCTACATCGGCAAGGCCTTGGCCCAATCGGAGCTGGTTCGCCTGCTGGGTCTTGCGCCCGAGTCGAGACCGCAACGCACCCTGGATCCTGCGACCGGGCTCGCGAGCGGCTACGTCTATTCGAATTCGGACGGTGACGACGGCGGCCCGTTGACCGATTACGATCTGATCGGATCCCCGGACGAGGGCACCGGTCTGTTTGCACTCGATGCCGCCGATCACTTCAACTTCCTGGTCATTCCGCCGATTTCCCGCGAGCGCGACTTGGGGTTGAGCACATTGCTGGTCGCGGCGCGCTACTGCAAACTGCGCCAGGCACTGCTCGTCGTCGATCCGCCGAAAGAGTGGCATACAGCCGAGGAGGCACTGCGCGGTGCGCGTGAATGGGGCTTCGCGAGCGAAGACGCGTTCATGTATTTCCCGCGAATTCTCGCACTCGATAAGCTGCGCGGCCGATTCGAGACCTTTGCGCCCTGCGGCGCCGTCGCCGGAATGCTGTCCCGAACCGATTTGCTTGCGCCCCAATGGGCGGCGGCCGAGTGCGAAGAGCCGGTGTTGCGCCCGGGCTACCGGCCCAGCTGTCTCGTGCCGGAAATCGCGCGCGAAAGATTGGCGAGCCTAGGCATCAACGTGATTCATGCGGTGCGCTCGCCGCTGCGCAGCGCCTACTCACCGCGCACATTGGCCATGGGCAGCGCCGGCGCGTCGGATTGGAAGTACCTCGCGTCCCGTCGCTTCGCTCTGCTCGTCGTGCGCAGCCTCGAAAGCGGAACCCGTTGGGTCTCGGCACCGCAATCCGGCGAGGATTCGCGCGCGATCGTGGAGTTGCAGGCGCGCGCGTTTCTCGAGGGGCTGCGCGAGCAAGGCGCCTTCGGCGCGCGCAGCGCCGAGGAAGCGTACTTCGTCGTCGCCTCGAGCGCACAGCCGTTCGAGTTGATCGTCGGCTTCGCGGCCGCACGCTGCGGCGAATACCATACCTATCGCATCACCCAATCGCCGCAGGGCGGTGAGATACGCGCCGTGACGGTCAACCGCTTGAAATTTCAGCAGTACAGTCCCGGCGACATCGAATGGGTCGATCGCCTCGCCGATCAACTTCGGCCTTAAAGCCGCATCACGGAGCATCACGGCGGTGTCTCGATCGTTCACAACCGTCGTGTTTTCGCACGGCAAGGAAAGCGGGCCCTGGGGATCGAAGATCACGGCATTGTCGGCAGTGGCTCGCGATCTTGGGCTCGTCGTCGAGTCCGTGGATTACCGGGGCATCGATGACCCGCGCGCGCGCGTCGAGAAACTATTGGAATTCGGCGTCACGCTGCAGGGGCCGCTGATGCTGGTCGGATCGAGCTTGGGCGGCCACGTCGCCGCCTCGGCCGCCGCGCGACTGAATGCGCGCGCGCTGTTCCTGATGGCGCCGGCGTTCTACATGCCGGGCTTCGAAGAGTACACGCCGCGCGAGGTGAACTGTCCGGCTTGTATCGTGCACGGCTGGGGCGATGCAATCGTGCCGGTTGCAAGCAGCATCCGTTGGGCCGGCGAGCAGCGCGCGCAACTGCACATCCTCGACTCCGATCACCGTCTCGAGGATCAGATCGGCGCGATCGGACGGCTGTTCAAAGACTTCCTGGAATTCTTGGGCTGAGCGGCTTCAAGCCCGCGCGCCCGATGCCGGTCTCAGTGCGCCGGCGCGGGATTCGGCGGCACAGCGGCCGGAGGTGCCGGGCCGGCCGGTGGTGCGCCGGCCCCGGGCGGCACTGCGGGCGGCGCCGCGAGCATCTCGGGCGCGCTCGCTTCCGCCTGTGCGAGCTCGCGCCAACTTTCCCCGATTTGCTCGCCGCAGCGCTGGCTCATTGCGTCGTAGCCCGCATCCATCGCGGCGTTGTACGCGGTCACGAATCGCTTGCCGGCGACGGATTCGAGGAATGCAGTGAGCTGCTTCAGATCGGCGTCCGACAAATCCCGATAGCCGTAGGCGATGTAGCGGCGCAGCGGTTCACGGAGGTTATTCGCAAGATTCTCCCGCGCCAGCGCATTGGCGGCGTGCTCGGCTTGCTCCGCGGCCGCCTTCGGATCCATTCCCGAGCCGATCGCAGTGCCGACAGCGAGCGCCTTGCCGATCTTGAGGTAGACGGCAACCGCCGACTCGGTCGACTGCGTGTCTTGTTCGAGCTGCCGGGTGAGCGCTTCGCGCTCGGGCGTCGAGGTCGCGCCGATTTCGCCGCTCATGATGGCGTCGATCTTCGCTTCATCGGCTTGCGCGAGCGCGACGTCGGCGGCAACCATGCGCTGCCCTACATCGCTGCCGAGAAACGCGAGCGACTTCTTGACCGTCGCGGCATCGAGGTTGTTCGCGAACGCGTTCAAGGCGGGCGGTTCGAATATGGTGATTTGGAACGCGTGTTTCGCTGCGGCGGTCACCGCGTCGAGATGCTGTTCGGAGAGCGCCGCTGACCGGTCCGAGGCGAACATTTGCCGGATCTTCAGCGGCATCGAACCCAACGAGGCGCGCACCTGTGCGCGCACTTGCGCGGCCTGGTAGACATCGGCTGCGGTATCGATGTCGACCGGCGATTGAGCCGCGCGCGATTCCGTGGCACGCGACTCCGCGGAGCAAACAATGGCCAGCAGCAGCAGCAGATAGGCGGACCGAACCATTCGCGATCTCCGGATGACGACGAGTACACGCGGATTGTACACTCATGGCCTAACTCAGCCCTTGCAACCGAGGTGCCCGATCGAGATGAAATCGTTATGGAAAATGCTGGTCCCGGTTTGCCTCCTGGTGGCCTGCGGCGCCGCGGACAACGCACCGAAGCGGCCCGAGACGACCGTGTTCGGTCCGCTGGTGCAGCAAGAGCAACGTGCGCGCGACGTGCAGAAAGCCGTGGACGCGAATGCCGACAGGACGCGCGCAGCGGTGGACGCACAAGAGCGCGGCGAACAGACTCACTAAGGCACTCGCACGACCATGTCACCCCTCGTCGGGCTGAGCCAGGCCTGGCACTGGTTCGTGCGCAAAGCCTTGAGCGTGTGGCTCAAGGTCACGATCAAGCCGAGCGATGCGGCCGCAATGATCGCGGCGTGCCCGCGGCCGGTCTGTTACGTGCTGGAGCGCGAGAGCCTCGCGGATCTGGCGGTGCTCAATGACAGCTGTGGCCGGCTGCGATTGCCGCGCCCGACGCGCCGCCTGCTGATCGGCTCGCGCCGCGCCGATCGGGCCAACTTCGAGCTCGAGCGCCGCGTCGGGTTCTTCGGCGTGCGCACCGACCGCCGGCCGCCGAGCTACCTCGTCGAGCTCGTTGCGGCGGCGGCCTCCGACCCGGACTTCGACGTCGATCTGATCCCGGTCGCGGTATTCTGGGGCCGCGCCGCGCCCAAAGAGGCCAGCTGGTGGCGGCTGCTGTTGACCGACAACTGGGTGCTCGTGGGCCGCTTCCGCAGGGCCCTGACGGTCGTTCTCAACGGGCACAACACGCTGCTCACGTTCGGAGAGCGGCTACGATTGCGCGATGCGATGCAAGACGGCTTGAACGAACCGCGCAATGTGCGCCGAACCATCCGCACGCTGCGCGCCAACTTGCGCGCGCAGCGTGCCTCCACGATCGGACCCGACTTGTCGCATCGCCGCACGATCGTCACGCAAGTGCTTCGAACCCGCGCGGTGCGCCTGGCGGTCGGCGCGGAGATGCGGGCTTCGGGCTTGGCGCGCCGCAGCGCGCTGCTGCGCGCCAAAAAATATGCCGACGAAATCGCCGCGAACTACTCCCAGGCTTTCGTCACGTTCATGTCGGTGGCGCTCGGGCGTTTGTGGAACCAACTCTACGACGGTGTCGAGGTCGAGCACGTCGACAAACTCCACGAAGTCTGCGACGGCGCCGAGATCATCTATGTGCCCTGTCATCGCAGCCATATGGATTACCTGCTGCTCTCGTACGTGATCTACCAAAAGGGTTTCGCGATTCCGCACGTCGCCGCAGGCGTCAACCTCAATATGCCGGTGATCGGCCGCTTCTTGCGCAAGGGCGGGGCGTTCTTCATGCGCCGCTCGTTCAAGGGCAACGCGCTGTATGCAGCCGTGTTCAAGAAGTATCTCGGCGTGATGATGGGGCGCGGCCACCCTCTCGAATATTTCGTCGAGGGCGGCCGCAGCCGCACGGGGAGGCTGCTCGCGCCGCGCCTCGGAATGCTGTCGATGACGCTGCGCAGCTACCTGCGCGATCCGCAGCGTCCGATCGTTTTCATGCCGGTTTATTTCGGCTACGAGCGCATCGTCGAGGGCAGGACCTACATCGGCGAGTTGTCGGGTCAGCCGAAGAAAAAGGAAAGCATCCTCGGGCTGTTGAAGACGCTGCCGGCGCTGCGCAGCCGGTTCGGCAAGGTTCACGTGAATTTCGGCGAGCCGATCCAACTCGATGCGCTGCTCGGGCGGCACCGGGCCGATTGGCGCGGCGCGGCTGCGGGCGAGGAAGATGCCGATGCGCCGTGGATCGCGCTCGCGATCGACGATCTCGCGCATCGCGTGGTCACCGGCATCAACGCGGCCGCGGCCGTGACGCCGGTCAATCTCGTGGCGATGGCCTTGTTGGCGATGCCGCGCCAGGCGCTGCCCGAAGCCGACTTGGTTGCGCAGCTCGAACTCTATCAGGCGTTGCTGCGCGGAGCGCCGTACAGTTCGCTCGTCACGATCACTGCTTTGGACGGCGCCGCGATGATCGAATACACCGATCGCCTCGGCTTCCTCGAGCGTCAGCCGCATCCGCTCGGCAACATCATCCGCATGAGCGACGAGAACGCGATTCGTGCCACCTATTATCGCAACAACATCCTGCATCTTTTCGCGCTGCCGTCTCTGCTCGCCTGCTGTTTCGTGAGCAATGCGAGCATGCGCACCCTGGATATTCAGCGCCTGGTTTGGCGCGTCTATCCGTACATCAGCGCCGAGCTGTATTTGCGCTGGGACGAGGCCGAAGTGTCCGCGGTCATGGATCAATTGCTCGACACATTCGCCCGCCTGAACTTGCTCACGGTCGACGCCGAGCGCGGCGAATGGCGCCGTCCGCCTACGACTTCGTTCGAGGCGATGCGCCTCTCGCTGCTCGCGGCCGCGACGATCCAGACGATCGAACGCTATTACCTCGTGATCGCGCTGCTGCTGCAGGCCGGCAGCGGCACGATCGGGCAGGAAGCGCTCGAGGAGCGTTGCAGTCTCATGGGGCAGCGCATGTCGCTGCTCTACGGGCTCAATTCCCCCGAGTTCTTCGACAAGACGCTATTTCGCAATTTTCTGGATCTGCTGATGAGCCGCGGCGTGGTTCAGGCCGACCCGCTCGACAAGCTGATCTTCGGCGAGCCTCTGCTCGCAGTTGCGGCCGATGCCCGGTTGGTGCTGTCCGAACAGATCCGGCACAGCATTTTGCAGGTGACCTTGGGCTAGCCTCGCAAACCTAGTCCCACGAACCCTGGCGAGAGCGCTTGGTGCTGCTGCGCTTCTTTTTGGAATCGATGCGGCGCTCCTTGGATGCGCGTGTCGGCTTGGTTTTCTTACGGATTTTCGGCGCGATCAGCGCCTCGCGAAGCATGGCCTCGAGGCGCGCGAGCGCTTCGCGCCGATTTTGGTCCTGGCTGCGCTCGCTGCGCGCGAAAATCAGGATGCTGCCGTCATCGTTCAATTTTTGGCCGGCGATGCGCCGCAGCCGCTGCTTCACGGCGGCCGGCAGCGTCGTGTTTTGGGGCAGCAGAAACCGCAACTGCACGGCGCTCGAGACCTTGTTGACGTTTTGGCCGCCGGGCCCCGAGGCGCGTATGAATTTCCACTCGAAGTCCTCGTCCGGGACGAGGAGATCGCTGCTGATGGTGAGCGGCATCGTCGGGGCGTCAGTCCATGTCGGGCGGCGCCCGGCGCACGAGGATTTCACGCTGCGCGACCGGCATCGTCAGCTGGTGCTGTTTGAACAGTCGCCAAATTGCGCGATTGACCTCCGAGCGGACGTTGTTGACGCCCTCCTGGGGATCGGAAATCCAAAACCGCAGCTCCAGTTCGATGCCGTTGTCGCTGAAATGCATGAGGCGGGTGACCGGCGGGGGCTCGCGCAACACGCGCTTCTGGCCCTCGCAGGCTTGCAGCAGCACGCCCAATGCCAGCTCCGGATCGTCCGCGTAACTGATGCGGATCGGCAGCTTCAAACGGATGCGCGGATCGGTGTAGCTCCAATTGACGACCGGGTTC
>Ga0181531_10002854_pt1 | contig 10699 bp, 6 predicted proteins | sample PEATcosm2014_Bin_38_FD_119743 | JGI IMG/M metagenome (GOLD analysis project Ga0181531, IMG submission 119743) | Peatland microbial communities from MTU Mesocosm Facility, Houghton, MI, USA - PEATcosm2014_Bin11_10_metaG | ecosystem: Environmental > Terrestrial > Soil > Wetlands > Peat | place... | reverse complement strand
TATTTACGTGGGCAACTTCTTTACTGCGCTGATCTCTTTTCTGCTGGTGGCGGGAGCCGTGTACTTTGCGGTGATTTTGCCAGTGAACGCGATGATGAATCGCATGAAGAAACCTGCTCCGGCTGCGGCCGTGACGACAAAGAAGTGCAGCGAGTGCACGCTGGAGATTCCGCTGGAAGCCAAGCGCTGCCCGAATTGCACGTCTCCGCTGAGTACATCAGCTAGCGCGTAACTCTGCAGGGTCACTCCAGTGGAGTAGGCGACCGGGCCGGTGTGGAAGACGGCGCACACCCCGGCCACGCGTTGGTCCCTTCACGTACACTGTCTGCGTAGTTTAAGAAGGGATCGATCATGCGCTGGTATCACGACTTGGCATATTTTTTCGGGGGCGCTTTTTTGGCGAACACGCTTCCGCATCTTGGAAATGGTGTTTCCGGGCATCCCTTCCAGAGTCCATTCGCCACTCCGCCCGGAGTAGGGTTATCGTCCGCGACGGTGAATGTGCTGTGGGGCCTGCTCAATCTACTCATCGGGTATCTGCTGGTGTGCCGGGTTGGGAACTTCGAACTCCGCAAAACGCGGCACGTACTCCCTCTCGCGTTGGGCATTTTGATCATGTCGCTCATGGCTGCTCGCACCTTCGGACGCTTTTATGGAGGTCTGTAGGCGTTTGAGGGAAGCGGGTCCAGAGGGTCACGCTTTTTTTCTTCGCACCGCAGCTGCAATGGCTGCGAGTTCCGTCAGGGCAATGATTCCGGCGGAAGTTACGCACCAGATGCAATAGGTTTCTAGGACGCGCGCCTCTACGTAGGTCAGGTAGATGGAGAAGCCTACGGCTCCGGTGGTGAGAAAGAGGACGAACCACCAGCGGCGGGCGAGGGCGAAGGCCGCGATGGCGGCGTAGCCCAGAATGCCGAGGGCGGCTACGGGAACCGCGGCGATTGCCGACAGCGGCTTATGGCTGAGCGCGAAATCGTAGGCCTGCGGACTGGCCAGAGAGATCATCCCACCTATTTCGGCGAAGGGGCTGTGGTTGACTACGCCGCAATCCCAGCGCTCGTTGATGTCGCAGGGGGCGACCCCGGTGCGGAAGTGTTCGCGAAGGGCGAAGCAGGAGACGAGGAGTCCGGCGAGGGCGAGGATGACGATAAGAATGCGCATGAAAGTTTCTCCGACCTCATTGTAAGCAGAGCGCGGGGATTGCACCATTGCAGGATTGATTCATTGACGAATTGAAGAGCAACGCCAACAAAGACAAAGTGGGCACCTGTCGGTATCTGCGTCGAATGTCGCGCCAGCGCATCGAATGAAAGTGTTACGATGGAACTTTGCTGCCTGGGCTGGATGGGAGACGGCGGCTGAGTTCTGGTTCGAGCAATTGGAGGAAGCATGGCTAGCGATGGAATTCTGGAAGTAACCGACGCAAACTTCGATCAGGAGGTGCTCAAGAGCGAGCAACCGGTGCTGATCGACTTCTGGGCGGCTTGGTGCGGCCCCTGCAAAGCTCTTGCGCCGGTGGTTGATGAGATTGCCAAGTCTTATCAGGGCAAAGTGAAGTTCGCCAAGATGGACGTGGACCGCAACACGGCGACACCGCAGCGCTACGGAGTGCGCGGCATCCCGACATTGCTGGTGTTCAAGGGCGGCCAGGTGCAGGAGCAGATTGTCGGCTACGTTCCCAAGGAAACGATTGAGAAGGCCTTAGACAAGCTGGCCTAGAAGGAAAAAGTTCATACAGAGCCCGGCCAACCGCCGGGCTTTTTGTGTCTTCTGCTCAAATGTTGTTGTTACTTTCGTCTGGAAATTCCCGCGCTCTCAACCTGATTGCTGTTGTTCCGGGAGTGGGTTGATTGTAGGCTGGTCGCCTATTTCTTTGGCAAATTTATAAGCAGGTAGTTTTTGCCCGACCCGTCGGGTTCAAAAGTGAGTTCTTCATGATGACGGACAAGAGAGACCAGTGCGTGTGACCGGACGTGTGACAGGGATCGTTGAGCTGCTGGAGGCTCTGCCCGGGCCGGCGTGGATCGTGGATTGTCTGCTGCTCCAGATATTGGAGCGCAACAGTGCCGCGGGAGCACTCTCCGCGGATGAGGAGTTCCTTCCCCTGTTCGAGAAGTCTCTGGACGAGGAGTTGATTCGGCGGCTTCGCGGGCAAGAGCGGCAGATCAGCTTTCATGCGCGGCTCCGGGGAGAGGAATGTTTGTGGCTCTTCTCCGCCGCTACGCTGGTGGAGGAGCAAGCGGGGCAGCGGCTGATTTTGACGCAACCGGCGGCGCGGTTCGAAGTGCCCACAGAGATTACATTCGATGAACTGGCGGACTCGGCGTTCGATGGAATTGTGGTGCTCAATTCAGAGCGCCGCATTGCCCAGATCAGTCAGCGCTTTCAACAGATGTTTGGCTACTGCATTGAGGAACTGAAAGGGAAGACGCCGGAGTTTCTGGTTCCTCACGGCGAAGTGAGCGAGTTTGCCGCCGCATGTGATCTGCTGGACCGCGGCGGAATTTACCAGGTGGAAGCCAAGCGGCGTCGGCGCGATGGAACGCTGCTGGAAGTACATATCAGCTCTCAGCCGATTTCGAGCGGACGCTTCCGCGGCGGGCTGGTGGTGATATATCGCGATATCACGGCGGAAAACCGCAACGCCCGGCACCGCGACTTGCGGCTTGAGGGTACGCGAATTCTCGCTGGTGCGGTGACCGTCGAACAGGCCGTGGATGATCTGCTTCCGGTGATTGCCGAGGCGCTCGACTGGGATGTGGCGCGTCTCTGGCTGGTAGGCAAGGACGGGATGGAGTGCTTCCGGAGCCATGCCAAGCCAGGTTGTACCTGCAGCAACGTTGGGCGATCGGGCTCTACGTGTTCGTACAACGTGGAAGCGGCGAGCAAGGGCAATGTGCTTCGGCAGGACAACTTTCAACCAACGGGAATCTGCGCTCGTGAGTCAGACTGCAAGTTGCGGGACGGATCGCAGGCGGTGATTCCGATTGTGGATACGCAGAAGCAAGTGTTGGGCGTGCTGGAAATGCTTTCCTCACAACGGCCGCAACATGAGACAGGACGGCGCGAGTTGCTGGAAGGATTGTGCGCCCACCTCGGACAGTTCATTACGCGGGTGAGGGCCGAACAGGCGCTGGCGGAAAACGAGGAGAAGTTCCGCACGTTGGCCGAGACCACGCCGACGGGAATTTTCATCCACTGCAATGGCAGGATTGTTTATGCCAACGCCGCATGGGAGACGATCTCAGGATATTCACGGCAAGAGATTCTGGGGCAGCCGGTGTGGAACCTGTTTCATCCGGACGAGGTGGAAGGATTCAAGGAGCGGGCGGCGCGAAGACTGGAAGGAGAAGATTTCGAAAATCGGTACGAGGCGCGGGCGGTTCGCAAGAACGGCGAGATACGTTGGATAGACCTTTCGGCGGCCCGCATCCTGTTGGACAAGCATCCTTCTGTTTTGTGCGCCGCAGTAGATATCACGGAACAGCGGGCGCTTGCGACGCAGCTGCGGCAGACCCAGAAGATGGAAGCCATTGGGCGGCTGGCAGGAGGCATTGCACACGACTTCAACAACCTGCTGACGGTGATCGGTTGCTGCGCCGAAGCGATCAACATGCAACCGGATTTGCCGGTGGATGTTCTGCTGAGCACCTCCGAAATAAGCCATGCCACGGATCGGGCCGCAGCCTTGACGAGGCAGTTGCTCTCCTTCAGCCGGCATCAGTTGGTGGCGCCGAAGCTGATCAGTTTGAACACTGTGCTGGCGGGCACGGAACTGATTCTGCGGCGCTCGCTGGGCGACGACATTGTGCTCAAGTTCGGCTTTGAGCCGGAGTGCGGCATGATTCTTGCCGATGCCAGCCAGCTTGAGCAGGTGGTGATGAACCTGGCGGTGAACGCTCGCGACGCCATGCCCAACGGCGGCGAACTGAGCATCAGCACGCACGCCGTAACCCTGGATGGCTCACAACAGGGGGAAGACCTCGGCGACTACCAGATGTTGAAGGTGACGGACAACGGTTCCGGCATGAGCCAGGAGATTCAGCAGCATATATTTGAGCCATTCTTTACTACCAAGCACTCCAGCAAGGGCACGGGACTGGGACTTTCGACGGTATATGGCATCGTCAAGCAAAGCGGCGGGTTCATCCAGGTGGAGAGCCAACCGGAACGCGGCACAACTTTTCAGGTGTTCTTCCCGGCAGTCCGTGGAAGCTTGGTGGAACAGGGATCGGATGCGCCATCTGCATCGGACGACGCGGTGGCAGCCACGATTCTGCTGGTGGAAGATGAAGAGGACGTGCGCTCCGTTCTGCGGGCCAGCCTGTTGCGCGAGGGGCACGAGATACTGGAGGCGGGCAGCGCTGCCCAGGCCCTGGACATCAGCGCAGCTTACGAGGGCAAGATCGATCTGCTGATCACCGATGTGGTGATGTCTGGAATGTCAGGCCGCGAACTGGCCGACCGGTTGATCCCGCTGCGCCCGGGCACGAAGGTGCTCTATGTCTCCGGTTATAACGAAGACACGGTGCTGCAGAAGGGCGTCATCGAAGGACAGATGGAGTTTCTGCAAAAACCGTTCACGCCGACGATCCTGCGGCACAAGGTGCGCCACTTGCTGTGCCACGCCTAGAGAAGCGAATCTCTCAGTCCATCTTCGCGACCTGCTGAAAGGCCCCTTTGTGTCCATACGCACACGCTGCGTGTCAGCCGGTACACGGGACTCCCAACCCATTGCATTGAAATCCCCGCCGAACTGTCAGGTTGCGATTTGGCACCTTACCTGCACTCGTGTTGTTGCGGAAGGCGTCATGCCGGAAATACTCGGCACAACGTTTTTCGGTCAGTTATAGTTGGGAGCACAATTTATGGCGGGCTCGATTCACTCACGGAAGTGGTTGCTGTTGGCAGTCGCTCTCTTCGGAGTCGCCATCGCAATTGTGGGAGTGGTTTGCTGGCGGGCGGGGGCTGTTCTCCGCTGGTCGAAGTCGGCCGAGAGTGCTGAATCGAATCTGAAGTTCACGGTGAGTTCGCTGTCTCCCGCAACGGACAGCGGCTTCGAGTGGGTGAGCGCTCCAACGGTGTTCACCGAGGCGGCTGAGTTTGAGGGGAATCTGTACGTCGCCGGTCCTGCTGGTTTGTTTGAGTATGACAGCGCAGGAAGGCAGGTTCGCGACTTTCGGGTTGGACGTGAGCTTCCGCCAGCGCCGCTGACACGGCTCACGCACGCGGTACTCGCCGGCTCCCGGCAGCCGGAACTGATCATCGCCACTGACGGCGCAGGCATCCTCGCCTTCAATGGCTCAGGCTTCCGGCAGATCTTGCCGGACGACCGCGAACTGCGTCATGTTACCGCTCTGCTCGCCACTGCATCCGGTCACCTGCTCATCGGAACGGCGAAACGCGGACTGCTGCTCTTCGACGGCCAGCGGCTTGCTCCGTTTCATCCAGACTTCAACAAGCTCTACATAACCGAACTGGCGGGCAGCGAATCTGACCTGTGGATTGGCACGTTGGACCGGGGCGTCGCTCATTGGCACGGCGGCAGCGCCGACTGGTTCAATGAGGCGAATGGATTGCCCGACGCGCGTGTCTACTCCATCGCTGTCGGCGGTGCTTATGCGTACGTAGGAGGTCCGGGCGGGGTGGCCGAGTTCGATTCCGGGCGGTTTGTGCGGGCGCGGGCTTCCGGCGTGTTCGTCCGTTCGATGCTGATCGAGGGCAAGACCCTGCTCACTGGAACCATGGATGATGGCATCCTCGAACTTCCTCTCGAACATCAATCGCGCGATTCCCGCGAACTTGCACCGATCGGTGAGCTTTCCGGTGTTACCCAATTATTTCGCAGCGGCGACTCGCTCTATGCGGTCACTGAGTCCGGAGTCTATGCACGCCAGCCTGCGGGGAGTTGGAATCGAATGCTTGAGCCATCGGGAGGATTGCTGACGGATCGCAATGTCTCCGCGCTTGGCGTGGACTCCGCTGGCCGACTTTGGGTGGGGTACTTCGACCGCGGTCTCGACATTGTGGAGGGTGCGGGCCAGCACGCTCGCCATATAGAAGATGACCATGTGTTCTGCGTCAACCGCATCCGTCCCAACGTGTTCCGCGGGGCGACCGCCGTGGCCACCGCGAATGGACTGGTGTTGTTTGACGCCGCAGGAAATCGCAAGCAGGTGCTTGGCAAGTCCGAAGGGCTGATCGCCGATCATGTGACTGATGTTGCGGCGTTCCGCGACGGCATTGTGATCGCGACTCCGGCTGGGCTTACGTTTATTGACTCCGAGGGAATGCGCAGCCTTTATGCGTTCCATGGATTGGTAAACAACCACGTGTACACCGTGGCAAGCAGCGGAACACAAGTGCTGGCCGGAACGCTGGGTGGGGTTAGTTTGTTGGAAGGCGATCAGGTTCGCGCCAGTTACACGACGGCCACTTCTCCGCTGAAGCACAACTGGATCACCGCTGCCGTTCCGCTGGATGGCGAATGGTGGGTAGGCACCTACGGCGCGGGGATGGTTCGCATGGATTCGTCCGGCAAGTTCGTGAGCGGCGATGGCGCGGGTGGCGACCTGGTGATTAATCCCAACGCGTTGCTTGCCACTGGCCGCTTACTGTTGGCCGGAACATTGGGACGCGGGCTGTACGTGATGGATCGCAAGTCGAGCCGCTGGTTTGCCGTCACAGAAGGGCTGCCTTCACTGAACGTTACGGCGCTGGCGGAAGCGAATGGTTTTGTTTACGTGGGGACGGACAACGGACTGTTGCGGATTCCCGAACAAAGGTTGGAACGATGAAACGGTTCTTGCAACTCCTGCTCGTGATTCTTTGCGTGACTGGCGCGCTGTCGGCGGACGCGGGTGTTTTGATTCCGCGCGACAAGAGCCAACCGGACCCTGCGGTTCTCTCGCTCGATGAGATGCAAATTCACGTCATCATCGACAACGGAGTCGCGCACGTTTCTGTCCTGCAGATATTCGGCAATCATACCGCCCAAATCGAAGAAGGGAACTACATCTTCGCTCTGCCGAGCCATGCCACGGTCAGCGATTTTGCGGTCTGGGATGGCCCCACGCGCATCCCTGCTGTGATTTTGGAACGCAAGCGCGCGAGCCAGATTTACAACCAGGCAAAGCAGCAGGCGATTGATCCCGGCCTGCTACAAATGGGCGAGCGCGGTGTGGAAGAAGCGCGACGCAGCGCGGCGTTCAGCGCCCGCATTGTGCCCATTCCGCCCTACGGAACCAAGCGACTTGAGTTCGAGTACCACGAAAATATTCCGGTGGAGAACATGAAGTCGTTCTTTGCCATTCCGATTCATCCTGATGCGTACCAGGCGCAGGCGGCGGGGCGCCTCAGCATTGAATTCGAATTGCGGTCGGCCCACCAGCTTTCGGATTTCCAGTTCGTCGGTCACACCTTTCCGATGAAGGTGACGACAAAAGATGGCCATGCGGTCAAGGCAAGCTTCGAGGGACAGAACGTCAATCTCACCGAAGACTTCGCCTTGCAATATCAACTTGATTCCAAGCAGGCGGACACGCTCGACGTACTCACTTATCGCAATCCCGACTCGGGGCAGCCGGACGCAGCGGAGAAGTCTCCTGCGCGCAGTCACGACGAGCCCGGTTTCTTTGAGGCACAGGCCCTGCTTGCTTCCGGACCTGGGGCGGCGAGCAATGGGGGCGCGTCCAAGAACCTTGTCATTCTCTTTGATAACTCACTTTCCATGCAGTGGGAGAAGCTTGAACGCAGTTACGCTGGGATGGAAACGGTGTTGCGTTCGCTGCGTCCGGAAGATCATTTCAATCTGCTGCTCTTCAATAACAAGGTTGCAGCGTTTCAGCCTGCGCTGGTCCCCGCTGGTCGCGAGAATATTCAGAAAGCGTTGGACTTTGTGCGCGCCAGCCGTCTGCGCGGCGGCACCAATCTGCAACAAGCGCTCGGCGCGGGGCTTGCGCAATTCAGCAACGTTCACGGGAGCGCCTACCTCCTGTTGCTGAGTGATGGCGGCGCTACAAGGGGCATCATTCGCACGGGAAGTCTTGCGACCTGGTACGCAGAACATTGGAAGCAAGTGCCGGAATCCGGACGCCCACGCACTTATGTCTTTGCCGTGGGAGATGACGCAAACCTGCCCCTGTTGCGAATGTTGGCGCGCAACGAAGGCGCGATTGAAAACGTGTTGTCTACCGAGCCAATCGATTTCAAGTTGAACGCGTTCGTCTCAAAGATTGGACGCAATCCGGTCGCACAACTCGGCTTCCGGGTAACGCCCGAGGAATCGGTGCAGATGGTCTACCCCCTTCAGGACAGCGCGTTTGGCGGCTCCGTCGCATCTTGGGTTGGCCAGTACGGCAAACCCGCCGGGCAGGTTCGAATGGCGGTACGGGGTGTGCGCGACGGTGCGGCGTTCGAGATGAATGCGGACGCAGCGCTTCCGGCGCAATCGCTTGATCACCCACAGTTGCCACGGCTCTGGGCGCGTGCTCGCGTGGACGCCCTGCTGGAGAAGATTGAGCGCGATGGTGAGGACGCAAAAAGCATTGAAGAAATTATCCGGCTCTCGCGCAAGTACAAGTTTGTTACTCCCTACACATCGTTTCTCGCGGTACCGCGGGCGCTGCTGCGTCCCAGGGTCATTCGTCCGGGCGACCCGGTGTTGCGCGTGCACACGGACGAGTCGATCAACTCCGTGGTGGCCATCTTCCCCTTCGGGCTCACGAAACGTCTGCGTCACCTTGAAGGCGAGGATGTGTGGCAGACGCGATTCTTTGCGCCCCAGGATATGCAGGACGGAACCTACAGCGTGGGGCTCGTGCTGCGCGACAGCCTTGGCCACACCTATCGCGAAGCGAAGACCTTTGTCATTGCCAGCAAGCCGCCTGTCGTAACGATCCGGCTCGAAGGTCGCCGCTATCATCGCGGCAGCACAATTCCGATCAAGGTCAATGCTACGGCCAGCACGCGAACGCTGATTGCGCGCGTGGAGGGCGTTGCTCCGGTCACGTTGCGATGGAACGCCAAGGCCGCGGCCAACACTGGCGATCTGCAGATTCCTTCCGACCTCGCCGCTGGAACCTATGCGCTCACGGTCATTGCCGAAGATGTTGCTCACAACATCAGTACGCAGGAGGTGCAAATTGAAGTGCTTCCGTAATGCGTTGTTTGCGAAATTTGGCCGCATCCTGTGGCCCTGCTGCGCGGGACTTCTACTGGTTCCGGCCATTGTAATTGGCGCTCGCGCCACCGCGCCGTGGAGAAACGCCGAGTCCGGATCGGCAATTGAATCGGCACTCTATCGCTGGATGCCCACGCCCGTCGGCAAAGTTTTTGGTCTGCGTCCGCCTCGCGAGTCCACGCCTCTGTTGAGTGAACTCATCCAGCGGCAGCCCGGCGCGGAATTGTATTCTCTTCGCGCCCTCAATGAAGAAGCTGCGCTGGACTTTGTTGCCGCTGAAGCGGACTGGAAGAAGTACACCGAGATGGCGGAGGATCCCGTTCAGGCTGAGTGGTCGCTCGCCGATTTCTACAAGCGTCGCCTGCGGCCTGCAGATGAGACCGCCGCGCTTACACGTATAGGCCGAGCTCCTGCTCCGCCTTCGGAAAAACTTACCGCTGATCAGCAACAGCGCTCGTGGCTGGCTTTCGAGCGCATCTTCCAGGTCATCGGCGAGAACGCTCTGGCGCCCGATATTTCAGCACAAAGTTATCGCGTTTGGCTTGAGCGCTATCCGACTCAGGCCGCGGTGTACGGACGGTACTTCCAATTTCTGCTTGATCATAAGTCCTTTGCAGAAGCCGAAAAGCTTATCGCGCAATATCAGGTTGCTGCACCGGGCGATGAAGTGCTTCCCGTTAAACTGCGGGCGTTGCTGGAATACAAACGGGGCTCGATTGAGCAGGGTCTGGCAGTTTACGACAGCCACTTCCAGCCGCTGTGGCCGCAAGAATTACTGGACGGATACTTCGCGTTGATGACCGAGACGCGCTCGCTGCGGAGATATCTCGATCAGGCGCAAGCCGCGGTCGAGCGCAATCCCGATGATCTGAATGCCACCGCCCGTATCTTTTATTACTACCAGCGACAGGGAAGAGCCGACGCCGCACAGCAGGCGCTGACCCGGTTCCGCCTGCGCAAGGAGCGGCGCAACACGCAATGGTCTTCGCAGGAACTCTACACCTTGGCGAAGCTCAACGAGGGGATACGGAATTATTCTGAAGCCGCCCGCTACTACTACGCGCTCTACAACACGAATGACAAAGCGGACGCGCAGCAACTGGCTCTTGCCGGACTGGTGAACGTGCTACTGGATGCACCCGAGCAGGACATTCGCGTTGGCAGTGGCGATCTCTCCATGTATCGCGACATTGGCGGCATGGATCGCGGGCCGGGATTTCTCAACGGGATTCTTTCGCTGGTGATGAACTCGACATCGCCCTCGTACGCCTACTCACAAGAAGAGCAACGTGCGGTACCGTACTTCCATCGGGCAGAGGCTGCGCAACTCATCCATCTTTTCGATGGTCGTTTTCCGAATTCGCCGCTGCGTGCAGGACTGCGCGCGCGCCTGATCCAGACCTACGCGGCCTATGGCGAAAGCGGAGCCGTGATCCGCGACGCCCGAGAATTCCTGCGCGCATTCCCCAAGGATCCCGAGCGCGAGCAGGTCGGCTTGCTGCTGGCCGATGCCTATGC
>Ga0181531_10002853_pt1 | contig 10699 bp, 9 predicted proteins | sample PEATcosm2014_Bin_38_FD_119743 | JGI IMG/M metagenome (GOLD analysis project Ga0181531, IMG submission 119743) | Peatland microbial communities from MTU Mesocosm Facility, Houghton, MI, USA - PEATcosm2014_Bin11_10_metaG | ecosystem: Environmental > Terrestrial > Soil > Wetlands > Peat | place... | reverse complement strand
TCGTCAACCTGGATGCGCTCACCTACGCGGGCAATCCCGCCAATCTGCACTCCCTCGCCTCCGATCCTCGCCACTTGCTGGTGCACGGCGACATTTGTAACGCTGACCTGGTTGGCTCGCTTCTCACCCGGCATCGCCCCCGCGCCATCGTTCACTTCGCCGCGGAGACTCACGTCGATCGCTCCATCGTCGCGCCGGATGCCTTCATCCGAACCAATGTGCAGGGCGCATTTACCCTGCTTGAGCAGGCCAGGACTTACTGGTCCGCTCTGAGCGCAGAGGACCGGCAAGCCTTCCGCTTTCTCCATGTATCCACCGACGAAATCTACGGCTCTCTCAATCCCGGCGATCCCGCTTTTTCCGAAACCACCCCTTATGCCCCACACAGCCCGTACGCCGCAACCAAGGCCGCATCCGACCATCTCGTGCGCGCCTGGCGTCACACCTTCGGCCTGCCCGTCCTCATCACAAACTGCTCCAACAACTACGGTCCGTTGCAGCTTCCGGAAAAGCTCATCCCCCTGATGATCCTCAACGCCCTCGAAGGCAAGCCCCTGCCGGTCTACGGAGACGGCGCCCACGTCCGCGACTGGCTCTATGTGCTGGACCACTGCGCCGCCATCCGCGCCGTTATGGAGCGCGGCCGAGTCGGCGAAACCTACAACATCGGCGGCAACTGCGAGCGCACCAACCTCGACGTCGTAACCACCATCTGCGACCTCATCGACGAGATGAGTCCCGATCCGAACATCGGCTCCCGCAGAAAGCTCATCACCTTCGTCAAAGACCGCCCCGGACACGATCGCCGCTATGCTATCGACGCCTCCAAAATTTCCCGCGAGCTGGGATGGGCGCCCGCCGAAAATTTCGAGACCGGTCTGCGCCGCACCGTCCGTTGGTATCTCGATCATCTTGACTGGGTAGAAAATGTCCGCACCGGAGCCTACCTGCGCTGGATCGACCAGAACTACGCGGAGCGTCTCTCCACATAACACCCCCACCCCGCACCTGTCACCAATTAGTCCAATTACGATTACCCATCGGTGCCATTGAGACTTCGGCAGACTAAGGTCAGGATGCCCGTATGCGAGTGAATCTCTTGACCCGCCCCTCTGATCGCTCCGATCTCAGACCAGGAACGATCCCGCTGACTCTGACCATCCGTCCGGCATGCGGACTGCCCGGCGACTACGACTACCCGACAGACAGTGCGGCGCTGCTGCGCTTGCTTCGCAGGTGGACCGACCTGCCCGGCTACGTCCTCGAGGGTTTTGAGAAGAGCATTCCGCGCGGCGCGCGCCTGCTGGGTGTCGAACTCAACGACACCTGCCTCGCCGACATCGGCTACTTCATCGACTAGTACCGGTAGCCGGTTGTCCGGCTAAGATTGTCCCCGGAGCAGGCAATTCCATCAGCCGAATCGAGGATGATCGGACCTGATGCCGAAGCTTTTCCAGCGAGCGCCGAGCCAGCCGCGCCCCTGCCTTTGCCGCGCAGATCGCCATCCTCGTGCAGATGATCTCTGACGCTTTCTTAAAGTTGACTTCCGGTGTTGCTGACTCGATCCTTAGCCTGCATCAGTTCAGGCGGCTGGTCGTAATGGCGCCTGGGCTGCCGATGGCGTCACCCGACACCAGCAGTTCCACTCGGCGGTTCTGCTGCCGCCCGCCGGCGTCATCGTTGGACGCTACCGGCAAGCTATTGCCGTAACCCATCGCCGTGACCGCCGTGTTGGTCACGCCTTGCTGCACCAGATAATCGCGGACGGCTCCAGCGCGGTTCTCGGAAAGCCTTTGATTCATCGCATCGGTGCCGACATTGTCGGTGTAACCGCCGACTGCGATGACCAGTCCCGGATACGAGAGCAGAATGCCCGAGACCTTCGCCAGCTTCTCGCGTGCACTGGGATTCAATGAGTATTTCCCGGTGGTAAACAGCACGTCGGACATGCTTACGATCAGCCCGCGAGCGCTGTCGCGTGTCTGCAAAACGGCATTTAACTGTGCTGTCAGCTGCGCGCGCATAGCCGCCTTGTCGCTGTTGGCCTGCTGCACTTCCTGCTGCGCCTGCTGTGCTGCCAGATGGGCTTGCTCTGCATCGGCCTCGGCCTGCTGCGCTGCCACATGCTGCTGATCCGCATCGGCTGTGGCGACGGCCACTGCCGCTGAGGAAGCAGCCTGGCTGTCCGCCGCGTCCGCTTGCGCTTTTGCGGCAACTGCCTGAGCGTTTACGTTGTCTGCCTGCGCGCGTGCATTATCCGATTGCGCCTTCGCTGTATCCGTCTGCGCCTGCACTTTGTCGGCCCGCGCCCTGGCGGCGTCCAGCTGCGCCCGCTCGGTCTGCCGGTTCGCGGCGTCCGCCTGCGCCTGCGACGCAACCTGCGCATCCGTGGAAGCCTGGCGCTCGCTGGCCAGTCGCGCCTCGTCAATTCTCTTCACGGCAACGGCCCTGGCATCTTCCGCTGTCTGGACAACCTGCCGCGATGTGGCAATCAACTCCTGCTGCGACGAGTGCCGCATCGTCGCCTCGCTGTCCGCCGTGTTCATCAACTCGACTGCGTGGCGATAACTGTCGCCCGCGTATTCCTCGGCGTCCTCGGATTGCGCTATCCGCACCGCATTCCGGGCTTCGAAGAATTCCAGCGGCAGTTTTGCCTTCAAAACTACCGGGTCGAACTTATAGCCTGTGGGAATATAGCCGCCACGCTCCAGAAGCTCATACTTCGCGTTAACCGCTTCGCTGGTGCCCCGGGTGTCTGCGCGTACCACATTCTCGAGCACAACCACATTGCTGGGCTGGCGAACGGCGTAATAAGGCTCCGCCGTAACAATCAGCGCGAAAGACTGCAGCTCCGTGGTCGCATGCAGCTTGCTGCGACGATTGTCGCCTACCAGCACTTCTCCCAGATTCACCGGCCGGCCCTCAGGTGAGATAGCCCAGAGGATATATGTCAGGTACTCTCCGCCAAAGGTAGTGGGCTTGTCCAGATTCCCAAATTCCGCGGTGATGGCAAGATTGCCTCTTTTGTTTTCAACTCTTGCCCAACCATCGGCCGAGGTCATCAGGGCCGTCCCGGCAAAATCCACTTTTGTCGCCTGCCCGTGGTGCTCATAGTTAACTGCCTGGACTGTGCGGCTAATGACGATCGCCCGATAAGGATTGGGCGAATCAGCCGGCTCGGTTAGTGGAATTAGTTGCGGAGAGCTCTGGGCAAACGCGCTCGCGCCCAGCATGGTTGCAACGATCAATAACATTCTGGTTTTCACATTGGTTCCTTTGGGCAGATAACTGCCATGGCGCGTTAAGCCCGGCTCATGGAAATGAAGCTGAGACCACCGGCCTGAGCCTGTTCGTTCAGAGGTTTGTCACCGTCGGCCATGCACATACGGGAGGGCATGGAGGTGAAAGATCCCGAAAGCGCTCAGGAGCCACAAAACCATCGCGATAACGACGACTCCATTGAGAATCGACTTGATGTTCGATTGCATGGGGATGAACCGGTTCACAAGCCATAGCAAAAACCCAACGATAATCAGGGTTATAACGATGTGGATCAACATACAGTTCTCTCCTTACGAACGGGCCGTGCTGATCGGGTCGTCGGAAGATCCCGATCAGCGGTTAAGGGATTACTGCTGGCCGGGGGTCGCTTCCGCAATCGTGCCCGAGCGGCCCATTTCGACGATCGCCTGCATGAAGCTCTGCGTCGACCTGGGCGCGTGCACTTCGCCGGCGAGGATGGCCCGGAACGACGGATCGCCGCCATAGATAGCGCGGGTGGAGTCGGCGTCCTGCTCGACGACAGCTCCATCGAGCGTGATCCCCGCGAAAATGCCGCGGGAACGTGAGTAGGTGAGGATTTCCGTATTCATCGTCCAGTCAGTACCGGCGGATGCGTGGCGGCCGACCGGGCCCGCTGAAGCGGATGCATCGCCGCTGACCTGGAATTTGCTCGAAAGCAGATGCTGCAGCCCTCTGTCATTCATGACGACCATGACCAGGTCGACGCCTTCGACGCCAATCTGCAGGCCCCAGCTGCCCCCGCCCACGGAGACGAACGCGGGAGCGCTCCAGCCATCAGCCGTCCGGCAGGACGCGATGCCGCGGCCGTGCTCGCCGCCAACGACAAACCCGCCCTTGACCAGATGCGGAACCACCACGATGCATTTCGCGCTGTTCATTACTTCTTCGGGAATACCCTTGTCAGGGGCGTTCATAATCGAGTGGAGTACTTCGGAAGACAGTTGCAGACGATCAATCGAATCCTGGCGTCCAGAGGCCGCCCAGAGGTTTCCGCTTGTCAGCGCAACAGCGCCGGCCAGCAGCAGAGGCATAATCTTCATCGTTTTATCCTTCTTGGTGCAGAGGAGCTAAGAAAAAACTCATTTCAGATGGGCTGACTTAGCTCAGAACCAAGAGTGAGAAGATACAGAGGAACTCTGCTCCATGGTTATTCAAGCAGAGATACAAATCGATTACTGAGCCGAATTGCTCACATTTTCAGGAAAAGCGCTGCGGAGCCTGGCCAACGCCCTCTCAACCTGCTGCTCACTTTTGCTGATTTGCTTCGCGAGGTTATTCTGTTCCCCCCCCATAGAAGGTTGTTTGGGGGTATACTAGGTTGGTAGGTTATCTTCCCTTCTCGCCTCCAGCTCTCACGCCTTGCTCCAGACGAGCAACTTTCAGGTACTCAACCGGACGACTGGAGCTTCTATGAGCCTCATTAAGAAATCCGATGTAAAGACCCATCTCTCTTCGACGGGCACCTCCGTTTATCCATTCGGCCTTAAGAAGTCGGATGTAAAGCCAGACGCGAAGGGCGAAACTGCGGGCGCTCCAGCACAAGAGACAGATATCAGCATCAGCGCCAGCCGTCCGATTTCCCCGGAAGCCGTGCCGAACGCGCAAGTGGGTGGTTCGATTGGCGTTCCGGCAAACGCCGAAAACCCCGGCAGGGGCTCGTGGTAAAGTCGCCGGCTATCTTTCTCCGCGTCGAGTGCGCACTGCCCGATGGCCTGCATTTGCAACAGAAGCCGTTTGACAACGCCTGGAGGTCCGTCGAGAACGCCGCGCCCGCGCAGTTGGATCTGGCCGTCCGCGACGCCGGGTGGCACTTCATGTGGATGCAGTCTGCCTGTTCACGGTTTGGCTGCGGCTGGACAGACGACGCAGCGGCCACGCACGCGATTACACGCGCCTTGACCCAGACATTAGCCAGGTTCAATGCGGCCGAACTGGGTTTAGTGCGTGTCTCGCGATGCTTCGGCCTTCGCCTTGCCCGGGCAACACTCCATACGCGCCACATCCAGAGGGGCGCATCGCTCGGATTGCTCGAAGAGCCCACCCTTCAACACTCTCTGCCCGCATGACAGTCGCCCGGCTGAAGACGCACGAACTGCCGATCTAACCGGCAAGTCCCGCCGAACAGGCTCAGTCGCTCGTACACAAGGAATGGAAGCAGGTATCCATGACTCTTTCGGAAATGCTTCATCCTGACGGAGAGGCCGGGTTGTCGTCTGCTTTCCCGATCTCACTTTCGGCAACAGCGAACGGTTCGCCGCTGCCCTTGCCTACGCGTATTGCCGTTATCGGTAACTATTTGCCCCGGCAATGCGGAATCGCGACTTTCACCACCGACCTGTGCACCGCGATTGCCTCCGAATATGGCAGCGCTCGGCTTTTCGCGATCCCCGTCAACGATCCGGATTCAAGCTACATATATCCCGACCGCGTCCGCATGGAAATTGAGCAGGAAGATAACGCCTCGTACGAACGCGCCGCCGAATTTCTTAACTTCAATGGAAACGATCTCGTCTGTCTCCAGCATGAATACGGCATTTTCGGAGGGCCGGCCGGAAGCCACATTCTGTCGCTGCTTCGCAGATTAAAGATGCCCCTCGTGACGACGCTTCATACGGTTCTGCGTGAACCCGATCTGAATCAGCGCACGGTGCTTGAAGAGATTGCTCATCTCTCCGACCGTCTGATCGTGATGAGCGAGCTCGCTGCCGCTCTGTTGCAAAGGGTATATGGCGTACCTTCGGAAAAAATAGACCTGATCCCGCATGGTGTCCCCGATTTCCCGTTTACCGACCCCAACTTTTTCAAGGATTTGTTTAACTCGCAGGGTAAGTCCGTCCTGCTGACGTTCGGCTTGCTGTCACCCAACAAAGGAATAGAAAACGTCATTCGAGCACTGCCCGCAATCCTTGCAAAACACGGGAACGTCACTTATATCGTGTCGGGCGCAACCCATCCCCACGTCCGCCGGCGTGAAGGTGAGCGCTACAGAGAAGAGCTGCAGGCGCTGGCCGCCGAGTTAGGCGTTGCCGCCCATGTAATCTTCAATAACCGCTTTGTCAGCGCAGAAGAGCTGGTGGAGCATGTGGGCGCCGCCGACATTTATATCACGCCCTATCGTCAGGAGGCTCAGATCGTCTCCGGCACACTGGCGATTGCGCTCGGCGCCGGCAAAGCTATTATCTCCACGCCTTACTGGCATGCACAGGAGTTACTCGCGGACGGTCGCGGGATTCTTGTTCCCTTCGACGATCCGGCGTCCATTGCAACCGCAACAGTCAGGTTACTGGATAACGACGCTGAACGGCATACCATGCGGAAGCGTGCTTATCTGCACTCGCGCGGCACAACCTGGCAGCGAACTGCCCAGGCATATATGGCGAGCTTCCAGCGTGCGCGTACCGAACGGATCCTCCGCCCACGGCCATCTTTGCAGGATATCCTCGCAGCCAGATCGACCGATGGGTTGCCGGCTCTCAGCCTTGGACACCTGAGGCATATGACAGATGACACAGGGATCCTGCAGCATGCCATTTTTTCCGTGCCTAACTGCGACGAGGGCTACACAACCGACGACAACGCGCGCGCCCTGATCGTGGCCGTCTCACTGCAGGAATCTCCGGCATTAGACGGCGAGGTTTCTGCGAATCTCGCTTGCCGTTACCTCGCATTTCTTGAGCTCGCCTTTCACGCCAAAGTCGGCCGATTTAGAAACTTCCTCGGTTACGATCGCCGATGGCATGAAAGTATCGGATCGGAAGATAGTCATGGCCGCGCCCTGTGGGCTCTTGGAACGGTGCTCGGCCGCTCCACAAATACGGGAATGAGAGGCGCAAGCGGCCAATTGTTCGAGTCCGCCGTCGCCGCCACATTGACCTTCACCAGCCCACGCGCATGGGCGTTCTCTGTTTTGGGTATGCAGGGATATCTCGACTGGTTTCCTGGAGACCGGATCATTCAGGGGACGCGCAATCTTTTGGCAAACCGTCTGCTTGACCTTTACGAGCGCACGCATTCGCAGGACTGGCACTGGTTCGAGGAGAGCCTCGCCTATTCCAATGCCCGCCTCTCTCAGGCGCTCATTCTCGCTGGGTGCAACGGCAAAAACAGAAGAATGATCGATGTGGGCTGTGAATCTTTGAAGTGGCTTGTTGCCCAGCAGCATCGGGATGACAAACATGTATTTGTCCCGATCGGTTCCCGAGGCTTCTTCCCGAAAGGGAAAGAAAAGGCTCGCTTCGACCAGCAGCCGGTCGAGGCCTGCGCCACCATTGCCGCCTGCCATCAGGCATACCGAGCCACCGGAGAAAGCTTGTGGCTGGAGGAAGCATGGTCCGCCTTCCGCTGGTTTCTCGGAGACAACGACCTGCAGGTTCCGCTCTACGATGCCGCGACCGGAGGGTGTAGGGATGGATTGCATCCGGACCGCGTAAACGAAAATCAGGGGGCCGAATCGACCCTCTCGTTCCTCATGGCTCTCCTGGAGATGCAAGCCATGGAAACCTCTGCCGCCAGCCAACAGAACAATGAAATGAGTGTTTGCCTTTGACCCCCATTCTTCTTCCGCCCACACAGCCCGCATACCATTATGGTGACCCGCATTCCCGCGACACCGATCCGCAGCTTTGCCTCTTCACTCGCCATCCTGGAAATCCGATCCTGAGCCGGGATAACTGGCCTTATCCGGTCAACAGTGTTTTTAATGCGGGCGCTGTGCATTTAGCTGACGGCGACACCTTGCTGCTGTGCCGTGTGGAAGATCGGCGTGGACTATCGCATCTGACCGTGGCGCGCTCCGCAAATGGGTTTGACGATTGGCGCATCGATCCGACACCGACTTTTCCGGCAGAGCCGCGGGAGTATCCCGAAGAGATCTGGGGTATCGAAGATCCGCGCATTACTTATGTGCCGGAGTTAGAACAATACGCCATTGCCTATACTTCCTTCGCCCGCGGTGGTCCGGGCGTTTCGCTCGCGCTCACTCGCGACTTCAGGCGCTTTGAACGTTACGGCGTCATCATGCCGCCGGAGGACAAGGACGCCGCCCTGTTGCCGCGAAGGATCGGCGGGTACTGGGCTTTGATCCATCGGCCGATGACAACACTCGGCGCTCACATGTGGATCTCGTACTCGCCCGATCTGCGGCATTGGGGTCGCCACAAGATCATGCTCGAAGCTCGCCGCGGCGGATGGTGGGATGCCAACAAGATTGGCCTCTGCTCGCCGCCGATTGAAACTGCCAAGGGCTGGCTGACGCTGTACCACGGTGTCCGGAAGACGGCCTCCGGCAGCATCTACCGGATCGGTCTCGCTCTCTTCGATCTGGAGAATCCGGAAAGTTGCCTGCAACGCGGTGATTCCTGGATGTTCGGCCCGGAAGCAGCGTACGAACGCGGCGGAGATGTCAAAGATGTCGTCTTTCCCTGCGGGCAAACCGTCGGCGCGGATGGTGACACGATTCATCTCTATTACGGAGCGGGAGACTCCTGCGTGGCCCTCGCCACCGGTAGCGTCCGTGAACTTCTTGCCTGGCTGGATGCCAATTCGAGCGCGGGCGATGCAGCGACATCATAGCGCTCGGGAGAATCGATCTATATGAACAGCGCGAGGCTGAACAGGCCAACTGTATTTCCGCGGTTACTCTGGATGCGGCGAACGTGTCCCCTATGCAGTTCCATTGAATTTAAGGCGGCCGAACCGGAGTGGCTCGACGGCGTGCTCGCTATCTTCGGTCATCGGGCCGTCCGTTGCGTGAATTGCTGGCGCCGGTATTACTCGTTTGCAAAAGCGAACAAGCATGAACAATAAAGATTGCGCGGTTATCACCGGCCAGTTTCCGGTCTGGCGTACCTCGAACGAATTACTATTCCTGCTACATCCGGCTTCTCCCACTTCGGAGATGTTGCTCCGTCCGCAGCTGATGTGGACCAAGGACAATTTGGAAAGTGTTCCCGTGTGCCTGAGATGTAAGCATTTCGGCAGGTTCAATCCTGATTAACGGTAACAGGATGAATTGCTCCTTGACCCTGCTTATTCGAAATCGGTCGAATCAGGAACCGGGGAACGCCTTCTCGCGACCCTGGTTCGCGACGACCGCCATCACGCTTCACCGGCTATGCCGTTTCGGAGAAGTCCAGCAAGACCTTTTGCTGTCCTGCCTCACCATCGGCCAGGCGTACTGCCTCCTGGAAGTCCTTCAATGGATACCGCACAATCACTGGTGGCGTAAGTGCTCCGTTCGACAACATGGTGAGTAGATCGCTCGTCGCTGCGCGCACTTGCTCGAGCGGCTGAGTAGTCACCCAACGTGGAAGCCACCACCCACGAACCGTCGCTGTCGAATAAATCAGACGCGGAGCGAAGACCGGCATCATGAATTTCGCGGGGTCCGTCTGCCGATGACTGGAAAGGGCTCCATACACAAGCATCGTTCCACCGGGAGCGAGGTTGCGGACAACCTCAGCGCCAGGCTCGCCCGCAACGCAGTCAATCGCTCGTTCAACGCCCTTACCCCCGGTCAATTCCTGTAACCGTGACCGGAGATCCTCGTCGGCTGTGCAGATCACCTCATTGCCTCCGAGGCTCCGTATGATCGATTCCTGCTCGCGCCGCCGAATGACGTTGATCGTCTTGAATCGATACTGCTGCGCCAACTGAAGCACGAACTTCCCCACGCTGGATGCACTCGCCGTCTGCAGGAGCCAGTCGCCCTCCTTGAGATTGTGAGCCGATCTCGTCAATGCCCATGCCGTCAAAGGATTGATATAGGAAGTGGCGGCGGCTGAATCGTCCAGGCCCTCTGGAACGGGCACGAGCTTCTCCGCTGGGCACACGATCTGCTCGCGCCAGGTGTTCCACGTGTGAACGAAAACTACACGCGTTCCGGCCATCGGACTTTGCACGCCCGGACCTACGGCCTCCACAATCCCCACGGCTTCAATGCCCGGGCTGGCCGGCAATTCAGGCTGATAGCCATAGCGCCCGCGCACCATATGCAGATCCGATGCATTGATCGGGCTCAGCAGCACTCGGACGAGCGCTTGGCCGGTCGCCAAAGGCGGAGCAGGGATCTCTTCCAGTTTCAATACGCTCTTCGGTTCACCGGTCTCGCGAAAGATCAATGCTTTCATCAATACCATCCTGAGTCTTCAGGCGACGGCTGATTCCGGCCAGACAGAGCCATGATTCATGCCTGGTGCTGGCCAGCGGGATCCCGGATCCTCATGTTTGGCTAGGACGCGCGCGCCTCTGTCGCCGACCCGTTCCGGGCTTCGACGGCCGTGACGGAGTTCTTGAACGCCTTCTCCAAAACCCCCTTGCCGACGGTGCCGAGCACCAACCCAAGGAACCATCCCTTGAGGGTCTTGCCGTCGCGTACGACGACTACGTCGATGTCTGT
>Ga0181531_10002851_pt1 | contig 10705 bp, 8 predicted proteins | sample PEATcosm2014_Bin_38_FD_119743 | JGI IMG/M metagenome (GOLD analysis project Ga0181531, IMG submission 119743) | Peatland microbial communities from MTU Mesocosm Facility, Houghton, MI, USA - PEATcosm2014_Bin11_10_metaG | ecosystem: Environmental > Terrestrial > Soil > Wetlands > Peat | place... | reverse complement strand
GTACATGTTTCGCGGCACCATGGTGGCGTTCCTGATCACCCTCGTCAGTTTGACGGTCGTGATCTGGTTCACGCAGGCCATGCGCGACTTCGACCTGATCACGAGCCAACGGCAAACCCTCCTGGTTTTCGTCGGCATCACCGGGATGATCATTCCGCTTCTGGTGATGATGATCGCGCCGATCGCGCTGGTCATGGCCGCGGCCCATGTCCTTAACAAGCTCAGTTCGGATTCCGAAATCATCGTGATGAACGCGGCCGGCGTATCGCCGTGGCGATTGTTGATGCCCTTTCTCGGGGCGGCCGCCGTGGTTTCGCTCCTGGTCGCCGTGATCGCTGCTTACGTCTCACCGCGCAGCTTACGTGAATTGCGCGACTGGGGCGCGCAGGTGCGCGCCGACATTCTCACCAACATCGTGCAGCCCGGACGTTTCACGACAGTCGGCGGCAATCTGACCTTCCATATTGCGGACCGGCGGCAGAACGGCCTCTTGGTCGGCATTTTCGTCGATGACCGCCGCGATCCCAATGAACACGCCACCTATCTCGCCGAGCAGGGCGAAATCGTAAAAAACGACCACGGCTCGTTCCTCGTGCTCGAAGGCGGCAGCATTCAACGGCTCGAAGCCGGTCAGCACGATCCGCGCATCATCACGTTCGATCGCTACGCTTTCGATCTGTCGCAATTCACCGGCGGCACGCAAAATGTCGTCTATACCGTTCGCGAGAAATATATCTGGGAACTGTTGTGGCCGCGGCCCGATGACGCCCTCTACGTGGCGCAGCCCGACCAATATCGATCGGAGCTGCATGACCGGCTCGCGACACCGCTGTATCCGTTGGTCTTCATCATCCTGGCTTACACGTTCCTTGGACCGCCGCAGACCACCCGGCAAAGCCGCACGCTGGCGCTATTGGGCATGATCGGCGCGGTGGCGTTGTTGCGCCTGATTGGCTTTGTCAGCGTGATTGTCGGCGTGCGCATGCCGGGCATATTGGCCGTGCAATATGTCGCGCTTTTCGGCGCGGCGGCCGCCGGGCTGTGGCAAATCTCGCGCGGCCAGGCCCTGGAGCCTGCCGCCGCGGTGTCCAAGCTTGCGACCGCCATCAGCGACCGCGTCGCTCACGCGACGTCGAGCTGAGGGAGCGGGGCCCATGGTCGCCGGCACGCTCTCCCGCTATTTCGGATTCCGCTTTCTCAGTTCCGTTGTCGGCTCGTTTATCGGCGTGGTCGCGCTGGCGGCGATGATCGACTACGTCGAATTGATGCGCCGCGGCGCCGAGTGGCCGAACGCCACGGCTTGGGTTCTCGCCAAGATTTCCATTTATCGCGTGCCGCAGCTCACCGAACGCATTATGCCGTTTTCGGTGCTGGTCGGCGCCATGTCATGTTATCTCGGACTGTCGCGCCGCCTCGAGCTGGTTGTCGCTCGCGCGGCCGGCGTCTCCGCCTGGCAGTTCGTGGCTCCGGCCATGATCGGCGCCTTCCTATTCGGCGCAGTCGCCACCACCGTCTACAATCCCGTAGCCGCCCTGCTTCACGAGCGCTCCAAGCGTCTTGAGGCCGAGATGTTGGGCGAGAACCTCTCGGCACTCCAGGCGAGCACCAGCGGATTCTGGGTCCGCCAAAAGAGCGCCGACGGCGCCGCCATCATCAACGCCAGTTCGAGCCGGGAGCAAGGCGCGCGACTCGGCGGCGTCAGCGTCTACAGTTTCGATAACGCCGGCCATTTCCAACAACGGATCGAAGCCAAAAGCGCGACGTTGCAGCCGGGCTATTGGCAGCTGGAAGATGCGCGTATTTACACCAGCGGCAAGGCGCCGGACGTCGAGGACAGCTATCGGCTGGGCACCAATCTCACGCTCGAGCAGGTGCGCGAAAGCTTCGCAACGCCGGAAACGGTGCCGTTCTGGCTGCTGCCGTCTTACATCGATTTGGCGGATCGGGCGGGGCTCATGGCGGCGGGTTACCGGCTGCAATATCAGCAGCTATTGGCGCGTCCGTTTCTGCTCGCCGCCATGGTTCTGCTCGCCGCCTCCGTAAGCCTTCGCTTTTTCCGCTTCGGTGGCGTGCAAAAAATGGTTCTTAGCGGCATCGCCGCCGGCTTCCTTTTATTCGTGTTGTCGAAGATCACGGAGGACATGAGTCGATCGGAACTCCTGTCGCCGATGGCGGCGGCATGGATTCCGGTACTGATCGGATCCCTGACTGGATTCGTTGCGCTATTGTACCAGGAGGACGGGTAGTGGCGCGTTCGGGTAGCCCTCTCTGTCCCGGCTTCAGGTGTTGCGTTCGAGTGGGTGTGACGGCTCTCGCGGCGTTGCTCGCATTTGCGGTCGGATGCGGTCTCGCGCCCGAGCGCGCGGCGGCGCAGGATAGCGGCAATCTGCTGCACTTCCCGCCGCGGCCGCCGCCGCAAAAAAAGCCGGCGCCGCCGTCGAACGCGCCGATGCTCGTTCAAGCGACCGAGATTAAATACGACTACACCAACAATACGGTGGCCGCCGTTGGCAACGTGCAGATTTATTACGGTGGCGCAACCATAGAAGCGGACCAAGTCATCTACGACCAAAAAACAAAGCGCCTACGCGCCGAGGGCAATGTCAGGCTGACGGAGCCGGACGGCAAGATCACGTACGGCCAGCTCATCGATCTCACCGACGATTATCGCGACGGCTTTGTCGATTCGCTTCGGCTTGAGACGGCTGACGATACCCGCTTTGCCGCCGCGCGCGCCGATCGCGCCAAAGGCAACTACACGGTTCTGCAAAACGGCGTCTATACGGCTTGCGAGCCTTGCAAGGATAATCCGAAAAAGCCGCCGTTGTGGCAGGTTCAGGCCGCCCGCATCATTCACGATGAGGGCGAGAGGATGCTTTATTTCGAAGACGCCCGCGTCGAGTTCTTCGGCGTACCGCTGGCGTATGTGCCGTTCATGTCGGCGCCCGACCCGACGGTGAAGCGCAAGAGCGGATTCTTGTTTCCCACCATCTCGGACACCTCCCAGTACGGCGTGGGCGTCCAGATCCCTTATTTCTGGGCGCTGGCTCCCAACTACGACCTGAGCTTTGCAACGACGCTGACGACCAAGCAAGGTGCGCTCGTCCAAGGCGAATGGCGCCAGCGTCTGCTGGACGGCGCCTATTCGATCAGGGCAGCGGGAATTTTCCAGGCGGACCCGGGTTATTTTGCCGCGCGCGACGGCGCAACCAGTCCGACCGCGGATACATTCCGCGGCGTCATCCAGACCGCGGGCCAATTCGCGTTGACCGACAAATGGGTATGGGGATGGACCGGCACGCTGCTGACCGATACGCAGTTCCTCAGCGACTATGGGCTGCACAAATTCACCAATGGATTTTACGATCCATTCCAAGGCGGCTTTGCGTCCGAGGCCATCTCACAAGTCTATCTGACGGGCGCCGGAGACCGGAGTTACTTCGACATACGTTCAATTTATTATTACGGCTTCTCGGAACAGGACGTCCAAGCACAGATACCCATCATCCATCCGGTGCTGGACTATTCAAATGTCCTGGGACAGCAGGTACTCGGCGGCGAATTCAGCTACAAGCTCAACCTGACCAGCCTGTCCCGTCAGCAGGCTGAATTTCAGGCCGTCACCCAGACCGCCGCGGGGAGCGGCGTATGCGGCGCGCCGACGGCCGATACCGCCGTGCCGGCCAATTGCCTGCTGCGCGGCATACCGGGAGACTATTCGCGCTTTTCGGCCCAGGCCGACTGGCGCCGCACATTTGTCACCGATAACGGCCAGATGATCACGCCGTTCTTTCAACTGCGCGGCGATTTCGCTTCGCTCGACGTGGACAATCAACCGGGGGTCTCGAACTACATCGCCACCGGCCAGAGTGAACTCGCCCGCGCCATGCCGGCGGCGGGCGTCGAATATCGCTATCCCTTCGTCGACATCCAGCCGTGGGGCACGCAGACGATCGAGCCGATTGCCCAGCTGATCTTGCGTCCGAACGAAACCGATATCGGCAAGTTTCCGAACGAGGACGCCCAGAGCATGGTGTTCGACGACAGCAACTTATTTCAAATCGACAAGTATTCGGGCTGGGATCGAGTCGAGGGCGGCAGCCGCGTCAATGCCGGCATCCAATACACCGCCCAGGTCAACGGGGCAGGTTCGCTCAATGCGCTGTTCGGACAGTCCTACCAACTGTTCGGGCAGAACTCGTTTGCGGTCGGCGACACGACCAACACCGGTCTCGATAGCGGCCTCGACAAAACCGTTTCCGACTACGTCGGCCGCGTGACCTATCAGCCTAACCAGATCTATTCGTTCACCGCGCGCGGGCGTTTTGACGCGACAACCTTCGCCGTCGAACGCTTCGAGGCCGAAAGCCGGGCCAACTTCGATCGCTGGACTTTGCAGTTCCTGTACGGCGACTATGCCGCACAGCCGCTTCTCGGATTCCTGACGCGACGCCAGGGTGTACTCGGCGGCGCCTCGTTTAAGGTCACCCAGAATTGGATCGTGCTCGGTTCGGCCCGCTACGACATTGCCAACGACCAATTCGACCAGACCCGGCTCGGGTTAGGTTACGTCGACGACTGCTTTATGTTGTCCCTGAACTGGCTCACCGGGTACACTTACACGACGACAACGCCTTACCGGAGCAATACGTTCATGCTGCAGCTCAGCTTGCGTACGCTCGGCCCGGACGCCTTGGCGCCGGTTGGCGGTTCGTTCTAAATTTTGCCGCGAGTCTGTATGATGTTCTGTGCCGGGGGTTGGGGGAAACTGGAGAAGTCCGCCGGCGGCGCCCCGGCGACTGAGGGAGAGCGAGCCAAAATGACGCAATTGCCAGTGGGCGCATTTCAAAGACTTTTCGGAACGGTCACGCTAGCCGCCGCAATCATGCTCACCGCCGCTTCGATGGCGAGCGCGCAACAGGTTGTTGCGTTTGTCAATGGCGAGCCGATTACCGAACTCGACGTCGCACACCGCACCAAATTCGGCGAAATGAGTACGCACCAGACCCCCTCGCGCCAGGAGGTTCTCGACGGCCTTATCAACGAAATTCTGGAGATCCGGGAGGCCAAGCGCTACACGATCGAGCCAAGCGATTCGGACGTGAACACTGCCTACGCCGACATCGCGACCAAAATGGGGGTAGACCCGCCGAAGCTCACGCAGATATTGGTGGCTGGCGGCGCGAGTGAAGCAACTCTCAAGCACCGGCTGCGGGCGCAAATTGCCTGGGCCAGCCTGGTCCGTGGTCGCTTTAGGGCGAGCCTGGAAATTCCCGACAGCGACGTCGAAGTACAACTCCAACTGCACAAGCCCGCGGACAAAGATCAATTAGGCTATGAGTACATCGTGCGGCCTATCATTCTTGTCGTGCCGCATGGTTCGCCCGACGCCGTGTTCGAGGCGCGCAAGCGCGATGCCGACGCACTGCGCGTACGTTTTCAAAGCTGCGCCGACGGCATTCCGTTTGCTCGCGCGCTACGGGAGGTCGCGGTGCGCGATCCGGTCAGTAAATCTTCCGCCGATTTGCAGCAAGACCTACGCGATATCCTCGATAAGACCGAGGTCGGCCATCTGACGCCGCCAGAGCAGACCGCCGAAGGCGTCCAAATGTTTGCTGTTTGCTCTAAGAAGGAGACAAAATCGGATACGCCGGGTCTGCGGGAGGTTCGCGATGAAATGTTCCAACAAAAATTCGGCGCGAAGGCCAAGCGCTATCTCGAGGAATTGCGCCGCGAGGCGATGATCGAATACAAATGACAATGCGCTTTTAACGAAGCACGATCTTTTCGGATAAGCGTGCCTCGCCGGCATTTGGTCCGGAACAGGCTTTGACGGTTCGTGCAGGAAACAAGATCGTGCAACCTTTGGCATTGACGCTCGGCGAGCCGGCCGGCATCGGCCCCGATCTCGCTTTGGCGATCTGGCGGCGGCGCGCCGAACTTGAGATTCCAGCATTTTATCTCGTTGCCGACCCTGCATTTCTCGGCCGCCGCTCCGCGCGGCTTGGCCTCGACGTCCCGATAGCCACCGTGACGCCGTCGTCCGCCGCTTCAACCTTTCGCTCCGCGCTCCCGGTCGTCGCGCTCGACGTCGCGGTGACCGCCGAGCCGGGCCGTCCGGATCGATCAAGCGCGCCGGCCGCCGTCGCATCGATTCGCCGCGCCGTGACCGACGTTATCGCGGGTTCCGCGGCGGCGATCGTGACCAACCCAGTTGCCAAGAATGTGCTTTATAACTGGGGCTTTGCCGAGCCCGGCCATACCGAATTCCTGGCCAAGCTGGTGCAGGAGGCGACGGGAAAAATACTCCGGCCGGTCATGATGCTGTGGTCGCCTGAACTTGCCGTGGTGCCGGTGACGATCCATCTGCCACTTCGCGATATCTTCAAACAGCTTTCGAGCGAACTCGTGGTCGAGACCGGACGCATCGTCGCGCGCGACCTTGCCCTGCGATTCGGTCTGGCGCGGCCGCGACTCGCGATTGCCGGGCTTAATCCGCATGCCGGCGAAGCGGGCACGCTGGGCGAGGAGGACCGCACGATTGTCGCGCCCGCCGTCGCGCGCCTGGTCGCCGATGGTATTGACGCGCGCGGTCCGCTCCCCGCCGACTCTTTGTTTCACGAACGCGCCCGCGCGACCTATGACGTGGCATTATGCATGTACCACGATCAGGCGCTGATCCCGATCAAAACACTCGCTTTCGATCATGCCGTCAATGTCACGCTTGGCCTTCCCATCGTCCGCACCTCGCCGGATCACGGCACCGCATTCGACATCGCCGGGACCGGCAGCGCCGATCCGACTAGCCTGGTCGCGGCGCTGCGGCTGGCGGCGCGGCTTGCTGCCGCGAGCATTCCGGCGACCAGCCCGGCACCCCTTCCTATTTCGTGAACAGCGCCTACGACAGCCTGCCGCCGTTGCGCGAGGTCATACGCAAGCATGGTCTCGCGGCGAGGAAATCGCTCGGCCAAAATTTCCTGTTCGACCTCAACCTCGCGGCGCGCATCGCACGTGCCGGAGGTCCGCTGTTTGCGGTAACCGTCTTCGAAGTGGGTCCCGGCCCCGGCGGCCTTACCCGCGCGTTGCTGGCACTCGGTGCGGCCCGCGTGATCGCGGTCGAGCGCGACGGGCGCGCGATCGCCGCCTTGCAAGAGATCGCCGCGCTCGATCCGGATCGGCTCGAGATCGTCGCCGCGGACGCCCTGACCTTCGATCCGCGGCCGTGCTTTTCGGGCGGCACTATCCGTATCATTGCCAACCTGCCCTATAATATCGCCACCGCCCTGCTGGTGGGTTGGCTCAGCATCGAGCCGTGGCCGCCATGGTACGATTGCGCCATCCTCATGTTCCAACGCGAAGTCGCCGAGCGCATCGTCGCGGCGCCGGGCTCGAAAAGCTATGGGCGATTGTCCGTCCTCGTGCAGTGGCGTTGTGAGGCCCGTATCATGTTCGACGTCAACGCCTCGGCCTTCGTACCGCCGCCGAAGGTCACATCGTCACTGCTTCGGGTCGTGCCACGCGCGGCTCCGCTAGCATGCGACCGCAGGCTGCTCGAGACCGTCACCCAGGCGGCCTTCGGACAGCGGCGCAAGATGCTGCGCCAGAGCCTGCGGGCGCTCGGCACCGACGTCGCCAGCCTTATTGCGGCGGCCGGCCTTAACCCCACGGCCCGCGCCGAGGAGATTTCTGTCGACGGCTTTGTCGCGCTGGCGCGGGCTCTCGCCGCGGCCCGCGTTCATGAGGCATGATCATGATATCGGTGCGTGATGGGGCTGGGAGGCCAACGTTGCCATGACGAATTTGCGTCGCCAGTCGCTGGTATCTTATGGCCAGCCGCTTTGCGAGACGGTGGTGGATTGCCCAGCGCCGCAGGGCACGGAAGTGCTGGTGCGGATTGAGTGCTGCGGCGTTTGCCATTCCGATCTGCATTTGCAGGACGGTTATTTCGAACTCGGCGGTGACAAGCGGCTCGACATCACGAAAGATCGTGCGCTGCCGTTCACGCTTGGACACGAAATCGCGGGTGTCATCGAAGCCGCCGGAGCACAGGCGGAGGGCGTGATCGTTGGCCGCCGCGTCGCGGTCTATCCGTGGATCGGCTGCGGCACCTGCCCGGCCTGCCGTAACGGCGATGAAAACTTGTGTTCTGCGCACCATCATCTCGGCATCGCCGCCGATGGCGGCTTTGCCACGCATGTCGTCGTGCCGCATCCGCGCTATCTGCTCGAATATGAACCGCTGCCGCCGAGTTTTGCCGGCCCGCTGATGTGCTCCGGACTGACCGCCTATGCAGCGCTCAAGCGCCTCACCAGCCGTGCGCAGCAAGGTCCGGTGCTGCTGGTCGGCCTCGGCGGCGTCGGCATGATGGGATTGGCTCTGACGCGCGCGCTATTCCCGGAGCCGGCCATCGTCGCCGACATCGATGCCGCAAAGCGCGCGGCGGCAATGGCCGCTGGCGCGACGGCGGCCTTTGATCCATCCGATCCGCAGGCACGCCGAGCGGTCATGGCGGCGACCGGCGGGGTCGTCGCGGTCTGCGATTTTGTCGGCTCCGAAAAGTCATTGCAATTTTCAACCGGCGTTCTCGCCCGCGGCGGCAAGGTGGTGGTGACGGGGCTCTTGGGCGGCAATTTTTCGATCGCCGCGGCGATGATCGCCATCAAGGCCATGACGATCGAGGGCAGCCTGACCGGCACGCTCGCCGAGGCGCGCGAGCTTCTTGACCTGGCGCGCAGCGCCAAGATTGCACCGATCCCGACGCGAGCGCGCCCGCTCGCCGAAGCGCAAACAGCGCTCGACGATCTGCGCGCGGGACGCGTCGTCGGCCGTACCGTGCTGTCCGCCTTATAGCTTCGCTTGCAGCGCGCGCACGAAATCGGAAAGGCCGATTTGCCGCTCGCGCTTGAGCCGTTCGGCGGCGAGGATGGATCGCACTTCGGCAAAGGCTTCGGCTTTGTCGCGGTTGACGATGACGTAGTCATATTCCGGCCAATGGCTCATCTCGCCGGCGGCTTTGGCCATGCGTGCGCCGATCACGGCCTTGGAGTCCTGCGCACGGTGCCGTAGCCGGCGTCCCAGTTCCCGCACCGTCGGCGGCAGAATGAACACGCTGACAAGATCGTCGCGCGCCTTTTCGCGCAACTGCTGAGTGCCTTGCCAATCGATATCGAATAAAACATCGCGGCCGGACAGTAATGCTTTAACGACCGGCCGGTGCGGCGTGCCGTAACGATGCCCGAATACTTCGGCCCATTCCAAAAGCTCGCCCTTCTTCACCATGGCGTCAAAGCGTACGCGATCGATGAAATGGTAGTCGCGCCCGTCGATTTCGCCCCGCCGCTTCGGCCGCGTGGTCACCGAGACCGACAGTACGACGCTGCGATCGGAATTGAGCAGCAGCCTGGATAACGTGGTCTTGCCGGCGCCGGACGGCGACGACAACACGAACATCACGCCGCGGCGCGCGATTGTCTTCGGATTTTTGCCCCGGCGCGCCATGGTTTATTCCACGTTTTGCACCTGCTCGCGGAATTGCTCAACCGTGGCTTTGAGTTCCAACCCAATATTTGTGAGTTCAACGTCATTGGCCTTGGCGCACAAGGTGTTCGCTTCGCGGTTGAGTTCTTGCGCAAGAAAGTCGAGGCGGCGGCCGATGGGGCCGCCTTGGCCGATGAGATGCTGCGCCTGTGCGATGTGCGCCGCGAGGCGGTCAAGTTCCTCACGCACGTCAGCCTTGGTCGCAATCATGATCGCCTCTTGATGCAGGCGGTCGGGATCGAAGCGATCCGATTGCGCAAGAAGCCCCGCTACCTGCTCGGCGAGCCGCGCCCGTATCGCTTCAGGCCGCCGACCCGGCGCCCGTTCGGCGCGCTCCGCCAGTGCGGCGATTTCACCGAGCCGCTCCGACAAGACGCGACCGAGAGCCGTGCCCTCGTGATGCCGCATCTCGACGAGGGCACCGAGAGCTTGCGCGAAGCCTTCGGTCACCGCCGCCTCGGCGTCGTGGCGCTCGTCCTCGCGCTCCTCGGAATCGCTGACTTCGATCACCCCTTTGAGGGCCAGTAACCCGTCAAGCGAAGGCGGCGACGCTTCGATTTTCGGCGCGATCTGCCGGATCGTCGCCAACACCGCATCGAGGACCGCCGCATTGACGCGCACAACCGGCATGGCGCCACTGCGTTCTACCGTCAGGTTGGCCTGAACCGATCCGCGGGTGAGCGCCGCGGCGGCACGGCTGCGTAGCGGCACCTCGACCGCGTCCCAGCCGGGTGGCAGCCGCAGCCGCAGGTCTAATCCCTTGCCATTGACCGATTTGACCTCCCAGGCCCACGCATAGGGACCGCGCACACCATGGCGGCGAGCAAACCCGGTCATGCTCGAAAGCGCCATGTAAAACCTGCCCCAGCAGCTCTTGAAGGAATTTTCGCCGCGAACTTACCGGCGGCCCGTTACGGTCACAAGTACGCCTATGTCGTGTCGATCCGCGCCGCCACAAAATCGGCGGGCGCGATCGAGGCAGCCGCGTCAATCAGTGACTGGCTGGAGCGGCGTGAGGTTTCGTGGTGCCCCGCAATGGCGGCGCCGGCACAGCCGGCGAAATCGGCGCGGCCTGCGCCGGCGACGAGGTCAACTGGGGATCGACGGGCGCTTGCTCCTTCTGGTCGGTTTCCATCGCCCGCAGCCGTACGACATTCTTTTGATGCTG
>Ga0181531_10002848_pt1 | contig 10707 bp, 12 predicted proteins | sample PEATcosm2014_Bin_38_FD_119743 | JGI IMG/M metagenome (GOLD analysis project Ga0181531, IMG submission 119743) | Peatland microbial communities from MTU Mesocosm Facility, Houghton, MI, USA - PEATcosm2014_Bin11_10_metaG | ecosystem: Environmental > Terrestrial > Soil > Wetlands > Peat | place... | reverse complement strand
GGCAAGCTGACGCTGGGTGAGAACACGGCGGACAATGGCGGGTTGCGCCTGGCTTATATGGCGCTTGTAGCGGACGCACAGCGCAAGGGCATCGACTTGAATGCGAAGGACGCGAACGGATTCACGCCCGTGCAGGAGTTCTTCGTGTCATACGGGCAGAACTGGTGCGGAGGTTATCGTCCGGAGATGACCCGGCTGCTGGTGCAGACCGATCCCCACTCGCCGAACCCATTCCGAATCGTTGGCGTCGTACAGAATATGCCGGAATTCGGCAAGGCATTTGGATGCAAGACGGGGCAGCCGATGATGCCGGCGAATGCCTGCCACGTTTGGTGATCGGGCACGAGTTAGCCCCACAGTTATAAACGGGAAGGAACAGAGCATTGGCTGAAATTATCGATCTGCGTTCGGATACAGTGACGCGGCCCACGCCGGAGATGCGTGCGGCGATGGCCGCGGCTGAAGTGGGCGACGACGTATACGGCGAAGACCCCACGATAAACCTGCTGGAGAAGCGTGCGGCGGCGACCTTGGGTCGCGAGGCGGCGCTGTTTGTGCCGACGGGCAGCATGGGCAACCAGATTGCAATTCGCCTGCATACGCAGCCGGGGCAAGAGGTAATTGCGGAGTCGCGCGCCCACATTCTGGATTGGGAGATGGCCACAGCGGCGGTGTTTTCCGGCTGCCTGATACGCGCCGTTCATGCCGACCGTGGAATCCTGACGTGGAAGCATATTGAGCCGGTGATTTTCGGGTGGAAGGGATTTCACGCGGCGACCGGGCTCATCGAAATTGAGAATACAGCCAACCTGGCCGGCGGCAGTTGCACGCCTGTCGAGGTGCTTGAAGAGATTTGGGAAAATGCGAAAGATCGCAAACTCCCAGTCCACCTGGATGGAGCCCGAATCTTCAATGCCGCTACGGCTCTGGGCGTGCATGTACAGGACCTGACGCGCGGATTCGACACGGTAATGTTTTGCCTGTCGAAGGGTCTGGGCGCGCCTGTGGGGTCGATGCTTGTGGGATCGGATGAACTAATGGAGCGTGCGCGGATGTACCGCAAAGCGTTGGGCGGCGGAATGCGGCAGGCGGGCGTGCTGGCAGCAGCGGGTCTGATTGCGCTGGAGCGGGGACCGCAACGGCTGCACGAGGACCACGCCAATGCGCGGCTGCTGGCTGAAGCGCTTGCCCACATGGAAGGCGTCACCATCGATCTGGATACGGTGGAGACCAACATCGTGATCTTCAAGCTCAATGAGGGGATTATCGCGCGAGAGCTTTCAGAACGGATGAAGGATCGCGGCGTGCTGATAAGCACCGTGGGGCGCGATGCGATTCGGCTGGTGACACACCGGGACGTAGACCGCGCGGCCTGCGTGACTGCGGCGGAACTGCTGACGGAAGAGATCGAGACTGCCGTATCGGGACTAACCAAATAATCTGAGCAATTCAGCGCATTCTTCCTGGAGTCGTGGATGTTACAAGGGATATGACTGCGGCAGCCCTTTGAGTGCCCCGCTTGTCCGATGGAGGATTCTTGATCAAGAAGATTGCACTTGCAGTGCTGTTCGCTCTCACCTTGTGCCCTGTGGCTTCCATTGCACAGGTTGTGATCCGCGTCGGGCCACCGGCTCCCGTTGTTGAGAATCCCGGGCCACCTCCCGAACGCGGATATGTTTGGATCGCCGGCTATCACCAATACCAGGGCGATCACTACGTCTGGCAGCCGGGCCACTACGATCGTCCGCCTCGCGAAGGGCAACGCTGGACTCCGCACCACTGGGTCCACAGGCATGGGCAGTGGGTGTTGGTCGAAGGTCACTGGCGGTAGGTTGAAACAGGTTCCAAATAAAAAGAGTGGGGCTTCGGCTCCGCTCTTTTTTGTTTCATGCGGGGTTGTGCTCCGGATGATTGCGGTGCGCGATAATTCCAGAGGCTCGGCGGACCACTCACAAAGTGCTCTATGCATCTTAATCAGCTAATGGGCTCGGGCCGCTTTTTCGCCGATTGCCGCGCTACGGTAGAGAGCGAGCCTCAAGCGCAACTATTTTCCCGGCGAGCTGTTGAACATTTCAACGGGGCGGAACAGAGCAAGGGGTTCCGCAAGCCCACAAACACTGGAGGAATTGAGTCACCATGAAGAAATTTGCACTTGCAGTATTACTTGCTCTATCACTGGCGCCTGTGGCCTCGATGGCCCAGGTTATAGTGCGCGTGGCGCCCCCGGCGCCTATTGTCGAGGTCCGTCCGGCCCCGCCGGAACGGGGCTATGTGTGGGTCGATGGGTATCACCGCTGGGACGGTAACGCCTACGTATGGGTTCCCGGCCGTTGGGACCGCCCGCCACATCCCGGTGCGCACTGGGTTGCTCACCGTTGGGTTCGCGTACACGACCACTGGGAGATGCGCGAAGGACATTGGCGCTAAATTGCAATCGAACAGAAAGAGAGAGCGGGGCACGAGCCTCGCTCTCTTCTTGCTTACAGCCGCACGGCCCGCATCGAAGTTAGAAATCTCTGCGATAGACTATGAATCCGGATTTATTTGCAAGCTTGTCGTATAGCTTCATCGCCGTTTCATTGGTCTCATGCGTGTGCCAGTAAACACGGCTGGACCCTGCCTGCTCGGCGCGTCGATACACAGCTTCAATCAGGGCTCGGCCCACGCCTCTGCCGCGCGACGATTCGAGTGTGAAAAGATCCTGTAGATAACATGTCGGAGCTATCGAGATGGTACTGCGATGAAAAATGAAGTGCACAAGGCCGAGCAGCAGGCCTTCTTGCTCCGCAACCAGCGCATGGACGGGCTCATACTCGTCGAAGAAGCGGGACCACGTCATGCTGGTGATTCCGTCCGGCAACGCCGTTTCATCCTTGCGGCCGTAAAACGCGTTGTAGCCGTCCCAAAGCAATTTCCAATTCTCGAAATCGCACATGTGCAGTGGGCGTATCAGAATGTCTTCACTCAATTTCATTCTCGATCCCGCTGTCAGGGTGCAGCCCGTTTCTTGTTGACCCAATTCGGGGAGCAGTCGAACCAAAACGAACCTCCCGTGAGCTTCCACCGCACCGCAGGTGCTAACTTATCTCGATGACATCCGTGGCGGCGGCAGCAGCGGCTTCGGCGCGTTCGGTTAGTTTTTGCGCAATGGAGTAGAACTCCGCAGCCTGGGGGCTTTTCGGTCCGGCCAGCGCGACGGGCAGCCCCCTATCGCCGCCTTCGCGGATTGCGGGAATCAGCTCGACGGATCCGAGAAAAGGAATATTGAACTGCTGTGCTGTCCGCTCCGCGCCGCCACGGGAGAAGATGTCGATCTCGTGATGGCAATGCGGACAGGTAAAGTGGCTCATATTCTCGACGATGCCCAAAACCTCCACATTTACCTGCGCAAACATCTGCAGCGCCTTGCGCGCGTCTTCAAGGCTGACATCGCTGGGGGTGGACACCACCACTGCGCCGGTAAGCGGAACGGTCTGAACCAGCGAGATGACCACGTCGCCGGTGCCGGGAGGCAGATCGACAATCAAGTAGTCGAGCTCGCCCCAATCCACCTGCTGCAGGAACTGGCGGATGATCTGGTGCAGCATCGGCCCGCGCATCACCAGCGGCTTGTCGCCGGGTGAAATGTAGCCGATGGAAATGGTCTTGATGCCATGCGTCAGATTCGGCTCTATTCGGTTCCCAGCATTCACTCGTGGCTGCTGGCTTGAGCCCATCATCAGCGGAACATTGGGGCCGTAGATGTCTGCGTCAATGAGCCCGACACGCTGGCCGAGGCGGGAGAGCGCGATGGCCAGGTTGACGGCGACGGTGGTCTTGCCGACTCCGCCTTTGCCGGAACCGATAGCGACGATCTTGGATACGCCGGGCAATGCGACCGGCGAAGGCATGGCGGGTGAATGGCCCATTTTTTGACTACTCCTTTTTTTTTGAGGACCGGTCTCATAACCAAACGACGAGATTTGGTCCCGCGCGCCCGATTGCTTCGAGCAATTAGATTGCGCGAAACGGTCCAAACAAAATTTTACAGGAGCCGGGAACCGGCCATCTCAGCAGGCAGCAGCGAAAGCGGGACGTCAACCCCGACCACCCCGGCCAGAATAGCATGGATCTGGCGCACGCCTTCCGTCAATGCGGCAGGCCCAGGCTGCAGAATGCTGCTGGACTTAATCTCATACAAATGGCCGTTTCGGATTGCGCTGAGGTTCGCCCAGCCAGGACGAGAGAGAATGTCCTGCTCGTTGACCTTCATTCCGCACCACGAGGCGATAATGACTTCCGGATCGCGGGCGGCAACGGCCGAGGGATCCACGACGCGGTCTTTGGACTTGCCGCAACTGCGCAGCTCCGGGAAGATCACTTCTCCGCCGGCAATCTCGATGAGTTCTTCCACCCAGGCGATTCCACTAATCAGCGGCTCCTTCCATTCCTCAAAGAAGACACGCGGGCGGTGCGGAAACGTCATGGCCGAAGCCGCGATTTGGTCAAGTCCGCTCCGGAAACCTGCCACCAACGCTTTGCCCTCCTCCGGCTTGCCGACGAGGCGCGCGAGGGTTTCGATCATGTCGAGAATTTCGACGATGCTTCGCTGGTTGAAGTTCAATACTGTGAGGCCGCGCAACACAAGCTGGCGTGTAATCTCGGCCTGCACATCGGAGAACGTCAGGATAAGGTCCGGCTTGAGCGCAAGAATCGCTTCGATGTTGGCGTTGCTGAATGCGGAGACGCGGGGCTTGAGGCGCGCTTCCACGGGCCGCGTCGTAAATCCCGAGACTCCCACGATGCGGTCCTGCTCGCCGAGCAGGTAGAGCGTTTCCGTGGTTTCATCGGTCAGGCACACAATGCGGCGCGGAAAGTCCATTCCAGGTGCCGCGGTGGGCAACCGTGAAATCATTGGCCATCGCTTTGGCTAGCGGTTGCCAGTTGGGCCTCTCTTCGATGAGCCGCTTCGGCCTCGCGGTGTTCACGGCGCCGGAGCGCTCCTTCGAAGCGGCGAAGCTGATCGGGGGTTTCCGGAAGTACCTGGGGAACTTTCTGCCGGCGGCCTTGCTGATCGATGGCCACAAAGACGAGGTAGGCGCTGGCCACGTGCGCGATTGTGGCGGTCTGGGTATTCTCCGCCCAGACTTTCACCCCCACCTCCATGGAAGTGGAAAAGGCCCGGTTGACGCTCGATTTGAGGGTGAGCAAGTCGCCTAGGTGCACCGGACGGATGAAGTCGATGTGGTCCATGGCGGCAGTCACCACGTGGGTGCGGGAGTGGCGATAGGCGGCCATGGCGCCGGTGAGATCGATAAAGTGCATCAGGCGCCCGCCCAGCAGGTTGCCGAGCGTATTGGTATCGTTGGGGAGGATGATCTCCGTCATCTCCGATTGCGATTCGGCCACGGTGCGGGCCGCAGGATTTGCTTCCGCGGAACTCATTCTGTGCTTCCTCGATTCATATTGCAACGACCGCTGCCGGTCGCAACCACGGTCCAGATACAATGGGACAGGCGGCCGCCGGCAGGGATCGGGTATTCTGTTCCAGTTTCGGCAATCGCAGCCAATTACGCAAATTCCCCACCGCCGGGAGGCCGGAAGCGAGCTGGATGGACAAGATTGCCGGACTGAAGGAAATTCTGGCCCTGGACCCGAAAAACAGCTTTGCCCGCTACGGCATTGCAATGGAACTGGCCAGGCTGGGCCAGACCGAGGCGGCTGTGAGCGAGTTCGACGCCCTGCTCGCGAATGACCCTGACTACACGGCCGGCTACTTCATGGCGGCGCAGACGCTGACCGGTGCGGGACGAAAGGCCGAGGCTATTGTCAGGCTCAAGGCTGGCATCAACTGTGCTGCCCGATCCGGCAACAGCCATGCGCTGAGCGAGATGCAGGGCATGCTGGACGAATTGGACCGCTAAGCGCAAGTTTTGCGCTACGGCGGCAAGCGCCGAGTATCTTTGCCGTTTGATTGGTGGAATTGCAGTATTTACGTGATCTTTTTTGACAGAAGTCGCATCTATAATCACAATATGGCGAAATACTCAATCGTCGTTCCTTTTCACAATGAAGAAGAGAACGTAACGGCTCTCTATGCTCGCCTCAAGCAAGTGATGGAACAGGTGGGCGATCCGTTCGAACTGGTGCTCGTGGACGATGGTTCCAGCGACCGCACCTACAAACTGCTGGAAGAGATTGCCGCGGTGGATAGCCGGGTGCTGGTGGTGAAGCTGCGCCGGAATTTCGGCCAGACCTCGGCGCTCGCTGCGGGCTTCGACCATGCATCGGGTGAATTTATTCTGGCCATGGATGGGGACCTGCAGCACGACCCGAATGACATTCCCGCATTCCTCGAGAAGCTCGAAGAGGGATACGACGTGGTGTCAGGCTGGCGCAAAGAGAGAATTGACAACTTTTTCATGCGGCGCATTCCCTCGCGTTGCGCCAACTGGCTCATGGCCCGGCTATCGGGCGTGGACATCCACGACTTTGGGACCACCTTCAAGGCCTATCGCCGAGAAGTGATCCAGAATATTCCCCTCTATGGGGAGATGCACCGCTTCATTCCCGCCCTGGCCAGCTGGTATGGCGCGTCCATCTGCGAGATTCCCATCAAGAACGTGAATCGGGAAAAGGGCAAGAGTCACTACGGAATCGGACGCACCTTCCGCGTGTTTTTCGATCTGCTGACCATTCGGTTCCTGCTGAAGTACATGAGCAGCCCGCTGCACTTCTTCGGCGGATTCGGCGTGCTGGGGATGATGGTGGGCAGCGCGATTTCCATCTATCTGCTTGGAGTGAAGGTCCTGAATACCCACCAGAACGTGATGGACCAGCATGGACCGCTGTTTGTGATTGGCGCGGTGCTCATTGTCGCCGGCATTCAAATGCTCGCCATCGGCTTGCTGGGCGAGCTGCAGGTGCGCCACTACCACACAAGCCAGCATCCGGCGCCCTACGCCGTCGACCGGCTCGTGCGTCTGGCTTCGCCTGAAGAACAGAGCCTGCTGTCCGACAGGGACTAAAAAAAGCAGGGAATAGGGAATAGGGATTAGGGAACAGGAAAGCCCCGCTGGGACAATGTCCAGGCGGGGGCTTGGCGTTTCTGGATTCCTGTGTTGCTTGTCGCCATGTTAGCCCTGACACCGCTGCGTCGATTGCAGTGTGGGAGCCCAATGGTGCATCCTGAACTGTCATGAAAGCAATCCAGATTTACGAGACGGGCGGGCCTGAGGCCTTGCAACTTGCGGAATTGCCCATTCCTCAGCCGGGACCGGGGCAGGTGTTGATCCGCGTGGAAGCCGTTGGGGTCAACTTCATCGAAATCTACTTCCGCAAGGGCGTGTACAAAGCGGCCCTGCCGCTGACGCCGGGCAGCGAAGCCGCGGGCACAGTGGAAGAACTGGGTCCGGGTGTGACGGGCTTCAAGGCCGGCGATGCAGTGGCCTCGGTAAGCGTGCTGGGCAGCTATGCGGAGTACGCGCTGGTTCCCGCTGCATCGCTGGTCAAGGTGCCGGACGGCCTAAGCATGGAGCAGGCAGCGGCGGCTATGCTGCAGGGCATGACCGCTCACTATCTTTCCCACTCCACATTTCCCCTCAAGGCCGGGGACACGGCGCTGGTTCATGCCGGCGCCGGCGGCGTGGGACTTCTGCTGACGCAAATGGCCAAGCGGCTTGGGGCACGGGTGATTACGACGGTCTCGACGGAGGCCAAGGGTGAGCTGTCACGCGAAGCGGGCGCTTCCGACGTGATTCTTTACACCGATCAGGACTTCGAGGCGGAAGTCAAGCGGCTGACCGGCGGCAAGGGTGTAAACGTGGTGTATGACTCGGTGGGCAAGACCACTTTTGAAAAGAGCCTGAACTGCCTGCGCCCGCGCGGGCTGCTGGCCCTGTTTGGCGCGTCCAGCGGTCCGGTGCCGCCTTTCGATCTGATTCAGTTGAGCGGCAAAGGGTCGCTGTTCGTCACGCGGCCCACGCTGTGGCACTATGTGGCCACGCGTGCGGAACTGGAGTGGCGTGCCGGCGATGTGCTGGGCTGGGCGGCGAAGGGCGAACTGAAGCTGCGCGCCGAGCATATGTATCCGCTGTCGGATGCGGCTCAGGCGCAGACCGATCTCGAAAGTCGCAAGACTACTGGAAAGGTTCTGCTGGAGCCGTGAGGCAGCGATCAGTTGTCAGTCTTCAGTAACTGCGCGCCGAAATGCGGTGTTTGCGAGCGATTAAATCAGCCCGCGTGATTGGTTAAGACAATGAGCAAGATTTCGATTGGCGCTGACGATCGCGTATTTGTGCTGACCGGTGCGGGCATCAGTGCGGAAAGCGGTCTGCCTACCTTTCGCGCTTCGGATGGGTTGTGGGCGGGGTTCTCAATTGAGGATGTCTGCACTCCGGAAGCATGGGAGCGCAATCCTTGGCTGGTCTGGCAGTTCTATTCCGAGCGTCGTGTGCAGGGGGCCAAGGCCATGCCCAATCCGGCGCATGTCGCGTTGGCGGAGTTAGAGAAGCAGCTCGGCGAGCGGTTCTTTCTCTGCACGCAGAATGTGGACGATCTGCATGAACGTGCTGGGAGTGAGCGCCTGGTGCATATGCACGGGGAGCTGGCCAAATCGCGCTGCGAGTGGGAGTGTGGACGGCCGCCGGTAGAAGATCATGCGATTTATGCAAGCCTGAACGAAGTGGGCCGCTGCCCCTGCGGCGGACGGCTGCGTCCGCACATCGTTTTCTTCGGCGAGATTCCGTTGGAAATGGAGCGCATTCAGAATGAGATTGCCAAGGCCACACTGATGGTGGTGGTGGGCACATCCGGTTCAGTGTATCCGGCTGCGAACTTTGTGCATTGGGCTCGCCAGCGCGGCGCACGTACAGTGTACGTTGGACCGGAGCCGCCGCTGAATGCCAGCGCGTTTACACACGTGGTGGAAGGCAAAGCCGGGGAAGTGCTGCCGGGGCTGTTTATCTAGCGAGTCAGCGCCCCGGCAGATTCTCAACTCGCAAAGCGGAATTTAGCGGCCGATTTCAGGCGGAGCAGGTGGTTGGAACGTATTGCCCTCTTGTTCGCGGTCGAGCTTGGCGCGTTTTGGAACTTCAATCAGATCCTGATCGTGGGCGGTACGATGGATTTCAGCCTGCGCCGGGATCAGTGGATTGGGAATGTTATGCATTTGTCTTTCCTCCGTTGTTGCGGGTTGGGCGTTCCGGGGATTCCGGAGCGCACGTTGATTTAAGCCGCTACCGCCGCGTGGTGAAGCAATAGCGGGCTCCCACCAGGCGCGGGCAGACTTTCGGTATTGCTCAGGGCGGCTTTTCGGTACCGCTAACGACACACGAGCCACCCCCTCCCCCCATCTCTGTAAATAACTCCTTTATTTTCATTGAGTTATGGCGAGAAATGGACTGTAAAATATTGATTGCAAAGGAGTTATTTGCAAATATGCCCTTATAAAGGGCTTAGGAAGAAGTCTTGGCGTCTCCGAGGCGCTTTACTCACTCGCTTCAGCCCAAAGCTCTTTTCCTGGACGCCCATTTGGGCGCCCGCAGTCAACGGGCCGCGTTAGCGCGACTTGATGAACTCCGTCCGTCGAAAGCGCAGGCCGGTCCAGTCTTCGTCGATCGAGATAGCGCGAACGGTGTCAAAGCCCGCGGCCTTCAAAACGTCCCAGCCGGTGTCGCGATTGAAATCGCATTTGTATTTCTTCGACGCGCCCTTGGGATAGGCGAACCAGACGATGGGGTCGCCTTGAGCGCGCTCGGCAATCGAGACCGACAACGTATCCACTTCGCTCTTTCGTGTGACGAAGGCGAGAGAAAAGTGAATGGGTCCGGAGGCCTTGAGCGTGCGATGGATGGTGACCTCGCGCAGACTGGCCATCTCAGGCACGAAACTCTCCGGCGCATTCAGAACGAGAATTTCCCGCAGATCTTTCAGGTTGAGCTTTTCGAAAACAGTCGCCATGGATTTTTATCTTAGCTGAATCTCCGAAATAATCTGCAAGCACTTGCGGTGCGGCAGAAGCTCGCGTTAGGCTCGGGCGGGTTTTCCGCTTACCATCAGCCCGCCGCTGAACTGGATCGGACTTAGTTTTAGCCCTTCGTCTGTGCCACCAACACCTCGGACTTCTTCACAAGCTCTGCAAGCAACTGGACCATGGGGGCTTTCACCCCCACGGGGAAATGTCATTCGGCGGCGAACTTTTCCGGCGATGCATCGAAGATTTGTTTGTGTTCCTTCACGCAGAAATAGTAGGTCCTTCCTTTGTAAGTCGACGACAGAGATCGATCGATTTCCATGCCGCAGACCGCGCAGAGAGGATGATCCGCCGTCTGCTTGATGGGTGCGGCAAACTCGGCGTTGGAAGACGGGTTCAGCCAGCCCTGGCCCTGATATTCGAGCAGGGAGGCAGTCTGGCTTGCCACATCCCGGCCAAAGTATCGCTCGACCACGCGCAAGGCGAGATCCATTCCAGAAGTGAGGCCGCCGGCGCTTGCCAAATTGCCCGCTTCAACAAAGCGAGCTCCACGCTCAACATGAATGTCCGGATACTGCATCGCAAGGTCGACATAAGCGCCGTGATGCGTGGTGGCAGACTTGCCGGAAAGCAAACCGGTGCTCGCAAGCACAAAGGCTCCGGTGCAAACGGACATCGTAACATCGGTGCTTCTGGTCGCATTGCGAATCCAGGCTTTGGTGGCCTCGCTGGCAGGACTTTGTGCGGGGATAACG
>Ga0181531_10002847_pt1 | contig 10708 bp, 6 predicted proteins | sample PEATcosm2014_Bin_38_FD_119743 | JGI IMG/M metagenome (GOLD analysis project Ga0181531, IMG submission 119743) | Peatland microbial communities from MTU Mesocosm Facility, Houghton, MI, USA - PEATcosm2014_Bin11_10_metaG | ecosystem: Environmental > Terrestrial > Soil > Wetlands > Peat | place... | reverse complement strand
TGGAGAACCGCGTCATCCGGGCAGCGGATATTTACCGCGCCCTGCGACAAGGTTACATTGGCCGGAGTGGCCATGAGGGCCTCGATGACTGCGGCAGGGCAACGCGCTACGGTAAGCTCGGCCCCGCGCGCCGCGGAAGACAACTCCTGCAGAGTGCCGATGCGCTTGAGCTCGCCATTCTGGAGAATCGCGACGCGATCACAAAGGGATTCAACCTCCGAGAGAATATGGGAACTGATGAAGATGGTTTTCCCGCGTTTTTTAAGGCCGAGCAAAATATCGCGGAACTCCTTGCGGCCTACGGGATCGAGGCTGGCGGTGGGCTCGTCGAGGATCAGAAGGTCCGGGTCGTGGAGCATGGCCTGGGCGAAGCCGAGGCGCTGCGCCATTCCCTTCGAGTATTTTGAGACTTTCTTATCCGCGGCGTCGTTCATGTGGGTAAGTTCGAGCAGCTCGGCAACCCGCGCGGCGCGGACTTCCTTTGGCACGCCGCAAAGGGCGGCGTAGAATTCGAGCAGGGTTCGCCCGCGGTAGTAGGCGTGGAGATTGACCGTCTCGGGGAGATAGCCGACGCGGCGATGGACCTCTGTTTCCGTCGTGGGCCGGTCAAACAACCGGGCGGAGCCGCGGGTTGGTTGCGTCAGGTTCAGGAGGAGATTGATCGTACTGGTTTTGCCGGCGCCATTCGGGCCGAGGAAGCCGAATATTTCACCCTCCGCGACCTCGATACTCAAGTCCCGCACGGCGGCGGTAAGATCGTGCCGAAAACTGGCGAAGTAGGTCTTGGAAAGATTCTCGGTGAGAATGGCGGCCATGCAGTTATTCCTTCGTCAACTTATCGACCATGCTGGCAAGGGCGTCGTCGTTTTCCGAGTAGCCGACACTGAGCCAGCGTACGACGCCTTTCTTGTCCACGATGACGACGGTGGGAATTGCGGTGACGCCGTATGAGTTGCCTACGGCCTGACCGGTATCCAATACGACGTGGAAAGTGTATTTCTTGCGTTCGATGAAAGCCCGGACCTGATCCGTGGGGTCGCCCTGGTTCACACTGAGTACCTCGAAACCGTGGTTTTTGTACTTTTCGGCCATGTCCTGCACCGAGGGCATCGCCATGCGGCAGGGGCCGCACCAGAGGGCCCAAAAATCGATGAGGACGACTTTTTGGCCGCGATAGGAACTGAGGGTGGTCGGGCGCCCGGAGAGGTCTTGTAGTGTAAAGTCGGGCGCGGGCTGTCCGACCTTAAGGCTACCGAGGGTCTGCACCGAGCCAGTCCCCTGATGGTGCATGGCGTACTTTACTTCGTAATTAATCGCAACGGTGGCGATACCAAATATCACCCATCCCACCATCCCAAGCGCTTTCGGGAGTCCAGTCACATGCTTGGGTTACTTCTTCTTTAATAACTTGTCGGCTGTCACGCCCAAAAGGATCACTGTGCCCATTACGGCGAAGTCTAGGGAACTGGGGATGTTCAGCAGGATGACGAGGTTCTCCAGGACACGGAGGAGGGCCGTGCCGAGGACGATGCCGAGGATGGAGCCCTCGCCGCCGCTGAGGCTGCAGCCGCCGAGGACGGCGGCGGCGATGCCGTAGAGCTCGTAGCTCTGGGCGTGGGAGGAGGGCGAAATTGAGTTGGTGTAAAAGGCGAAGAGGATTGCGGCGATGCCGCCAAAGAGGCCGGAGAGGACGTAGGCGCTGATGATCATCGCGCGGGTATTGATACCGGAGTAGCGGGCGGCGGCCTCATTCTGGCCCACGGCGAAAAGATAGCGGCCGTATACGGAACGGTGCAGGACGACCCACATGATGATGGCGATGACGATCATGACGATCAGGGGATTGGGGATGCCGAAGGTGCGCTGGGTAGCCAGTTGCTGGAGCAGCTCGAAGCCATGCTCGTCACCGAAGCCTTTGGTTTCGTCGGAGGCAATGAATTGTGCGGCGCCGCGATAAATGAGCAGGCCACAGAGGGTGACGATGAAGGGCTGGAGCTTGAGCCGGGTGATCAAGAGGCCGTGCGCGAGGCCGAGCAACGAGGAGACGATCAGGACGGAGAGAATCGCGAGAGGCCAGGGCCAATGTTTATCGACGAGGAGCATGGCGAGCTGGATGCCCATGAGGGCCATCAGCGAGCCGGTGGAGAGATCGATGCCGCCAGTGATGATGACCATTCCGGCGCCGATGCTGAAGATGCCAAACATGCCGACGAGCTGGCCGGTGCTCCGCAAATTCGGGACGCTGAGGAACCGGGGATTCATGATCGCGACAGCGCTGCAGAGCACGACAAGGAGAATGAAGATACCGGCTTCCCGTTTGAATATAAGGTTCTTCATGGTGTCAGTTGGTGGCGGCCGGAGTCTCGTGGTGGCCGACGGCGAGGCGCATGATGGCTTCCTCGCTGCAATCCTTGCGGTCGAGAAGCCCGGCGATGGAGCCCTCGTGCATGACGATGACGCGCTGGCTTTCGCCGAGGACTTCCTCCATGTCGCTGCTGATCATCATCACGGCGACGCCGCTTTCGGCGAGGGCGCGCATGAGATCGTAGATTTCGGCTTTGGCGCCGACATCGATGCCGCGGGTGGGTTCGTCAAAGATGAGGAGCTTGGGCTCGAGGGCGAGCCACTTGGCGAGGACGACTTTTTGCTGGTTGCCGCCGCTGAGGGTGGAGACGCGCTGCTCGACGGAGGAGCATTTCACGCGGAGATGCTTCGAGAGGCGTTCAGACTCGGAGAGTTCCTTGCGGAAATTGAGGAGGCCTGCGCTGGAATAGCGTTCGAGGGCAGGAAGGGTGATGTTTTCGCGGATGGTCATGGGGGTGACCAGGCCAGTGCGGCGGCGGTCTTCGGGGACAAGGAAAATGCCTTCGCGGATGGCAGCCTCGGGGGAGCCGTAGGGGAGCGGTTTGCCATTCATTACGATCTGGCCGCCGGCGGGGCGATCGACACCAAAGATGGCCTGGGCGACCTCCGACCTGCCGGCGCCGACGAGGCCGGCGAAGCCGACGATCTCGCCGCGGCAGAGCTCGAAGGAGACGGTTTGCTTGGGGTAACGCTGGGTGCGGAGGCCCTGGACCTGGATGCAGCCTTCACCGCTTTTTGAAGTGGCGGGCTGCCGGTAGATGAGGTCGCGGCCGACCATGAGCTTGACCATGCGCTCGTGGCTGATCTCCTCGCGGGCGAGGCCGCCGGCGTTGCGGCCATCGCGCAAGGCGACGACGCGATCCGCGATCTCCTTCACCTCGCTGAGGCGATGGGAGATGTAGATGATGCTGACGCCCTGGGCGCGAAGATCCTTGGTGATTTTCAGAAGCGTCTCCGTCTCGCTGAGGGTGAGGCTCGAGGTGGGCTCATCCATCAACAGGATGCGCGTGTTCATCGAGAGGGCCTTGGCGATCTCGACCATCTGCTGGTAGGCGATGGGAAGATTGCCGACGCGGGTGGTGGTGGGGACGGAGATACCGAGGCGCTGCATCAACTTCGCGGCCTCGGCGTGGATGGTGCGGCGGTCGATAAGCTTCAGCGGGCCGCCGACGACGGGCTCGCGGCCAAGGAAGATGTTCCCCGCGATATCGACATTATCGAGGACATTGAGCTCCTGATGGATGAAGCCGATGCCATGGACCATCGCGTCATTGACGGAGCGGATGGCGGTCTCCTTGCCATCGACGTAGATGGCGCCTTCGTCGGGCTGATGGACGCCGCCGAGGGTTTTGAGGAGCGTCGATTTTCCGGCGCCGTTCTCGCCGATGAGGGCGACGATTTCGCCGGGATAAACCTCGAGGCTGACCTCGCTAAGGGCGAGAACGCCCGGGAAGCGCTTGGTGATCTTGCGCAGCTCGAGCAGCGGCTGCGGCGGGGCGGTCTCGGATGGCGGGGTCACTCAGCTTTTCCCAAGCAGGGCATTGAGCTTGGCGGTGAAGTCATCGACCTTCGACTTATCGATCACGAGAGTGGGGATGATGATCTTGTGGCTATCGGGGACCACCGACTTGTCGCCGCGAATATATTTTGCCATATCGGTAATGGCGGTGCGTCCGAACTCGAAGGGTTGCTGGACCACGGTGGCGTAAATGGAGCCATCCTTGACGCCGGCGAGAGTATCTTCCTCCTCGTCAAAGCAGACTATCTTCACCTGGCCGAGTTTGCCGGCATCCTTAACCGCGCTGAGGATGGCGGGGCCGTTGTAATTATAGAGGCCGACCATGCCGGCGATGTCCGGGACAGTGACGAGAGTATCGGCGGCGTTGGATTTAGCCTTGATGTGATCGGCGTTATCCGTGCGCACGTCGAGTATCTGGATACTGGAACCCTGGATGGCGTCTTTGATTCCCTCGAAGCGATCCTTGGCGTTCTGGGCATCGATGTTACCGACGAAGACCATGACTTTTCCACCATTGGGAAGAGCCTGCTTGAGCATTTCGCCCGCCTGACGGCCGGCGGCCCTGTTATCGGTGCCGACGTAGCAGGTGCGGTCGCTGTCCGGGGCATCGCTGTCCTGGGTGAAGATGAGGGCCTGCTTGGCGGCGTCATTGATCATCTGGACCTGGTTTGCAGGATCGATGACGCTCATGGCGATGCCGTCGACGCCCTTGGCCAAAAGATCGTCAATGACGCTTTTCTGGCCCCCGGCGGAGGGCTGGGGCGGGATGACGAAATCGACCGAGACGCTGTCGAGGTCCTTGGCCGCCTGATCGGCGCCCTTGTGGGCAATGACCCAGAAGTTCGCGGCGTTATTGGTGACGAAAGCGAGGTGGAGGGGCTTGACGCCGGGGGCTGCGGCGGAGGTATCGGCGCTTTGCTTGTTGCAGCCGGCCAGGGTGAGGGCGCAGAGGGCGGTGACGGTGAGGAGGAGTTTCATGGAATGGGGTTTTGTTCGGGCGGCCCGGGGCTGAACCGTCGGGGATGTCAACTGACTTGGGGGGGCATCGGGCCGCACTTTCAATGGTTTATGATGCGGGGGGCTTTGTGGCAACAGTGATGTTGGCGCAAGCGTTTGAGGAAAATGGGGGCTTGGCGGGCGGGTTGGGGAAGGCCTACGATGCGGAACCGATGAGGGTGAATCGCAAGTCATGGCTGACCGGGGCGTGGCGTGGGGAGATGGGCCGGGGCAACCGGGGTGGACAATGACGACGTCCGCTGTGGCTGGACGTTTTCTTCCGTCCGCGATTGCCCTTCTAACTCTAGTCGTGCTTCTCGTGCTTGTAGGGGTGTTGCAACTGTCGGTTCGAATCGTGGCGGGATACCGTCCGCGTTTTGGGAACGTATTGCTGGCGGCGATTCTGGCCGCGATAGGAATAATCGTAGCGGATACCGTAATGGCTACGATGGGCCTGAATCCATTTCAGAATGTTCGGAACGGCACGTCGAATCTCATCCATTCGGCGGTCGTGATTTTTATCAACACGGTGATTTATGGCGCGGCAATTAAAGGACCGAATGGGATTTCGCTCGGGTTCCTGAAGGCGTTTCTGGCGGAGATCGTCAACGTCCTGATCTATGTTATTGTGGCGGCGCTTTTTTTTGTCGTCGCGTCCCGGTGGGTTGGCCGTCCGGGGGCGTTGTCGGACTTGCAGCAGGTTGCCGCCTATACGACACGCCTACAGCGGTCGATTTACGCGGCGGCGCGCTCGCCGGACTCTTTGCATGGAATCCATTGGCCGTTCCTTCCGCAAAATGCCGGCTGGCCCCCTATGGAGGCTACTCCGGCGCCTGTGCGGCGCTATTATCTAAATACGCCCCTGAATGTGCGGGTCAGTTATGGGACGCTTACGATTCCGGCGAATACGGAGGTGCGGGTGATCGGTCAGGTGGGAGATAGCTGCCGGATACAATTCGGGAATGCGACTTATACGGTAAGCAGCAGCGAACTTACTCCGGCGCCATGAGTCGGGAATAAGTCCCGGATAGGACTTATAAGTGCGCTGCGACTTAGAAGAACTCCGAGCCGGTGAGGACTGTGCCGGTGACGCCGGTGGGTTTCGTGACGGAGAAGATGAAGCCGTCCGTAGGCGTGGCGAGGCCGGGGGATGAACCCTGGTAAGTGGTGCTGCTCTCGGCGGAATAGCCGACGTATTGGGCGGTGATGTTGGCCACTTTTTCCGCGGCGGCGAAGATGCCGCTGGCATTGGCGGAGGCGCCAATGGCTGCGATGGCGTAAGCGTTGATGGAAGTGACCGAGCCGTCGAGGCCGGCTGTGGTCCCCGTGCCGCCACGCCCGGAGAAGACGCCCTGCGGCACGCCGGCGGGGAAGAGAGAGCCGAAGAAAGCAGAATCAACCTGATTCTGGAAGACGCCGAAGACGTTGCCGAAGTCGTCAGACGCCTGGCCGATGAGGCCGACGGTTTTGACCTGCGAGACGCTGCCGCCAAGTCCGCCGGCGGTGACGCCTGCACCGCCGTTGCCGGCCTGGATGAGGTTGATGGCGCTGTTGACGTCCTTCAACTCGCTGATCTGGGTGATGCTGCCGCCAATGCCGCCAGCGGCTTTCGAGCCGGTGCCGGCGCCGCCATTGCCGGCGAGAATGAGGCCAGAGAGGGCGTCGAAGCCGTCGATGACGTCGTTGGGATTCTGCGGAAGACTGAGTTGGAGGCCGCTGACATTGCCGCCCGCGCCGCCTGCGAGTGAGCCGGCGCCGCCGGGACCGGACTGGACCATAACGGCGAAGGCCTGGAAGGTATCGACGCTGCCGAGGGTGGAGGCAGCGATGCCGCCGCCGGCGCCGCCTTTGCCCGAGGTGCCCCCATTACCACCGGAACCGCTCTGGACGAGGAGATTGCCACCGGTGATATCCTGCGTGCCTGAGGTAAGTAGATAGGCGTCAATGACGGGGGCGCCCTGGATGAAGCCTTTGACGCCGATATTGAGGCCGGAGATATTTCCGCCTGCGCCGCCATTGCCGGTGCCGCCTGTGCCGCCGCTGCCGGAGCTGACGGTCGCGCCGCTGAGCATGGTGGTGTCGAGGTTGTCGTTGCCAGTGGGGGCGCCGGTGATGCCGGAGGTGACGTCGAATGGGGCATTGATGGCGGTCACACCCGTGACAGCGCCGCCGGCGCCGCCTGTGGTGGCGCCGCTGCCGCCGCTGCCTGCGGTGATGACGAGCGGTGTCTGGCCCTGCTGGGGATCGGCGGAATCGGTGTCGAAATGGGAAATGCCGGCGAGATTAACGGTGGTGATCGAGCCACCCGCGCCGCCCGTGCCCTTGGAGCCGGCGCCGCCGCTGCCACCGGTGAGCTGTGCGGCAACCGGGTTGACCTCGGGGAAGATTGTGTTGTCCGATGTGACAGGCGCGACAATGACGACGATCTGATCGTAGACGGCAGTGGCGGAAATCGATTTGAGGGCTCCGCCCGCGCCGCCGACGGCTCCGGCGCCGCCATCGCCTGCGGTAATATTGACGCGCAAAGTGCTGTCGGTATCGGTGTGGGTGGTTACCGTCGAGGCGTCCGGGTTGTTTACCGATTCGTTTGCGGGCTGAAGGGTGAGGTTTACGGATTGGATCGAGCCGCCCGCGCCACCAACGGCGGAGTCGGACGAGCCGCCGATGCCGGCGAACAGGTTCACGTTATAGGCCTGCTCGGTGAGCTGATCGGCGAGACTGAGATTGTGGGTCAGATTGATGATCGAGCCGCCTGCGCCGCCATTGCCGATGGCTCCCAGGGCGTTGCCGCCATTGCCCGCGGTCACGTCCAGATCGCCGCCGTTATTGACGGACTTCAATCCAAGCACGATGCCACCCGCGCCGCCTGCGCCGCCGCCGCCGGAACCGCCGTCGCCGGAACTAATCAAAGTGGTCCCGTCCAGCAGCGAGACGCTCAGGGCATCGACCGCGCCGCCCGCGCCGCCGGTGGCAAAGTGCGAGTTGCCACTGGCAGAGCCGCCGGTGCCGCCGGCGATGGTGAGAACAAAATCGGCTTCGAGAATGGTCGGGACCGTCTGGCCGGCCAGAGTGAGGAGCGTGGGGGTATCGGCAACGAGGCCGCCCGCGCCAGCGGCGGCATTAATCGAGTTGCCGCCGCTGCCGGCCTGGACGGTGATATCGCCGGCGAGGACGTTCATCCCGAAGATTTCGCCACCGGCGCCCCCTGCGGCGATATTGGTGACGACATTGACGCCGTCGCCGCCATCACCCGCGATGAGGCTCACTTTTTTGCCGCTGAAGGGGAGGCTGGTATCGAAGAATGGAGCGCCGTTCTGGCTGAAGGCGAAATGCTCGACCGAGCCGCCGACGGCCGCGACGCCTGACGTGGTGTTTTCGATGACCGGCACGAAATTCTTGAGCGCCTCAGTGGAAGAGGTCGAAGAGGTCAGCGCGAAGGTGGTGCTCTCCTGGGTATAGGTATCGATGCGCGAACCAGAGCCGACCGAAGAGAGGACTTGCACGGGCTCGGCGATGCTCTGGGTTTCGGGAACGAAATGAGCCACCAGCGCAGTGCCGGGCTGCTGGGTGAGCGAGACCGAGGCAAGCTGGATGAGCGTGCCGGCGCTATCGCTATTGTAGAAAGTCATCGCATTGCCCTCGCCATTGAGAGCGAGGAGGAGACCTTCCTGCGCGTTGTAATCGAGGTTCAGGATTCCGCCGCCGACAGTGATGCCGGTGGAGATCACATTGAACGCTGCGCCGGAAGCAGAGCCGGTGGAGAGAAGCGCGCTGATGAGGCCGGATTGGAAACCGACGAAGAGATCTTGGTAGGGGCCGCCCTGGATATCGGCCGTGAGAAGGCTGACGGGATTGGGGTTGGGCAGCGGGACCTGGCCGGTGGCGAGAGTGAATGCGCCAGCGCCATTGCCGGCGAGTGTGATCAACTCCGTCTGGCCTGCGTTGTTTGCCGTGACGGCGAGGTCGGTCGAGCCATCGCCCGTGAAATTGCCGGCGGCGATTTGCTCCGGCGCATACGGGAGCGAAACAGCCGTGGCCTCCAAAGTGTCACCGACGTAGACCCCTGAGGAGAAGTTCTGCTGATAGAAGATGCCGCCGCCTTGATTGAGATAGATGCCGAGGCTTTCGGAGTTTTTGTAGGCGACGGCGATGTTCGGCAGCGCGTTGCCGTTCAGGTAAAAGACCGTGGCGGCGACGGGCGTGGTGCCATCGGGAGCGATGGTGGTCAAGTTGACCTGATTATCCTGAACGACCGGGGTGAACCCTGTGCCGCTGCCGTTGTTCTGCTCGATCACCATGTTGCCGCTGAGCGAATCGATGAGGAGGATGTCCTGGTCCGCGTGACCGGTGAACGGGGCGGCGACGACGATGCCGTTGGAAAGCTGATTGCCTCCGAAATTGACGCTGGTCACGCTGCCGCCCTTGCCGCCGGGGGCGCCGGCGCCGCCTGTGCCTGCCTGAATGGTGTAGGCGGAGCTGACGCTCTCCATGTTCAAATTCTTGACCGAACCGCCCGCGCCGCCGGCGCCGCCCGTGCCCGCGCCACCCACGCCGCCGGTGAGATCGACGATCCCGGTGGAGTTGGTCTCGATGACATTGCTGACGCCGCCGCCCGCGCCGCCCTTGACGCCCGCGCCGCCATTGCCGGCGAGAAAATTGTAGCTGGGGGTGGTGGAGCCGACGAATTGCGTGATGAATGCGTTCTCGACGGTGATGTTCGTGATCGAGCCGCCGGGCTGGCCGGCGGTGCCGGGGTGACCAGGGGAGCCGGCCGTACCTGCGAAGCCATCGCCGGCAAACATCTGCATCTCGACGGCATCGCCCATCTTGACTCCGGTAATGGAGGCGCCGGAGAGAACCTGGGCGGTGGCAGCGGTGAAGGTAAATGTATCCTGGATGCCGGGAGCAATGGGGTTCACGTCGACGCCCGTGGGATTGAACTGATCACTGACATGGACCACCACGTGGCCGCTGGAGAGGAGATGCGAACCGGCCCGGAATACGCCGTCGCCGGCGTAGACGCCGCCCTCGTAACCATTGCCTGCGAAGTTATAGTTGCCGAGGTCGCCTGCGATATTGAGGTTGCTAATGGAACCGCCGGTGATGATGGCGCCGATGCTGCCCAATTGCCCGCTGAGGGGGTGGGTGGTGATGCCGAGGATGTTGTTCGGGAGGAGGACGTCGCCATTGAGGCCGTTGGCGGTGGTGAGGCTGGAATTGCTGAGCGTGCCGGCGGCGGTCAGGTTGCCAATGATGACGCCGACGTCACCGGTGATATCGAGCGCGGTATTGGGGCCGACGGAAATGGCGTCGATGGCGCCGTGGTTGTACCATACGATGGCATCGCCGCTGAGGACCTTGACGAGGGTGACCTCGTTATTGCCGATGGAGGTCTGGCCGGTGGTGGGATTCCCGGAGCCGCCCAGGAGATTGGCGCCGTTGACCAGGAGGGCGGGCGCGATCCGTTGCTCGAGGGGTTCAATCAGCGGGCGACGGGTGGAGAGAAAGTGCATGCGCAATGAAGTTTGAAGGCCTCTTCACAGCACGAAGGATGCCGATGCAAAACCGTTCGACTTCGCGGCAACTCCTCTGCATGGTTTTTACCCATGGCCCCGGCCCCAACCCTCGAGAAGCCTGACAGCGCCCTGGTGCTGCTGGGGCACGGGTCCACGGTCAATCCGGACTCGAGCAATCCAACGCTGCGGCATGCGGCGGAAATCAGGCGGCGCGAGGTATTTGCGGAGGTGGCGTGCGGGTTCTGGAAGGAGGAGCCGAGCTACCGGCAGGTGCTGAATATGGTGGAGAGCCCGGAGGTCTACATCGTGCCGA
>Ga0181531_10002845_pt1 | contig 10711 bp, 5 predicted proteins | sample PEATcosm2014_Bin_38_FD_119743 | JGI IMG/M metagenome (GOLD analysis project Ga0181531, IMG submission 119743) | Peatland microbial communities from MTU Mesocosm Facility, Houghton, MI, USA - PEATcosm2014_Bin11_10_metaG | ecosystem: Environmental > Terrestrial > Soil > Wetlands > Peat | place... | reverse complement strand
GTGATGGAGGCGGGCAAGGATTACTTCACTGACAAAGGCCCCTTCACAACCCTGGACCAACTCGCAGAGGCCCGCGGCGTCACCGCCCGCACCGGCCGCAAATACATGGTCTATTACAGTGAGCGGCTTCACGTCGAATGCGCCATCCACGCAGGCGACCTTATTCGCCAGGGCGCCATCGGCCGCGTCGTCCAGGTCGTCGGGCTGGGGCCCCATCGCCTCAACGCCCCAAGCCGGCCGGCGTGGTTCTTTGAGAAAACAAAATTCGGCGGAATCCTCTGCGACATCGGCAGCCATCAGATCGAGCAATTCCTCTACTACACAGGGGCGAAAGACGCGCGCGTCACCCACGCGCTCGCCACGAATTTCGCCAACCCTGGTCATCCTGAACTCGAGGATTTTGGCGAAGCCTCGCTCGTTGCGGATAACGGGGCCACCAATCACTTCCGCGTCGATTGGTTCACCCCCGCCGGGCTCCGCACCTGGGGTGACGGCCGCACCTTTATCCTCGGCACTGAAGGCTATATTGAGCTTCGCAAATATATAGACGTCGCCCGCCAGCCCGAAGGCGATCACTTATACCTTGTAAATGACAATGGCGAACAACACCTGGAACTGCAAGGTAAAGTAGGCTATCCATTCTTCGGCGAACTCATCCTCGATTGCCTGACCCGCACCGAAAATGCCATGACCCAGGCCCATGCTTTCAAAGCTGCCGAACTCTGCCTGATTGCCCAGTCCGTCGCGGACCAAACTCCCCCCACTTGAACTTACACTTAAACCTGAACTTACACTTACACTGCCTCGTCCTTCACGGCGAAACCAACACCCGATAAAACCCATTAGTCCCATTCGCCCCCGCATCACTGAATATCAAAGCCCCCCCCGTCCCGGTCTGCGCAGCACCAACATTCGTCCAACTAATGGGAGCAACCAGCGAAGTCGCATTCTGTAACTGATAGGTATGTTCCGCATACCCCTCGATCGTCAGGGAGAATCCCGAGCCATTGAGCCCCACCTGTTTTACCTGCACCGAGTTCGCATTCAGCACAGTCCCGTTATTCACAAAGCCCGCCGGCAAATTCTGGAGCCCGTCGATCAAATCGAGCACGCCGTTATTGGTAAATGTACTTGATAAGCTAATCGTCGCGTTCCCTGAAAGCTTCACGGTGCCACTGTTGGTGATTGACCCGGAGACACTCAGCGTCCCGCCATCGAGATACAAAACCGCCCCGCTCGATACGCTCACCGACGCCGAGCCGGCAATCGCGCCGGATACTTCAAGAATGCCGCCGGTAACTTTAGTGGCGCCTGTGTAAGTATTGGAGCCTGTTAGAATCATAGTTCCCGTGCCGGCCTTTGTTAATCCTCCCGCCCCGGAGAGCGCACCCGAGAGAGTCGTCGAGGCGCCATTGCCTCCAACAGTGACGCCGCCGGACGGAAGAGTGAGGCTTCCCGATCCTCCAAGCGCTCCGATCTGCGGCGTCGTCGCCGTAAAGAGCAGTCCTGTAACCGCCGTATTGTTATCGATGATCGTCGCGTTGATGAGCGCGGTGTTATTGCCTATCTCAAGAATACCGCCCAGATAACCGGAGGACGGCGGACTTATCGTGATGGCGCCATTATAAGGATTCGCAGCCTCCTCCACGAGAACGAAGCCGCCCGTGGTATCGCTTCCCGATGCCTTGAAATCGTTGATCGTGACGGCTCCGGAGCCGCTCAATACAGATTCGATCTCGAGATTCTTGTTGCTCCACGCCGTCAGGAGACTGGCGCCGCCGCCATTGATCGCGAGTCCGCCGGTGAGTTCCTGCACTCCATCGATGGAATCGATGTTCCCGTTATTGAGTGTGATTGGATTGGGGATGATGAAGGTCTCGGCCCCTCCGCCGACTCCGCCGAAACGCAGCTCGCCTCCGCCGTCCACCACCACCGGGCCGGAGACGGACCCAAGCGTGCCGCAGACGCCTCCAGTTAATCCCGGACTCTCCACGGTGCTGGCGCTTGTCGAACTGTCTGCTCCCAGGGCGTAAGTGCCGGCGCCAATGCTGGTGCCCCCATAATACGAATTGCTACCAGTGAGAAGGACCTCCGCGTTGCCGCTCTTGATAATACCGGCTGACCCCGATATCCCTGCCGTCGCGGAATTCACGGTGTAAGTATGCGTTGAGTTCGTAAAGTCCACGGAGTTGGGATTCACGCTCCCGGCGATCGCCACCGTAGTTGTCGTTGCCGTGTCGGAAAAGATTACGTTTACCCCGTCGGAATAAACGACCGGGGCGCCGCTCTCGGTGACCCAGTTCCCGGTGGTATAATCCCACGCCGTGCTTGATGCGCCGGTCCAGATGAAGGTCGAGGTCCCGGGGATGATCGCGCTGGCCTGGTTGGAATAAGCTCCCGTGCCGCTGGCGTTCGCCGCGGTCACGACATAGTAATAAGTCAGGCCGGCGAGAACATTCGTGTCCGTCGAGGTAGTCGCCGTCAAGCCTCCGGCGATTGTTGCATATGGCCCGCCATTGGCGGTGGCACGCATCAGTTGATAGCTGGCCGCTCCGGCTGAGGCATTCCACGCCAGCACGATCTCGCTGTTGGTGGCCGTCGCCGTCAGATTAGCCGGCGCAACCGGCAGCGCCGCGGTGGGAGTGGCCGTCGCTTCCGACGAATTCACACCGGTGCCGGTGGTGCTATTCACGGACGCGACGACATAATAATAAGGCGTGCCATTCGTAAGGTTATTGTCCGTGTAAGCCGGTCCGGCGGCCGCGCCGATATAAGCGTATGGCCCCCCCGAGGTCCCGCTGCGCTCCACGGCATAACTGGTCGCCGCGGCGACCGTCGGCCACGTCAATGTCACCTGAGTATTACCGGGCGTCGCACCAAGGCTCGCCGGAGGCAGTGGAGCCGTGCTAACTTCCGTGGAGTTGACGCTCACACCGTCGGAATTGACCGCGATAATCTCGTAATAATAAGTCTTGCCGGATGTGAGCCCCGTCTCCGTATACGTCAAGTCCGCCACGGATATAAGATAGGTGAACGGTCCAGCCGGCGAATTGGATACCTCAATAATATAGCCCACGGCGCCGGGCACTGCCGACCATGTCAAAACAGCCTGACCGCCGCTGGCTGTGGCCGTGACGTTGATTGGAGTTGAAGGAGCGGATGCGGGGACCGGCCTCGCAACCACGGTGTTGGACGACCCGCTCGTGCCGGCGGCGTTCGTCGCGAATACAGTATAGGCATATTTCGAGCCGTTGGTTACGGAAGTGTCGGTGTAACCAAGCCCCGTGACGGTATTGCTCAGTATTATAGTCGAGAGAATCGTGCTGGTGCTCGTCAACGTCGGAGTCGGCGAGAAATTCGGTATCTTGTCGATCACTGTTTGGCGCTGGACGGTGTAATAGTTGGCGCCGCTCGACGCACTCCACGTGAGGGAAACTGTGCCGCTGGCGACCGTGTCGCCGAGGGCCGCCGGTGCTGCTGGCGGCGTCGACGGGGCCCCCGATGACGGCGTGACTCCGGCGCTTTGCGCGGAGTCCGCGCTCGTGCCGGTCGGATTGACCGATTGCACGACATAGTAGTAGGTCGTCCCGTTGGTGGCCGTGGTGTCCAGATATGTCGCATTGGACGGGCCGCTGCCGCAGACCGGCCCGATGACCGCATTACTCCCGGTGGCAATTTCAGAATAAGTACCGCCCGATGCAGCCGAACGCAAAACGTTATAACTGGTCGCACCTGGAGTAGCGGGCCAGCTTAGCAGGGCGCTGCCATTGCCGGCATCGGCCGAGACGCTGGCCGGGGGCGGCGGCACGTAGCCGGTGAGTTCCAGGCGCAGATAATCGTACATGAAATGATCGGCCCCATAAGGAGTGCCGATCTGATTCATGCCGAGCGTAATGGTATTCGAGCCGGAGTGCAGCAGCGAGGCTGGAAAGTTGAGTCGCTCGTCGGAGAATGCCGCATTGCACCCTTCGCGGACGCTCGTATCGCTAATATCATACGAAGGAGTAAAACCTGACGTGGAAATTGAATTGGGCGTCGCAGTGACTCCGCTGGCGCTTCCAAGATTGGTACCATTAACGGTAATGGAGACTTGTCCGCTATAATCCGAGGCGATGCCCAGATATAGAGACGCCGTTCCACCCGTAACCGGCGCCGAGGCAAGACTGAAGTTAATTGTCGAACTCGAATTCGTATCGGCATTCGACGCGCTAATGATAACCGGCTGAATAAAAAACCAATCCGTCGGCCAGCGGCTTGTGCCCACGGTGTAATTCACCCCGTTCGGAAAATCGAACGGCAACTCAAGAAACTTCGTCCAGATCGGACTTGGCTCAGTGGGGCTTGGACCGATATCTCCGACGAACCAATCATCGCCATGACGGAACTTATGCCCCGTCCGGTCCGGATAACCGATCTCAAACACGGTCGGCCCCACCCGCGTGGGCGTCCACGTGACATTGCCCAGACTCGTCGTGGCGCCGCCCGTCACCGTTACACTGAATGGAGTCGCCGGGAGATTATAAAGCAGCGGCGGGTTTCCCCCGGTCTGATTCTGCGACATGAAAGTTCCCTCCGCCCCGGGGCCGAATGCATACAATGTATAGTTGCTCCCGGAGATAACCGACGGGATCGTGAAATTACCGTTATTATCCGCCTTCACCCAGAACTGATACGGTTTGTACCACAACTGAAAATCGTACACGTTATCCGCAGTCGACGGCTGCTGGACCACTCCCACCCACATATTTGAGCCCGAGGCGTTCGGATTGCCCGGGTCATTAATAACCATTTGGCCCGTCACCGTCCCCCGCTGCGAAGCCTGCGCGTAGTTCGAGTCATAAGTCGTATTATTGAACCAGCTATACGGCCATGTGCTGGCCACAATCGCCGTTCCGCTCGCAACCGGAGTGCCTGATACCTCGGCCACCCCCTGCGCCACCGCATCATTGTAAAGCGTCTGCGACGCTTGGACAGGATCGGTGATCGTATTTGGTGCGTTATTAAGATAGACAAAGTACGGTCCCTGCACCCGCGTCCACTGCTCGTTCGCCGCCCATACGCTGTCGCTTCCCATCTCGTAATGGCCGCCGTTTAGCATATTGCACATCGGCGCGTCCATCAACTCCGGTTTCATTGGACCTCCGTTATAATACTCGGCGCTGGCCAGCACATTCCATATCCCGACATTCGCCCCCGTGGTGATCCCCTGGGCCGCGTCACTAATCGAGGCCCAGCCCCAGACGCGCTCGGTGCCGAAGAGTTCGCTGAATTTGTATTTATCCTCATATATCCCCTGCAGCGCGCCCGCGGTCCACAGCGAGCACTCCTGCGGCGCGTCAAAGGAGGATACCGAGGAGGGAGGGTCCGGGCCATTGAGCGGCGTCTCCCGCTGCACCGCCCCGCTTTCGCTCATCCAGTTAAAATCAGGCGATATATAAATATTCGTCCGCATCTCCCCCAGCCCAGTCGAAATGTCACCCGCGTGATGCTTCATCGTCAGCGTCACATAGAAACCCGGCGACCCCCGCAGCATCGAAAAATTTACCTGCAGGTCCCCCTCGGCAGCCGTTCCCGACGCCAGGCTGGTGAAAGCCACCTCCGCGTAGTTCCCGCCATTCGTCGAGGGATCGACAACGTCCGTATACGTCCAGGTGCTGCCGCCGAAACCGCCGAATTCCCAGTAAAGCTCTCCTCCATTCTTGCCGCCGTTCAGGATCTCTTTCGTAACCGTCCCGCTTCCGTTATTATACGTATAGTTGATCTGGTTGATCACCGCCCCCGATGTCGTACACACGATCTGCACGATCCCGTTGCTCACCGTGGGACCGTTCGCACCGCTGGTTATTGTAACCGCCGCCGACGATCCGCTGACAATGCCCGCGGGAGCATTAGCCCTCAGCGGCCCGACCCCGCAGAGGAGGTAGTAAAGGAAAATGCTCCATAGAAGGATCGCCTCCGCGGCCCCTTTTCCAGGGCGCGCACTCGCATACGGGTCATGATTAGGGGATGCCGGGGGGAGATTCATGTTCGTAGCCAAATGCCTCAAACGATTTGCGTAAAACAGAGGGGACTTGCGCATAATGCACTAGCTTTTGGCCAGAGGCGAGCACGTTTCACTGTGAAGTATCAGCGACGCCCGTTGGGGCGTTCGGGTCCTCCATTCTAGGGCGAAATCTGGACCTCGTAGAATCCATTCGTCCCCGTCGCGCCCCTATCGGTAAAGGTCAGCGGACCGCCGGTGCCCGTCTGCGCGAGCCCTATGTTGGTCCACGTGGTCGGCGCCACGAGCGAAGCGGTATTCTGCAATTGATAGGTGTGTTGCGCGTACCCCGTAATGGTCAGGGAGAAAAGGCTCTGAGAGCTGCCGACCGAAGGGTCATATGGCACATTAGTTCCCGCTTAATTGGGCCGCCGTTACAATACTCCTGGCTCGCGTTGACATCCCACAGGCCAACGTTGAAACCTCCCTCCCGACGCTACTCCATCCCCAGACCCGGCGCGGTCCCGGCGTAGAGCCGTACTGCTGGCCGCTGAAGTCCGCGCTGTAATTATATTTGTCTTCGTAAAGGCCTTGATAAATCCCGCTGGTCCACAGCGTGCATTCCTTCGGCGCCCCGGACACAGCGATCGCTATTCCCCCGGGTGTCACTTCCATCAATTTATTGCACCCCTGATCCACAACTCATCCACTTGAAGATACTCCCCGCGTAAATGGTAGTCCCCGTTTCACCCATCCGAATGCGCTGTCCACCGACCGGTGCGCACAGCTCGCAGTCGCGTAAAATCCAGGCGAACCCCGCAGCATCGGGAAATGGATTTCCACCGCTCCGTTGCTAAGAATATATTTGAGTGCACAAACTACGGTGTCGCATATTCGTAACTACCGTCCCGCAAATCGCACTGGTGTTTAACCGGATCGTAATTCCACGCCCAGCGGATATGATAAGTAATACTGAAAATATCCACGTAGATGGCGCTTTCGTGAACCGGCATCCAGGTCTGAATTTCGGGGATTGCGAGACAATATTGGGTCGCAGGACTCCCCACGGCATCGTCCGGAGCGCCTACGCTAGAGTGAGACCAGAATCCTGTAGAAACCCTGCGTGCCCATCATTATAGGCCCCGTTTGTGGCATCGACTACGGGTTGAACAAAATTCCAATCGGTGCTCCAATGATTAGTGCCGATGGTATAGTTAACCCCGTTCGGAAAATCGAAGGGATACTCCAGGTACTTGCTCCAAACCGAGCTTGGTGCGGAAGCACTCGGCCCGATATCGCCCACCCAATAGTCATCGCCATGCCGGAATTTCCGGCCCGTGCGATCCGGATAACCAATTTCAAAAACCGTCGGCCCCACGCGCGTGGGCTTCCAGGTTATTTGACCTAGATTGGTCGTGGAGCCTCCCGCCACACGCACGCTGAACGGTGTGGCCGGCAGATTGTACAGCACTGGTGGATTGCCTCCCGTCTGTGCCTGGGACATGAACTCGCTCTCCGCCCCGGGCCCGAAAGCATAGAGCGTATAGTTAAACGCACCGTTGCCGTCCAGCGTATCGGTCCCGCTGACATTCGGGATCGTGAAATTCCCGTTCTCATCCGCGCGGATCCAATACTGGTAGCACTTCATCCAGGTCTGAAAGTCATAATAACCATCCGAGGTGTTCGGCTGGCTGACCACGCCAACATAAAGATTGGAACCGGAAGCGTTGGGATTGCCGCTATCACTAATGACGATTTGCCCGGTAATGGTGCCGCGCTGGGCGGCGGTGGGATAGGCGCTATTATTGAACCACGCATAAGGCCACGCGGTGGCATTTTCGGCCACGCCAATTGCATTGGGAGTGCCTGTTCGTCGAGCTTACCGCCATTAGCTTGTTGCGCCCTGGATCCACACTCATCCAATTGAAGAAGCTGCCGGCGTAGATATTCGTGCGCGTTTCGCCCATGCCTATGGCCGCGTCAGTTGCGCGGTGGCCCCAGATGGCCGTGACATAAAAGCCGGGTGAACCGCGCAGCATCGAGTAATGAATATCCAGTACGCCAGTGGTGCCGGAATTGCTCAGGAAATCCAACTCCGCATAGTTTGTGTTGGAGGTGACGACAGAATAGGTGTTGCCCGAGCCAAACCCCCCGCTTTCCCAATAAAGCATTCCGCCATCGGTGCCACCGTTCATCATCTGGGTGGTCTTTGTGCCGCTGCCGTTATTGTAGGTGTAATTGATCTGGTTGATCGTCGCGCTATTGGTGCTGTCGAGCACGATGGAGACGATGCCATTGGCTACCGTGACTTTACTACCGCTATTGGTAATGGTGACAGCCGAGCCGCTGGTGGTAATCGCGGCCGGCACATTTGCGCGGGCGCTACCGGTCAAAAACAAACCGATGACGCCAAACCAAAAGAGGGTACCCGCGGTGAGACGAAGACCTCGCAAGCGGAAAAGTGGGCAGAATACGAGTGTGATGAGCTGAGGAGACACGGCGGAAGGATTGGGAACTTCGGAAACTTGGGAAAGCGTACGGGGACATACGTCTCCGTCATTGTGGATCGCCCGCGATCTCTTTTCGAGCGCTTGTTTTGGGACCGAAAAATCACTCTTCCTGCTCGAATCGCACCCCTTCCGCCTGCAGCACCGTGAAGATCCGGCCCAGGATCTCGTGCGCGTGCCGGCGCACCACTTCGTTCAGCGCTTCCCGGCTGATCGCCGTGTAATCCGCAAAATCCTCCTTCAATTTCAGCCCCAGATAGGTTTTGAACTGCTCCAGCGCGTCATTAATATTCAGCGTCGCCGCCCGATCCTCATGATCGGTCGTCAGTTCCTCGATTCTCTGGCGCAACTCCTGGTTCTGCTCCTCGAGTTGGTGATTGTGCCTCCGCAACTCTTCGAACTCCTCCGTCGAGGTGCCCGCCTGCTGCGTCCTTCCCGCTCTCTGCCGCTCCGGAGCCCCCCGCCTTGCGGCGAGCTGCGCCTGCTGGAGGTCCGAACGCAAGCGGACTACATATGCTTCGATATCGCGCAGCGAACGCGTCAGATCAAACGGCCCACCCCCACTGCCTCCACGCTCTCGCGGCGACGCTCTTAGTTCCCTCTCGGCCCTCACCGGCTGCGGAGCAGGTGGGCGCGTCTCTTCAGGCGTCGCGTCCAATAACACCTCATCAGCGCCTTCCGCCGGTTCCTCGGCAGTCTCGGGCGCCTCGCTGGGTGCAGGAGCTTCGGCTGGAGCGGCAGCATGCACGGCGGCATGCCCCCGGCCCCCCGCCGCGGCCGCCAGCGCGGCTTCGAGCGAATCCGGCAGCTTCGGAATTATCTTCCGCAACTCCTTGTGCCACCGCCCCTGCCAGCGGTTGATCGATTTGCCTATCGATTCGACGTGCTCCGTCGTCAGCGTATCGAATTTATCCGCCTCGCAGACCCACCTCAGCACCCAAATCTGCGTGAAAATCGGCGCCTGATGGCACGACTCCAGGGCCGGGATGATCAACTTTTGTGCATCCGCCGCCTTCATCTCCGCCATCGCGATGTTCATGATCCAGGGCCGCGCCTTCCCCAGCATCACATTCGCAAAAATCTGTCGGTCTTTCGTCGTCGATCCGCCTTGCGCCCCTCCCATCGCCTCGCACACCCCGGAGAGCAGTTTCAAAGCCCCTGCCGGGTCCTGCGCATGAAGCCCCCGGGCAAGGCTCAGCCTTATCCGCCGCGAGGTGTCAGAGTCTGTCTTCGCCAGCCCGGTCAGCAACCGGGTCCGCCCCGCCGGCTTCGTCTCCGGCCACGCCTCCACCACCGCCTTAACGCTGGCGTTCCACGGGAGGCTCAGGATTGCCTCGATCGCCGCCGGGAGCGCCTTCGGCCCGCCCGCCACCGCCTGTTTCAGCAACTGGACGGCATGATCCTCGTCGGCTGGCGCAAGCCGCGAGCTCTTCGCCTGGTCTATGATCGCCAGCAATTGCTCCTCCGGCCGCGCATCCGAGCTCGGCTCCTCCGCCTGCTCGGCGGGCGATTCCGCCTCATCGGAATTCACAACATCCTCGTCCTCAAGTACTTCTACATCTTCAGCGGGCGCTCCCGCCTGCTCGGCGGCCAATTCTTCTTCGGGGTAGTCTTCTGTCGTCATTCGCTTGGGGATCCTAAGGGGTGGTAAAGGGGTTTGGCGGGGAGCATTGATTCCCCGCAGCAACGTGCCAGGAAACTTGCCCTCCATTTTTTTAGGGGTAAAGGGTGTCGCGATCCCTGATACATTGGCGGGATGCCAGGCTCAACCCCGTTGCTACTAAATTTTATCGCCCGGCTCTGGAACCTCCTCTGTCTCCCGCTCCGCCGCAACTTAATCTGGCTGCTCCATGCAAAATTTATCCACGGCGTCTCCGGCATCATTCTGGATGGGCAGGGCCGGGTCCTCCTTTTGCAACATCGCTTTTGGAAAGGCCAGCGCTGGGGCCTGCCCGGCGGCCTGGCCAGCCACGGGGAGTCGCTTGGCGAAACTCTTCGCAGGGAATTGCTCGAGGAAGCCGGCATCGCTGTGCGACCCACCAAGCTCCTCCGGGTAAGCATCGCGCGCGGTGTCCTCACGCAGTTCATCCTGTTTGCCGAGTCCACCGGCACCCCGGAGGCCAAACCCCCGGAAATCCTGGATGCCCGTTTCTGGGACCTCACGGACCTTCCCGAGAATCTGCAACCCGATCACCGGGACCTCCTCCGGGAATTGCCCGGCCTG
>Ga0181531_10002844_pt1 | contig 10712 bp, 8 predicted proteins | sample PEATcosm2014_Bin_38_FD_119743 | JGI IMG/M metagenome (GOLD analysis project Ga0181531, IMG submission 119743) | Peatland microbial communities from MTU Mesocosm Facility, Houghton, MI, USA - PEATcosm2014_Bin11_10_metaG | ecosystem: Environmental > Terrestrial > Soil > Wetlands > Peat | place... | reverse complement strand
CTTTATAGTGCAGCCGCCGGAACGTTCGGGGGAGATTTTATGGCTTTCGCCAAGCCGGTGCGGCCCGCCGCCGCGCTCGCGATCCTGGCCGCCTTGCCGATGCTGGCGGGCTGCGGCCGCAGCGAGCCGCAAGCGGCGCCGCCGCCGCCCGCAGTCACCGTAGCAAAGCCGGTCGAGCGCAATGTGGTCGATCAGGACGAATATGTCGGCCGTTTCGTAGCCATCGATTCGGTCGAGGTGCGTTCGCGCGTGTCCGGCTACCTGTCCGAGATCCATTTCACCGATGGCCAGGTGGTGCACAAAGGCGACCTTCTCTTCGTCATCGATCACCGGCCGTTCCAGATCGTGCTCGACCAGATGCGCGCCAATCTGGCGCAGGCGCGCGCCAATCTCGCCTTCACCGAGGCCGATCTGGCGCGCGGCCAGGAACTCGTACACAATAAGACCATCACCGAGCAGTCATTTGACCAGCGCACGCAGGCCAAGCGCGTGGCGGAGGCGTCCGTTGCCGCACAGGAAGCCATGGTGCATTCGGCCGAGCTCGACCTCAACGAATATTCCGAGCTGCGCGCGCCGATCGACGGCCGCATCGGCGACCGCCGCGTCTCCGTCGGCAACCTGGTGACCGGCGGCAACGGCAACAACACGACGCTCCTGGCCACCATCGTTTCGGTCGATCCGATCCGCTTCGAGTTCACCTTCGACGAAGCGTCGTATCTGCGCTACCAGCGTTTCGCCGGCACCGACACGCAAATGGCGAACGGGCAGGGCGGCGTCTCGGTCGCGCTAAAGCTGATCGACGAGCCGGATTACAAGCACACCGGCAAGATGGATTTCGTCGACAACGCGATCGACCGCTCATCCGGAACGATCCGTGGCCGCGCAGTGTTTGCCAATCCCGACGGGCTGTTTACGCCGGGCATGTTCGGCCGCCTGCGAGTGCCGGGCTCACCGCCTTACACCGCTCTGCTGGTGCCCGATGAGGCGATTGGCACCGAGCAGGCGCGTAAATTCGTGTTGGTGGTCGATGACGGCAATGTCGCGCGATTGAAATACGTCACCCCCGGAGCCCTCGACGGCGGCTTGCGCGTGATCAAAGACGGGCTTGCCGCCTCCGACCGGGTGATCGTCCAGGGCCTGATGCGCGCGCGCAACGGCGTCAAAGTCACGCCCCAGGAAAAGAGCACCCCCGCCGCGTCGTCGTCGCCGCCCAAGGGTGCCGATCAGACGAAGACGGAATAAGGGGAATGCGCCTTTCCCACTTCTTTATCGACCGGCCGATCTTCGCCGCGGTGATCTCGATTGTTTTCGTAATCCTTGGCGGGGTGTCGTTCTCGCGCCTGCCGATCGCCCAATATCCAGAAATCGCTCCGCCGCTGATCAGCGTCACCGGCCAATATCCTGGCGCCAGCGCCGAGGTCGTGGCAGCGACAGTGGTGACGCCGATCGAGCAACAGATCAACGGCGTTGAGAACATGATCTATGTGGCGTCGAACTCGACGGCGGATGGCCGGTTTTCCATCGCGGTCAGCTTCGAGCTCGGTACCAATCTCGATATCGCGCAGGTCCAGGTGCAGAACCGCGTCGCGGTGGCGACGCCGCGGCTACCGGCCGACGTGCGCAATATCGGCGTGGTCGTGCAGAAAAGCTCGCCCGATCTGATGATGGTCGTGCACCTATATTCGCCCGACAAATCGCGCGATGCGCTGTTCATCTCCAATTACGCCACGCTTGAGATCACCGATGCGGTCACCCGCGTCGATGGCGTCGGTTCGATCACGGTATTCGGCGCGCGCGACTATTCCATGCGCATATGGCTCGACCCGGATCGCCTGCAATCGCTCGGGCTGACCGCGACAGATGTCACCAATGCACTGCAGGCGCAAAACGTCCAGGTCGCTTCAGGTATTCTTGATCAGCCGCCGGCCGAGCAGCAGGGTGCCTTTCAGATCGCGGTGCAGACGCTCGGCCGCCTTGCCGATCCCGACGAGTTCGCTTCGATCGTTATCAAACAAACGGCGGGCGCCGTGGTGCGTTTGCGGGATGTCGGTAAAGTCGAACTGGCCGCGCTTGATTATTCGTCGAATTCCTATCTCGATCACGATCCGGCGGTGGGGCTTGCCATTTTTCAGCGCCCGGGATCGAATGCGCTTGCCACCTCGCAAGCCGTCAGGGAATTGATGGAGACGCTCTCGAAGCGCTTCCCGCCCGGCGTGAAGTACGACATTTTCTTCGATCCGACTCAGTTCATCCAGCAATCGGTTGATGCCGTGATCGAAACCATCGGCGAGGCTACGGTCCTCGTCGTGCTGGTTGTGATCCTATTCCTTCAGACTTGGCGCGCGGCGATCATTCCGCTGGTCGCGATCCCGGTCTCGCTGGTCGGCACTTTCTTTTTCATGGCCGCCTTCGGCTTCACGCTCAACAATCTGTCGCTGTTCGGACTGGTGCTGGCGATCGGGATCGTGGTCGACGACGCCATCGTCGTGGTCGAGAATGTCGAACGCAACATCGCGACCGGCCTTGCGCCGCGCGAAGCGGCGAAGAAGAGCATGGACGAGGTCGGCTCCGCGCTGATCGCCATTGCGCTCGTCCTCTGCGCCGTGTTCGTTCCTTCGGTTTTCATTACCGGTATATCCGGCCAGTTTTACCGGCAATTCGCGCTCACCATCGCCGGCGCGACGATCATCTCCCTGATCGTGTCGCTGACGCTGTCGCCGGCGATGTGCGCGCTTCTGCTCAAGCGCCACGATCCCTCGCATCGCGACCGCTGGTGGGAGCGGCCGATCCACCGTTTCTTTGGCGGCTTCAATGCTGCATTCAACCGCCTCGCGGCGGCGGTCACCTGGCTTGCCTCGCGCACGGTGCGGCGCGCCGTCCTCATGTCGGTAATTTATCTCGCCGTGATTGCTTTCGGCCTCAACCAGTTCCGCCAGACGCCAATCGGCTTCATCCCACAGGTCGATGCCGGCTATGTGATCGTTGTCGTGCAGCTGCCGCCGGGCGCGTCGCTGTCGCGCACCGACGCCGTGCAGCAGCGCGCCGTCGACATTGCGCTCGCCGTGCCGGGTGTCGCCCATGGCGTCAATGTCGTCGGGTTTTCCGGCGCCACCTTCACCAACGCGCCCAATTCGGGCGCGATCTTCCTCACGCTCAAGCCGTTTGCCGAGCGCGCCCGCGATCCGCACCAATCAGCGCCCGCCATCCAGGCCGAACTCAATCGCCAGTTATCAAAAATACAGGAAGGATTCCTGATCGCTGTCCTGCCGCCGCCGGTGCGCGGCATCAGCAATGCCGGCGGCTTTCGCATGATCATCGAGGACCGCGCCGGCCGTGGCGCGGCGGCGTTGCAGGTCGCTGCGGCGGACATGATGGCGCGCGCCGCGCGGACGCCCAGCATCACCTCGGTGTTCACGCTGTTCGAGACCTCGACGCCGCAGGTTTATCTCGAAATCGACCGTACCAAGGCGCAGCTCCTCGGCGTCAACGTGCAGGACGTTTTCAACGCGCTGCAGGTCTATATCGGTTCGGCCTATGTCAACGACTTCAATCTATTCGGCCGAACCTTCCGCGTCACCGCCCAGGCGCTCGACCAGGATCGGCGCGATGTCGCCGATGTGCTCAAGATCCGGGTACGCAACGCCAACGGCGATACCGTCCCGCTTGGCTCCTTCACCACCGTACGCGACATTTCCGGACCGTTCCGCGTGCCGCATTACAATCTCTATCCCGCCGCGGAAATGGACGGCGCCGCCGCACCCGGCTACTCGCAAGGGCAGGGGATCGCCACCATGGACAAGCTCGCGGCCGACACGCTGCCGGACGGTTTCGCCACCGAGTGGACTTCGCTCGCTTTCCAGCAAATAAGGGCCGGCAACACCGCCATGTTTGCCTTCGTGCTGGCGGTGGTATTCGTGTTTCTGGTGCTGGCCGCGCAATATGAGAGCCTGACGCTGCCACTCGCCGTGATCCTGATCGTGCCGATGTGTCTTGTCGCCGCCATAACCGGCGTCATCCTGCGCGGGCAGGACAACAACATCCTCACCCAAGTCGGCTTCGTCGTGTTGATCGGGCTTGCCGCCAAAAACGCAATCCTGATCGTCGAATTTGCCCGGCAGCTCGAAGACCAAGGACGCAGCCGCTGGGACGCCGCCGTTGAGGCGACGCGGCTGCGGCTGCGGCCGATCCTGATGACCTCGTTCGCCTTCATTCTCGGCGTCACGCCGCTCGTTTGGGCGATCGGCGCCGGCGCCGAGTTGCGCCAGGCGCTCGGCACGGCGGTCTTCTTCGGCATGATCGGGGTGACGGCGTTCGGCCTGATCTTCACGCCGGTTTTCTACGTCATTGCTCGCTGGATCGCCTCGCTCGGATCGCGGCGCAGCAACAAGCGTGAGCCGACGACGCAAGCGGCGGAGTAGCTCAGGGGGACGGCGCCCGCCCGGCACCAACCCGCACAAAGCGCACCCGCGCCGCCAAGCCCCGCAGTTCCGCCGAATCTTCCATGGCGGGCCGGCCGTCGAGCGCAGCGCGTGCTTCCGGGTCGGCGAGCACCGCCGCGGAGATGATCACCTCGCCGCCGCGGCATTGATGCTCGAGCCGCGATGCCGTGTTCACCGCCGAGCCGAAATAATCGAGCAGGCCGCCAACCGTAACGGAGATGCAAGCGCCGATGTGCAAGCCGATCTTCAATACGATCCCGGCGTCGCTGCGGCCGTGATTGAAGCTTGCCACTTCATCCTGCATAGAGAGCGCGGCCCGCACTGCGTCGGTCGGATCGTGGAACGCCGCCATCACCGCATCCCCCACGGTTTTGACGATGAACCCGTTGTGGCGCTGCACCCGCTCCGAGAGGTAGGCAAAATGATCGCGCACGAGACGGTAGGCTGTGGCATCGCCGAGCGCGTCATAGAGCTTTGTCGAGCCTTGCAGGTCGGTGAACATGATGGCGACGCGGCCGATTTCGACATCGTCGCCGGGCCGCAAAAGCTGCTCGGGGCACAGCCGCCGGAACGCTGGCATGCTGATCACCCGTTCGCCGGTCAGCGCGTCCCGCACCCAGTTGCGATCCTCGATGACGAAGAACAGCGGCCGGCCGGTGGCGTTGTTGATGACAAAAGCGCCTCGCTCGCCGCCGGGCGTCAGCACAATGCCGGCGCCGGTCGCCGTCACTTGAGGAATGACGCCATCGGCCGCGATCTCGGCATCGGCTTCGCCGCCCGCCTCGACGGTGCGGAAGCGATACGGACCGGGCGGCAGCGCCGACGTGAAGCTTCTGTGCGAACGCGCCGCCACCTCGGCCTGAAACTTGACGTGCGGGGTCGTGCCCTGGCCGAGCAGACAAAGCTCGCCTTCGGGCAACGGCCGCAACCAGGGCTCCGGGTGAAATGTCAGCTCCACGTTGCGCGTGAAATCACGTCCGTAATCGATGTTGCACGATCCGCAATGGGCGCCCTTCGGCAGATCGTGCAGGTGCTCGACGCGGGATTTGGCGCCACGGCAACGCGGGCACAGCAAATCCCACCCCAGCGCCAGAATGCCCAGACGGTGCGCCGCGAGGAACAGCTCCACCACGTGCGCCGGCTCTGCACGCCAAAATCGAGCTATCGCCAACGGACGGATGCTTCGCAGCGCCACTACCGGGGCATGTAACAAATAGTCGCCGAGCTTGGACGCGAGGCCGTGGCTCGCCGGATCGCGCCCGAGCTCGTCAATCATCACGGCAAGACGGCGGCGAGCCGAGGGCTTCGCTGCCTCGCTTGTGCTGGCGCCGGGGATATGGTCCGGCACATCGCTCGCGGCAATCAGCGTCTCGATCGCCGCGAGCCGCCGGTTGCCTTCGCGCGTGATCTGGCCGGACAACTTTGCCAACAGCCCCAGTACGCCGACGCATTCGATCTCGCTTGTGAACACGAGCCGGCTGCCGGTGCCTTCGGGAAAGAGTTCAGTGCCGGCCTGGAAGTGGCGGAAAGGACCGCCGATGAAATCGCGGGTCTGCATGATGAGGCTGTTTTCCTGCCACTCGCTAAAGCCCTCTTCCCATTTGACCCGTACCGGGCCGACTTTGGCGATGGCAAGGCGGCGCACGCGGCCCTGCGTGTCGGTGCGTTCTTCCACTTGATAGGGCGGCGACCCGGCCAGCTCGTTTACGCGCGCCGTATCCGCCACGAACGGCCAGATCGCCTCCGGCGGCTTGTCGAAATGCCGTTCCTGCCGATAGCGATAGACGCTCTTCATCGCCCGTTTATCCCGCCCTTACCGTTTCCGCGACCGTGACCCGGCTGCGCTATTATACGGGCGATCGGGGATATGGTTTCGCGAGCCGTCTTACGAGCCGCCGAATGCCTTGAACGTGATGATGGTGCGCGTGTCGGCGATGCCGGGGATGGGTTGCACTTTCTGAGCAATGAAATGACCGATGTCGGTCGCATGCTCGACATAGAATTTCACCAGCAGGTCGAAATCGCCGGCGGTCGAATAGATTTCCGAGGCGATCTCGGCGTCCGCCAGCCGGTTTGCCACCTCATAGGACTTACCAAGCTGGCATTTGATCTGCACAAAGAACGGAACCATGCGCGCCTCCGCGACGAGAATTCAATGCTAAGCTAAACCGGCCGCTGTGATAAGAGCCCGCAATGCACGTCCCGGTCGAGTTTGCCGCTAAAACATTCAATGTCCTGGCGCGGATTCGCGAGCGCGCGCCGCGGGTGCATTGCATTACCAACACGGTGGCGCAGCAATATACCGCCAATATCCTGCTGGCGGTGGGCGCGGTGCCCTCGATGACTGTTTCGCCGGACGAGGTCGGCTCCTTCGTCGCCGACGCCGATGCGCTTCTTGTCAATCTCGGCACCTTCGATGCCGAGCGGCGGGCGGCGATCGACGTAGCGGTCGGAGCGGCCAACGCGGCGCGCATGCCCTGGGTGCTCGATCCGGTGTTGATCGATCGGGCGCCGCCGCGCGCGGAGCTTGCGCGCCAACTGGCCTGCCGCGCGCCGGCGGTGGTGCGGCTCAACACCGCGGAGTTTACCACGCTTTCCGGTGGCGACCCGGCGGAAGATGCCGCCGTGCGCTTCGCCAACACATATGGCACAGTCGTCGCGCTCACCGGCCGCGTTGATCGCGTGACCGACGGCGTGCGCCAGGCGGTCATCGCCAATGGCGATCCGCTGATGGGCGCCGTCACCGCGATGGGCTGTGCCGGTTCGGCCCTCGTTTGCGCCGCGCTGACGGTCGAGACGTATAGTTGGATCGCCGCGACCGCGGCGGTGGTCGCCCTTGGCGTCGCTGGCGAAGTCGCGGCGGAAGCTGCGCGCGGACCTGGCAGCTTCGCGAGCGTGATCATCGACGCGCTCCACGGCCTCGATGCCGCGACATTACGGGCGCGAACCAGAGTGTCGTGATGGCTTTCGATCTGCGGCTTTATGCGATTATCGATGCAGAGCGCACGGGCGGGCACGATATCGCAGATTTAGCGCGCAATGTTGCCGCTGGCGGCGCCACTTTGGTGCAGTTGCGCGATAAGCACGGCGAAACGCGGGCCGTGCTCGGCCGCGCGCGGGCGGTCAAGGCGGCGCTAGCGCCGTTCAAGGTGCCATTTGTTGTCAACGATCGGGTCGATGTGGCGCTCGCGACCGGCGCCGATGGCGTGCATATCGGGCCCGACGATATGACCGTGCAGGACGCGCGGGCGCTGCTCGGCCCCCGCGCGATCGTCGGGCTATCGGTCAAGACAATTGCCGAGGCCGAAGCGGCGCCGATCGAATTCATCGATTATGCCGGTGTCGGCGGCATTTATGTGACTTCGTCGAAAGCGCAAGCGAACCCGCCGATCGGCGTGGAAGGATTCGCCCGTGTCGCCGAAGCATTGCGCCGCCGAGCGCCGAACCTACCGGTTTGCGGCATCGCCGGCATCGACGCCGGCAATGCGGCGGAGGTGATCGGCGCCGGCGCCGGCGGGGTTGCCGTTATCTCTGCATTGTCGCTTGCGCCCGATCCGACGGCGGCGGCGCGCGCCTTGCGCGAGATCATCGACGCAATGCTGGCCAAGCGCGGAACGTGACTTGCACCGGTTCCGGAGGTACCGGCCGTTGCATACCCTTCGGTGCGCCCGCAGAATGGTGAGATGAGCGCCCCCATTGCGATCACCATTGCCGGCTCGGATTCCAGCGGTGGCGCGGGTATCGAAGCGGATTTGAAGACTTTTTCCGCACTTGGGGTCTACGGCGCGGCCGTCGTCACCGCGCTGACCGCGCAGAATACCAAGGGCGTGTTCTCCATCCACGACGTGCCTGCCGATTTCATCGCCGCGCAGATCGATGCGGTGTTTGCCGATCTGAATATAAAAGCCGTGAAGATCGGCATGCTCGGAACGGGAGCGGCAATCGATGCCGTCGCTGCTGCACTCGATCGATATCGTCCGCGCAACGTGGTGCTCGATCCGGTGATGACAGCGAGCTCCGGCGATCAATTGCTGGCCGCCAATGGGCTAGGCCGGTTACGCGAATTGCTCCGCCGCATACGCGTCGTCACGCCCAATCTGCTGGAAGCCGCGACCTTGCTCGATACCTTACCCGCGCGCGACGAGGATGAGATGGGCGCACAGGCGCGCAAGCTGCTTGAAATCGGCCCCGGCGCGGTGCTGATCAAGGGCGGCCACGGCGGCGGCCCGGAAAGCGTCGATCTCCTGGTGCAAAGCGAGAGTTGCCTGCGGCTCGCGGCGCCGCGCGTTCAGACCCGCAATACACACGGTACCGGCTGCACGTTTGCTTCCGCGATTGCCGCCGGACTTGCCAAGGGGCTTTCGCTCGAAGACGCAGCGCAGGAGGCCAAAGCCTATATCAGCGCTGCCATCGCCGCGGCGGATCGGCTCGACGTCGGCGCCGGCCGCGGTCCGGTGCATCATTTCCATCGTTGGTGGTAGCTTCCGGGCGCTGGCGAAAGTTGCTACCGCTAACCCCCATTTACCGGGCAACCCAGCGGAGATCGCGACGATGCTTTCCTCTGCCTTCATCTCCGCCGCCGTACTGGCGATGCTGATTGCGGCGGGCCACGCGTCAGCGACGGAATATGAGATCGTGAACCAGCCCGGCGTCGTTTTCGCCAAGCATGACGGGACCGAGCTTGTCGGCGACTTTTATCTGCCCAAAGGCCGTGACAAAGCGCCGGTCCTGGTTGCTATTCATGGTGGTGGCTGGCAGGTGGGCAGCCGGCAATTTTATCGCTACTGGGGCCTGTTCCTTGCCCGCGCGGGTTACGCGGTGTTCGCGATCGATTACCGTTTGGGCAAAGATGGTGTCTATCCGCATGCCGTCTACGACGCCAAGGCTGCAGTTCAGTTCGTGCGCGCCAAGGCCGCCGAGTTCAACCTTGACCCCAACCGCATCGGCCTTATCGGCGATTCCGCCGGTGCGCATCTTGCGGCACTCGTCGCTTTGACCGGCGATCAGTTCACCTCGGCCTATCGCGATGATGCCGATGCCGCGGTATCGAGCGAGGTCAAAGCCCTGGTCGGCTTCTATGGTGTTTACGATATGTATGCGCAGTGGAACCACGACCTAAGCGGGCGGCCGGAGGACAAGATTGTGGAGAAATTTCTCGGGGTGCCTCCGACGCGGAACCGGCGCATCTATTTCGAAGCGTCCCCAATCAGCTACGCTACCGTCGACCGCAACAAGCTCAAAGTTCTCCTCATTCACGGTACCCACGACGACCTTGTCGATGCGGACAGTCAGTCGGGTGCCTTTCTTGTGGCGCTGACCCAAGCCCAATTCTTCGCGCGGCGCATCATTATCCCCGGCGCCGGCCATTTCTGGTCATCCGAGCCGTTCGAAGGCGACCCGCATAGCTACGCTGCGCAGGCGATCCCGCGGCTGATGCGCTTTCTCGAAAGTTCGCTGTGAACATCGGAGCGTAGGATGGCAGGGAAGAAGCAAGGCGCCGTGGGTGTCATCGGACTCGGCATTATGGGTGGCGCGTTCGCCGAGAATCTTGCCGCTGCCGGCTGGCGCGTCGTCGGCTATGACATTGTTGTGGAGCGCAGGCGCTCGCTCGCGCGCAAGGGCGTCGAGGTCGCGTCTGATGCCGGTGAAGTCGCGCGCGCCGCGCCGACCATCATCCTGAGCCTGCCCAAACCGGCCGCGCTCGCGGCAACGGTTGCGGCCATCGTCAAGGCCAAAGTACCGCGCCGCGTGGTGATCGAGGCCTCGACATTTAAGCTCGAAGACAAGGTTGCCGCCGAAGCCGCGCTGCGCAAGGCCGGCCATGTGCTGCTCGATTGTCCGGTCAGCGGCACCGGCATCCAGGCCAAGGTGAAGGATCTCGTGATCTACGCCTCAGGCGACACCACCGAGATCAAGCGGCTGCGCCCGCTATTCGCCGATTTCACACGCGTGGTGGAGGATCTCGGTACCTTCGGCAACGGCAGCCGCATGAAGTACATCGCCAACCTCCTGGTCGCCATCCACAACGTGGCGAGCGCCGAGGCGCTGGTGCTCGGCATGAAGGCCGGCCTGCCGCCGGAGCTGGTCTATGAGCAGGTCAAAATCGGCGCCGGCAATTCGCGGGTGTTCGAGCTGCGCGCGCCGATGATGGTGAACGGCCGTTATGACGAACCGACGATGAAGGTTTCGACGTGGCAGAAGGACATGGACGTCATCGGCAGCTTTGCGCGCGAGCTCGGCGCGCCGACGCCGCTGTTCTCGGCGACATTGCCG
>Ga0181531_10002842_pt1 | contig 10717 bp, 6 predicted proteins | sample PEATcosm2014_Bin_38_FD_119743 | JGI IMG/M metagenome (GOLD analysis project Ga0181531, IMG submission 119743) | Peatland microbial communities from MTU Mesocosm Facility, Houghton, MI, USA - PEATcosm2014_Bin11_10_metaG | ecosystem: Environmental > Terrestrial > Soil > Wetlands > Peat | place... | reverse complement strand
TGATTCTTGACACGGCGGTTCGCTTCATTGAAGGCAGCGAGAGTGACCCACAGGACATGGCCGCCTTCGCGGATGAGTTGTTCCGGCTGCGGCACGACGGCGCAACGGTGTGGGTTCTGTTTCACTCATCCAAGGCAAGCGCGGGCCAGGACCTGACTCTGCAAAACGCGCTGCGCGGATCGAGTGAACTCGCGGCGATGCTGTCAATGTGCTGGGCAACGCGGAAGAATGATCCCAAAGACCACTGGGGATCAATCAGCACCATGTATCCGATGAAAGTCCGGGAATTTGAAGCACTGTCTTTCGAGTTCGCGTGTGATCGTGAAACGGCTGCCTGCACCATCGTTGGCGATCCGGCCACATCGTCCGAACTGCAAAGCCGCAAAGTTGCACAACGGGACACGGCGGCGCACACCTTGATGGAAAAGATGCTGGCGAGCGACCCGGCGATAGGTGTCACCAAACTGCGCAAGGCACTGACGGCGGCGAAGTGCGGTAAGAAACAAGAATGGGTCACAACTACAAAAGCTGAGATTCTTGGCAGCGGCGTTTCACGTAGCAAATAGACCCGTATTCTTTATGCGAATCCCCTAAGAGAAAGATACAGAAGTACAGCTACACTCATACCCTCACCCACACTGCGTGTGTGTGGGGTGAAGAGTGGGGAATGCACGGATCAAAATACGCCGTAACTCGGCACGGGCTGGAGTACGGATCAAGGAGAAGTCACCGATGAAACGCGGATATAAGAAGCGGGAAAAACGTTGTGTCTGCGGGCAGCTTATGCCACATCCGCCTGTGCCACCCGGCACGCCCTGGAAGTGGGGATCAAGCCCCGCACCAGACAATGTTGTGGCTGCCGGTCACACCGCGCATGAGCCGAGCGAATGGTGTTGCTGCGCGATATGCAACTTTATGCGGTAGCGGGACACGCCACGCGGCGCGAAACCACCAGACTCCCAACCCTGGGTGGGGGATAGGGGGTCTAAATGTTGCCGCTAACTCCTGCATAGGCCGCCACAGCAGTTTTATTTACACAGACAGAAATAGATCTCAATTCGGACTGATTCAGTCGTGGTTGCCGCACACGAGGAATCGGGCCGGGCCAGCTTGCACGCCGCGCAACCCCGCGCATGTGTGCCCACGATGGCCATTGATCGCGTACTGCGGCCCGCAGGCGCACCGCAGAAATTTCGGGCCACCACCCCAGCACGGGTTTTCGAGAGTTGTACTTCCGGCAATGCGCGCGGCATAATTCGGACAAGCCATGCCCACCTTGCGCGTTTCAAACGGATTCGTCGTGCCTCTGCCGGGGCTGGGCCGCGTTCAGCAGTTCGCGCGACTCAGCCAGAAGCGGGTCACCCGGTGCGTCCGCGATGAGCTGCGGCGCGCGTTTAGTCCGGGCGTCATCGTCTCCTGCACTGCGTCCTTCGTGGATGGGCTTTGGCGCGGGTCATGCCGCATCGGAGGGCAATCCTTCGTCTACTCAATCTCGGCGCAATAGACCGTTAGCCTTTTCGGGCAATTCGCAATCGGGCATAATCTCTAATGAGGGGTCTGTGGAGCAGCGTCATTACTTCCAGCTAAAAGGGGCGCGCGCCGAAGCGGTGATCCACGCCTTGGCCACCGATACCTTCTTCACGGACTGGTGTTACCCAAACCCGAAACGGCCAAACGGGGAGGAACTGTGTGACCTCCTAGTGGCGTTCGATGACACCGCCATTATCTGGCAAATCAAGGACCTGAAAGTAGACGAACACGGCTATTACAAAAAGGCCGAGGTCGAGAAAAACCTGCGCCAGCTTGGTGGCGCGAGACGGACACTTTTCGAACTCAAGGCACCGGTCACGCTGTCGAATCCCCGGCGCGGTGCGGAGACCTTTGACCCGGCCACCGTAAAGCACGTTCACCTTATCTCGGTGCTGATGGGGGAGGGGCAAGAAGAGATGCCGATCATGACCGAGATAAAAGGCCATGTCCTCCACGTGTTCACCCGAGAATTTTCCGATGTTGCCCTCCGCGAACTGGACACGATTGCTGACTTTTGCCGCTATTTGCGGCAGAAGGAAGCGCTGTACGGAAGGAAGAGAGTGTTGGTTTTCGGAGGCGAAGAGAATCTTTTAGGCAAGTACATCGAGTTGGGCCGCAACTTTGACTGGATGACAGGCCACGATAAGGTCATCATCGAGGACTCGGTTTGGCAAAAAGTTCAAACGATGCCGCAATTCATCGAGAAGAAGCTGCTTGATCGCATCAGCTACGGTTGGGACAGCATGATTGACCGCGCGCATGAGGGATCGGAGCGTTATGAAATAGTTGCTCGCGAGCTGGCCAGGCCGGATCGGTTCTCGCGGCGGCTTCTCTCAAGATGGTTCATGGAAGCCTACGACGATTTTATGCGTTCCGAGGGGGACATGGTGCGTAGGATGAGCACGCACCTGGATACCACATACTGCTTCTTGGTCACGAACGATCCCGCACACGGTTCGGAGCGCAGCCGCAATATCCTGCGTGCGATGTGTTTCGTTGCGCGTGGCCTGCGGATGGAAAATCAGAAGGTCATAGGAGTCTCTACGACGCAGATGAATAGGGGCTATGACTTTCTCCTGCTGGTCAAACCCGGCTGGACGGCGGAGGATGAGGCGCTGAAGGCCCAACTTCAGGAAGCTTACGGCGTCTTCAAAAACCCCAGGATGTTTGAGACAACGGAGAGTGAGTATCCGCCTTTGAGAACTGGATGAGATGAGAATGCGCAAAGCATGTGGGTTTAGGAGACGCGCTGAATTATGCGTCGATTGCGTCACGGAAAAAATTGTGCAAATTGTGCTTTTCATTCGCGGTTGGATCACAACCCGCGCATGAATCTGTGCTAATTTGTGCTACGTATCTGTGCAGCCAGTGCAACGTGTGCAACTGGATCATTGATAAATAAGCAAGTTGTTTCGTTGCAACATGGCCAAACGGCCGATTCCGACCCGCGCCTCCAGAATCATGAATAACTTAGCGAGTATGCAATTTGTTGCAAGGCAGCCTCTTCGGGGCGCATCCCGGTTTCGAGCGTCAGGGTTGCCACATCGCGGAGCAGCGTGGTCGCCGCCGCCAGATACTTCTCCTGCTCCTCGCAGGTAAGAACGCGCGTCCGCTCATTCTGCTCTTTCAGGAATTTCACGCGGCTGACCGGGTTCGTCAGAGGCAGGTCCGATTTGATTGCATAGTTGAAGAGGGCTTTGAGGCAGGCGAGTTCAGGGTTGACCGTGGCGGGACGTAGCCTTTTCGTCGTTTGCTTCCTCTTCCCCGTCCTTGCCGGCGCGCACGGTCTTGCGCTCCAAAGATCGCGCCGATTTGAATCGCTCCACATCCTGAGGTGTGATTGCGTACAGCGACCGACCCGCCAGTAAGCTGACGACCGGTAGATACGTGCGGATCGACTGGGGGACCTCCACCAGATTGGTGCGGCCGGAAGCGAGAGCCTCCGGCCGGTTAGATGGGAACGTAGTTAGAAGGTGATCCGGCCGCCGAACTCCATGGCGCGCGGCGGGTTCAGCTGCGAGTTCAGCACGCCCCACGTGGAAGGAGTGCAGAGGCACAGAGTCCCATTGGCCGCATCGAGGAACTGGCGGTGGTTGAGCATGTTGGTCGCGATGAACGAGAACTGGAAGGTCGTCGATTCTGCGATCCGGACGTCCTTCTTGACCTCTGCATCGAGGTTCCAGTACGGCATCCCCGTGATTGGACCCTGTCCCGGATTCTGCGTGTCGATGCCCAGGATAGGCGCACGAACCTGGGAAAAGACCTGCGCCGGATTGGCGAAGTAATTGACCGGTGTCGCCGAGGTGGCAGTTCCGACCCCATTGCTGCCGGCAACTCCGAAATGAGCCGAGTGGCCGCCATGATAGGGCGTGGTGAACACGCACTGCTCGTTGTCGGCGTAGTCGATTCCATCGCCAGCGCCGAATGCCTGGCCCTGGCTTCCCGACGCCGTGATGCAGTTCAGCGGCGTTCCGGAACCCGCAGTGAAGACGGGGGAAAACTCCCAGCCCCCTGCCGCGCGGCCCAGCAGGCCCTTCTGACTCTTGAACCACGGCTCCTGCGCCACGATGTAAGTGTTGTAGACGAACTTGTGGTAGAAATTCTGCAGCCCGTACATCTTCTGCAGATCATAGGGATCGTTCGGCGTGTATTCACTGGTGGCCTGGACGTCGGCACCGGTGCCCAGCGCCTTACTGTAGGTGAAGTTGTGCTGCATGGTCAGCCCGTGCCAGCCGCGGGTGCCGAAGCTGATGAAGCCGCCGTTGTAGTTCCCGTAGCCCACGCTGGAGTTCTCGGCGATCCCGCTCGTCATCGCGCCGCCCGATCCGTATTGGGATCCAGGAATCGGCGTATTCATCATGGTGCGGGGGAAGTTAAAGTTCCCATTGTCCAGATCGGACCACAGGCTCCAGACCTGCTGGTACTGCAGGTTCCCGGTGCCGTTCGGTCCTTCCTGATCCAGCACTGCCGCCGTGCAACTGGAGTATCCGTTGCAGTATCCGGACGCCTTCAGAGCCGATTCGAAGAAGGCCTGGGCTGGAGCGGCACTGATGTAAGCGGTGTACGCCGCTGTCCCGGCTGCCGGCACGCTCGCGCCGCAGGCTTGCGCGGATGTCGCGCAGCCCAGATACCTCTCGAGGTTGGCGTACGCCTGCTGGAACTGCTGCCCGCCCTGCGACATCATGTACGGCACCGCGTTCAGGTTGATCGGCTGATACTCGTGGTGAATAAGGCGGCCGATGTAGCCCACTTCCAGCAGCGACCTCTGCCCGATTTGCCGCTGAATCGTCAGATCGAGCGAGTCGACGACATTCGGACGGAAGTGCGGATCCATCGCTTCAGCGGCCGCACCGGCGATGAGGTTGTAGCCCGGATAGGCCGGCTGCGGCAGCGTCGGCGCCGCCGCAGGCAGCGGAGCGGTGTTTCCGTCAACGCCGATGCGGAATGCATTCGCCGCCGTCGGATTGCCTCCTCCGCATGTCCCGTTCATAAAGTTCTGTCTGCACTGCACCGCCTGGATCAGCCCGGTGCCCAGCAGCGGCACCAGCACCAGATCCACACCGTTCAGTCGTCCGTAAATGCGCCCGTAGCCGCCACGCACCACCGTCGCCTTCGAGAAGCTCGGGTTCCACGCCGCGCCCACCCGTGGGCTGAATGAGCCGTAAAACGGATCGTACGGGTACTTATCCCCGGCGCCGACGTTGCCGACCAGTGCAAAACCCAGTTCCGGGTTGTAAGCCTGGCCCTGCTCCGCAGCGACCTTCCGCTGAGTCAGGTAATCATTTGCCGCCACCGGCTCGGCCGCTGCGTCCACCAGCACCGTCGCCTTGCCGTTCTGTTCCACCGGCGGCATTTCCAGCGTATAGCCCATGCCGTAGGTCACCGTAAGGCTGGGTTTCATGTGCCAGCTGTCGCTGAAGTACGCGTTGTAGTAGTCGATCCGCATCTGATCGAAGGCGTGAGTGAGCGGCGGGTTCAGGGCCAGGTTCGCCCCGCTGCGGGTGTAGGCCACCTGCGAGTCGGTCACGATGCCCAGAGCAGCAGCCGCCATGCGGCCCGCCGTGGCGTTGGACGGGTATCCGCCGCCCAAATCGCTCATATCCACATTGCCTGACCCCTGCTCGTCGCCCAGCTGATAGGTCGGCGTGAAGTTGATACCGCCACCGTTGTCGCTGCGCTCGTGGTAGTTGTAGTTGTGCTGGTACTGCCCGCCGAACTGCAGCAGGTGGTTGCCCTTCAGCAGCGACAGGTTGTCGCTGAAGAAGTTGTCCTGCCCGTCCCAGAAGCGCGTGCGGATACTCTGCGTGTTCACGTTGAACGGAATCAGCGAATACGTCGCGTTTTCTCCCTCCGGCTCCAGCGCTCCGCCCAAACCGGGGATCTGCGGCGGGGCATTGTCGTCGCCCCACTGCCAGAAGTTGCGCAGGAAGCTGTAGTGGAAGTCGTTGGTCAGGTTGCTGGTGATGCTGGTGGTCAGGCCGGTGACGAAGTACCACGGCTGTTGAGGCCGGGTCGCCAGTGCCGCCGGAACGCCCAGTGTGTCGCCCGGGAAGAAGCCGCCGATATCGATTTGCTCATCGGCAAGCTGGGTCAGCTTGTAGTAGCGATAACTGGCAAACCAGTTCCACTTCGAGTTGAACGCGTGATCCACACGGAAGGCAATGTTGTTGCTGTTCTGCGGGATCGACATGTTCGCGTTGAACGCAACCGCGTTATAGCCGTCGCACACCGTGTTCGTGAGCGTTCCGCACAGCGCGGATCCCGGACTCCCGGAAATCGTTCCCTTCGGCTCGTACTTGCTCCACATGGCCGCGACATCGGGATTGAGGCCGATGCCGCGCGGATCGATCGATTTCAGGCTGTAAGGAACCATGTTGCCGCTGGCGTCCGCCGCATATATGGTTCCCGCCATCAGGCTGGGCGAAGGAACTGACCTGCTGATCGTTTCCGACTGAGGGTAGCGAAACCCTTCAAAGAACCCGAACAGATACGTTCTTCCGCCCCAGAATGCAGGCAGAATGAAGCCGCCTGCCTTCGCCCCGAACCGGTTGTAGTGATATTGCGTAAGCGGAGTGCCATTCTGATTGTTCTGCCAGGTATTGGCGTCGAGCCCGTTGTCCAGGTAATACTCGTAGACTCCGCCGTGCCATTTGTTCGTCCCGCGCGGTGTCGCAAATTCCACCTGCGCGCCGGCCGAGTTGTCGAAGTCCGCCGTCTGGTTGGCGGTATTCACCTTCACTTCTTCGATACTGTCCTGCGGCGTCGGCATCACCCCCGTTGGGTCGTTCGCCCCGATAACGCCCGTCGGGTCGCCTGCGAAGCTGGTGGTGTAGACAGCCATGCTGCCGTCCATGTCGTTGGTGATCTGCCCGCCGTCCAGCAGGAAGGTACTCTGGTCGTTCACCGCTCCCGCCACGCTGCCGGTCGGGTCAACGCCCGGTTGCATCGTTGTGAAGGTGTTCACGTCGTGGTTCAGACTCGGCAGGGAGTCGATCGCCTCGTGCGGAATTGTCTGCCCAACGGTGGAGTTCAGTGTTTGCAGCTCCGTGCCGATCGACTGGACCTCGACCGTTTCTGTGCCGCCACCGACTTTCAGTGCCAGATTGATCGTCAGCTGGGAGCTGATGTCGACTGTCTGCGCTTGTGTGCTAGCGCTCACAAACCCTGGTTTGCTCGCGGTGATTGTATAAGTCCCGGGAGGCACGCTCGGGAAAGCATATTTCCCGTCGGCATTGCTGACCTTCGCCATTTTCACGCCGGACGAAGTATCGGTTATTAGCACTGTGGCGCCCTCTATGACGGCGCCGCTCGGGTCGGTTACTTCGCCGACCACTGTACCGCTGTTCGTCGCCTGGCCATGACCCCGGCTCGCGCCTGCGTACGTCAACAGGACAACCGCGATCGTTGCGATGATCCACCGTAGCCTGAGTTGCGTCATAACAGCTCCTCCGTAAAGTTGCCGATGTGCGTCTGCACCACTATCCGGGCGAACCAACCGCGGCCCGGTGAGGACGAGGAAATACCCCTGTGGGGAGAGGTTCCCTTTCGGTCAGCTATTCAAGCCAAAAACGGCTGAGGATCGAAGACAGCCTGTCGGGGCCTGGTGATAGCCTGCAGAGCGGCACCTGCAACTTCATTTGCCGCTTCCGCGCCTACCCCATAAGCAATCGACGGTCCAAAGAACGTCGGGTCCAACCGTGACGTTTTCGGGATAAACGCCCGTAAAGATGGGACAGACGAAAGTGGCGCGCCGCCGATATGAAGTAACGTAGGAACAGGCAGGGACGAATGCAGCAATGCGAAATTCGGACCGTCAAAAAGCCAGCACTTACAGGCCCGAAGCATCCTGCCTTATGCGCGCTTGCAATCGTCGACACCGGGTCGTGCACAAAACAGCGGGTCCGCGCAGACAATCGACTCTGCAAGCGCCCTGCTTCAACCAAGCGCACGAATCACAACAGACTTGTCGCAATGATTAGTCCGCTATCGAGAGGCCGTGCCCGTCATACGCGCTACTTATGTAGAAGGTGGCGAAAAACTTCTGCCGGGTGCGCGCTGCTCCGCTGGCGCTTACTGCGGCGCCGGTGTTCCATCCGACCAGTGATGCACCACGATCATGAAAGTCGTTACCCGCCCTTCCGGATCGTTTACCGCGATCATCGGTGAGCCAGGCAGATTCGCTCCCCAGGTCTTCCCAGTGCCGACCGGACCATAGAACATCACGTGTGGGTGCCATGCCTGCGCCTGATCGTTCAGGTACTGTTGCTTCGACATCATGTAGCACATGCCCCCCGGCGTTGTCGCTGTCAACTGCCCGCTATCCAGGGCCGCTGCGACCGCCTGCGCGATCTCCGCCCGCGACTTGCCCGCCAGCACCAGTCGGGTCTTCATTAGATATACCCGCGCAATGCTCTCGGCCGCCGCCGCATTGAAGCAATTCGGCGAGACCATTTTCGGATTCCAGAATTCCGCCGTGCCTGTCTGCTGGGCCCATGACCGCTCCACCAGGCAGACAAAACCATTTCTTCCCTGCGCGGCGGTCGTGTATCCCTGCCGTTCCAGCACCATTACCGTGGCGTCGTCCGAGATGGAGGCCGGTGCCGCGCTCCGTGCCAGCGCGATCTCCGCATCCCTCGGCATCAGATACTCGTCCAGCGGAGCCATGGCGGGATAGCGATCCGTCTGCGCTCGTGCATGTTCGACTGCTGACGGCAGAAGCACCGAAGACAAAAAAAGAAATCCGAGCATTCCTGCTGTCCTGCGCATACGATCCTCCATAAAAGAGATTTCAACTCTGCGTCGATCTCCTCCAGCAGAGCTGCGCTCTGCCAGCTAACCCTCATCGACACCCGCCGAAGCATAGGACTGCGACAACAAGCCGCGTCGCAATACGAGCCGTACCGCCCTGCTGATGGGTAAAGCCTTGCCGGTGCGTAAGTGGACGAAGGCGTTCCCGTAGCGGGGAAGATCGAAGTCGACCACATGGTCCAGGTTCACCAGGGCGTTTCTATGAATGCGAAGAAAGTGCTCCGGGTCCAGCCGCCGGTACACATCCTTGATCGTCATCCGGTGCTCGTAACTTACCGTGTTCAGGTGCAGTTGAAGCAGGTTGCCGTGACTTTGAATCCACAAAATATCCCGCACCGGAACCAAGACGATCTTGTCCCCTGCTTTCACCGTCATCCGATTCAGGTACTTCGTTGGCGCTGTCCCCGGAGTCTGCCTTGCTTCCGAAGCCGCCTCCAGTCCATTGCCCGTTCCTGGTTCCGTCGCCTCAAGGGGTGCAATGTCGTGAGGCAACACCAGTTCCAGATTTCCTGCCCGGGATCTTTCCCGATTCGAATACGAGGCCTGCCATCCAGAGATACTCATACCAAAACTCCTTTTTTTTACGATGGATTCAGCTCATTTCGCCTGGTCCTACCCTTTGCTCACGGCGGACGGAAAGCTGGATTCCGCGCCAAAATAACATTCGATGGATTCGATTTGTCCGTTCTTGAATCGCAGATACTCTACGTTTCGGAACGCTTTACCGTTCTTCGTGTGGCAAAGATACTTCACAAACGCATCGTCAGCGCCAGTGCTGAGCCGCTCCAGATCGAAAGTTCCAATGAAATCGACCTGCGTGTCCCAGCATCGCTTCCTGAAAGTGCTCTTGCTGATGTGGTCGTCGCCGGCCGCGCTCGTAAAAGTGAAGTTGTCGGCGAGCAGGTCATTGAACGCGCCCAGGTCTTTCCTTTCCCATGCCCCGTACCATTTATGGATAATGGCCTCGTTCGTCAGGTTCCGCTCTCCCAATGCGCTGCCGTTTGCCGGTCGCGGCAAGCTCACGGTACCCGCCAGCGCGCAGGCCCCCGTTGCCAGCAGCTTCCTGCGCGACACTGTGATCCTGGTCATGATTCCTTCTCCTTTTCACGCGCTGCACTGGGCAGCCGTTGCATAAACAATGGACGGAATACGAACCGGTTGGTATCTACAGGAAATATCAACCGCTCCCTCGAACCAGCGCGATCAGCTCAGCCTGCGCTTGCCCGGCGCGCGAAGAGAATTCAGCCAACCCACAATATTTCCGATTCCCACAGCCCACACCTTCGCATCCTGAGCATTCTTTGCCAACACTTCGTACCCTTCGACCATCGCGATCAGAAAGCTCGCAGTCTCTTCCGGAACCAGGTCGCGACGGACTGTTCCCTGATCCTGCCCCCTTCGCAGAGCCTTGGCAATGCCTTCTTGCCAGGCATGGAAGATTCTCTCCAACCGCCTGCGGAATTGTTCGTCGAGCTGAGACATCTCCTGCGCCAGATTGACCAGCGGACAACCGCCCTTCAGGTCACTTGGCCGAGCTGGTATCGCCTTTACAATCCCGATCAAAGCGTCGACAGGATCCTTGTCCTCGTTCCGTTGAAGAGGAAGCAACCACCTGTCGCGGGGAAGATTGGCGACGACCTCTTCGATAATGGCGTATCCGAGTGCGTCCTTGTTCTCGAAATGGTAGTAGAGGGCCCCTTTGGTGACCTTGGTGGCGGCCAGAATTGCATCGATCCCGGCGCTTTGAAAGCCGTATTTGTAAACCTCGCGAAAAGCTGCTTGCAGTAAGCGCTGGCGCGTGAGCTGAGGGTCACGTTGCCCTGGCGCTCTGCGGTTCGGATTCTTACGTGCCGACGACATACCAACCAGTATGTACTCT
>Ga0181531_10002840_pt1 | contig 10722 bp, 9 predicted proteins | sample PEATcosm2014_Bin_38_FD_119743 | JGI IMG/M metagenome (GOLD analysis project Ga0181531, IMG submission 119743) | Peatland microbial communities from MTU Mesocosm Facility, Houghton, MI, USA - PEATcosm2014_Bin11_10_metaG | ecosystem: Environmental > Terrestrial > Soil > Wetlands > Peat | place... | reverse complement strand
GGGAAATCACCGGCTTGGGCGCCGTCGAGCATCGCGACGACGTCTTCCGGGTGGACGTGGCGACCGCCGATGTCGTTGATACCTTGATCGTCGCACTCGGCGACGACCGGCAGCGGGACGTCCTCGCGGATGCCGATCTGCGGATGGTGTGCGATCAGCCACGAGACGACGCCGTCGTCGGCGCGGCCGACGTCGAGCGTGTCGGTCAGGACGATCGGCACCTCGAGGAAACCCGACTGGTTGACCCAATGCGCGCCGCTCATCTCGCCGTTGCCGTTGAGCGTCCACTGCGCGGCAGCGACACGGTCGTTCCAGATGTCGGCGTCGGGAACGATCCCCGTCGCGCCGGTGCGCACGTCATTGCCTTCGACCTTGGTAACCTGACCGACGCGCACACCGGGCACGTCGGTGATCCCGTCGACCGGGCCGGCCGGTAACACGCCGACGTGGACCGGGCTGCGCGCCTGCGCGATGGAGACGCCGCCCAAAGCGAGCAGCAGGGCGGCGAGAATGCGCACGCGGCGAGCCATCTCGCCGTGTTGGCTCAGTTCAGGACGCGAACCTGGTCGCCTTCGATCGACGCCAACACGCGGGTGCGGAACTCGCGCGCGAGCAGCGTCTCGGACGTCTGGCTCCGCACCGTCAACACATACCAGCGCACGCCGTCGCGGACCGTCGAACTTTCATAGGCGTACCCGAGCGTCGGCAGCTTCTGCCCGCGCCGGTACGTCGCGCGGCCCGCCACGGCCAAACTCTCGGCGATACGCTGCTGCTTTGCGCTCGAGAGCAACAGGTCGCGTTGCTCGTCGGTCAGCGGCTTGCCTGGGCTGATGCCGGCGTCGTCGAGCACGATGCGCATCAGGAAGTCCCAATCCGTATCGGCGATGGCCGCCATCCGCAGCCCGTGACGATACCGCGTTCCCCCTCCCGAGACCACCGGTGCGCTCCAGCGCGGGAAGGCCTCCAGGTGGACCTGGCGGCCATCGAGGACGGCCACCAGCGAGAGCGGCTTCTGCCCGTCGGTCGCCAGCGGCTCTCTGGTGAGCAGGCGCAGCCCGCCACCGCTCACGTCCAAGCCGTAGGCCGGGTGGGCGGTTTGGCCGTCGAGACTGTAGGTCGCCGGAAACGTCCGTTGCCGCCGCACATAGTGACGGCGGTTCGGCGCGTTCCGGACCGAGGAAACGCGCGGTGGGTTCGAGCCCATAGCCCCTCGGTTTGCCGAGCGACCCGGCAGTCCCCCCGTACCGGGCCGCGACCGGCGATTTCCGGGGGTTGCGGCCGGGCACAACCGTTTCAATCCTGGGTGGGTCGGAGGACGAGGCGCCCCCTTCCGCCCGAGCGAATGTCCCGTCTTCCCCCGGCGCCGATTTCCCGAGGAGCACGCCCATTCTCACGCTACCGAACCCCTCGCAGACGTTCGAGACGCACCTGGCCTCGCTGGGCCTGGGCGGCGTCGGAACGGTCTACCGCAACCTGAGCGTGGCCGAGCTCTACGAGCAGGCGCTGCGGCGCGGTGAGGCTCAGCTCGGCGCCGACGGCCAGTTGGTGGCGTACACCGGGAAGCACACGGGCCGCTCGCCCAAGGACAAGTTCTTCGTGCGCGAGCCGGGTAGTGAGACGCACATCGATTGGGATCTCAACCAGTCGATCGAGCCCGCCGTCTTCGACGCCCTGCTCGCGCGTGTGGGTGAGTACTTCAAGGGCAAGGAGGTCTTCTCGCTCGACGCCCACGTCGGCGCCGACGCGCGGTATCGGCTGCCGATCCGGATCGTCACCGAATACGCCTGGCACAGCCTGTTCGCGCGCGACCTCTTCATCGACGACGCCGACGGAGAGGAGAACTTCGCGCCGGAGTTCACCGTCATCGACGCTGCCCTCTTCGAAGCCGACCCGGCGCGCGACAAGACGCGCACCGGCACGTTCGTGCTGGTAAACCTCGCCAAGCGGATCGTGTTGATCGGCGGCACGCAGTACGCGGGCGAGATCAAGAAATCCGTCTTCACGATCATGAACTACCTGATGCCGCTGCGCAACGTGCTCTCGATGCACTGCTCGGCGAACGTCGGGAAAGACGGCGACTCGGCGATCTTCTTCGGCCTCTCGGGCACCGGCAAGACGACGCTCTCCTCGGATCCGCACCGTCCGCTGATCGGCGACGACGAACACGGCTGGTCGGCCGACGGCGTCTTCAACTTCGAAGGCGGCTGCTACGCGAAGATGATCAAGCTCCGCGAGGAGCAAGAGCCCGAGATCTGGGCCGCCTCGCACCGCTTCGGCTGCGTGCTGGAGAACGTCGTGCTCGATCCGGTGACGCACGCGCTCGACGTCGACTCCGACAAGCTGACCGAGAACACGCGCTCCGCCTATCCGGTCGCGTTCCTGCCGAACTTCGTCAAGAGCGGCAAAGCCGGTCATCCGAAGACGATCCTGATGCTGACCGCCGACGCCTTCGGCGTGCTGCCGCCGATCGCCAAGCTCACCCGCGATCAGGCGATGTACCACTTCCTCTCCGGCTATACCGCCAAGGTCGCCGGTACGGAGAAGGGCGTCGAGGGCGTCGTCCCGACCTTCTCGACCTGCTTCGGCGCGCCGTTCATGGTCCATCACCCGACCGTCTACGCAAAGCTGCTCGGCGAGCGCATCGATCACCACGAAGTGACCTGCTGGCTGGTCAACACCGGCTGGACCGGCGGTGCGTACGGTACCGGCAATCGCATGAAGATCGCCTACACCCGCGCAATGGTCAACGCCGCCATCGAAGGCAAACTCGCCGGCGTCGACTACGTGACCGAGCCGTTCTTCGGTCTGGCGATCCCGCAGACCGTGCCCGGCGTCCCCTCCGCCGTGCTCGATCCGCGCGCCGCGTGGAGCGACACCTCCGCGTACGACGCACAAGCCAAGAAGCTCGCCGGTCTCTTCGCCGACAACTTCAAGCGCTTCGAAGCGCACGCCGCTCCGGGCATCCTGGCGGTCGCGATCAAGCCGTAGTCCTCAACTGGCCGGTTGCGCCGTCGGGAAGGCGCAACCGGTGTGTGAGGGCGCGACGTGTGCCCACAGGTGGATCAGGCCGCTCCAGTGGTTGGGGTCGAGCTTGGCCGGCGTCTTGCCGCGGATGTACTGCTCCTCGACGAACACCAGCACGGGGCGCACGTCGTCGTCGACGACGTCGACGCAACTGCCGGCCGGGACGACGCCGAGGATGCGGCCCAGACTCCCGCGCATGAACGTTCCGTCGGGGTTGACCATCACGATCGGCGGTGCGTCGCGCAGCAGGCGCGGCGCGAGCACGAGCAGCCCGCTCGGCCGTGGTGCCGGACTGGTCCACGAGCCGGGGCCGATGAGCGGCGGCATCGCGCCCACCGGGGGCGCGACGCAGTTGGGCCGGGTGGCGGCGGCGAGCGCCGCCGCGCTGGGCTCGGGTGAGGGGAGCGGCGCACCGGCCGGCTGCGCGATCGCGTATTGCGCGCGCACGTTGCACGCGCCCGAGAGATCGCCGCGCGCCACCTGTGCCATGTCGGCGACGAACGCCGCCGCCGTCTGCGCGCCGACGTGCGGGCCGGCCGTGGCGTGCGGATTCGGCGCCGGCCAGGCCAGCGGCGCGGGCGCCACGCCATACCGGTAGCTGGTCGAGAACGTCGCCAGCTCGATCCAGCCCACCCGCGGCGGCGGCGTCCCTTCGAGCTGTTCGAGCAGCGCGACCTCGGGCTGGCTGGTGATCGGCGAATCACCCTCGACCGTCGTCATCAGCTTGGGATACTTCGGGTCATCTTCGAAATACGAGGTCGCATATCCCGAAGTCACGAGGTCGAAGAACGGCCGCGTCCCGACCAGCGCCAACTTGCCCTCGCCGTTACGCGCTTCGCTGATCATGATCGCGAGCGCGCGCGCCGCCGGTGCCGCGGCACTCGGGTTGTCGCTGCTGTGGATCATGCGCGCGGCGAGCAGCAGCACCGTCTCGCGCTGGCGCGTGGTGAGCGCGACGTCGTGCAGCGCCATCAATGTCATCGCGGCGGTCTGCGAGTCGCCGGCCAGGTTCGAGTCGACGATCGTCTTCTGCAGCAACTGCTCGAAGGCCGAGTTGTACGTCTGGGCGTTCTGCTGGTGCGTGAACCACAAGGTCCCAAGGCTCGTGATCGCCGCGACGACCGCCGTCAGCGTCGAGACCGGGAACGCGAAGGTCCGTAACGCCCGCAGCCAGCCCGGGTCCGACGGCGCAGGCGGGGTTCGATCCTCACCCATACGGCCAGCTATGCGGCCGAGCCCTCACTTCCCTCTGGGCTCGCCTTCGCCGATGCCGAACGCCTTGAGCAGCACCCGCTTGGGGCGCCGGCCGTCGAACTCGCCGTAGTGGACGCGCTCCCACGGACCCAGGTCCAGCGCGCCGTTCGTCACCGGAACGAGCACTTGGTGTCCCAGCAGCATCCGCTTGAGGTGCGCGTCGCCGTTGTCCTCGCCGGTTTGATGGTGCGCATAGTCCAAACCAGCCGGCGCGAGCTGCTCCACCCACGCCAGGATGTCGCGCCAGAGCCCCGACTCGTGGTCGTTGACGAAGATGCTCGAAGTGATGTGCATTGTGCTGACCAGCACGAACCCATCCCACAGCATCGCGGCCGTGCGCACGCGTTCGACCTCGCCGGTGATGTCGCGGATCTCGTAGCGGGTGGGCGTGGTGATGGTCAGATACTCGGTGTGCGCGGTCATTAAGAAACTTTAAACCTCAGCCCGAAATGTTGCCTTCTTTTTGCCGATTCGTTTCCGATTCGTGACCTACCGGGTGTGGTGAACGCCGAGCAGTACGCTCGGCGCGCCGCTCGGCATCCTGCTCGGAGGTCGCAGCGGCTCGATGGCCACCCTCACCACGCCCGCGGAATCCCACCTCGACCCGGTGCCGCAGCCGGCCGCGCTCGCGCGCGTGCCCCGTGCACTGGCCTACAAGCACGACGCACTGCCGTTGCACCTGAGCGACGGGGTTCTCTGCGTCGGGCTGCCCGATCCGAACGACCTCGCGTTGCTCGACGTGCTGCGCGCCGCGACGCATCTCCCGGTTCGTGCCGTCCATCTGCCGCGCGAGATGATCCGGCGCAGCTTGCGCGCTGCCTATCCGAATCCGGCGCTGACCGAGCCGACCGGCGAGGGCGCCGTCGCGCGAACCGTCGATGCGCTCTTCACCAGCGCGCTCGCCGCGCACGCGAGCGACGTGCACCTCGAACCGGCCGACGGTCACGGTGTCGTGCGCGTGCGGGTCGACGGCGTGCTGCGCGAGCTCGAGACGATTCCCGCCGATGCTTTTCCGGCCGTCCTCGCGCGGATCAAGGTCATGGCAGCGCTCGACGTCACCGACCGGCGGCAACCGCAGGACGGCCGCTGCAGCGTGCGCTACGAGGGCCGCGAGGTCGATGCGCGCGTCTCGTCGGTCGCGACGATCGCCGGCGAAAAGCTGGTCGTACGGCTGCTCGACCGCCACGCCGCCGCGCCCGACCTCGATGCGCTCGGGATGCCGCCGGCGCTGTTCGCGCGCTACCGCGCCGCCATCACCGCGCCGTGGGGCTTCGTCGTCCTGGCCGGTCCGACTGGGAGCGGCAAGACGACGACCCTCTATGCCTCGCTGGTGCGCCTCGACGCGCGCACGCGCAGCATCTGCAGCGTCGAGGACCCGGTCGAGATGCGGCTCGACGGTATCAGTCAGGTCCAGATCAACACGCGCGCCGGGATCGGCTTCCCGACCGTCCTGCGTGCGTTTCTGCGTCAGGATCCCAACGTGGTCGTGGTGGGCGAGATGCGCGATCCCGAAACCGCCGCGGTGGCGATCGCGGCCGCACTGGCCGGACAGACCGTGTTCACGACCCTCCACGCCAGCGACGCACCGCGGACCGTCGATCGCCTGGTCGAACTGGGGGCGCGGCGCGATTCGCTCGCAGCGGCACTGACCATCGTCGTGGGGCAGCGCCTGGTGCGCACGCTGTGCGAGCGCTGCCGCCGCAGCGCGGCGATCCCGGCCGGCGTGCGCGCGGCGATCGCCACCGACCGCGAGGCGTGGTACGTTCCGGGCGGCTGCCGCGCGTGCGAAGGAACGGGGTACGGGGGCCGGACGGGCGTCTACGAGCTGTTGGTGGTCGACGATGCGGTCCGGGATGCGATTGCGAGCGGCGCGTCGAGCGCACACGTTGCGCGGCTCGCCGGCGGCTACCGCCCGCTACGCGAGGACGCACTCGCCAAGGTCCTCGCCGGCGTCACCTCGTTCGCCGAGCTGACCCGCGTCGCCGGCTGGGACGGCCCAACGTGAGCCTCGGGAGCGTGCGCGTCCACGACCTGATCCACCTCGCGCGCGGGCGCGGCGCGAGCGACCTCCATGTCGGCACCGGTGACCGCCCAGCACTGCGCATCGACGGTCGGCTCGTGCTCCTCGACGCCCCGTCGATCGATGCCGAGGGCATCGCCGGCTTCCTGCACGACGCGTTTGCGGCCGAGCAGCGTGCTCGCCTCGACCTGCAGGGGCACGCCGACGGGGCGGCGCCGCTCGGTGCGGCCGATGGGCCGTATCGCGTGCACGCCTTTCGCCATACCGGCGGTACGCGGGTCGCGATTCGCTTGTTGGCGGCCAGCATCCCCGACCTCGACCGGCTCGGCCTGCCCGCGATCGTCGGCAGCTTCGCGCAGCGTCAAGCCGGCTTGGTCGTCTTCGCCGGCCCGACCGGAAGCGGCAAGACGACCGCACTCGCGGCGCTGGTCGATCGCATCAACCGCTGCAGCGAACGCAACGTGCTGACCATCGAGGACCCGGTCGAGTACGTGCATCAGCCGGTCCGCTCCCTGGTGACGCATTGCGAAGTGGGGCGAGACGTCGCCGCGTATCCCGATGCCCTGTGCGCCGCGCTGCGCGCCGACCCCGACGTGCTCCTGGTCGGCGAGTTGCGCGAGCCGGCGACGATGGCCGCGGCCCTCGCTGCCGCCGAGACCGGACACCTCGTCCTGACGACCCTGCACACGGCCGACGCGGCGCAAAGCATCGAGCGCATCGCCGACGCGTTCGCCGCCGACGCCCACGCGCTGGTGCGCGCGCAACTCGCCTCGGTGCTGGTCGCCGTCGTCGCGCTGCGGCTGCTGCCACGCCGCGGCGGCGGCCGCCGCGCGGCCGCGGAGATCCTGGTGGCGACCGACGCAGTACGCGCGCTCATCCGTGAGGGGAAAGCGCACCAGGTCCGCAACGCGATCGTGACCGGACGCGCGAACGGGATGCAGACGCTCGAGGGACACCTCGCCGAGCTCGTCATGCACGGCGAGGTCGAACTCGGCGATGCGCGCAGCGCCGCCCCCCGGCCCGAGGAGATTCGCGTCGCATGAACGCGGTCTCGTATCGCTACGCGGCGCGCACGGCGCGGGGTGACTCCGTACGCGGCGCGATGCAAGCGGCCGACCGCGACGCGGTCCTCGCGACGTTGCGCGCTCGCGCCCTGTTCGTCACCGCGATCGAGCGCGAGGGCCCGGTACGAGGCGCGTTCGTACAATGGAGCGGGGCGCGCACGCCCAGCCGCCGCGCGCGACTCGCGTTCTTCCGCTCGTTCGCGACGCTGATCCGCGCCGGTGTGCCGATGCGGCGTTCGCTCGAGGTGACGATCGAGCGCACCACCGACCGCGCGCTGCGCGAGGCGTTGCGATCGGTCGCGGCCGAGATCGAGCAAGGCACCGAACTCAGTGCCGCGCTGCGACGCCGACCGGCCGTCTTCCCACCGCTCGTCTGCGCGATGGTCGCGGCGGGCGAGGCCGGCGGCATCCTCGAGGACGTCCTCGAGCGGCTGGCGACGTTTCTCGAACGGGACGCGGACCTGCGCAAGAAGGTGCGCGCCGCACTTGCCTACCCGGCCGTCGTTTCGTGCACCGCGCTCGCGCTGATCGGCTTTCTGCTGGCGCGGATCGTGCCCATGTTCGCGCAGATGTTCGGCGCCTTCCACGTCGAGCTACCGATCACGACGCGTGTCATGCTCGCCGCCGGCGCGCTGCTCGCGCGGCCGATCGTTTGGCTGGGCGCGGGCGCGGCAACGTGCGGCGTCGTCACGGCGGTGGTCGCTGCGCGTCGGACGCGAGCCGGTGCGCTGGCGTTCGATCGCGCGCGGTTCGCGCTGCCGCTGGTCGGGCCGCTCGTCCGCGAGGCGACGACTGCCCGGCTCGCCCGGACTCTCGGCACCCTCCTGCGCGCCGGCATCGAGCTGCTCACCGCGATCGAGGTAGTTCGTCCGGTGACCGGGAGTCCGCTCTTCGCGGCGGCCCTCGCGCGCCTCGACACCTCGATCCGCGCCGGGGAGCCCCTCACGACCTCGCTGGCAGCGACGCGGTTGATCGACCCGTTGGCACTCGCGCTCGTCCGCGCCGGTGAAGAAACCGGCCGCCTCGACGAGATGCTGCTGACGATCGCCGGCTATTTCGAGGCCGACGTCGAGACCGCCATTGCCACCCTCGGTGCCGTCGTCGAACCGGTGCTGATCGTCGTGCTCGGCATGGTCGTCGGCTTCATCGTCTTTTCCGTCTTCATTCCACTCTACTCACTGATCGGGAGCGTATCGAGATGATGCAGCGGGATGTGGTCCTCGCGCGCTACTGCGCGCAGCGAAGCGTCGAACGGCGCAACGCCGTCGTCCAGGCCTATTGGCACCTTTGCCGGCGCGGCGCGCGCAAGTTCAAGCGCGCGATCAACGATTGGAGCGACCTCGAGCAAGTCGCGGCGATCGGGCTCATCAAGGCCGTCGACTACTATCGCACGGAGTTGCGCACACCATTTGAAGCCTACGCGTGGCTGATGATCGTCGGCGAACTGATGCACTACGTGCGCGACTACGAGCGCCTGGTACGCGTTCCGCGTCCGGTGCGCGCGCTCGAGCGCCGCTCCGCCCTCGCATGGGACGCGTTCTGCGCAGCGCACCAGCGCGAGCCTTCGAGCGCCGAGCTCGCTGCCGTGCTGGGCGTCCCGCTCCACGCGCTGGGCGCCCTGCACGCGGCGCACGGCGTCGGCCACGTCCCGCTCCCAGACCCGAGCGTCACCGACGAAGCTACGCGCGTCGACGTGTGGATCGACACCTCGGACCCGATCGGCCTCGAAAACCGGGTCGCGCTGGCGCTCGCCCTCGACGAGCTCGGAGAGCGCGAGCGCACGATCGTCCTGGGCACCTACGGTGCGGGCCTCACCCAAAGCGAGATCGGCGAACGCCTCGGCCTCTCGCAGAGCCACGTCTCCAAGCTGCTGGCGCGCGCGCTGGATCAGCTCGGCGAACGGGTCGCCTGAGTTACGTCTTGGCACTCGCCGTGACGCAGTTTGAAGGGGTCTCCGGGGAGACTGAGCGTCTCGAAGATGATGACATGATCGCTGGCCCGCTCGTGCCCGAGAGAGAGATCCGTCGTGATCGTACGCGCGCCGGGATCGAGTTGAACGAACACTTCGGTCACCTTCGGCGACACAACGGGCGGGTGCCACGCGGTTGGAAACAGATACGGATGACGGAGAACGATAAGGGCGCCGTTTTCTCGCCAAGCCGGAATGCCGGCGACGACCTCGGGTCGCGACCAGGGCAGCTTGCCGACGAGCTCATCAGCGCTCATGAGCGAGCAATGACAGAGTCTCGAAAACGCCAGGTCCCGCCCTGTCAGTGAGGCCAACACGTGTTGGACCGCGCGTGCACATTGTGTGCTGCACCGACCACCGTGTAAGGCCGTCACTGACTCGACCAGTGGACCAGGATCCCGAGGCAGCGCCGGAGCGCTGCCCAGGGAGAGAAGGCCAGCGAAAAGAGCGGCGACCAACGGTGGCCGCATTAGATTTTCAACGCTACGGATTCGCTCGCGGACAGAACCCGTCCCTGACATGGGATCAACGTATTGCATGCCCGAGGGCGTGTTACTCACAGCACACGGCTGCGCCTCGCTCGTTACGTTCGTCATGTCCGTGCCACAGTACGCGAGGGACGTTTCGGAAAGGGGCTGGGTCCTGCTGTACGGGGCGACCACCACCCCGCCCACCGGTCTCCGGGGCCGACGCTTGCGCCTCCATCGAGACTGTCGAAAGGCCCCTTTGCGCGCGAGGCGACGGGGCGTTCTACCCGCCGTCGGCGCGTGAGGCAAAACACCGCTCGATGTCGGCCACTCCGCGAAGCCGTGCAGCGGCAGGGTCGGTGCGTCGACGGGCCTAGCTTGTCGTGCGTAAACATGGTCCGGGTATAGCGCGTCAGGGTTCGCGTCCGATCCTCACGAAAGGGCGCGCATGGACGAGACGATGCGTGCGATGGTGCTCGAGCAATTCGGCGAGCCGCTCGCGCTGCGAACGGTCCCCAAGCCCATGCCTGGGAAGGGCGAGATCCTGGTCCGGATCCAGGCCAGCGGCGTCAATCCCCTCGACCTCAAGATTCGCGACGGCGCGGGCACGCACGCGCAGGTCAAGGTCCCCGCCATCCTCGGAATCGACCTGGCCGGCATCGTCGCAGCGGTCGGGCCGGGCGTTGCGGACCTCGCCGAGGGCGACGAGGTGTTCGGGATGACCGGCGGGGTCGGATCGCTGCAGGGTTCGCTGGCCGAGTACGCCGTCGTCGACGCCGATCTGGTGGCCCGCAAGCCGGCGAACCTCACCATGCACGAGGCAGCCGCGCTGCCGCTCGCCTTCATCACCGCCTGGGAAGGCCTCGTCGACCGCGCGCAGCTCACCGCAGACCAAACCCTGCTGGTGCACGGCGGCGCGGGCGG
>Ga0181531_10002839_pt1 | contig 10722 bp, 7 predicted proteins | sample PEATcosm2014_Bin_38_FD_119743 | JGI IMG/M metagenome (GOLD analysis project Ga0181531, IMG submission 119743) | Peatland microbial communities from MTU Mesocosm Facility, Houghton, MI, USA - PEATcosm2014_Bin11_10_metaG | ecosystem: Environmental > Terrestrial > Soil > Wetlands > Peat | place... | reverse complement strand
GGCGGTCGGAGCCGGCGGCGTCCCCGGATTCGGCAAGGATTTCAGCCAGCATGCGGGTGATGGCGGCGTTTTCAGGATGGGCGTCGTGGAGCTGCTGGACGAGCGGGAGGGCTTCAGCTTTGTCCTGGGCGGCAAGGACGGTGGCGAGCTGGGCGGTGAGGGCCGGGTCGCCGGGCACCTGCTCGAGGGCGGCGCGCAGGAAGGCTTCCGCGTCTGGGAACTGTTTGCGGGCGATGAGGATGTGGGCGAGTCCGGCGTTGGCGGGAGCGGATTTGGGGACGGAGGCGAGGACGCGGCGATAGGCTTTTTCGGCGGCGTCGAGTTCGCCGGCCTGGTCGGCCAGCGTGGCGGCGAGAAGAGTATCGTCGGTGGTCTCTGGGGTGAGCTTGAGGGCTTCGAGGAGATCGCTGGAGGCCTCGGTGGCATCTGTGGCGCGATCTATTCGGGCGAGTGCGCGCCAGGCGCGGGCTTTGGCAACGGGACCGGAGTCGCCGGGGTCGAGATTGGTGGCGATGGCAAGCTCGGGGCGGGCGTCTTCCATTTTGCCCTGGCGGGCGAGGAGAAGACCGAGGGAGATGTGGGCCTCGAAGGATTTGGGATCGGCGTCAATGGCGCGCCGATAGAGGGCGACGGCGTCGTCGGGGTGGTTCTGGGCGTCGGCGACGTAGCCGGCGTCGAAGAGGGCTCGGGGATCGGCGGGGTGGCCGGCGAGGTACTGGGTGAGCTTTGCTCCGGCGGATTTCCAGTCGGATTGGGCGATGGCGGCTTCGGCTTCGGAGACTTCAATGGCGGGTGGAGGCGCGGCGGCGGAGGCGGGTGCGGATGCGGGGGATTGGGGCTTCGGAGCGGGGACAGAGGACTGAGAGTGGGCCGCGAGGGACGCGAAGAGAATTGCGAAGAGGACGGAACGAAGCACGAGATACCTCAGCTACCAGTTTAATTGGGCGCTGGGGATTGGACGGTTGGCGGCGAGGAGGGTAAACCTACCGGCTCGACGCGGTCAGAGACTTTACCGTGCTGAGTGGAATCTCAAGCGTGCCGACTTGTTGCGTGGCCTGATCGTAGATGCCTGTTCGGAGCCAGAACTGGCCTTTTGGAACCCCGATTTCATCATGCAACATTACCCCGTTTTTCTGAAAGATCGCATACACGTCGGGCTTGACGTCGATATTGACGATGTGGTCCTTGCGGCTCGCAATGTTTCCATAGCGGTCGTAAGCGATGAGACTGAGATTGAGCTTGCCCTGGTGATTGCCGTTTGGTTCGAGCTCGAGGTCAACGTCTCTGATATCGATGAGGAAATTGATGCCGTATACGATCCGCTGGCCATTTGCCGCGTCTGAAGCGGATGCGGGCATGGGGACGATGAGCGTCGTATAGACGATGCGCGTGCTCTGCGGCATGCCGAGGTCCATGAATGGCATCAGAGGATCGACGGCGCCTGGATTGTCTGCCGCGAGTTTTTTGATCTGCTGGTTGCGTTCCGTCAGCGCCGCGCCCGGCAGGGCGGAATCCTCAGCGTAATAGCCTCGGCGGTGGGAGAGAGTGAATTTGCCGCCAGCGACGCTGACTTCGATCTTGCGAAATTTGCCGTCCATCTTTGAATTTGCAGGCGAGTAGCTGAGAGTGTAGAAGTGGCTGCTGGTGGAAGCGATGGTATCTATGACCTGGTAGAGGCCGTTGGTGTTTGCGAAGGCCTTGCCGCCGGAATCCTTTGCGAACATCTCCTGCACTATTTGATCGCTGACGCGATCGCTGAATTCCTGGCGATCTCCCGATACCTGTGCGCCGGGCTCGGCGGCTGTTGGCGCAGCAGCTGGAGTGCCGGCGCTGCCGTTGGGTGCGGCGGCGGTCCCAGCAGGGGCGCTGTCCACTCCGATGATCTGATAGGGCCTGGAGGTTGAAGAAGGTAATTGGTTGTCGGCCTGATAAAACGCATTGGTGGCCAGGCCGCGGGCATCTACCGGATAAAGCGCCACTCGGGCTGCCGCGAGCATGTTCATGGTCTTTTTGTACTCATTTTCGAGGCGGGGATTGTCATCCATCGAAGTGAGAGGCTGAAAGGACTCCATGAACCAGATCACATTTTTGCGTCCCGGAAATGCGGTGAGAAACGTGGCAAGGCGCTGCAGGTTGGTCAGCGTGACAAAGTCCCGGTCGAATTTTTGAGTTGTGTCCTGTTCTTTGATGAAACGCTTGAGCGCTGCAACCATTGCCGGGTTGGCAGGTGCGTTGGGGTCTTGCATCAGGCCGACCAGACTCGACTGGGCGTTGGTTTCCTCCTGCGATTTAATCATCACGGACGACTGAACTTCATTGTTCTTTGGGTTGTTGAGCGCAGCCAGGAGGACTGCGGGATCGTCTGAGAAACCCTGCACAAAGTGAAGTGCGAGGCCCATGGTAAAGATGGCCATGTGCGAGCCGGGTTTGGCGCTCATGAGGAACCTCAGGGCCTGGGCGTGAACAAAGCTCTGGCTCTCCATCCGCGTGTTCAGGGAGTCAAGGAGCAGGACATTGACGGCATCGGGAGCGGGAAATGGGGAGAAATTGCTGAAGGTGTTGGGCGGGAGTTTTGGGAGCTTTGCGGTCGTGGAGGGAGTGATGCCGGTGTGCTCTTCGAAGAAGGAAATGGTTTGCGGTTTGCCATGTTCGGTGATGGTGAAAGCATCCCGCTTGAGGCCAGTGACCGGATGGCCCTGGTGATCGGAGACGATGACGTCTACGAGCACGGCGCGGCTGGTGGTGCGGAGGGTGGGGTTTGCGGTGTCCGGCGAAGATGCGGGAGCTTGAGTTTGTGAATACCCAACCTGAGCCAGGAGGAATGCAGCGAGGATAAGAGCGGCTGGAAGCGGAAGATTCAGGCGGGCCATGGAACGATCCTCAATTAACTGGGGAGTTTAACACTCCCGATTGCGACAGCCTTTTAATGGCTGGGCTCGCCGGCTGGTCTGAAAGGTATGGGATTGGCTCAATCGAGGCGCGTGGAGCGGGTTGCGGGCCGGGTACTTCAAATACAACTCGAGCAACTCTAAAGGAGAAAGTGGATTCAAACCGTTAAGGGATAGTGGGTGGGCAATGCGCGACGCGCGGATGCCGGGCGGACCAGCCGGGCGCGAAATTCCCCCAGTAACAATTCGCCGCAGCAAGTTGCCACCTTCAAGAAAATTGCAAATCGGTAAGAGCGATTGTGGCCGGCGCCACGAACGCTCTTGCCTTCCCAAAGAAGAATGATGAACAACGGAGTGAAGCCATGACTCACTGCAATATGCAGCATATCCCCTTGTCTTCCGCATACCTTTGCCAGGATTGCAATTCCGTGGGCAACTGCGCGATGCAGTGCCCGGCTTGCGCCTCGGTCGTCCTGATGGGTTTGGCGGGAGTTCTGGACCGCGAGCTTGAAGACGAGGTAGTGGAGATCTATTCCCGGCGTCCCGCTCTGGTTGCGTAAATCGAGTTGGCGCTCTGCTGGGGTGAAGGCGATCCACCGCAAGACGAAATTTCGCCACGGGAACGCTTCGACTGAGGCTTTCCAGAGCGATGGGGCGCACGGTTTAAAAGGTGGAGAATAGCAAAAAATGCCCTCTATGCAGCGCCGTGAGGGCGGTAGTATTCTTCCGCCATTGCAGTTGACGGCGTTTTTCCAATCTGTGTGACTTTTGAAACATGTTGCAAGTTGCTTTCTGTTCCGCTCCGTCGATGACGACTTATCGGCGGGGATCCTGGATGCTAGTTAGGACAGGAGAACGCAACTTAGCAGGAGGGGTTCGGGTCTACAGCAACGGAGGAACGCTAATGAGTCCTTCAAAAGTCCCCCAATGAAAGGTAAAGACTGAAATGCGAAATTTGAAATCGATCAGTTCCGCAGCCGTTGCGCTGCTCTCTCTGTTGATTCTAGCGCCGGCGACAATGGCGCACGCCCAAGAGCCAGCATATCTGCACGCACTGTCCGATCTTCGTTCGGCGCGCGCCTACCTTGAATACGATACCCGGCCCTCGTTTGCCGGCCACCGGCAACACGCGATTGAGAATATTCAAAAGGCCATTGACGAGATCAAGATTGCCGCTCGGGACGATGGCAAGAACCCCTGGCATACACCGCCGCCGCAAAGCGGTGGGGGTGAAGGTTGGCCGGTCCACTCGGCGGTGAGACTGCTGAGAGAGGCTCGTGGCGACGTGGATCACGGTTTCGATCGGCCGGAGAATCACGGACTGCGCGAACGGTCGGTGGAGCACATCGACCACGCGTTGCGCGAACTTCAAGAAACGATGTAGAGGCCAAGCTGGGGAAGAGACAGGTTGGAAACGAGGCGGCAGCGAACCGATGGGTTCGCTGCCGCTTAGCTTTTTTGTGGGAGAGTCGTCTTCGGACTTTTGAATTTGAATTCGCGGCCTGATGATCGCGCAGATCATTCGCGGGAATCTACATTAATATTACTTCTACCGTTTCATCGTTTACTCTCATGGCGCATGCGCAGATCGCGACTGCAAGGGAGACTCAGGTTATGGATGGCCGCGCTCTCCGCTTACCAGACATACCGGGCTTACCAGCAATTCCGGTTATAGAAACACCGCGCCTCAGGCTGCGCGGTCATACCATCGAAGACGCTTCCAAAGTAAGCGCATTATGGAGCGATTCTGACGTAACACGATATATCGGAGGAAAGCCGCTGACGGCTGAAGAATGTTGGTCGCGGCTGCTTCGTTACGCCGGCCACTGGTCGCTTCTAGGATTTGGATACTGGATTGTGGAAGAGAAGGATTCAGGCGACTTTGTTGGCGAAGTTGGATTCGCAGATTTGAAACGGGCTGTTGAGCCTGCACTAGGAGCTGTTCCGGAACTGGGATGGGTGCTTATCCCGCCTAAACATGGATTGGGGTTTGCAACTGAGGCGGTACGCGCCGTATTGGATTGGGGAGATGAACATTTCGGGCAGTCGCCTGTCGCCTGCCTGATTCATCCGGACAACACCGCATCGATTCATGTTGCGGAGAAGTGCGGATTCAAGAAGCGGCAGCTCGGAAAGTACAAGGGCAACGCTTGTCTCATCTTCGATCGGAGGATGTCGTAGCTCGGTTGGGGAGCATAAATCGGGTAGCGAATGAGAGCCGGAGGAAGCTCTTGCGTGGCGGTTTATAATGGAGAATGGCTGGTTGCGTCCTGAGGCTCACAGAGGGCATAGGGAAGCGGCCGGACGAATTTGATCGCGGTGCCTTCCCTTTGAACTCATCTGAACTGAAATCATCCGAACCGAGCGCAACGGTCCAGAATTTGTCGAACGGGTCGATTGTGATCCGCGGAGCGCGGACGCATAACCTGAAGAACATTTCCTGCGAGATTCCTCATGGGAAGCTGACGGTGGTCAGCGGGGTATCGGGATCGGGGAAGAGCTCGCTTGCCTTCGACACGATCTATGCGGAGGGACAGCGGCGGTATGTTGAATCGCTCTCCGCGTATGCCAGGCAGTTTCTGGAGCGGATTGAGAAGCCGGATGTGGACCTGATCGACGGACTGGCGCCGGCGATTGCGATCAAGCAGAAAAACTCTACGCGGAATCCTCGTTCGACGGTGGCGACAGCAACGGAGATCTACGACTACCTGCGTCTGTTGTATGCGCGGTGCGGGACGGTGCACTGTGTGTATTGCGACGGGCTGGTGAAGCGCGACTCGATGGACGAGGTGGCCGAGGCGGTGCTTGCGCTGGGTGAAGGAACACGGGTGCAGGTGCTGTTTCCCGTGGGGATGGCGACGGTGGAACCGGAGGCGACGGCGAAGGCCACCAAGCCGGCGGGGCGAGGGGCGAAGACGAAGAGTGGGGCGAAAGCAGGTTTGGTGGCAAATGGAGGCGACTCGCCGCATACGGAGACGCTGAAAGCGCGGCTGACAGAGCTGAGAGCGGGAGGGTTTAACCGGCTCTATCAACAGGGAAATATTGTGGAGTTTTCTACGCCTGAATCGCTGCTGGAGCTGGATTTTACGCTGCCGGTATTTGTTCTGTTGGACCGGATCGTTGTCAGCGCGGAAAACCGTGCGCGGATTGTGGATGCGGCTGAGATTGCGTATCGCGAGGCGGGCGAAGTTGTGTTCGAAGAGACTCCACGGGATGAGACTGCGGAGCGAAGGCGGCACCGGTTTTCTGGCGCGTATGAGTGCACGAGCTGCCATCGGCCGGGGAAGGAACCGGAGCCGCGGCTGTTCAGCTTCAACAATCCTTTTGGCGCTTGCCCGCGGTGCCAGGGCTTTGGGAACACGGTCGACTTCGACATGAACCTGGTGATTCCGGACAAGGGGTTGAGCCTGAGTCAGGGAGCGATTGATCCGTGGGAGCGGCCGAAGTATAAGTCATGGTTTGCGGATTTGAAGAAGCAGGCTGGTGAACTGGGCGTACCGCTGGATGTGCCGTGGCGCGAGATGCCCGAGGCTGCGCGTGAGACGGTGCTGCGGGGCAAACCCGCCGCGGCGGGCAAGGTTGGCTTTGCGGGCGTGTTTGGATTTTTTGCGCAGATGGAGAAGAAGAAGTACAAGCTGCATGTGCGGGTGATGCTGAGCAAGTATCGCGGGTACGCGGAGTGTCCCGATTGCCGGGGGCAGCGGTTGCGGGCCGAGGCGCGCAGCGTGCGCTTGAATGGGAAGAATATCTGCCAGGCGACGGCGCTGACGATTGCGCAGGCGAAGGAGTTTTTTGACTCGCTGCGGCTGACCGCGATGCAGGAGGAGATTGCCGGGCCGATTTTGCACGAGGTACGGCAGCGGCTGAGTTTTCTGGATGCGGTGGGATTGGAGTACCTGACGCTGGACCGGCTGGCATCGACGCTGAGTGGCGGAGAGGCGCAGCGGATTCAATTGGCGACTTCGCTGGGGTCGCGGCTGGTGGGTGCACTTTATGTGCTGGATGAGCCTTCGATCGGGCTGCACACGCGGGATACGGCGCGGTTGATTCGGATTCTTGAGGAGCTTCGGGACTTGGGGAACACGATCCTGGTGGTGGAGCACGACGCGGATGTTTTGCGAGCGGCGGATCACTTGCTGGACCTGGGGCCGGGAGCGGGGGAGTTTGGTGGGAAGCTGCTGGCGGAGGGCGTGCTGGCGGAGATTGAGGCGAATCCCAATTCGCTGACCGGTCGGTATTTGTCGGGGCAGATATCGATTCCGGTTCCGACGCGACGGCGCGAGCCTGGCAGAGAACGACTGGTGCTGAAGGGCGCTGAGGCGAATAACCTGCACGGGCTTAATGTGGAGATTCCGCTAGGAATGCTGGTGGCGATTACCGGGGTTTCGGGGTCGGGCAAATCGACGCTGGTGCACCAGGTGCTGTACCGGGCGGTGGCGCGGGCGCTGGGACAGAGCGATGGGTCGGATCCTTCGGGAGTGTTCAAGAGCCTGACGGGTGTGGAGCGGCTGAACGATGTGGTGCTGGTGGACCAGACGCCGATTGGAAGGACGCCGCGATCGAATCCGATTACGTATATCAAGGGGTTTGACCTGATCAGGGAGCTCTATGCCGCACAGCCGGATGCGAAGAGACTAAGCCTGTCGCCTGGACATTTCAGCTTCAACGTGCCGGGAGGTCGATGCAATACGTGCGAGGGCGACGGGACGGTGACGGTGGAGATGCAGTTCCTGGCGGACGTGGAGCTGCCTTGCGAGGACTGCAACGGGACGCGGTACCAGGCGAAGGTGCTGGATGTGCAGTACAAGGGCAAGAATATTCACGAAGTGCTGCAGATGACTGTGAAGGAGGCGCTGCGGTTCTTTGCGGGACAGACGCGGCTGGTGGAAAAGCTGGCCGTGCTGGATGAGATTGGGCTGGGATATTTGCGGCTGGGGCAGTCGGCGACTACGTTATCAGGCGGTGAGGCGCAGAGGGTGAAGCTGGCGGCACATTTATCGCAGGTGCGGGCGGCAAATGCGACGGCCAAGCCGAGCCAGGCGAGCCGGGTGCTTTACATTCTGGACGAGCCGACTACAGGACTGCATTTCGACGATGTATCTAAGCTGCTGACGGCGTTTCGGAAGCTGATTGATGGCGGCGGGTCGCTGATTGTGATTGAGCACAATCTGGATGTGATCAAGAGCGCGGATTGGGTGATCGATCTGGGGCCGGAGGGCGGCGAGGGTGGTGGGAGGATTGTTGCGGAGGGTACGCCGGAGGACGTGGCGGGGTGCCTGCTGTCGCATACGGGGAAGTGGCTGGCTGGGGTGCTATGACGGCGCGGATGGCGAATCAGAACTCATTGGTTTTGTCTCGCCCTTCAAATTGAGCGAGGATCTCGTCGGGTAGAGGGGCGTCGAAGTCATCCGCGATCCAGCCTTTGCCTTCGAGGAGGCCGAATCGAATCGGGCGCTTTTCTTTTTTTGTGCGAGCACCCAACCGGGCGAAGACTTGAATCAATTCCTTCGTGAGGTCGGGGAGCCTGTCATAGTTGACTGCGTTCCAATCGAGGGCATCGAGAAGTTCGGAGATCTCTCGAATGTCAGGGTGCTCGGACTTCCTGAGCCACTCGACTCTCGCTAGATTGCGGGCGGCGGCCCATGCGTTGCGTTTTCCGTGAATTGCTTCGCGGGAGATCTGCCGCGAATAGACAAGTAGAGCTTCGATTTCTGACATCGGGTAGATTACGTCGAACTCGCGAAACATCCGGCCAACAATTTCCTCCACATCAGCAGAGCAGGCAACATTCATCTCACCGGCAAGACGCCGGGTGGATGGGGTGTCATTGCCAGCCTCCAAGAGGTCTGCGGCAACGGATGGCATGTCCTCGCCATAAAGATCGTGACGAACCCACTGGGATGCCAGTATTTCAGGAGATAGTCGGGACTTAGGCTCGGGGACTTCGGGGTACTCGTTAGCAAAAGATTGTGGCGGGTCCGTGTAGAGGACGCGGAAATCCTGCTGCTCTTTGACGTTGAAGATGTTCAAGGGCTTCCTCAGCGCGATCTCCTCGTTCCTAATGATTATCGGCCAAAAATCGGTCGGCCTGCGACAGTGTTTTGGAGATTAAGAGACTGCGGACTCAGTTTGCGCCGGGGCGCGGGTGGAGAAGCACCATGCGTGATTGTGCAGCCAGCAGTTGTCGGCTGCGTTGTGAGGATCGAGCCGAAAGGATTCTACGGGATTGCCCTGATCGCGATTGAGGGCTTCGGTTAGTTGCGTGGCCACGGATGGGTCGCAGGCTCCGCTGAAGGGGATGAAGTAGGTTCCGTAATGGAGTTCGGCGGCGAAATTGTGGGTGGTTTTGCGGGTGAGGAGGGCCATGGCGCCGGGGCCTTTTGAGGGGGCCAAGGGAAAGAGAAGCTTGCCGGAGGGGTTGAGGGCGGCGAGCCAGGACTGTTGAGGGTGGGTTGCGCCGGCGCTGGCGACGATGATGTCGACGGGATCGAAGGGGCCGATGGAGCCGTCGGCCTGGAGAACTTTGACCTGGGGCCATGGGGCGAGGGCGATGCGGGCACGTTCGGCGAGGTTGGCGTCAAGATCGATGGCGGTGATGCTGGCTTGCGGACCCGCGAGTTCGGCGAGGATAGCGGTGTAGTAGCCGGTGCCACAGCCAAGATGGAGTACCGAATCTCCGGAGTGTACGGCAAGCAGGTCAAAGAAATTGGCCCAGAGGCTGGGCTGTCCGTTGTTGATGGACTTGGACTCGTCGAGGGCAATGAGGACGTTGTGATAGACATGGCGCGGGTCGGCGTCCTCCGTTGTCCAGAGGCCTTTTGAACCTAGAACACGCCACGGGCCGGGGCCGATGAATCGCTCGCGGGGCACGGATGCGAAGGCTGAGAAGAGCGCGGGCGAGGCCATGCGCGTGGTGAAGCGCAGGTCTTCAGCGTAATAGCGGCGCGCGGCTTCGAGGGAGTTGTCCATGCGGGCTCCGGGAGCGAATCAAGTGCACACAACAAGAATGATAGGCGCGTTGTAAGGAGGGATGTGAGTGCATGTTTGCCACGGTGGGCATCGATTGAGTAGAAAGGGTGGTGTTGGTTGCCGGTTAAGTGAAGTGGTGAACAAGTGAAAAGGTGAACAAGTGCAGTGTGGACAACTAAAGAAGTGAACATGTGAACTTGTGAAGGGGTGAAGGTTGAGCATTTCTACGGGGGCGATGGGATCGGGCGGGACGGCGCGGCAGAGGGGAACAAGTGTCCCGCTGGTTCCGGCGGGACGGATGCTTCCATTCGTGTTGGTGACGGCGCTGTTCTTTCTGTGGGCGATTCCTAATAACTTCAACGACATATTGATTCGGCAGTTCATGAAGTCGTTTGAGATTAACCGGCTTCAGGCAGGGCTGGTGCAGTCGGCTTTTTATATGGGCTATTTTTTGCTGGCGATGCCGGCGGGCGAGATTATGCGGCGGGCGGGGTATAAGGCAGGGATACTGATCGGGCTGTGTTTGTATGGAACAGGCTGCATCCTGTTTTGGCCGGCGGCGCTAGTGGGGCAGTACTGGTTCTTCCTGACGGCGCTGTTTGTGATTGCGAGCGGGTTGGCGTTTCTGGAGACGGCGGCGAGCCCGTTCATTATTCAACTGGGCGATGCGGAGTCTGCGGCGCAGCGGGTGAATCTATCCCAGGCCTTCAATCCCCTGGGAAGCATTACGGCGGTGCTGATTGGGAGCCGGTTTATCTTCTCGGGAATTGAGCTGAAGCCAGACCAGATAGCTGCGATGCAGGCGGCGCACACATACCAGGATTATCTGCGCAGCGAAACGCTGCGGGTGATTGTGCCGTATGTG
>Ga0181531_10002838_pt1 | contig 10727 bp, 8 predicted proteins | sample PEATcosm2014_Bin_38_FD_119743 | JGI IMG/M metagenome (GOLD analysis project Ga0181531, IMG submission 119743) | Peatland microbial communities from MTU Mesocosm Facility, Houghton, MI, USA - PEATcosm2014_Bin11_10_metaG | ecosystem: Environmental > Terrestrial > Soil > Wetlands > Peat | place... | reverse complement strand
CGTGCAGGAAGCCTTCCTCGGACTCGGTGCGGCGTGAGCTGGCGGGTCGGCATCGACATCGGCGGCACGTTTACCGACCTTGTCGCGCTTGCTGACGACGGCCGCGTCGTCCGTCATAAGGTTTCCTCGACGCCGCGTGCCCCCGAGGAGGGGTTGCTCCAGGCGCTCGATGCGCTGCTCGCGGAGGTGCGCCCCGCTGAGCTCGCAATCGTCGCGCACGCCAGCACGATCGCCACGAACGCGCTGCTCGGGCAGATGCATCTCGAGCTGCCGCGCGTCGCGTTCGTGACCACCGAGGGCTTTCGCGACGTGCTCGAGATCGGACGCCAGAATCGTAGTGCGATCTACGACCTCGCCGTTACCCGCCCCAAGCCGCTCGCGCGCCGTGAAGACCGGCTCGTCGTGCGTGAACGCCGCGGACCGGACGGCGGCGTCCTCGTCGCGCTCGACGCGCCGAGCGTGCAGCGCGCGGCAACGACGGTCGCCGAACGCGGGATCCGTACCGTCGCGGTGGGACTGCTGCACGCCGACATCGACGGTTCGCACGAGCGTGCCGTCGCGGATGCGATCCGGTCGGCTGTCCCCGAAGCCGACATCTCGCTCTCGTCGGAGATCGATCCGCAGTACCGCGAATTCGAACGCTTCTCGACGACGGTCGTCAACGCAGCGCTCGCGCCGATCGTGCGCGCGTACTTGGAGCGGGTCGCACACGGCGTGCGTGAACGCGGTGTCCGCGCACCGATTTTCGTCATGCGGTCCGACGGCGGGATGACGGCGCTCGAGGCGGCGTCGCGGCTGCCGGCGACGCTGATCGAAAGCGGGCCTGCGAGTGGTGTCATTGCCGCCGCGTACGTCGGCCGTGCGCTCGCGCTCGACGACGTGCTCTCGTTCGACATGGGCGGGACGACCGCCAAAGCCGGGACGATCTTCGGCGGCGTCCCCGAAGTCAGCGCGTCGTTCGAGGCGGCCGGGACGACGCACAGCGGCCGCTCCGTCAAGGGCAGCGGCTACCCGGTGCGCTTTCCGTTCGTCGACCTCGCCGAGGTCAGCGCCGGCGGCGGGACCATCGCTTGGATCGACACCGGCGACACGCTGCGCGTCGGTCCAACCTCGGCCGGCGCCGATCCCGGGCCCGCGTGTTATGGCCGCGGCGACCGCCCGACCGTGACCGACGCCAACGTCGTCTTGCGGCGCTTGAACCCGCGCGCGCTGCTCGACGGCGCGTTCCCGATTGATGCGAGCCGTTCCGACGCCGCGATCGCATCGGTCGCCGGACCCCTCGGCGGCGATCCCATCCGCACCGCGGCCGGGATCGTGACCCTCGTCGATGCCGAGATGGCCAAGGTGCTGCGCATCGTCTCGGTCGAGCGCGGGCACGATGCGCGTGACTTCACCTTGCTCGCGTTCGGCGGCGGCGGGCCGTTGCACGCGTGCGCGGTGGCTGACGAGATCGGCGTCCGCCGGATCGTCATCCCGCCGCATCCGGGCGTTTTCTCCGCCTACGGGCTGCTCGCCGCCGACGTGCGAGCGACGGCGGTCCGCTCGCTGATCGGGCCGGCCGACCCCGCAACGTGGGCGCGCGCGCACGCGCTCTTCGATGAACTCACGCGCGCGGGCGACGACGCGCTCGCGGCGCAGGAGGTCGCGCCGGATGCGCGCGCGTTCGTGCGCGAGCTCGACCTGCGTTACGTCGGCCAATCGACCGAACTCACGGTCGTGGCGCCGGCTACCCTTGAAGCAGCCGTCGAGGGCTTCCATCAGCGTCACGAACGCCGCTACGGCTTCGCAGCGCGGCGCGATCCCGTTGAGATCGTGACCGTTCGCGTGGTCGCGGTCGGCACGACGCCGAAGCCGCGCCTTGTCCCCGCGGAGATGCCTCCGGCCCGCGCGCCGCACGCCGAAGCGCTACGCGAACGCCGTGACGTGTACGATGGGAGTGCCTTCGTCGACACGCCGGTGTACGATCGCCGTGTGCTGCGGCCCGGCGATGCGTTCGACGGACCGGCCGTCATCGAGCAGTACGACGCGACGAGTTACGTCGCGCCGAATTGGCACGCGCACGTCGACGCCCTCGGCAATCTCGTGCTGGTGCGCCGGTGACGACCGCCGCGCGCGTGCTCGATCCGATCACGGCCGAACTCATCGCCTCCTCGCTGATCTACGCGAGCGAGGAGATGGGCATCGCCGTGCGCGACGCGGCCTACTCGCCCAACATCAAGGAACGGCTCGATCATTCGTGCGCGCTGTTCGATGCGCGCGCTCGGCTCGTCGCGCAGGCGGAGCACATTCCGGTCCATCTGGGCTCGCTGCCGTGGGGATTGCGCCGCACGCTGGCCTGGCTTGCCGAACGCGGACGCGCGCCGCAGCCGGGCGAGATGATCGTCGTCAACGACCCGTATCTGTCGGGCACCCACCTCAACGACGTTACCGTCATCCGGGCCATCTATCATGGCGAACGGCTCGTCGGCTACGCGGCGAACAAGGCGCATCAGACCGACGTCGGCGGCGCAGTCCCGGGTTCGATGCCGCCCGATGCGCGGGATCTGTTCGCCGAAGGCGCGGTGATCACGCCAACGCTGCTGATGCGCGCCGACCGCGTCGTCGACGAGACGGTCGAGCTGCTCATGGCGAACTCGCGCACGCCCGAAGCGCGGGCGGGCGATCTGCGCGCGCAAATCGCCGGCAACGTCGTCGGCGAACGGCGCTTTCTCGAATTAATCGAGCGTTTCGGAGCCGAGGTCGTCGACGCTGCGCTCGACAAAGCGCTCGACGACGGCGAACGCCGTACGCGGGTCGCGCTGCGCGCGCTCCCGGACGGTACCGTCACGCACGAGGACGTCATGGAAGACGAGCACGGAATCCCGTCCATCGTTCTGCGCGTGCGGCTCGAAAAGCACGGCGACACGATTCGGCTCGATTACGACGGCACCGCGCCGCAACGTCCGATGCCGCTCAACTCCGTCTACGGCGTCACGCTCTCCGGAGCATACTACGCGCTGCGCGCGGTCACCGATCCGCGCATCCCGATGAACGACGGGTCGTTTCGGCCGATCGAGGTTGTCGTGCCCGAAGGGACGCTGCTCAATCCGCGCCGCCCGGCGCCGGTCAGCGCCGGCAACGTCGAGACCTCGATGCGCAACGCCGACCTCGTGCTGGGCGCGCTCGCAAAACTCGCGCCCGGACGCGTCCCGGCGCAGAGCGGCGGTTCGATGAACAACGTCATGATCGGCGGGCTCGACGCCGCTGGTCACTCGTGGGCGTTCTACGAAACGAACGGCTGCGGCATGGGCGCACGCCCCAATGCGGACGGCATCGACGCCATCCACGTCCACATGACCAACACCTTGAACACGCCGATCGAAGCGATCGAGCGAACGATGCCGATGCTGATCACGACCTACGAGTTTGCGCCCGCAAGCGCGGGAGACGGGCACTTTCGCGGCGGCTCGGGGTTGCTGCGCGGGTTTCAGCTGCGCGAAGGAACGGCGACGGCGTCGCTGCTGGCCGAACGGCACGCGGTGCGGCCGCGCGGGACCGAAGGCGGCGGCGACGGCGCCTGCGGCGCCCACGTCCTCGAGACGGCCCACGGCGAGCGCCGGTCGCTGCCCGCGAAAACGAGCGTCGTGCTCGCGCCCGGCGATGCGATCCTCGTCCGCACCGCCGGCGGCGGCGGCTACGGCCCGCCCGCCGAACGCGCCGCCGCTGCGCGCGATCGCGACGCCGTCGACGGGATCGAAGCCGCGCCATGACGGGGCGTCAGGCGCGCACCGCCATTCGCGCGCGAGAATGGACCCGGCCGACCGAACGGCTCGCGCCCGATCACGTGCAAGCGAATCTTGCGATCGTGCCGCGCGCGTTCGCCGCCGACCTCGCCGACCTGTGCGCGCGCAACCCCGTGCCGTGCCCGCTGGTCGAAGCGCCCTTACTCCCCGGCGCGTTCGAGCCGCAGTCCGCGCCCGGCGCTGACCTGCGGACGGACCTCGGACACTATCGCGTGTGGCAGGACGGCCTGCTCGTGGCGCAGCCCACCGACGTGCGCGATCTGTGGAACGACGATCTCGTCTCGTTTCTCATCGGCTGCTCGTTCACGTTCGATCACGCGCTGGCAGCGGCCGGTTTGACGCCCCGTCACTATGCCCTCGACCGCAACGTGCCGATGTACCGCACGCGCGTTCCGCTGGCACCCGCCGGAAGGCTGCACGGAACGATGGTCGTGAGCATGCGCCCGTACCTCGCCGCCGACGTCGAGCGTGTGCGTGCCGTGACGCGCCCGTATCGCGTCGCGCACGGCGAGCCGGTCGCCTGGGGTGACGCGCCGGAACTCGGAATCGAAGACGTCCGCCGGCCGGACTACGGGGATCCGCCGCTGTTCGAGGCGGGCGACGTTCCGGTCTACTGGGGCTGCGGCGTGACCCCGCAGAGCGTGATCGTGGCCAGCCGCGTGCCGTTTGCGATCACACATGAGCCCGGCCACATGTTCGTGACCGACCTCGTGCACGACGATTTGCTCCTCGCTGCGGCGCCCGGCTAAGAATCGCGCGTCGCGGGACGAATCTTACCTATATGAGGAGTACGATCGTCCCCGGGGTGTGGTTCTGGTCGCGCTGGCAGCCCGACCGCAGTCTCGACTTCAACGGCTTCTTCGTCGAGAGCGCCCAGGGCAATTTTGTGGTCGATCCCGTGTGGCCGGAGGAAGCGACGCTCGACACCCTGCGCTCCCGAGGCGTGGCGGCGATCGTCATCACCAACCGCGACCACGAGCGTGCCGCAGCGGGCATCGCAGCGGCGACGGGGGCGGCGATGCTCGCCAGCACGCTCGACGCGCCGCTGCTTTCGATTACGGTCGACGGGACGCTCGTGCCGGGCGATCGCGTTCACGGCTGGCGCGTGATCGGGCTCGACGGCTTCAAGACTCCCGGCGAGATCGCGCTGTACGATGCCGAGCGCCGGACCGCCATCGTCGGTGACGCGATTTGGGGGACGCCGGCCGGTACGTTGACGCTGATGCCCGACGCCAAGCTCGGCGATCCTCGCCGCGCCGCGCTCTCGGCGCGCGTCTTCCGCGCGCTGCAGGTCGACCATTTGCTCGTCGGGGACGGCACGTCGATCTTCGGCAACGCGCAGGCCGAGATCGGCAAGATGCTCGACGCTCGCAGCGACGCGTTCGTCGATCGCGTCAACCTCTTCGATGGACTGAAGTACGAGTCGTCGTCGAAAGATCCGGCTCCCTACACGGCGCGGTACGCTGAGGTCGGACGCTTGCTGGGCGCCGAGAAGCTCGGCTACTCCGCGACGGTCTTGCGGCGCGGCGAAGCGTTCTGCCCGCTGCACTGGCACACGCGGGAGGAAGAGTTGTTCGTCGTGCTGTCCGGGACGCCGACCCTGCGCACGCCGCGCGGTACCGAGCAGCTGCGCTCCGGCGACTGCGTCGCGTTTCGCACCGAGCCCGGTGGTGCGCACCGGCTGGAAAATCACGCCGACGAGGACGCGCTCGTGCTGCTGATCGCGAACACCGATCGCGGCGACGTGTGCTACTACCCCGACTCGCAGAAATTCGTCGTCGAAGCGACCGGCACGCTCGTGCACGAGCACCCGCAACTCGACTACTACCACGATGAGCTTCCCGCCGTCGAAGCGCGAATCGTCTCACCCGAAGAAGAGCTCCCGGACGACGAAATCGACCTTTCGTGGGAGCCGAGCGCGACCTAGCGAACCCCGGTCCGCTGCTAGCGGCGCGGGCGCTGTTTCGCGGAAACCGAACGCAGGATCGTGACGATTTTGCCGCTCTTGCGCATCGCGGCGGGCGCTTGCGCTTCCGCAATGTCGATGAGCGTCATGACGGCGGGCTTGGCAAGTGTCGCAGCGCCGTCGGTCAGCCGGATGAACCGGTTCTGCTTCCCGTTCCCTAGCAGCAGATCGTCCGGATCGGGAAGGTCGGCTCCGCGATAGAAGGCCAGGGCGACACCGTTGCGATCGGCCGCGAGCGTCACGATCGTGTCGGAGGTGCGCTCGGTCGCCGAGTAGCCGATGACGAAAAAGTTGTAGTTGTCGTACACGACTTCGTACGCCGTCAAGAACCGGCGCCGCAACGCCAGACGCACCTCACGGATCCGCTTGGCCATCGCCGGCGCGAATTTGTCGATCGCCTCTTCGACGCGCTCGGCGTCGCTCAGAGCAACGGTCACCATCCCATCGTACCACGCGGCGGCGCCGGGGTTCTTGAAACGCGAGTTCTTGAAACAGCCTGTTCTCGCGGTTAGAGTGGCGGTATGGATTCGATGCATCTGGTTCGCTTGGGGTTGGGTGCCGGCGTGATCATCTGGGCGGCCGGCACGGCACTCCTGGTGCCGTTCGGTCACTGGGTGTTCGGACCGGACAATGTGCTGCCCGTCGCCCTCTCGGCCGGCGTCATCATCGCCGCGACCTTCGCCGGCGTCTTGCTCCTTGCTCGGCGCGTGCTGCGCGGAACGGGCGGTGCGCTGATCGAGAAGGCGGCACTGTTCGGCGTTCTCCTATGCCTGCCGGGCCTAGTCTTCGACGGCTCGCTGTATGCTCTCAACTCCGGACGATATCCAGGCCTCGACGCGACGGCCAGCGGAGTGATGACCGCGGGACTGCTGCTGGCATATGCCGCCGCGCTACTCGGCGCCCTAAGCGCCGCGCGCCCGTTGGGACCACAATCGTAAGGTCTGCGTTGCCGGTCCGCGGCGGGTGACGGCGTCCCCGCGCTCGTAGGAGCCACCACTATGCTGCCGTTCCTGTTGGCGGGCGCGCTTGTCGCGGCGCAGCCGGCGACCTGTCCTTCCGACCTGCTTGTGCAGAATCCGCGGCTCAAGGTCGTGCGCGCGACGGACCGCACCCTGGACAACTACATCGTGTCGGTCGACGTCCTCAATCAAGGGACGGCCGATCAGCGTGCTAACCTCCGGCAGCATTTGGACGTGCTCGTCAACCAAAAGCCGGCCGGCACGCAGCCGGTCCCGGGGCTGGGCGCCAACGAGACGTATCCGGCGGCATTTCGTTTTCAGCTGCCGCACCAACGGCACCGCAAACCGGTCGTCGTGACCTTTCATTACGTGATGGACGACAAGGCGCGGCCCGGCGAGAACTGCACCACCGCGAACGATCAAATAACCGCCACGCTGTGATGCGCGTGCGGCTCGAGCGCCGCGCCGACGACGATGCGACCGTGACGTTGGCGGCGCGGGCAACGTTTCCCGACGGACCGCTGCACCTGCATTATCCCAGCCGGACGGGCGCGCTGCTGCGGGTCGACGGGGCCGCGCGCGGCGCCTTCGACAGCCTGCACGAAACGATCGAACTGCCGCCGCTCCCCGGCGAGCACGACCTCTCGCTCGAAGTCGAGCGGCGTTCGCTGCCGACGTCGGATCTGCCGTCGGGCGACGGCGTGCGCTGGCGGCTGATGCTCGCACGTGAAGAGCAATCGCCGCCGGACCGGCTGGAAATCCGTCCGGCCCCGCGGCTTGCTGCCGGCCGCGCGGTGGACGTGCCGCTGATCGGGCATTCGCATCTGGACGTCGCGTGGCTCTGGACCTACGATGCGGCGCGCCGCAAAGCGCTGCGCACCTTTGCGACGGCGCTGCGGCAGATGGAACTCGACGGCCGCTTCGTGTACGCGCAGAGCCAGCCGCAGCTGTACCGTTGGGTGTTCGCGGCGGATGCCTCGTTGGTCGGCCGCGTACGCGAACGACTCGCGAGCGGCTGGGACGCGAGCGTCGCGCCGATGTGGGTCGAACCGGATCTGCACGCGCCGAGCGGTGAGTCGATCCTGCGCCAGTTTGCGCACGGCATCCGCTGGATGCGCGATCAGCTCGGCGTCGAGCCCGCCGTCGCGTGGCTGCCCGACACGTTCGGCTTTCCGTCGACCTTCCCGATGCTCGCGGCGCACGCGGGCGTGACCTCGTTCATGACGACGAAACTGCAGTGGAACGATACGACGCGCTGGCCGTATCCGCAGTTCCGGTGGTTCAGCGACGACGGCTCGTCGATCGTCGCGGCGGTCGTCGACCAGTACGAAGGCGATGTGACGACAAAGCGCGTCGCGACCGCGCGCGAGCGCCACGAGCTACTGATCGTGGGCCACGGCGACGGCGGAGGGGGCGTTGTCGACGCCGACCTCACCGCGATCGAACGCGGCACGAACCCCTGGACGACCGCGGCCGCGTGGTTCTCGGGCGTCGCCTCCTCGCCGCTGACCGACTATCGCGGAGAACTGTATCTTGAGACGCACCGCGGGACGTACACGACGCACCGCGACGTGAAGCGCCGCAACGCTGAGCTCGAGCGCGCGCTCGCCGCGGCCGAAGAGGCCGCTGCCTGGTGCGTTGCGGTGCGCGCGCCGCAGTCGGTGCGCGCCTCACTCGCCGACGACCTGCGGAATGCATGGCAGATCGTGCTGCGCGGGCAGTTTCACGACGTCATGGCCGGCACGTCGATCGCCGCGGTCTATGCCGACGTCGCAGCCGAGCACGATCGTGCCGCCGCGATCGTGACGCGCGTTGGCGAGGCGGCGGCGTCGATTCTGCCCCGCAGCGACGTGCGGCCGGCCGGCGTGGAGTCGGTCGCGCCTGCAAGTGACGGTGAGGACTGGATCCTGCGCAACGCGTTCGTGCGCGCGCGCGTCGCCGCCGACGGGACGATCGCCGAGTTTGGAACGGCCGCCGGACCGAACCTCGCGCGGCGCCTCAACGCGATCGCCGCCTATCGCGACCACCCCAAATCGTGGGATGCGTGGAACCTCGATCCGGCCGCAGCGCGGCCGCCGCTGGCGGTCACCCCGGACGGTGTGTCGGTCGACGACGGCGACCTCGTCGTGCGGCTCGCGGTGGGCAAGGCCTCGCGGCTGTCGATGCGGATCGCCCTCGGACACGACGAACCGTGGCTCCGCGTCACGTGCGTTGTGGCGTGGAACGAAGATCACGCGCTGCTGCGCGCCGAGCATCAAATCGCATCCGGTGTGCGGGAGGTACGGTACGGCCAGCCGCACGGGACGATCGTCCGCACCGCCTATCCGGCGACCCCCGCCGAGCGAGCGCAGTTCGAAGTCCCGGCGCAGCGCTGGGCCCACGTCAGCGACGGCGCCCACGGGCTTGCGGTTTTCGCGCCCGACCTCTACGGATGGAACGCTGCCGGCGGCGACGGCAGCTGGCTGAGCCTCGGCACGTCGCTGCTGCGTGCGCCGCGCTGGCCCGATCCCGGCGCCGATCGCGGCGAGCGGCATCTCGAATATGCGCTCGTTCCGACCGCCGGAGCGTCGATCTCCGCGCTCGAGCACGCGTGGGGCGTGTATGCCGAAGAAGAGCGCGTGCGCCTGTTCACCTGTGACGATCCGGCGGTCCTCGTCGTCGCGACGGCACCCACCGACGACGGGAGCGCGGTCGTGGTGCGCGTGCGCGAATGCGACGGCGAACCGCGCCGCGTTGCGCTTCGCTGCGGCGGCCGCATGCGGGCCGCGGAATGCATCGACGCCGTCGAACGCCCGCTCCCGGGCAGCGTCGACATCGTGGACGAAGATCTTGTCTTCACGATCGACGGCTACGGGCTGCGTTCGTTCCGCGTGAGCTTCTGATGCGGCAGGTCGACACCGTCCTGTTCGATCTCGACGACACGCTGCACGACGACACGGCCGCCTACCGCGAAGCGGCGCGCATCGTCGCCGAATCGATCGCGCGCGAACGCGCCGTCGACGTGCGCGCGCTGGTCGATGCGTACGATGGGGCGGCGACGGGCTTTTGGTCGGCCCTCACGACGGAGCACCTGGCGCTGGCAATCGGCGACGAACGCGAGCGAATGTGGTACGAGGCGCTGCGCAAGGTCGGGATCGAGGACAGGCTGCTTGCCCGCCGAGCGGCCAACGCCTACGTGCGGGCACGCGCCGACGCGCTCGTCTTGGCGCCGGGCGCGGTCGAGCTCTTGACCGCGCTCCGCCTCCGCGGCTGCAAGCTCGGCTTGGTCACAAACGGCTTCGCGGCGACGCACCACGACAAGATCGACCGGCTCGGACTGCGCGAACGGATGGATGCGTTCTTCCTCGCCGACGAGGTCGGGATGGTGAAGCCGGACCCGGCGCTCTTCCTCCATGCCTGCCGGGTGCTCGGCAGCACGCCGGAACGGACGGCGATGGTCGGCGACCGCTACGACCGTGACGTCCGCGGCGCGCTCGCGGCCGGGCTGTTCACCGTCCTCATCGACGTGCACGCGATCCCGCTGCCGGACGGCGCGCCTCGCCCGGATGCGGTCGTGGCGACGATTGCGGACGTGCTCGGCGTGCTTCCGCTGCCGCATTGAGCGGGCGGCGCATTCGAGCCCGGGGCTGGAACCGTTGCGTTCGCAGACCGGGTTCAGGGTGAGGCATGCCGGACGGAACCACGCACGCCCTCGATGCGATCGTTATCAAGGGCGCGCGCGAACATAATCTCAAGAACGTCGACCTGACGCTTCCGCGGAACAAGCTGATCGTCGTGACGGGGCTCTCCGGCTCGGGGAAGTCGTCGCTTGCCTTCGACACGATCTATGCGGAGGGACAGCGCCGGTACGTCGAGTCACTCTCGTCGTACGCACGGCAGTTCCTGGGCCAAATGGAGAAGCCCGACGTCGATTACATCGAGGGGCTCTCGCCGGCGATCTCGATCGATCAGAAGTCGACCTCGCGCAACCCGCGTTCGACCGTCGCAACCGTTACCGAGATCTACGATTACCTTCGCCTG
>Ga0181531_10002835_pt1 | contig 10732 bp, 6 predicted proteins | sample PEATcosm2014_Bin_38_FD_119743 | JGI IMG/M metagenome (GOLD analysis project Ga0181531, IMG submission 119743) | Peatland microbial communities from MTU Mesocosm Facility, Houghton, MI, USA - PEATcosm2014_Bin11_10_metaG | ecosystem: Environmental > Terrestrial > Soil > Wetlands > Peat | place... | reverse complement strand
CTGTTCTTCGCCTTCACCGGCCTGCGCACCAACATCGCGCTGGTCAAAGGCCCCACCATGTGGATGTACTGCGGCCTCATCATTTTAGTAGCCACTGCCGGAAAGCTCGGAGGCTCCACGATTGCCGCCCGCGTCAGTGGCATGCCGCTGCGCGAAGCCGCCGGCCTCGGCACCCTGATGAACGCCCGCGGCCTGATGGAGTTGGTCATCCTCGACGTCGGCCTCGACATCGGCGTAATCTCGCCCGCCCTGTTCTCGATGATGGTCGTGATGGCGCTGGTCACCACCTTCATGACCACGCCTGTGCTGAATTTGATTTGCCCGAAGGAATATCTCGCAGCCGCGGAAGGCAAGCTGGGCGCCGAGAGCGTCGCGGCGCCCGCAGTCAGCCTGCAGGAAACCGTCGCGTAATTTCGTAACGCCGCCGTCCCGGCGGCCACACTCTTTCGGCTTACGGCGTGATCTGGAAGAACACTCCCGCGCCATAGCCGCCCGCACTGGTCGTTCCATAGATATTGCCGGAATCATCGAGGGTGACTCCAGCGTATGGAATGGCTCCTTCCCGGTTCGGCAAACCGCTAAAGCCGTGAAAGTTGTGCAGGAGGGTCTCGTTCCATGTGCCATTCGACGGCGTGAGTTCGAATGCCGTGCCAGCACCGTCAGCGCCCCCCAAATTAGTCGCGCCGTACAGGTTCCCAGCGGCATCCAGGACCAGGTTGCCGAAAGGAAGCACTCCGTCGTTCGGAGTATTTTGAAAATCGTGAATGGTGGTTTCGGTCCAAGTTCCATCCGGCAGACGAGTCAACTCAAATATAGTGCCGCAGCCGCCGCCGTAGTCGATGTTGCAGATGCCTGTTCCGCCTAGGGTTGTCGCGCCATAGAGATTGCCTGCGGAGTTCATGGTTACGCCCGCGTTGAGTTCAAATCCCTGTACTCCATCGTTGATGAAGGAGTGAAGAATTTCCTCCGTCCATACACCGCCCGCCCCACGCTTCAACTCAAACACGGTCCCGTCATTGCTGTAGCCGCATTGACAGTAGCTGGTTGTGCCGTAAAGGTTCCCCTCGGCGTCGAGCGTCAGGCCCGCGATTGGAGTGTAACCATCGCCTCTATGCGGATTGAAGTCGTGCAGAGTCGTTTCAACCCAGCCCCCGTTCACGCGCATCAACTCGAAGACGACTCCGGATGCATACTTGCCACCCCCAGCCGCCGTTCCGTATAAGTTGCCGGAGGCGTCCATGACTAGAGCAGACCAGGGATGTGCGCCATCGAGAACGGTAAAGTTATGCAGCACCGTCTCAGTCCATTGCCCGTCACTGCCCGGCGTTAGCTCGAACACCATTCCTGAGCCATTCGTGCCGCCACTCTCGGCCGTACCGTAAACATTTCCGGACGCATCCAAAATTACGCCGCTGAAAGGCTGCCAGCCGTCCGTGCTGTTATAGCGCTGAAAGTTGTGGAGGACCGTCTCCTCGTATTCTCCGTTCGCGTTCAGCGATAACTCGTAGACCGTCCCTGAAAAATGACTTCCACCGCCAACGGTCGTACCATAGAAATTGCCGGCAGAATCCCGCACGACACCGGAGTAGGAGTCGTACCCATTGTCGGGAGTTCTCCCGAACAGAAAGAATGTTTTTTCCGCCTGCGCAGCAGCGTACATGCTCGCCCCGAGCGTGAACGCAACCATCGCCACGACCATGAATCCGAACGGGAACTTTCCGCTTCGCATAAGTTAAACTCCCCCTGCTTAAGACCGCTGCGCACGCACCCGCTAGGGTTGATCGCGCGTAACGAGCATTTCACAAGCCCGTGGGTAAGAGCGTCAAGATGAAAGATTCTGCATGGTGATCGTTACAGCACGAACCGGTGCCGCTAAAACTGAATTGTCACCCTGAGCGAATCGGCACGCGCAATCGAAGGACCCCTTGCACGCTGGAGTTGGCAAAGGCCCAGCAGGGAGTTCTCTCGATGTTGCTTGTTGCCGCGGCTCACGGTACGCGAGTGCATCGTCCGAATTCCCTGACGCGTCGCTGGTGCGGTCGAGAATGCAGAAGTCCTCCGACTCCACGGATGGCTCGCCATTGCGAACCATCCGCTCCGCTCAGGATGACAAAGCGCGCTGTTTCTGCATCCAGTTCCAAGCCGTGGTCACAATATCGTCCAGCGACCGCGTCGCCTTCCAACGCAACACCTGCTCAGCCAGCCGCGCATCCGCCACCAGGGCCGGAGGATCTCCCGCCCGCCGCGGCGCGATGCGCACGGGAACCTTCCGCCCGCTGACCTGCTCGATCTTATCCAGCACCTGCTTCACTGAGTAGCCTGTTCCAGTGCCGAGATTCACTGCGATCGAATCCGCTCCGCCCGCCAGGCGCTCGAGCGCCGACACGTGCGCGTCCGCCAGATCGTTTACGTGAATGTAATCACGCACGCATGTGCCGTCGGGAGTCGGGTAATCCGTGCCGAACAGCTCCAGCTCTGGACGCGCTCCTATAGCTGCGAGAAATGATGAAGGAATCAGGTGGCTCTCCGGTTCGTGCAACTCGCCAATCTCTCCACTTTCATCGGCGCCGGCGGCGTTGAAGTAGCGCAGCGCCGCGTAGCGCAGGCCGTAGGCGCGGTCATAGGCTTCGAGCGCGTACTCGAAAAACAGCTTCGACACGCCGTAAGGATTCACCGGCTGCCGCGGCGTATTCTCCGGGATCGGAACCCTGGCGGGAACTCCGTACACCGCGCAGGTCGAGGAAAAAATAATCCGCCGCACCCCGCAATCGATGCACGCATTCAACAGAACCAGCCCGCCTTCCACGTTGTTGCGGAAATATTTTCGCGGGTTGGTGACTGATTCGCCTACGTACGCATGCGCGGCAAAGTGCATGACAGAATCGACGCGGCGCAAGGTAGCGGAAAGCGCAGCCGCGTCCCCAATATCGCCGCGCACCAATTCGAATCCGCGGGCCAGAAACTCGTGCCCGGTCGAAAGATTGTCATAGATCACCACTTCATGCCCACGCCGCCGCAAAGTCCGCGCCGCATGACTTCCGATGTACCCCGCTCCTCCCACGACCAGAACGACCAATGGTTCCTCCCTTTGAGACCCTTCAGTCTAACGGCTGGCCCGTTTTTTGTCCTATGACGAACCAGCTTCTTCCGGCTTCAACACAACGGGGAACTCCCGCCGCCTCGGATGCCGGAAAGCCCGTTTTCAGCCGGATTTGCGGGCCTGCCCAAAACCAGCGTCCACCGCGGAGTATGCAAGTATTTTCAATCTTGACAGTGTGACTGCCGCAGGGAAGAATGCCAAAGCGGCCTTTCTCGACCGTTGGAGACTGATTCCCCCGTTTTGAAGTTCGTCGCGTGAAACGAAGACCAGCCATGTCAATCCGATCATTGTCTATTCGATCGTTGTGCATCCGATCATCTATCGGATCATTCGCTCGAGTTTCTTTGGCCACCCTCGTTCTCGGGTGGACGTTTATAAGTGCGGCGCAGGTTTCCGTAACCACTTATCACAACGACAATTCCCGCACGGGTCAGAATCTGCAGGAAACGATTCTGACCACCGGCAACGTCAACTCCGCCAGCTTCGGCAAGCTTTTTTCCCAACCATTGGATCAATACTCTTATAGCCAGCCGCTCTACATTCCCAATGTTGCCATTCCGAATCAGGGCACGCACAACGTAATTTACGTCGCAACCATGAATGACAGCGTGTACGCATTCGATGCCGACAACAATGGCGGCAGCAACGCGCAACCGCTGTGGAAGGTGAATTTTACCGATCCCGCGAAGGGCATCACCACGGTTCCCGAGGCAGCTGTCCACTGTACCGATCCGGTCACAACCGAGGTCGGAGTTTTCTCGACTCCTGTGATCGACACCACAACCAACACCATGTATGTGCTGGCCCGCACCGTGGAATCCGGGCTGTTTTACCACCGGCTGCACGCCCTCGACATCACGACTGGGGCCGAGAAATTTGGCGGCCCCGTCGCCATCGAGGCCACGGTTTCTGGTACCGGCACAGGATCGAAGGAAGGGAAGATCGAGTTCGATCCCAAGCTCGAGAGCCAGCGCTCCGCACTGCTGCTGCAAAACGGCTTGGTTTACATCGCGTGGAGTTCGCTGTGCGATTACAGTTCGTATCACGGCTGGGTGATGGCCTATAACTCGCAGACGCTGGCGCTGACCGGCGCCTGGCTTGACACTGCGAATGGCAACCGCGGCGGCATCTGGTCAAGCGGCAACGGACCGGCGGGAGATTCCTCCTACAACACCTTCACCCCTACCGGCAATGGAACGTTTGACGCCAGCACTGGCGGCATCGATTATGGCGAGAGCGTCGTAAAGCTGGCTCCTCCAGTCAATGGCACGTTTTCGGTGAGCGACTACTTCACGCCCTACAACTTCGCCAGCTATAACGACTCCGATCTTGACATCGCTTCTGCGGGAATGGTGCTCCTGCCCGATCAGACGGGCGGTCCGAATCCCCATCTGCTGGTGCAGGGCGATAAAGCGGGCAATCTCTATTTGCTCAATCGCGACAACATGGGGCATTACAATTCCGGCAACAACAGCCAGATCGTGCAATACATTGTCACCGCGACTTCTGGAATGTGGAGTTCGCCTGCGTGGTGGAACAACTTTGTCTATGTCGCCGGTAATGGCAGTCCCATAAAAGCGTTCTCGTTCAACCCGGCGACCGGGCTTTTGTCGACGACGCCGAGTTCCAAAACCACTTCGAACTATCCTTATCCCGGTACGACGGTTTCGATTTCCTCCAATCAGACGAGCAATGGAATTGTCTGGGCTCTGGATAATGCGAACTGGGCGGGCAAGAATGGCCCGGCTTATCTGAATGCCTACGATGCGACCAATCTGGCCACCACGCTCTACAGCAGTGCCGATCATCCAACCCGCGACAATCCCGGCCCGCCCATCAAGTTCACTGTGCCCACCATCGCGAACGGCAAGGTCTATGTGACGACACAAGCCGGTCTGGTGGTGTACGGATTGTTGAACTGAGTAAACCGTCGCGACGTCTTAATTTTTATAATCAGCGCCAACTGAAAAGCCCCGCTTCCCGCAAAAGCTACTGCGAGAAGCGGGGCTCTGTAAAATGCGGCACATGGGGCCGTTCACTCCGCCCTTACTCAGTCTCCGTCGTCATCGTCATCGTGTGCCTTAACCACCGGTCCCTTCGCGGTCGGACAGGTGCGCTGGTCCAGTACTAGCGGGGGGATCGGGGATTGCCTGAAGTTGAAGGCGTTCTGCATGTCGTTGGCGACCGTATCGGCTGTGCCCAGGCTGGGCAGGTTGAAGGTTTCTTCCATGAACCGTAGCACGCTGGCGAATTCGATTTCCGTGTGATAGACGTGCTTAATCGCGTACGGCGAGATGATGATAAACGGCACGCGCAAGCCCAGTCCAAACTGGTCGCGGTAGGGTGGCGGCACGTGATCGTATAATCCGCCCCAGTCGTCCCAGGTAAGAATAATGACCGTGCTGTTCCACTGCGACGCCGGTCCTTGCATAATGGCGTTGATCTGCTCCACAGTCCAGTTCTCGCCCACGCAGGCGCTGTCGGGCGGATGGTCCGTATCGTCGCTGGGTGGCGTGAGCCAGCTGATGGCCGGCAAGTTTCCGGCCTGCGCGTCGGTGATGAAGTCGTTATAGGTTACGACTTTCGTTCCCCAATCGGCGCCATCGAAGATGCTGCTGAAACTGCGAAAGGGATTGTAGATGTACCCGCTCTGGCTGGCCTCGACGGAAGTGTAGGCTTTCCAGGACACGCCGGCGGTGTCAGCCAGGTTGCCCAGGGTGTTGGCGGTGAAACAAGGAAACACCCCGCTCACGACATAGGTCGTCGGATCCATGGAAACAACGGTGGTTCCCGCAACCGCATCGCATCCCCACTGCGCGGGATCGGTACTGTGAGGGTTGTCGAGAGTGTCCAGGCTGCTGCCTGCTACCAGGTCGAGATGCGCTGGATACGAACCGGAGGCGACGTTGCTGAAGGCTGCATCCGCCAGTTCGTAAGTTTGCGCGTACGACCAGTAGTTCGGAATATCCGACTGGTAAAGCTGGGTCAGGCACAGATTGTCGCCATTGATCGAGCAGTCAAACTCCTGGTCGAAACGGTCCATCTTGCCCCCGTCGACATCGTTGTGCGCGTGCAGCCATTGGTGCCCCATGTCATGCGTGGCGGGGTCGGGCATGTGCCCGAGAGGAATCGTCGCGCCCGTCGAAATTTTCGCGGTGGTGGCGCCATTTGCCCCAGGATAGGTTCCGAAGTAATTATCGAAGCTGCGGTTTTCTTTGACGATCAGGACGATGTGGTCAATCTTGCCGGCCGAGCCGCTGCCCGGAGGCACGCTGAGAAATTTCGTGTACGCGCTCACAATGGTGCCGTAGCCGTCGATGATTCCAACCTTGTTCTGGATCAGCACGGAACCGCCCTTCACCATGGTTACCAGTCCGGTGGAAGAGACAGTTGCGATCGTTTTGTCGAGCGTGGACCAGGTTGAGCCGCTGTTGGTCACGTTGGTGATGGTTCCGTCCTGAAAGTATGCGTAAGACTGCAACTGTACGGTTTGTCCCGCCTTGAGCAGAACCTCAGGCGGAGTCACGATCACAGCCACCGGCGAATTACCCGTGTCGGCGAATGCCGGCAACATGCCAAGCGGCAACATGCAAAGGAGCATCCGGAACCGGAATCTCATGTTTTCTCCAATTCTTGATCTACCCAGCTCTGTTCTGTGCCCCAAGTACAGCGAACCAGGATCCTGCAAAGCTCTACGCGAAATGCTCAGTTCGATGGCGGCTTCAAAAACCAGATCGAGGCCGTGTCGTCGGACTTTAGGAAGTTAAACAATTGCGTCGACACCTTGATCCGTCCCACAGGGTCGGAGGGATGGGTGCCGTCGGCTTGCAGATCCTGGCAAGTCCATACCAAACCGTCGCTGCGCGGATTCATGCCGTTGGCCCAATAGTACGGACCCCAGGACATCCACGGCGCTTTCACCGGCCCGTTGGCAGCGATGTAATTCAGGTTGGCATTGCCGTTGATCTGATCCTGAATTGCATTCTTTACCGCGAAGCCGGCTTCGTAAGACCACGGTTCATTGCTCAGATTCTTCAATCCATTCGAGTAGCCGGTGTAGTTGATGCTGGAGTAATAGGCCAGCTTGATGTTGGGGAACTTAATGAGCAGATTGTTGGCGATTGACTCAAAATTGGCCTGCAGCTTGGTCATGTCACTGGGGAAGGTTCCGGCGGGCCCGCCATTGACATCATTTACCCAGGCTACGACCACCTGTTTCGCCGTCACTCCCGCATTGGGCAGGTAATCGTTCAGGATGACGTTCCAGAAATTGTTATTGGGCAGCGCCATGTCCGAGGCGGTGGCCCCGCCGGTCGCTCCGTTCACGATCACCATGTTCGGATTCAAACTGGGATCGACCGCCGCGAGGTTCATAAATTCGATAAAGGGCTGTTGGGCAACCGATTCACCGATCGAGATAAACACATACTTGCCCGTGGGACTGGGATTTCCGTTGGCGTCAAGCGGGCCGATTCCTTGCGCGATGGCCACGCCGTTCGAATCCTGAGGCTGCGGCCGCACGTTGCTGCCGTCGGCATAGAGACCGCCCTCCTCGACTCCCAGATAGTAGTTGGTTCCCAGGTCCATCAAATCGACCAAGGGCCCCGAGCCGTCACCGGCGTCGAAGGTAATTTCATTGCACTCGGCGCCAGTCTTGGCAAATACCGGCAATGAAAGCACGGCGCTTGCTGTCTTCGATGTGCTGTCGGTCGCGGTCGCGGTGAAGGTGTTGCTGCCGATGCCCACGCCCGCGGCCAACGTGCCGCTGATGACGCCTGCAGTGGAGAGGCTCAGGCCCGTCGGAAGAATTGAACCGGAGGCCAAGGACCAGGTGTAGGGCGGCGTTCCTGCCGTGGCCGACAGCGTGGCTTGATAGGCGGAAGACTGAGTGGCGCTAGGCAGCGTGGGATAAGTGGAGACTGCCAGCGCCGAAGAAGCTACTCCGGTGCCGGACAGACTTATGCCCTGCGGGGCAAGGATGTCGTAAGCGATCAACATGGTTCCATTCGTGACCCCGGTCGCAGTCGGGAAAAATGAAACCTGTAAAGTCAGCGACTTGCCCTTTGCGATGGATATTGCGGTTCCTGAGAAACCGGTCTGAGTGAATGGGTAGGTGAGGGTGACGCTAAGCACCTTAAACGAAACGCTTCCGTTATTGGTGATGGTGAGGGCCTGCGTGCCGGTGGTTCCCAGGGCCTGATTGGAGAAGGTCAACGATGGGCTGCTCAGAGTGCTGACGGCGCTGGCATTCACGCCTACGCCGTTCAGCGTCACCTTTTGATCGGGTAAGTCAGTAATCGCCACGCTGATGCTTCCGCTGTAATTCTTCGCGGTGGTGGGATCGAAGGCGACCGTGAACGTGGCCCATTTTGCCGGCAGAATCGTGACCGGGAAGGTGCCGCTGATCACAAACTGCGCCACCGACGCGGTGGCGCCGGTCACCGTGATGTTGGTCGTGCCAAGATTGTAGACAGTGAAATTCTGCGGCGTGCTGTCTGTGCCCGCGACCTGAGGATTGAAGTTGATGCCCGTGGGAAAGACGGCGGCTGAGGTGGCTGCCCAGCCAGGAGTTGCCGCCACCAGCAGGGAGCACACCGCCAAAAGGCATAGACAGAATCTCGCTGCAAACAGGTTGTTCATGCGACGCATCGTAGTCACCTTCGGGGGGAGTTCAATTGTTTGACGCAGGCTCGGCGAACCGGCCCATGTCATCGCCAAATGGCAAAACCCAGACTGCAGAGCCCGCGCAGCCTTGCGGCGCAGCAGAGTACGTTATTGTTATCCGCCGTGGCGCAGGCGTCAAGAGTGAAAGAAATTGCGTACTCTGAACTTACTCACCAGTCCCCTATGCACCCAAGAGAACGGAGCGGTTACCCAAGACCGTGTACAGTAATGGCACTCTGGTGCCATTTACGGGTTTTGCGACTGAGACTAAAGTCTCTCTAACGATGTACCCCGGAAGCGATGGTTCCATTGGGCCACTCTTCCATGAGTTCAAAAGCCTGAATAAGTTAAGGCCTTCGAAAGCGTTTGCGGAGCCTGGCTGTCCCCCCTAAAGTTTTCTTGTGTCGCCGGAAAATCCGGTGACTCTGCTTTCATTGAACCATCGGTCATACAGGGAGCACATAGAAATGGCGCAACAAGCAATTCCGGCCCAGGAGAACGGCGACAAGATCCGAGTTCTGGCTGCTGACAGCACTCGGATGAGCAGTCAACTGCTGGCCGAGTCGTTATCGCAAGACCACCAATTTGAAGTGACCGGAATCGAGCCCAAAGGCGCCTCCATCCTGGAGGCCGTGGCGCACAAGAAGCCGCATGTCGTATTAGTGAGTGCAACGCTCGAGGAGTCCGCAAGTCTGGGGTTTGATTTAAGCCGGCAGATCCGGGCCTCCCATCCCCAGACCAAAGTCGTCCTCTTGATGGATACCTCCAACGCTGCCGCGGTGGTTGAGGCCTTCCGTTGCGGAGCTCAGGGAGTTTTTTCGCGCACCGAATCCTCGAAGACGCTGGCCAAGTGCATCAACAGCGTTCACCAGGGCCAGGTTTGGGCGAACAGCGCGGAGTTGCGATACCTGCTCGATGCCTTGCGCGACACGGAGCCGATGCGGCTGCTGGATTCGCGCGGCGAGGCCATTCTCTCCAAGCGGGAGCAGGAAGTGGTTACCTGCGTGGCCGAGGGATTGTCCAACCGCGAGATCGCGAGCCGGCTGAATTTGACCGAGCACACGGTAAAGAATTATCTGTTCCGGATTTTTGACAAGCTGGGAGTATCCAGCCGGGTCGAAGTTGTGCTGTACGTGTTTCGTCTGCGCAAGGACCTGGTGGGAGCGAATCGCGACAACCAGTGCGAGCAGTGCTTCAAGGTCTACGAAAACGCGCAGGCCAAGTCCGGTAACGCGCCGGTCCCAGTGAAAAGGGCAGTGGAACCGGTGAAAGAGTTGGCGCGCCGGAGCCGGGGCTGACCGGCAGAACTGCTGCTGAATTTCCTTTTTCCAGCCAAACCCAATTTTCACCCTGAGACGGGTTTTGCGCTATCATTCCCTCGCCCACGATTTCTACGCGCAATAGCGTGGGCACGTCTGTGAAGGGGATGCCGACCCATGATCAAGTTTGCCCGCCTTTTCTTCATACCAACCTATGCGGCCCTGATCGCGCTTTCGCTTGTGATTAGCGGCGTGCAGTCCGCCGGGGCTCAGAGCAGTTCTGCCACCAGCGTTCAGAGTTCCCACGCGCAAATTCACACGCTGAAGGTGACTCTGCTTTCGACCATGCTCGTGGGCGAGACTACGGGGATGGGCGAGTGGGGTTTTTCGGCGCTGGTCGAAGCCGATGGCCATCGCGTGCTGCTGGACACAGGAGCCCACCCCGATACCGTCCTGCAAAATGCGCGTGACTTGCACATCGACTTGTCTAACGTTCGAGAGGTGATTCTTACGCACAATCACTGGGACCACGTCAGTGGGCTGATGGCGCTTCGCAAAGAGATGATGAAGACGAACCCCTCGGCGCTGTCGGTCGTTCATGTAGCGCAGGGCATTTTTTACAGCCGGCCGTCACAAAAAGGCGAAGATAACACTATGATCGCCGTGAAGAAAGAGTACGAAGCGACTGGGGGCAAGTTCATCGTGCATG
>Ga0181531_10002834_pt1 | contig 10735 bp, 6 predicted proteins | sample PEATcosm2014_Bin_38_FD_119743 | JGI IMG/M metagenome (GOLD analysis project Ga0181531, IMG submission 119743) | Peatland microbial communities from MTU Mesocosm Facility, Houghton, MI, USA - PEATcosm2014_Bin11_10_metaG | ecosystem: Environmental > Terrestrial > Soil > Wetlands > Peat | place... | reverse complement strand
GTCCTCGACGTCGCGCTTGGCGTACTCGACGACGATGTCGAAGAACGCGTCGTCGTCGAGGACGCCGGTGTCGATCAGTTCGTACTCACGCGCCTCGCGACCGCGCCGCGCATTCTCCTCGCGCAGTTGCGCGTACGGAAAGGCGCGCTGCGGGTACCGGTAGAGACCTTTGAGATACGACGCGGTCGGCGTCGCGTCGAGGTGCCACCAGTATTCCTTGACGTCCTCGGCGTGATTCCCCTGATGACCGTTCAGCCCGTAGAGCCGTTCCTTGATGATCTCGTCGTGTTCGTTCCAGAACGCCGGCGCGAAGCACAGACGCTGGTGCTGGTCGGAGATGCCGAGGATGCCGTCCTCGCCCCAGCGGTATGCGCGCAGGCGCGCCATCTCGAAGGGGAAGCTGTCCCAGGCGTTGCCGTCGGCACTGTAGTCCTCGCGGACGGTTCCCCACTGCCGTGCGCTCAGGTACGGTCCCCACAACCGCCATTGCTCCTCGCGCTGGTTGGCGGCGTCGAGCCGGCTCTGCTCGGGGTTCATGTTTGCTTGGTCGCCGTCCGTGGGCCAGGTTTCCTCCGTCGTGGGGACGCAACTCCCGTGCGTGCGGTACGGGCGGGGACTCTGCAGCGAACTCGCCTCGGCCGAGACGCGCGAGTGGCTGCTGACCAATGGGCGCGGCGGATACGCGATGGGAACCCTCGCCGGGACGCTGACGCGCCGCTACCACGGCTTGCTGGTCGCCGCGGTCGAACCGCCGGTCGTGCGCCGCTTGCTCGTCACGCGTTTCGAGCTCGACGTCGTCAGCGGCGGCCACACCTATGCGCTGGGGACCAATCGTTGGCGGTCGGGTGCGCTCGCACCCGAAGGCTGGCGGCTCGTCGAGTCGTTCGCGCTCGAGGACGGCTTGCCGACCTGGACCTACGCGCTCGACGACGCGTTGCTCGCGCTGACGCTGGCGATGCCACAGGGTGCCGACGCGATCGCAATCGCGCTGCGCGTCGTGCGTGCACGTGCGCCGCTGCAGGTCGGTGGCCGGCTCGTCTTCGCCGACCGCGATCACCACGGCGGGCCGCTCCCGCCGCTCGACGCGTTCGTCGTCACGCTCGCCGGTGACGGCGCGCAAGTCCGCCTGCCGGCGACGCAGCGCACGCTGCTCGTGCACGCACCGGGCGCGCAGGTTGCCGCCGCCGCGGAACGGTATGCGGGTTTCCTCTTGCCGCGCGAGACGGAGCGCGGACTGCAGGACGTCGACGACTACGCGCACCTGCTCACGCTGCGCTGGACGCTCGCCGAGGGCCAGGAGGCCGGCGTCGTCTGTTCGCTCGATCCGGCCGTGCCGGCACGCGCCGCCGACGTCGTCGACGCGCGGCGCACCGCCAACCGCGCACTCGCGGACGCGATGCCCTCGCCGCAGCTCGGTACGTTGGCGCTGGCCGCCGACGCGTTCGTCGTCGCGCGCGGCGAGCCGCCGCTCTCGGGCACGACGGTGATCGCCGGCTATCCGTGGTTCACCGACTGGGGCCGCGATACGATGATTTCGTTGCCAGGACTGCTGCTCGGTACCGGCCGGACCGCCGACGCCGCGGCGGTGCTGCGCACGTTTGCCGCCCACGTGCAAGACGGCCTCATCCCCAACCGCTTCCCCGATGCCGGCGGTCCGGCCGAGTACAACACGATCGATGCGCCGCTCTGGTTCATCGAAGCGATCCGGGCGTACGTCGATGCGACCGACGACGTTCCGTTCCTGCTCGACGTGATGCCGGCCGTCCGGGCGGTGATCGACGGTTATCGCGAGGGGACGCGCTTCGGCATCGGCCTCGACGCCGACGGGTTGGTGCGCGGCGGCGCGCCCGGCGTGCAGTTGACGTGGATGGACGCCAAGGTCGGCGATCGGGTGATCACGCCCCGGATCGGCAAGCCGGTCGAGATCAACGCGCTGTGGTACAACGCGCTACGCGCCTGCGAAGGCTTCGCGCGCCGGCTCGGTCGTCCGCCCAACAGCTATCGTGCCTTGGCCGACAAATCGGCCAGCGCGATGCAGCGCTTCTGGAGCGCGGAGCGCGGTTGGTGCGCCGACGTGCTCGACGGACCCGAAGGCGACGACTTCGCGCTCCGGCCGAATCAGCTCTTGACCGTGGCACTCCCGGCCAGCGCGTTCGACGACGATCGTGCGCGGGCGATCGTCGACGTCTGCGCGGCGCAGTTGTGGACCTCGCTCGGGCTGCGCACGCTCGCACCCGACGATCCGCGCTACGAGGGCCACTACGGGGGCGATCAATCAGTGCGTGATGCGGCCTATCACCAGGGCACGGCGTGGCCGTGGCTCGTGGGACCGTTCGTACGCGCGCACCTGCGCGCGTACGGCGATGCCGCACGCACGCGCACGTTCGTGCAGCCGCTGCTCGACGCGCTCGAACGCGACGCGCTCGGCACGCTGGGCGAGATCGCCGACGGCGACCCACCGCATGCACCACGAGGCTGCCCCGCTCAAGCCTGGAGCGTCGCCGCACTCATCGAAGCGTTACGGCTGCTCGCGCCCGCGGCTGAGGGTTAACGCGTCGCGGCGGTGACGGCGTCGACGACCTGCGGCGCGACCGGCAACGAGGGATCGCTGTAGCCGGCGAGGATTGCCTGCTGCGTCGACTCGTCGGGGGCGTGCTTGAGGACATGGTTCATGCCGTCGACGACAACGAGTCGTGCGGCAGGCTGTGCCGAAGCCAGGGCGTGCGCGTCGGTCATCGACACCTGGACGTCGGCTGTTCCTTGCACGATCGTCGTCGGGAGACGAACCTTCGCGATCTGCGTCGCCGGATCGTAGGCGAACCACGAGATGAGATATGGCTGAACCGAGGGCCGGAAGAGCATCGCCAGCTGCGGCGGCGGATCGGCGACGGCGTGGCCGCCTTGCAGTTGGGTGAGCGTCGCGTCGGCCTGCGCGTACAGGTCGGGCGGCAGCTTCGGGTGCAGCTGCTCCCGCAGCACCACCGGCGCCGGACGCCCCGCCCCCTCGAGGCTGACGTACGCGTCGGCCGGCCCGCGTTGCACGGAGACCATTCCGATCAGCGATCCTTCGCTGTGACCGGCGACGACGATCCGCGAGAAGCGCGCGTCACCGCGCAACTGATGCTGCCACGCTGCCGCATCGTCGATGAAGGTATCGAAGCGGATCGCGCTCTCGCTGGTTATCGCCGCGGCACTCCCGGCAATCCCCCGCTTGTCGTAACGGACCGACGCGATGCCGCGCGAGGCCAGTGCTTGCGCGAGCAGGAGGTACGTGTTGCCCTGGACCGGCCCGCTGTTGCCGTTGCGATCGGTCGGCCCCGACCCGGCGATGATCAGCACGACCGGCACTGGTCCTGCGGCGTTGCCCGGGAGCGTCAAGGTTCCGGCGATCGTCCCGGTCGGCGTGCGCAGCACGATGTCGGATTCAGCAGCCGACGCGGCGAGCGGCACAACCGCAGTCGCGCACGCGCCGCTGGTCGCAATCAAGAACGACGTCCTCGTCATGCCCGAGCGTACTCCGGCGCCGGCGGGGAAGTTACGCTACTCGGCCATCGCCATGGCGGGCATGCCGCCGGCCGCGGCGGCTTTCGTCGCGGCGCGCTCGGAGCGCGCGGGGCGTACGAAGTAGACCAGCGGCAGTGCGACGATGAAGACGATCGCACAGATGCGGAAGAGGTAGTCGTAGGCGATCACCGACGCCGACTGCGCGACGAGCTGGGTGAGCATCCCGGTCGATTGGCCGCGCGCGTTCACGACGCCCGAGGCGAGGACGTTCCACGCGATCGCGGTCTCGCGCGCCAGCAGCGTCGTGAGCGCGGCGATGCCCAGGCTGCCGCCCAGCTGGCGCAAGAGCAGCGAGACGCCGGTTGCGCCGGCGAGTTCCTCGCGCGGGATCGCGCCCAGCATGACCGTCGTCAGCGGTACGAACAGCAAGCCCATCGCGAAGCCTTGGATGAGGCGAGGCATGAAAACGTCACCGACGCCGGCTTGTTCGTTGAGGTTGCCCAGTGCCCAGCACGACCACGCGAAGAGCACCATCCCCAGGCCCGCCAGCAGCCGCGGGTCGATTCTGTTCATCAGGCGGCCGACGACGACCATGCAGATCGCGGTCGCGATCGCGCCCGGCAGCAGCGCCATCCCGGTGTCGAACGCCGTCATCCCCATGATGGTCTGGAAGAAGAGCGGCATGATGAGGCTCGTTCCGAACAGCCCGAAGCCCACGATCGTCATGAGGATGTTGCCGATGGTGAAGGTGCGGAAGCGGAAGACCCGCAGATCGACCAGCGGATGGCGGTCGCGGATGGTCTTGACGACGAACCAGGTCAGTGCGATTGCCGCGACGACGCTGAGGATCACGATCGCGTCGGAACTCCACCAGTCGTCGTGCTGCCCGCGTTCGAGCACGTACTGCAGCGAGGCCAGCCCGGTCGAGAGCAGCCCCAGGCCGAGCCAGTCGATGCCGCCCTTGGGCTTGTTGAGGTAGTGCGGGTTGGGCAAGAACGCGTTCGTCATCAGGAACGCCGCGAGCCCGATCGGCAGGTTGATGTAGAAGATCAGCGGCCACGAGGCGTTGTCGATGATGTAGCCGCCCATGATCGGCCCGAGCGCGGGGCCCACCATCGCGCCCAAGCCGAAGATCGCCATCGCGCTGCCGCGTTGAGCCGGCGGGAAGGTCTCGAACATGATCGCTTGCGCGGTCGGCTGGAGCGCGCCCCCGCCGAACCCTTGGATGACACGATAGAAGACCAGCTGCCAGATGTTGGTCGCCGTCCCGCACAGCACCGAGGAGACGGTGAAGATCAGAATGCAGCCCGCGTAAAAGCGCTTGCGGCCGAAGTACGCCGTCAGCCAACCGTTGAGCGGCATGGTGATGACGCTGGCGAGGATGTAGCCGGTGGCGATCCAGGCGGCGTCGTCGACCGAGGCGCCGAGGTTGCCGGCGACGGTGGGCAGCGCGACGTTCACGATCGTCGCGTCGATGATCGCCATGATCATGCCGAGCATGACCGTCAGGCTGATGAGGAACGGCGACGTCTTGCGTTCCCTCATGGGCAGCGCATCCCGCGAGCAATCACGCAGCGATAGTACGCGATATATCGCGATCCGTCAACCCGGGGCATCGTCGACGGCATTCGCCGGCAGGCCGCGAATCGCCAGCGCGATCGCTGCGAGGATCACGACCGCGCCGACGGCGGTCAGCGCGCTGAGCCGCTCACCGAACAACCACGCCGCCAGCAGCGCCGCCAGCACCGGCTCGAGCAGGGTCATCGTCGCGACGAAGGTCGCCGAGAGGACGCGGACCGCGGCGTTGAGCGCGGTGTGCCCGAACAGTTGCGAGACGAGCGCCATCGCGAGGATACCGCCCCAGCCGCGCCAATCACCGGCTGCCGGCAACGGGTCGTGCAGCAGGAAGGCCGCCAGTGCGAGCGTCACCGCTGCGATCGGATACGTGCGCGCGATGACGGCAAGCGTGTCGTAGCGGCGGTCGGTGCCGCGCACGAGCAGCAGGTAGGTCGCGAACGCGAGCGCGCCGACCAACGCGAGCGCGATCCCGAGCGGCGTATTGGCGCGATCGGGTGCGCCGACGACGATCGCGACGCCCAGCAGCGCGCCGACGATGCTGGCGCTCGCGATCGGATCGATGCGCCGGCGCCGCAGCGCTTCGATGATCTCCGTCCAGACCGGCACCGAACACACCAGCAGCGTCGAGATCGCGACCGAGGCAAAGCGCAGCGAAGAGATCCAGGTCGCGAAGTGCAGCGCGAGCACGAGTCCGGCCAGGACCAGCCGCCACTCGGTGCGGCCCTCGATCCGCCGCAGGCGCCCTCGTGCCGCCGCCAGCGCGACGATGGGGACGGCGGCCAACCCGAGTCGTGCCGCCGAGATCGCCAACGGGCCGCCGGTGACCAGGGCGAACCGCGCGAAGATCGCTGCGGCGCCGATCGCGAGCTGCGCCAGCGCGACCAAGACGATCGCACGCTGCGTCCTCGACACCAAGCGCCCCTTCGGCAAAGACGCCGTCGGCCCGCTCGGGTTGGCGGGAATCGACCGTCCCCGCCGCAACGAGGCCACCATGCGGTTCGCGACGTTCTCTTGCCGGACCGCGACTTTCGTCGTTGCTTCGGTGCTTGCCGGGTGCGGCGGAGGTGGTGGCGTCGCGGTACCGGCGCACGCGGTGCAGCCCGCCGATCATCAGCGCGGCACCGTACGTTTCACGATCGCGATCCCGAAGGCGACCGGCACGGCGAGTGCACGGCGCTCGCCGCGCTACGTTTCACCGGCGACCGCCAGTATGACGGTACACGTCGTCACCGACCCCGGCGGGACGAGCGTGGTGAGCGAGACCGTCGCCTTGACGAACACGTCGAACGGTTGCAGCTCGACGCTGGCCTCGACGTCGTGTACGCTCGCGATCTCGCTTCCGATCGGTTCGTACGATGCGTCGATCTCGACCGCCGACGCGGGTGCGACCGCACTCTCGCAGGGGCAGCTGGTCGATTTCACGATCGTCGAAGGTCAGACCAACACGGTTGCGTTGACCCTCTCGGGTATTCCGACCGCGCTGATCGTGAGCGGTGCCGCGCTCGCCGTGCACGGTTCGCAAGCGGCCGGCTTCACGCTCTATGGGCTGACGGCGCGCCCGCTGTTGGTCCAGGCACTCGATGCGGACGGCAACGTGATCGTCGGCCCCGGCGCGCCGACGTTCACCGTCGCGTCGACGAGCGGCAGCGGCTATACGATCGTGAACCCGACGACGACCGCGCCGAACACGGTGACGTTGACGCCGCCCGGGACCAACGGAGCGTCCGAAACGTTCTCGGTGACGGCGGCCTCCGGTGACGGCACCTGCGCGCTCTCCGGCTCGGTGTGCAGTGCGACGTTCTCGGTGAAGAACGACGTCCAGACCCTGTTCGTCGCCAACCACGGCAACAGCACGGTGATGGCCTATGCGCCACCGTACACGGGGGCAGGGACGACGATCTCCAATGGCGTGGCCGTGGCCGACGCCCTGGCAACCGACGCCGCCGGCGACCTCTTCGTGGGCAGCTTCGGAGCCGGTGTGACCGAGTACGCGTCGCCGTACACGGGAGCGCCCATGGTGACGATCGGGAGTGGCGTCGACGAGCCGGTGAGTCTGGCGTTCGACGCCGTGGGCGATCTGTTCGTCTCGAACTCCGCCGGCGGCACGGGCAACGCCGGCACCGTGACCGAGTACGCAGCGCCGTATGGCGGCCCGTCGGCGACGATCTCCACCGGCATCGACACGCCGGGTTCGTTGGCGCTCGACGGGGCGGGCGACGTCTTCGTCGCGAACCTCTTCAACAGCACGGTGACGGAGTACGCGCCACCCTATACGGGGACCCCGACGACGATCTCCACCGGCGTCGATCATCCCGAAGCCGTGGCCCTGAACGCGACCGGCGATCTCTTCGTCGCCAACGCGTTCAACGCGACGGTGACGGAGTACGCGCCGCCTTACTCCGGAACACCGACGACGATCTCGAGCGGGGTGAGCTTGCCCGACGGGCTGACCGTGAACAGTGCGGGCGACGTCTTCGTTTCGAACGAAGGTAACAATAAGGTGACGGAGTACGCGCCACCCTACACGGGTTCCCCGATGACGACAATCGGCGCCAACGTCAACGGCCCGACGGCGCTGCAGCTGGACGGCGCCGGCGACCTCTTCGTCGTGAACGCGGGCAACAACACGGTCACGGAATACGCGCCACCGTACACCGGTTCGCCGATCGCGACGATCAGCGGGTTCTCCTCTCCCGACGCGCTGGCGCTCACGCGCTAGCCGGCCCCAGGGCCCGCTCGGGTTGGCGGGAATCGACCTCGCGCGTCCCAACAAGAGAACCATGCGCTGTGCGTCGTTCTCTTGCAGAACCGCAGCTTTCGTCATGGCATCGGTTCTCGCAGGCTGCGGTGGGGGCGGGGGCGCGCCTCCGCGTGCGGCGCGGGCCGCCGATCAAGAGCGCGGTACCGTGCGTTTTACGATCGCGGTCCCGAAGAGCACGGGGACGTCGGTTGCGCGGCGTTCCCCGCGCTACGTGTCGCCGGCAACGGCGAGCCTCACGGTGAACATCGTCACCGACCCGGGTGGCGTGAGCGTGGTGAGTCAGAGCGCGTCGCTCACGCCGACGTCCAACGGCTGCAGCTCGACGCTCGCATCGACGAGCTGCTCCCTGGCGATCGCGCTCACGCCCGGCTCGTACGACGCCACGCTCTCGACCGCCGATGCCGGCGGCACCACGCTCTCGCAAGGGCAGCTGGTCGACTTCACGATCGCCGAGGGACAGACGAACACGGTGGCGCTGACGCTCTCGGGCGTTCCGACGGCGCTCAGCGTGGCCGGCGCCGCCCGCGCCGTGTACGGCTCCCTGAGCGGCGGTTTCACGCTCTACGGCATCGTTGCGCAGAAGTTCGTCGTCGAGGCGCTGGACGCCGACGGCAATCTCATCATCGGCCCCGGCGCGCCCACCTTTGCGGTGGCGTCCTCGAGCGGCAGCGGCTTCACGATCGCCAACCCGACGACGACCACGCCCAACACGCTGACGCTGACGCCTCCCGGGACCAACGCTCAGAGCGAGACGTTCACGCTCACGGCGGCCTCCGGCGACGGCACCTGTTCGTTGACCGGGGCGGTCTGCAGCGCCACGTTCACCGTGACGAACGACGTGCAGGCCCTGTTCGTCGCGAACGGCCTGGGCAACGTGACCGTGTACACGCCGCCCTATACGGGAATCCCGGCGACGATTACCGACGATGTCGATAATCCCGAGGCGCTTGCGATGGACAGCTCTCGCGACCTCTTCGTCGCCGACAACGCGAACAACACCGTGACGGAGTACGCACCGCTCTACGAGTTCGTCACGCCCACCGTCATCTCGAACGGCGTGACGAGCCCGACGTCGCTCGCGGTCAACGCCGCCGGCGATCTCTTCGTGGTGAACAACCGGCAGACGGTCACGGAATACACGCCGCCGTATACGAGCGCGCCGACGACGATTTCCAGCCTCGCCGCCAACGTGCCGCAGGCGCTGCTGGTGGATGGTTCCGGCAACCTCTTCGTTGCGAACTTCGAAGCCGCGAGCGTGACGGAGTACGCCCCGCCCTATACGGGAACGCCGCTCACGATCTCGACCGGAGTGAACGAGCCGTCATCCCTGGCGATGGACGCCGCCGGCGACCTGTTCGTCTCGAACCAGGGCGCGGACACGGTGACGGAATACGCCCCACCGTACTCGGGGACGCCGACGACGATCACGACGGGCGTCGACCTTCCGCAGGACGTGGCCGTCGGCGGCGGCGAGCTCTTCGTCTCGAACGGGAACAACACGGTGACCGTCTACGCGCAACCGTACACCGGTGCGCCGACGACGATCACGAACGGGATCAGCAGCAACTTCGCGGTGGCGCTGGACGGTGCCGGCAATCTCTTCGTCGGCAACGCCGGCGCCGCGCCGCCTGACGTGGCGGTGTACACGCCGCCGTACACCGGCGCACCGACGACGACCATCACGGACGGGGTCACCCTTCCGCGCTCCTTGCTCCTCACTCCCTAGCCGCCTGCTTGACAGCCGCCGCGCTTCGGCCTACCTTCGAGCGTACGCTACGGGAGTCCGAAACGCCGGACTGAGAGGGCGCGCGCCAGGCCGCCGACCGTTACCACCTGATCCGGGTCATACCGGCGAAGAGGAGTGCTACCAATGGCGACCATGCTGCCCCCGTCCAACGACGTGCTTTCGCGCGAGCCGTTTCCGAACTCGCGTAAAGGCTATGCCCAGGGGAGCGATCCCTCGATCCAAGTGCCGTTCCGGACGATCGCGCTGACCGACGGCACGATCCACACCGTGCACGACACCTCGGGTCCGTTCACCGATCCTGACGTCGGGATCGACGTGCGCAGCGGGATCGCACCGATTCGCGAGCCGTGGATTGCGCGCCGTGATGACACCGACGTGCTCGCCAAAGCCTCATCGGTCTATCGGCTCGGTCGCGAAGCGATGCCGGAACTCGACGCGATCCGCTTCCCGTCGCCGCGCGCGATTCGCCGGGCCCGCAGCGGCGGCAACGTCTCGCAGATGCACTACGCGCGGCGCGGTGAGATCACGCCGGAGATGGAGTTCGTCGCGATCCGCGAAGGCGTCGAGCCGGAGCTGGTCCGCAGCGAGATCGCGCGCGGTCGCGCCGTGCTGCCGGCCAACGTCAACCACGTCGAGCTGGAGCCGACCATCATCGGGCGCAATTTCCTGGTCAAGATCAACGCCAACATCGGCAACAGCGCGATCAGCTCGTCGATCGAAGAAGAAGTCGAGAAGATGGTGTGGGCCACTCGCTGGGGCGCCGACACCGTCATGGACCTCTCGACCGGCAAGAACATCCACGAGACCCGCGAGTGGATCGTGCGCAACAGCCCGGTTCCGATCGGCACCGTGCCGATCTATCAGGCGCTCGAGAAAGTCGGCGGCAAAGCCGAAGAGCTGACCTGGGAGATCTACCGCGATACGCTGATCGAGCAGGCGGAACAAGGCGTCGACTATTTCACCGTGCACGCCGGCGTGCTCTTGCGCTACGTGCCGCTCACCGCCAACCGCATCACCGGGATCGTCTCGCGCGGCGGCTCGATCCTCGCCAAGTGGTGCCTCGCGCACCACCAAGAGAACTTCCTCTACACGCACTTCGACGAGATCTGCGAGATCATGAAGGCGTACGACGTGACGTTCTCGCT
>Ga0181531_10002833_pt1 | contig 10737 bp, 18 predicted proteins | sample PEATcosm2014_Bin_38_FD_119743 | JGI IMG/M metagenome (GOLD analysis project Ga0181531, IMG submission 119743) | Peatland microbial communities from MTU Mesocosm Facility, Houghton, MI, USA - PEATcosm2014_Bin11_10_metaG | ecosystem: Environmental > Terrestrial > Soil > Wetlands > Peat | place... | reverse complement strand
GCAGACGAAGAGGTCGCCGCGGCCGGCATCGAAACAATATTCCGGGGCGATACGCGAATCCGCGCAGGAGAGAATGGCGGCGTAAGGATTCTGGCCGCGCGTCAGTGGCTCGCGCTCGTACTTGAAGTCATGGCGCTTGGCGATGCCTTGCACGTAACGCTTATTCCCATCGATCAGGCGGGCCAACGCCGCATCCGGCGAAAGAACATTCTCCGGCTTGGGCGGCGTCTTGGCCTTTGCCATGGCGGTGCCGGACCAGGCGAGACCAGCGGCCGCGCTCAGCGCGGTAGCGGCCATGGCGCCGGTCAGGAAGCCTCGGCGGCCGAAATCCCGATGGGTATTATTTACGTCGCTGCATCGCTCGCACATGCTCAACCTCGCTCCATTTCCTCATGGGAAGTCTACCGCAAATCACACGTGCGGGGCCGCTTAACGCGCGACAGCGTATAAACTTCGTGAAATCCGGGGCAGAGTCCCTGCGTCATTGCGAGCAGCGAAATCCCGCATTTCGCTCCCCGCTCAATCCGGGCTACATTGCGCCCACCGCTCGCCCTTCGTGCGTAACCTGGAGACCATGATGAGCAATGGCAGCACCCTGTCGCTCCCCGAACTCGAAGATCGCATCGCCATCACGCGCGACAATATCCGACAACTGATCGAGCAGGCGGCCGGCTTCTCCGGCGCCGAGGACGAAGCGCGCAACGCCGACCGCATCGCGGCCCAGGAAGAAGAGCTGAAACGGCTGACCAAAGAGCGCGACGCGCTGCTGAAAAAACGCGACGCGGCGAAGAAATAAACGGAAAGACGTAAGCGTTGCGCCGCCTCACACCCCCTCGACGATGAAGACCCGGTAGTCGGCGGAGAGGAAACGATGCCGGACGGCATCTTGATAGGCGGGGCTGTGGTAGTAGGCTTTGGCCGCCTCGATGGTTGGAAATTCCAGGATGACCGCACCCTCTATCGCCGGGCCTTCGAGCACTTCGTGCTTGCCGTAAAGCGCCCGCGGTTTCAACGGATGGCCGACGGCGGCAGGCCGCGCCGTTTCCCGATAGCGCTCATATTCCTCGCGGTTCCGCATCTTTTCACGCGTGAAGACGACATAGGCGACCATCGGCGGACTCCTTTCGGATCGAGCGCGCGCAGGATAACGATTCATTGCGGGCGCGCGTAGCCGGCATCGACCGGCGCGTCGCGCTGAAGAAATAACGCAAGCCGCCGTATTCACTGGATCGAAATCCTCACCGCATTACCGGCCCCGCCTTTCGCGCCGCTGCGGTCTCTACGTATTTACACCGATTAGCCGCGTGCGGGTTTCGCGGGCATTGTCCCATTGCTCGCGCCAACGCTGATTCGCATCATTGCCAAGCGTGCGTGCATCTTTCCACCGGCGCGGCGTGTCTCGTGCAACGATTTTGGTGCTGCGTTCCCGGAGGGCGTTCGCCGCCAAGCGGTGCGTACAAGCTCGGCGCGCGCGGCCATTCTCGCAACGGACAAGAAAAAGAGACACGCCATGCACACGATCGTTCTGGTTTCGCAAAAGGGCGGCAGCGGCAAGAGCACGCTCGCCATCGGTCTAGGCATCGCGGCGATGCAGGACGGCCACACGGTTTGCCTGCTGGAGACCGATCCGCAAGGCACGGTTTCGAAATGGCGGCGGCGGCGGACGCTCAGCGAGCCGCTCGTCGAGACCATTGGCGACGCACACGAGATCGAACATAAATTGCCGTCGCTCGACCGGCGCGGCGTGACACTGACGATCATCGACACCGCCGGCGGTTCCAGCATGACGACGACGCAGGCCATCTGCGCGTCCGATCTGTGTCTTATCCCGGCACGCCCAAGCCCCGCCGATATCGAAGCCACGGCGCCGACGCTCAGCACCATCCGCAAACTCGACAAGCCGTTCGCCTTCATCGTCAATCAGACACCGGCGCGCAGCCATCGCCCGCACAGCGCCGCGGTGGCGCTCAGCGAGGCGGCCATATCCCCCGACGCAGCGGCGCTGAACAAGCTCGGCGTGCTGGCGCTGCCCTATATCGTGCTGCGCAACGATCAGCAGGACGCGCTCGGCGCGGGGCTTGCAGTCACCGAATATGCGCGCGACGGAAAGTCGGCGGGAGAAATCCGCAGCCTGTGGCATTGGGTCTGGCACAAGCTCACCGCCGGATCGCCTCCTTACGCGGCGGCCGAATTGCGCGCCGCCGCCGGCGCGTGATCTACGCGGTTCCACGCAGATTGGTTGTTTGTTAACGCCTCGCCGTCACGCTCCCGGCAGAGTTGCCGCGAGGTGCGATTATTATGTATCAAATTGTCTACATCAGTACCGCGAAACAGGCGTTCAACGAAGCCGATCTGAAAAAGCTTTTGCTGCGCGCGCGTCTGCACAACAAAGAGGCCGGCGTCACCGGCATGCTGGTGTTTCACGACGGAACGTTCCTGCAAGCGCTCGAGGGCGAAAAGCGCGCGGTGCTCGATATTTTCGCCAGCGTCAGGACCGATCCGCGTCATTCCGACCTGATCATACTGCATCGCGGGACCGGGCCGGAGCTGCGCGTGTTCGGCGAGTGGTCGATGGGCTTTGCCGATTTCACCGGCGCCGCCGGAATCCTCAAGGGGTTCGTGCGCTTCAACGAGCAACTCAAGCTCAACGAGCTCGACAGCGACCGCGCGGTCCAGCTTCTCGCCGCCTGCAGCCTCGAACAGGCGCTCAAGCAGGCTTAGACGCCTACTTTTTCGCAAGCCGGTCAACGGGACGCGTGACAGGCACGTCCGCATGCGTCAGAATCGGGCGAATTCATTTTAGCCATTCGCTAAATGCACTACAGCGAGATGAAGATGAAATTTGGTATGGCGATTCTGACGGCGGCGATTTGTATAATGGCGGCGGGCGGCGCCAGCGCCGCATCTACCGACGACGTCAAGTGGATCAATCAGTGTGTGGCCGACAACAAGGGCGGCGCGGCCGACGACGTCGTGCTCAAATACTGCACCTGCATGAACAACAAGATGAGCGATAGCGAAACCCAGTCGATCACCCAGTGGGAGAAGACACGCGCCATTGAGCGCAAGGCCTGCGACGCGGAGGCGGGCTGGAAATAGGCCGCGCTTTTCCTACGCTTGACTTATTGATCGGCTTGATCGGCGCCGACCGGCAGCGGCGGCCGCGGTGGTTCGGCGGTGGTCGCTCCCGAGGCCGGACGCAGCAAATCGGGCAGATGCTTGATGGCAGCGAGGAGCCCCTTGTCCTTGCCTTGGGTGTCCGCGGCCGCCGGCGGCGGCGCTGAAGGATCGACTGCGGCAACCGGTTGCGATTTGATCTCGACACTGCCCAGCGGCGCCGGCGTCAATGTCGTTTGCGGCAGAGGCGACAGCGGCGGCGCAGCGGCTACTGCCGCGGGGACTGGGGCCGCGGCCGGCGACACCACCACGGGTGCCACGGGCGGCGGGGTTTCAGCCGGCGCCGACGGCGACTGACTAGCATCGACCTTGGCGAGCGCAGCACGCACCTGGGCTTCGACCGAATCCTTATCGCGTTCCTTGTCGCGGGCCTTGCTTTCGGCGGTGGCGCGCTTGGTCTCGGCGGCATCGTGCGATTTATTGTCGGCGGCGGCTGGCTCGGCACGCTTGCGCGCCGGCGATGCGGCGGGCGTCGAACTGGCGCTGCCCGTCGTCTGTACAGGCGGCGCGGGCGCCGGCTCTGGTGTGCCGGCGTCGGCAGCAGCGGGCGCAACCGGTTCGGCGGCGGGCACCCCGATCACAGCTTTCGGCGCCGTGGCGGTCATCGGGGCAACCTGCACCGCGGCCGGCTGGGGCGCCGGCGAAGTCCAATATCCGGACAGATGTGCGACGAAATACCCGCTCACCGCGGTGGCAATACCGGCCGCGAGCATCTCGACGAACTTCAGCGCAAAGCGCGAGATGAAAAAAGGTTTATCCGCCACAGATCAATCCCCAGGGAACAGTCTCATCCCACCATCGATAGAAACGGCAAGTATCTGGCGAAATTGAGATAGCCCGGTTCCCGTAAACACAAAGTATCAGCCCCGGGTCCCTTTACACATGCCCACTCACACAAGCTGACTCACACATATTTGGCGTCGCGCTCCAGAAGCTCGATGGAGATGCCCTGCGGGCCGCGCAGGAAGCAGATGCGCAATCCCGGGCGGACGGTGAACACCTCGCGGGTAAATTCGGCACCTTTGGCTTTCAGCCCGGCCGCGACCGCGTCGATGCCGGTTACATGCAGCCCGAAATGGTCGAGCCCCTGATAGGGCGTCACCGGCGACGGGTTCACCTTATCGGCCGGCGTGACCGGCATGATAAAGACATCGGCGCCGCCGAGCTTGAGATCGATACGCGGCTTGCCCTGCACCGTCGAGTGGATCACCTGCGCGCCCAGCATGCGCTCGAACCAGGCGGCGGTCGCCTCCGGATCGGGGCTGCGCAGATGGATGTGGTCCCATTGATAGTTTGGCGTGACGTCCGGCACGGTTTTGGTCCTCCCTAATGTGAGCATAGCGCAACCCAGGCTACTCTCTACACGGACTCCGTGATTGAATGCACCAGCGTCGACATGCCTGCGTGGGAGATAGTCCAAAATGCGTAGACACTTGAATTCAAGGAGCGCGACCATGCGCATAACGCTCGCGCTCGGCCTCGGGCTTACTGGGGCAATGGTCGCCGCATTCGCCGCCGGCGCGGAAGAAGCGAGCCCGCAATTCTACAATTCGCCGGCCGTTGCCGCGGCCAAGCCTCCCTTCAGCCAGGCCGTGCGCGTGGGAGACGTCGTCTATCTCTCCGGCAGTGTCGGCGTCGTGCCCGGCACGCGGCAGCTCGCACCCGGCGGCATCGACGCCGAAACCAAGCAAACCATGGAGAATATCGGCGCCGTGCTCAAAGCCAACGGCTTGTCGTTCGATGACGTGTTCAAATGTACGGCGATGCTGTCAGACATGGTGAACTGGGAAGCGTTCAACAAAGTCTATGTCACCTATTTCCGGCCCGGCCATCTGCCGGCGCGCTCCGCCTTCGGCGCCAGCGGACTGGCGCTCGGCGCCCAGCTCGAACTCGAATGCTTGGCCTATGCGGGCAAGCGCTGACCCGCGCTGGTGCGATCCGGTGGCGAGGTTCGTATGACGAACTACTTTCCCGCGGCCTTGCGCAACGCTGCGTTAATGCGCTCCTGCCAGCCGGGGCCGTCTTCCTGAAAGAAATCGAGCACGTCGCGGTCGATGCGCAGCGACACCATTTCCTTGACGCCCGGCAGCGACGGCGGTTTCGGCGGCAGCTCCGCCGGCTTGGTGGTCGCGGCCTTGAACGCCTTTTCGGCCAGCGAGCGGGTATCGGGCGGTCGTCGTGCCATGGCGGAATTATAGCAGACGAGCTGCATTCGAGGGTAGTCTCGGCAGACCGGAGAGGCCCATGCCCGGCAAAAGCTATCGCTTCGTGCCGCCCGGCGGCGGACTGAATTACGACTGGACGCGTGACCATACTTTCGTGAAGGTCGCGGCCGCCGACACCGGCGGCGCGTACGCCTTGATGGAAGACAATCTCAAGGCCGAATTCGCGCTCGGCCTACATCTGCACCGCGAGCACGCCGAGACTTTCTACATCCTCGACGGCGTGGTGAATTTTTACATCGACGGCGACTGGATGGCGGCGGCGCCGGGCGCTTGTGTGCACATTCCGCAGGGCTTGCCGCACGCGCTTGACCTACCGACCGGCGGCACTGCGCGCTGCCTGATGATCTTCCAGCCGGCGGGTTTCGATCAATTCCTCGCCGAGCTTGCGGCTTTAGCCGGCGCGCAGCTGGCCGACGACAAGCTGATGGATGAATTGAACCGCAAATACGACATCATCAATCTCGGCGACGTGCCGCCGCATTAGGTGCACGGCCTAGACCGATCACTTCGGCTGGGCTGAGCCTGCGTGCCGGTGTTTCACGTGATGGTGCGGCGTTGCGACGCTGCTATCGGCGGGCGGCGCGCCGGAGCTCTTGAGCGGGGCGCTCGTCGGTCCCATTGCCCAGACAAACTGCGGCATCGCGATCAGAATCACAGCGAATGCGGCCAGCCGCAGAACATGGCGACGGATGACGGGGGCGACGACGTTCATAGTGTTCCTCCCTGCCGGTCCGGATGAAACCGCAACAGCGCGAGCACGCCGAAGACGATGAAAATCACCAGCAGGACGCCTTGGGCCCCGAGCAATGGCGGCTCGTTGCCGGCCGGCGCCAGCGCATGCAGGAACGGAATCTTCAGGAACGACTGCACGATGAGGACGATGACATCGAGATAGAGCGCAAGCACGGCGCCGCCGACATAAATCCAGCGCCAGGCGCCGCCGAGCCGGAAGCCGTATAGCGCGAGCAATGCCGCCGCCAGCAGGAGCAGCGAGATGACGCCGAAGACGCGTGCCGGAGTGAGCCCCACCGAAGGCAGCATAAATCCCGTTACGCTGGTCAAAATCGTTGTCAGGAGAAAAAGCGCCGTCCAGCCCGGCAAACGGCGCGAACCGAACATGCCGAACAGAACAATAAGGCCGGAGACGATCCCGATCAGGCTGATGATGACGTGGACGATAGTGAACGTCGCGACCGACATTCCTAAAATCATGACACGCGTCCTTTTGATCAATCGAAAGATAATAAATCCAACGGCTGAACCCAAATGATGGCCGCGACATGCTACGATGCACCGGCCGCCGCCGCCAGTCCCCAAGGCGTTGGCAGGACTCCACTTCAAACGCCGCGCGCCAGCCCTTACTTCATACGAAACCCAGGAGTGTCGTGAGCGATTTGCCGCCAACGCCAGCGCGCCGCATCACGGTGCGGGCGCTCCTGCTCGGCGACCGGATCGAGACCGCCGGCCTTGAACGGAGCGACGTACTGGCGACGGTGCCGCTGACGTTTCGCGCGGGCGAACACGGCATCGTCGCTTTGTTTCGCTACGGCGTCGCGGTCATGGTCGGCATGTCGCCCTTGGAAGAGGAGGCGGTCATCACCCGCCTCGACGGCCGCATCGTCAGTCCGGTCAAGGTCCGCGAAGAGGAGACGGCGCAGATCGAGATCGCGCCGGACAAGGACGATCAATTCACCCCGGCAGGAATTATCGTGGTCAAGGCGCTGACCACCGAACATACCCTGCTCATTGCCGATGCGCTCGCCACCAGCGTGATCCTGGCGCATGATGAACGCGACGTCGATAAAGTCTTCGACGTGATCCAGCCGATCGCCCGTGAGCTCGCCGAGCACGGGCGGCCGCCGGGCGGACGGCGGTCGATCCTCAAGCACATCGGCAACGCACTCCTGGTGCAGCACCGTGTGTCCGGTTTGGTCGCGGTAGCGGAAAAGCCCGACGTGCTCTGGGAGCGGCCGTCTTTGGAGCGCTTCTACGCGCGGCTTGAAGACGAATATGAACTGAAGGAGCGCGCCGACGTGCTCACGCGCAAGCTAACCGTGATCTCCGATTCCGCGAAGGCGTTCGCCGACATCATCGACACCGAGCGCTCGGCACGGCTTGAGCTCATCATTGTCGTGCTCATTGTCGTGGAGATCGTAATCGGCGGGCTGCAATTATTGGTGCATTAGTCCGCGGTCGCCGCGCGAAACAATCAGGCTACCGCGGCGTCGAATGTGACGAGCGTGTCGAAGCGATTATCGCAACTGTCGCACAGCCAAAAATGGCGGATATTGACACCGCTGAGACATTCGGAGAATTCCGGACGTTCCGGTGCCATCAATAATTCACCGCATTTCGGGCACGACGGCCGCCCGAAATAACGATCGTGCAGGTAGCGCATGGGCACGCTGACGTGAACCGTCATGACGAATCCCTCCGTGCTCGACTTCGACTCGATCTGGACCCTTGATACCGAGCCTCTGTGTCATCCTCGCGGTTGCCGCTTCAATAAAGCGTGAAAGCCGTCCGCCGCATTTGTCGGAGTTTTCGCGTTAAGGCAGTGTCATAAAGGAGAAAGAACCCTGCCTGTGGTGCGGATTAGCAGAGCAGCATCCGCCAACGCCGGGGTGAAATGTTCACGTTGCCGATTATGTTGTTTCGCCAAATGCACCGTTTGGCTCAACCTGCCCCGCTCAGATCGCCGGGAAAAAGGCCCCCGGGTCCGCCCTAATCCGCTGCCTTGTTCTCGCGCTCGCAGCGATAGCGCGCCCGCTCCAACGCCGCATCGATGACGGTCTCGATCTCCGCCGGCAGCGTGCAGCCCGGCGCCGCCTGGCGCGCCGGGTAAGAAGCATCGCAATAGGCTTGCGGCAATTTCAGCTTGCCGAGACAATCGGCGCGGGCGGCGGCGGATGTGTCGGCGAGACGTTTGCACTCCGCCGCCTGCGATTCGGCGCGGGCGGCGGCGGCGCTTTCCAGGCACGCCTGATACGCCGCTTGCGAAGCGACCTTACGGGCCGCCGCGCGCTGTTGGTTGAGTTGCTGCGCCAGGCGCTGTTGCGCGGCGCGCTTTTCCGCTTCGGTTCGCGCCTCTGACAGGGCCCGCGCATTGTCGGGCGCCACGGAGGGCGGCACAGAGATCGCGTAATAATAACCGCCGCCGCAGACGGCGAACAGCAACAGCCCCACGACAAGGCCGAGCTTTGGACCTGCGCCCATCCCTTGCCCTGTCCCCCGCTTCGTCGGCTGCGAGGATACATCGGCGGCGCAAGGCGCAACAGCGAGAAGCGCATTCGCGGAACCTAGTTACGGCCAAAGGCTATGCGCTATTTGCCGGCGCCCAGCTTCGGCGCGGCGGCGGGCGGCCTACCGCCGAACCGGAGCACGGCGGCGACGGCAAGCGCGATGAGGCCCACGGCACCGCCGACGTTCTCGATCGAGCGCAGCAGAAACGCCGCACCCAGCGCCCACATCGATGCCGGCTCCTGATCCCTGGACACCGGCATGACATCCCAGAAAAACGCCCGCCGCAGCGCGAAAGCGGCGGCGAAAACCAGCACGCTCAGAAGAAAAATCTTGAGGGACACTCGGGCCGACATCGCGGTGTCGTTGGGCATTTTCCGGCGCTTCTCGCCCCAATGGATTTGACCATAGACAAACATACGCGCATCGGCGCCAACCCGAATTGATGCGGATCAAAGGAGCCTGCCGGCCGGACCACATCGCGCCGTTGCGGCGAAGCGAAAAGGAACCTCGCTCCGCCGCCGCGAATTGGCTATGAGTCCGCGGGCGAGGTGAAACCATGGCACACGTCACATACAAGGTCGTCCGGCACGAAGACGGCTGGGCCTATTCGGCCGACGGCGTATTCTCCGAGCGCTTTCCGACGCATGCGCAGGCACTTGCGGCGGCGCGTCGCGTTGCCGCCGAGCAACGCGCCCCGGGCCAAACCGAATCCATCGAATACGAGGACGAGAAGGGCAAATGGCACAGAGAACTTGCCCTCGGCAGCGACCGGCCGGACACCGATGTCGAGGATAGCGCCTGATAAAAAAGCCGCCCCGGATGTGAACGGGGCGGCGGGCAGCTTCGCGCGATCAGAGCCCGATAGTGAGAGTGCCGTTGCGGAAATAGTGGCAGCGATAGGGACCGATAACCAGGTCGCGGTAGCATTTCACGACGCCATGCCGTGCCCTGCGCTCGGAATATTGCGCCTGCTGCATGGGTGACGCCGCGGCAGCGGCTTCCTTGACGGCCGCGGCGCTCATCGGGACCGCTCCCGCGCTTTGACTGCAAGCAAGTCCGGCACCGGCAACCAAGCTCAAGGCGAGCAACGATTTTCGCATGGATTCCTCCTGATGGGTGACCCCCGCCACTAACTATCGCGATGACCATCCGGTTCCACAAGCGGGCGAGGGCTTTTGTGCCTGATCTGGTGCCGCGCCGACGGACGGCGTGACGCCGCTTTCATAGGGATGCCGGAGCCCGCAATGTAAGGGTGCCACTTCCGTTGTGACCCAGCGGACATTGGGGGTCGGCGGCAGCTGAAGGCCAAGCGTAGCGCCGACGCTTGACTATAATCTGCTTTGAGCCTCGATTGAGTGCAGGTGACTGGGATTGAAACGAAACGGGAGGAAATGTGCTGGAGCTTTATCACAACATCAACTCGGTCTGCGCTCAGAAGGTACGCATTGCCCTTCATGAAAAGGGCGAGGTGGCCACGGAGCATCTGCTCACGCTGCAGGGGGACCAAAACGACCCAGCCTACCTGAAGCTCAACCCGAACGGCGTAGTGCCGACGCTGGTTCACGACGGCAACGTGATCACGGAGTCGTCGTTGATCCTTTATTACATCGATGATGCGTTCCCGGATCCGCCACTCATGCCGAAGGCGCCGCCCGCCCGCTATCGCGTCCGGCTCTATAACAAGCTGATCGACGAATATGTGCACAATTCATGCACAATCATTACCTTCGCCACAGCGTTCCGGCAAAGATTCTTGAAGGTGCCGCGTGAGCAATGGCTTGCCGAAATAAACAAGGCACCGCTCAAGCGACGCGCTGAGTACAAACGAAGTGTGATCGAGCATGGTCTGGATTCGGAGTTCGTAATTGATGCACTTCGCCAACACCAAAAGATGATTTCGTGGATGGTGGCCGATCTCGAGCGCGGACCATACCTCGCCGGCGAGACCTTCACGAACGCCGACTGTGCGGTGATCCCTTACGTCCTTCGTCTTGAACTCCTAAAACTCGGCGCCATGTGGCAGCAATATCCGGCAATCGGCGAATGGTGGGCGCGGGTAAAAGAGCGACCTTCCGTCAAAGCCGCAATCTTT
>Ga0181531_10002832_pt1 | contig 10739 bp, 10 predicted proteins | sample PEATcosm2014_Bin_38_FD_119743 | JGI IMG/M metagenome (GOLD analysis project Ga0181531, IMG submission 119743) | Peatland microbial communities from MTU Mesocosm Facility, Houghton, MI, USA - PEATcosm2014_Bin11_10_metaG | ecosystem: Environmental > Terrestrial > Soil > Wetlands > Peat | place... | reverse complement strand
TTTGTTGGGTTCGACGATAGCGCGCATGGCAGCCATCGCAGCCTGATCCTCCGCGCTGAATGGATGGAGTACGGACCTGTGGGCCGTGCCGTGATCTTCAAGAAATGCCATGATGTTTCCTCCGCAGCCCTCGTTTTTGATCGAAGCGCAGCTTGGTTAGCCCGTTGCAAAGCTAAGCGGCGTCAGCCTCCGCCGCACGTGCAAGGCTTTCAACCCATTCTTGGTGATAGCGGTAGAGCGCACCGGGATTCTTGCGTCCGAGCTCCTCGAGAAAGTAGGGGCCTTGCTGCGTCTCCTCGGATAGCACGTGACAACCGTTGTCCGTGGGAGTGATGACCCAGCCGTGATAGGCGCTCGAACCGGTCTCGTCGCCGTCGACTGTTGTCGACCACGAGAGCCTGGTAATGGGCACGTACTCCGTCACGATAAGTCTCGTCGGAATGCCAACGGTGACCCGGGTCCATTTGGTCCCGAGCGCCAGTTCCGGCTCACCGCTCAGGATCTTGACCTCATTTTCGGCAGGAAAGTAGCTCGACCAGTTCTCGGCGTCGACAAGCAGCTTCCATGCCACTTCAGACGGCGCGTTCACTCGATGTCGTTAAGCGCGTAGATCGCCGAGGTCTTCGGGTCATATTGGTGAGGCCAAATTACGTGGCTATACATTTGTGGTCGCCTCTTTGCCGCTGACAATCATCCTCGTGGATGAGGAGCACGCGGCGACGAGGCCGTTGCGTACCACGAGGCGCAAACCTGGGTCATGGCCAAGGTCTCTTCTTAGTGATCCTGCGCTCGTCGGACAATCAAAGCTGTGCAGTTTTGTACAGATCTTGGCGGAACGCGGACGTAGTGGTAAAAACGCCAATAGAAAAAAGTGTTCGATGAATAATTTCCCCGCCGCACGAATTGCGCCGGGAGAGACCCTTTCGATTTTTCCCGGGCCCTCATCCCGCTTCGCCACCGGCCCCCGCTCCCCGGCTGCGCAGCAGAAGACGTTCACCCTTCTGCACTTTCCCCTCCACTGCCTGCGGCGCAGGTCAGAGACCGCCGGCGGCGATGGCCTTGCTAGCTCCGTATGTGTGCAATGGAGTACAGCTTTCGAAGTACTGATATGGAAGGCTCTGCACTATCCGACGATACGGAAACACGATTTCGGTGGTCCTGAGGTGCTGCATTACGAGGACGCACCGATCCCTGAGCTCAAGCCGGGGGAAGTGCTTGTCCGCGTCCACGCGGTGGGCAGTAATCCCGCCGACAGGTATCTGCGCGGCGACCATAAGACTCTTCCTCCTGAGTGGCGGCCGGAGGTGTCCTTTCCGCTCATTCTGGGAACGGACGTGTCGGGCGTTGTCGAGGCGTTCGCCGAGTACGTCACCGTGCCAGCGTTGGAAGTTGCACTCAAGCCGACTGGCATCTATCACGCGCACGCTGCCGGAGCGTTGATGTCGTTGCTCACTGCGCGGCAGTACATGATCGAACTCGGGCACAATACGCCGAACCCGCTTCAACCGCGCATGCATGAGCCGGTGCCGCTCGAGGGCAAGGCTGTCCTCGTTCAACAGGGCTGCCGGCGGCGTGGGGCACTTGAGCGCAGGAGGCCCCGGTTCGAATTCGAGCCGGCGCGCTTTCCAAAGTCTCTAGCAATTTAGAGTTCCGACTTATGCGCGAGCAGGTTCAAGAGAACCATCTGAAACTGATCCCTAATCCCCTGTTACTGCCATGTCGCCGTTCGCTGACATGGCGAAATGTCGCCATTCGCCGACTTTCCCTCTTGTCGCCGTTCGCTGACATTGGTATAATGTCATCGTTCGCTGACATTAAGAACAGAGGTGATAAATGCGTATTCGTACACCGATCGATCTGGGGGCTCTTATCCGCGAGCGTAGAAAAGCCCTGCGGCTTGACCAGAAGACCCTGGCCGAGAAAGTCGGCGTGAGCCGGCAATGGATTGTGGATGTCGAGCAGGGCAAACCGCGCCTCGAGATCGGCCTCGTGCTGCGCACCGCGGATGCGCTCGGCATCGCCCTCACCGTGGACAAACCGACAAAAGGCACGAGTTTGGCGCAACCCGTCATTCTCGATTCGATAGTCGACGCGGCCCGGAAGAGGCGCAAATGAAGATCAGGGAACTGATCGCCATCCTCGACCGTCGCGAGATGGGCCGATTCTTCCGCGACGTGAAAGGGCGCGTCTCTTTCGTCTACGATGAAAAGTGGCGAAACGCCGCCGACGCCTATCCCCTCTCCCTCTCGATGCCCCTCACCCTCGGTGAGCACGGGAACTCAAAAACCGACCCGTTTCTATGGGGATTGCTGCCGGACAACGAAAAGGTCCTCGATCAATGGGGCAAGAAATTTCAGGTCTCTTCCCGCAACGCCTTCGGTCTTATCGCGGGCGTCGGTGAGGATTGCGCGGGCGCGGTGCAGTTCGTGCGGCCCGACCGTCTCGACGCCATTCAGGGAAAACAACCTCCGGAAATCGAATGGCTGACACCGCGCGACATCGCACAGCGCCTTCGTTCCTTGCGAGAGGACCACGCCGCGTGGCGCAATCCGCGCGACACCGGCCAGTTCAGCCTGGCCGGCGGGCAGCCAAAAACAGCGCTGCTCCTTGAGGAAGGCCAGTGGGGCATTCCTTCCGGCCGCACGCCGACCACGCACATCCTCAAACCGCCGACGGCACATTTCGACGGGCACGCGGAGAATGAGCATTTTTGCCTTGAGCTGGGACGCGCCATCGGGCTCCCGGTCGCAAATTCGGAGGTCATGCGATTCAAGGATGAAATCGCCATTGTCATCGAACGCTACGACCGAGTCCACGCGAGGAATTTCTGGCAGCGCGTCCATCAGGAGGACACATGCCAGGCTCTAAGCATCCAGCCGGCCCGCAAGTACCAGAGCGACGGCGGTCCCGGCGTCCGGGAGATCGTCGATTTATTAAAAACCTTTTCGTCGAAACCACGTGAAGACATTGGTACCTTTCTCGATGCCGTCTACTACAACTGGCTCATCGCCGGAACAGACGCCCACGCGAAGAATTACGCCTTGCTGATTGCCTCGGCTGGGCAGGTCCGCCTTGCTCCCCTTTACGATATTGCGAGCATCCTTCCCTACCCCGATATCGACCTTCAGAAGGCCCGCTCTTCAATGAAAATCGGAAATGAATACCGCCTGAGGAATATCGGCAAATATCAGTGGCAAAAACTCGCCCAGGGTGTCGGCGTCGATCGCGACGCGGTGACAGCTCGCATCGTCGAAATCGCGGACGCTGTCCTCGAAAATATTCCAGAAGTGACGAAGCGCAAGACAAAAGAACGGCTCGACCATCCGCTTATCGACCGTCTGGCCAAGAAACTGACGGACCGCATAGCCGCCTGCCGCAAGCTGATCCGCTAAATAGGCCGAACTGATCGTTGTCCCGCATTCATTCAATATAAGGCAACACCGCAACCAGTGATCGGATTGTTGACGAAAGATCGCGATGACATTGATAACCACAGAATCGACCGGTCAGTTGGCGAGCCGTCGGCCACTCGGAGGTTTGCCAGAAACGCGGTCCTAGGAGGTGGGCGAGCCCTTTCCGAAGTAAACGAACTCCTAATCACCGCTATCGTCGGGCATGTTCGGCAACCATCTTTTGATACGCTCTTTCAGCTGACAATTGAAATCAACGATTACCGCAATGTCTCGTCTGCCGGTATGGTGATCGCAGGATTCGCGCTACATGACTTGGCTCGAATATCATGAATTGACGAAGCATAGTGCAGAGTCGCTGCGACGAACTCAGCACTATCTCGATTGGGCCAATATGCCCAATCCGTTTCGGCATTATGAAGGCGTTCGGGTCGTGGATTTGCCGGCCGACCCGCCGGCTCCACAGATTTCGGCCCTCGAAGTACTCGAGGGCAAAACAGGAAATACTCTGGCGAGGGACGGTGCGGAATTCCTTTCGCAGTTGATGTTCTATTCGGCCTCGATTAGCGCGTCCAAACGAGTCCCGTCCACCGGGGCTATCTACTCCCTGCGCGTCAATCCTTCTTCCGGTAATCTCCATCCGACCGAATTTCACTTCTGCACGCGAGGTCTGGTCGATTGGTCCGATGGCCTTTATCATTACCGTCCCTCATCCCACATGGCAGAACAACGTGCCATCGGAGATTTTGCCGCGACACTTGGCAACCACTCTGCTCCGCTCATTTTCGTTCTGACCAGTATTGCTTGGCGCGAGGCCTGGAAATACGGGGATCGGGCCTATCGCTATTGCTTACACGACATCGGACATGCCTGGCAGGCTCTCACGCTTGCGGCTCGATCTCTCGGAAGCGAGAGCTTTGCAATTGGGCATTTCGGGGATGACAGGGTGGCGGAATCGTGTCTCCTCAGTGCGGATGAGTGGCCCATGCTAATCGTCGGGCTTCACGGCGCATCCATTCCGGTGAACAGGCTGAATGGAGGCCAGACGGTTGTGTTTGGCGGCCAGCCCAACCGACTGTCCGAGGAGCAAAAAACTTACCCTCTGATCGAAGCCATTCACACTGCCACGAAGCTCAGCACAGAATCCGCGATCCTCTCTCTTGGCGAGCCGAAGGTATCCGGGCGCGGAAGAGTCAGACTGCCGCCCGCTGTCTCCACAAATCAGAGTTTCGGTGTAGTCGCTCGTACACGGCGTTCTGCTCTTGACTTCAAGGGTGGGCGCGGGTCGATCTCCTTGCCGCAACTTGCGACTCTCCTGTCCGGTACAAGGGAGCGTCTGTTCACCGATTTCGCTACTGATCGTTACGTCCATCTTTATCTTTACGTCCATCGCGTCGAGGGTTTGGAGCCGGGCGTTTATCGCTTCTGGCCCGAGCATGCAGAGTTGGAAAGAATCAAAGCAGGGAACCAACGGCTGGTAGCGGCGGCTCTCAGTTTGGGACAAGACCTGGCGGGTAATGCCTGCGTCGCATTTTCCATGATCGGCGATTTTGAAAATGCTGCCAGCAGGTACGGAGATCGAGGTTACCGATACGTGCATTTCGAGGCGGGAGCAATTGGCCAACGAATATATCTTGCTGCCGAGGCTCTTGGACTGGGAGCAACCGGCATCGGAGCATTTTTTGATGACGAAGTGAACCGATATCTGGGCCTCTCCTCTGAGCTAGGACAAGTCGTCTACCATTTCGCAATCGGTTACCCGGTTGTTGACCCGCGGCTGGAGGCTTGAGAACGCATGGTCGGTATTCTGGTACACGGGAACAACCACTTTATACTGTCCGGACCGTTACCTGACGACGCGGCCGCGCTGGCGCTGGTGCGGCACTGGTCCATCGTCCAAATTGGCGAGGCGAAATCGTTGTCTTTCGGGCAATGGCAGATTAGGTCGAAAGAGTTTCGAGAGAACCTGGAATGGGCAGTCATTGTCCCGGGCGACCGTGAGACCTCTCTAGGAGTGGCGCAATTACTTGGAGAACTTTCAGCTCGCGGGGTAACCATCCGAAGATCGTCTCGAGGCTGCTGGTAGTAAAGAGCCGCGTCTCTAAGCACGCGTAGCGTCCGCCGCGCCAGCGGCTTCGTTCAAACGGCGATCTGGGAAGCTGATCATCCACTCGACGCAACAAAGCCTGCTAAGGCTACGGCTTGCTGTGTCCCGACTTGCTGCTAATCGTGAAATTGACGATCGACCATGGTGGGCATTTCGCCAAAGAATTCCTGGTTCGCGGAGATTGTCCTTCCAACGATGGTTCAAAGGGCCAAGTAAAGATGTGGGTCATTTCCCATCTCATTCATCGGTTTTCGGTAGGGCGTATTCAGAACATTCGATCCGACTTCGTGCGTATTTGACCTCGACGACCGTATTGGTCAGATCTCGCGCGGCGATATGTTTCAGCGCCGCAGTGACGAGTTCTCGCTGACGAACGGGCGTTACGTTGGGAACAAATAATGACCACACCGGCGTGCAACGGTTCTTGTCCGTGCAGAACAAGAAAATCAGAACGATTGTTGGTTACAAATGTGTAGTCCTGGGCACGGATTGTGGCCATGAGTTGCCAATCTTCATCGATCAAGAGCGTCACTGTCACCCCGCAAGAGCGCGGCCATGCCGGGTTGCACGAATGGGTTTACGTTTTGCCCAAGGACGGGAAGCTGGACGCCCTCGCCGCGGGAAGGCCTGGACGTAAAGTGGAGCAAGCTCCACCTTCTCTCGGTCCAGAGCGGGGTAGCCATCGAGAATCTCCTCCGGTTTCGTCCCTTGGCTCAACATATTGGCAATGAGTTCAACGGGAATGCGCGTCCCACAATACACAGGCGTACTACGCATAATCTCAGGGTCGGAAACAATCATGTCCTCTGCACGCTGAAGTTTCCTCAGGTCCAGATCGAGTCCCAGCCGCACCGACTTCACTTGAATGACCACGGCCGAACCCTCCGTGAGAACCACAACGTCAACCTCGGGAGACAACTCAATCTCCTTGGCGATTGCACGCCGAGCGGCGAGCGGCAAGAGCCGCACGCCTTCCGCCTCTAGCCGCAGATACAGCACTTGTCCACGACTGAGCATTCGCTGTATGGAACTGCCTGTGCGGAGCCGTCGCGGTCGAATGAGGCGCCGTTCGATAAGCTTGTGAACGGCGGGAAGCGGCAGATTCGCAACAGCCGAAGCTTGCGCCGGAGTATATTCTGTGGTGTTCATTCACTTATTCTACCCCAAAGAGGACAGAATTAATAGTATCCGTGGTTTGATGTTTGGGCGACGCAAATAAGGCTACGATTCGACATTTGGATTTCGACTTACCTGTCGCTTTCGCCCCTTCTTCGCTATGGTGAAAATTCAGGGGACTCCATGCATGCGGAGCCACATTTCAGTACATCCTGCCACTACCAAATATTTTTCTAACTCGTTTGTTTTCAAAACAAAGATTGAAAAGGAAGGACTTCGAAGTGATAGCCCGGCTGGCTTGGGCGCAGGAGGTCTCCGGTTCGAATCCGGACGCCCCGACCAAATATTATTCTCTAATTTAAGGCCCTCCCCATCTGGAAATTCAACGGCCTTTACTGCGTAGAACTGATTTCCGCCATCTGCGGATAACTCGTCGAGATTCCCGCCAATGCAGACCAAGTCGTCTTTGTCTCATTCTCGACCACGACTTGGTTAAGATCTTTGGGTAAACAAGGTTAAGGGAAAAAGCGCTATGTGGAAAGAGCAACTAGGACGGTTTCCAGTAACGGAACTCATTGCTCGAATTGGCGGTGGGCATCTCCGAGTGGACACGCGCTCGACTGCTCGACTATAGATATTTTACTAGCACTACCTCGTTGCGCGCCTCGTTGTACACCAGCTCATCGATCATCTGCTGCGTCATCATAATCCCCAAGCCGCCCGGGCGCAGGCCTTTGGCTTCGCGCGCTTTGGTGTGCGCCAGCGGATCGTCTTCCGGATTATTTACCGCGGCGTGCTCCAGCTCTTCCATGCGGAAGCCCGGGCCGGGATCGTCGATCCGATACATGAGCATGCGCTTGGTACGAATGAAGGAGATGCGCACCTTGAGGTTGGGGTCGAGGCGGCCACCCCATTCCACGGCGTTGTTGAGCAGTTCGCGGAAGGCGAACCCCACGCTTTCGCGAAGTTCGGCGGGCAGATCGGACTCGAGACGTACAAGAAAACTCTGCACGCGGTTAACGACGGAGCGGTCGCACGGAACAAGCAGCTCGACCCAGTGCGGCTGCGCGGAGAGGACTTCAATCTCCGGGCACTGCGGCACGACGGCCAGGGCATCACGCACCAGTTCGACCAGCAGATCCGGCTCGATAGGTTTGGCGATGAATTGGTAGACTCGTCCGCGCAGCGCGCTAAGCAAAGTCTCGGAGGTTTTGTCGGAGGTCATCACGATGACCTTGGGGAGCGTGGTTTCTTTTTGCAGATGGCTGAGGAGATCGAGTCCACTCATTTTAGGCATCCAGACATCCAGAAAGAGCAGGTCGAAGGACTTTTTCTTCAGGGTGGCCAGGGCTGCCTTGCCGTCGGAAACGAGCGTGACACTGTAGCCCTGCGGCTTCAGCACCCCAGCCATCAACTCCCGGGTAGTGGCGTCGTCATCGCAAATCAGGATATTGGGCATGGGCGGCTCCGAAGACTGGGCGAGCGGACATTTCCCGTGCGGCGCAACTCAGCGCTTGGCTCGCGCGCGTTTGGCCTGGGCTTTAGCTGCAGCTTGGGCGCGCGGCACACGCTTGCTGGACGGCGTTTGGGCTCGACTAGCTTGCGCTGTGTATCCTCTCAGTTTCTTCTCCAGATTGGCAATCTCTTCTTCCAAACGCCGCAGGAGTGTGGTGGCGACGGCAAGCTGGCCCTGCTGCGCGGCGTCCTGCAGCGCTTCCGCCAGGACTTTCGCGGACGCGGCGCCGAAGATGCCGATCGGTCCCTTAATGGCGTGGGCGGCGGCGGCCAACGCGCTTGCGTCCTGGCGACGAAAAGCTTTGCGCAGGGCGGCGATTTTTTTGGGGCGATCTTTGATAAAGGTTTTGACTATACGACGCAACAGTTGCCGGTCGCCGCCGAATCTTGCGAGCAGGTCGGGCTCGGCAGATTTGGCGCCGGATAAGGGGACGGGGCCCTTCGCAGGTGCTTCTGGTGTGCTCGCGGTCTGTAGCGCAAAGTGCGCCAGAAGGGATTTCAGTTCTTCGGCACGGAAGGGCTTGCTCAAGCAGGCGTCCATGCCGGCTTGCTGCAGGCGCAGCTTGTCGGCCTCGCTATTGTTTCCGCTCATAGCGAGCAGAAATTGGTGCCGGCCGGTGCCGCGTTCCCGCGCGCGGATGCGGCGCGCGGTTTCCGCGCCGCTCAGCTTGGGCATTTCGTCATCGAGCAATACCACATCGAATTGGTAGCTGTCGAGGGCGTGGAGGGCGTCCTGCCCGTTGGTGACGGCGAATGCGCTGTAGCCTTGACGCGCAAGCAGTAGTTCAGTGAGTTCCCGGATGGCCGGATCGTCGTCGGCCAGGAGGATGCGTAGAGGTTTGGCGTTCGGGGCGGTCGCCGCAACGCTCTTATTGGCGCTGGCTGTGGCAGCTGTGGCGCTACTCTTCGGTGTTTGCGCTGCCGGTTTCGGTGCGCCGGCGACATCCTGTTTGGCTCCCGGCAGTCGAAACCAGAAGCGCGAGCCTTTGGGTTCGACGGATTCGCAACCGATGCTGCCGCCCCAGCGTTCTACCGTGATGCGGCAAAAATAGAGGCCCAGACCGGCTTTGCCGCCTTCTTGGCCTTTGCCGAAAAGCTTGAACGCGCTGGACGCGACAAAATCCCTCGGCAGTCCTGGGCCTTGATCTTCGACGTACGCTTTGACATACGGCGCGTCTTCCTCCACGCCGAGCGTGACCACCGACCCGGACGGCGAATGGCGCAGCGCGTTTTCCACGAGGTTCGAGAAAATACGTTTCAAGCGCGTCGTTTCACCCGTCACTCGCCAACCACCCTGATCCGCCAGACGTGGGTCCAGCCGGATCGATAATCCTTTCGAGCGAAACACTGGCGTGAAAGCCTCCACGGTTTCCGCGGCGCAGCGCACTATCTCCGGCTGCTCGCCCGCCGCACCACCTTGCGCGCCTTCCTGCAAATCCGCCGCGAAGGCTTTCAACACCTCGCGAATCATCTCTTCCTGCTGCTCGGATTGCTGCCGGCCAAGCTCCGCGAGGTGCTGGGTGCGAGGCGAGACGTCTTCGAGCATCAGGCAGTCAAAGCAGCCGCGCATCGCCGTGAGCGGTTGCGACAAATCATGAATGATGCAGTGCAGCAGAATTTCTTTTTTCTGAATTTCCTTGAGCAGGCGCTCGTGGGCCAGCAAACCGTCGCGCGCGGTCTGCAAAATGCGAGAGCGCTCCGCGAAGGCCGCGACGCGGCTTTGCAAAGCCAGTAATTTTTTTTTGCCCACGCGCAGTGCCAGACACTCGAGCGGCAGTTCCCGGCCATCTCGGGTACTTTCCATCCACTCGCCGGAGGGCAGTTCGTGCCCGGTTCCGGATTCCCAAAATGTCTCGGCCTCGGCAAGGAAACTTTGCAGGAAGGACGAAACATCGCCGAGACGCAGCACACGCCCGTGTTCACCGGGCCCACCCCAAATCTCGGCGAACCATACCGCCGGCTCCGCCAGAAGCACGAATTTGCCCGCGCCGCGATACTCGCACAGCGCATAACCTTGCTGCCGCAAAAAATTGGGGAGTGTCCCATCCATCGTCTGTTCCATGATCAAGCCAGCATTTTCTCTGCCAGCCGCAGGAAGGCGGCCTCCACGCCTTCGCCAGTTTTCGCACTCGTGTGCAGAATCTCCCAGCCGCGCGCCGCCAGATCAGCCTGCTGCGCGTCATCGATTTCCCATTCCGGCCGCAGGTCGTACTTGTTGAGCAGGAAGAGGAACGGCTTGTTCCCGATTTCTTGGCGCATCTTCGCTTCCAGCGCTTCCGCTTCGTGCAGCGTCGCAAGGCGCGTGCCGTCGGCCACCAACAGATAGCCGTACGTGCCGCTCAGGTGCGAACGCAGTAGCGTCTGGAATTTGTCCTCGCCGTATAGGTCCCAGAGCACCAGCGTGACCTCTTTCTCGCCGACGCGCACCACCTTGTTGTCTACTTTCACGCCGACGGTTGTTTTATAGGTCTCTGAGAAGATTCCCTGCACCGACTTGCGCACCAGGCTGGTCTTTCCCACCGCGAAGGAACCGATCATGCAGACTTTTTTAAGGAGCATAGCGAGTGTTTAACGGTTTCCGGCCGCCGCCG
>Ga0181531_10002831_pt1 | contig 10740 bp, 12 predicted proteins | sample PEATcosm2014_Bin_38_FD_119743 | JGI IMG/M metagenome (GOLD analysis project Ga0181531, IMG submission 119743) | Peatland microbial communities from MTU Mesocosm Facility, Houghton, MI, USA - PEATcosm2014_Bin11_10_metaG | ecosystem: Environmental > Terrestrial > Soil > Wetlands > Peat | place... | reverse complement strand
TTTTATTTTTATTTTTGGTCATCTTTTTTCTCCTTATATGTATGTGCTTTTGGGTTCGCCTCAAAATTCTTCCGGCGTTTTATCGCTCGCTCGATTTCTATGGACGGAACGCTATCCTCTTTTATGATTCCATGAGAAACCACCGCGGCCAAGTTTCCATGAAAAAAGTAAAGGACACGATAGTGAATTCCTTGTAAACTTGCCCTCAGTTCATAAATTTTGTCTCTGAGTATATCAGCTTCCGGCCTACGTAATAGGTGTCCCTCTTGCTTCAACCGGTCAATTTTAGAAAGACATTTCAATTGTGCTTTTTCTGGAATGGTTTTCATCCATTCAAGTACTAGAGCTGTTTCTTCATCTTCCTCTTTGTAGAAAACGACATCTATAGGCATTTGACCTCTTTAATATTATGTTACTAAATTTGCGAACATATGTCAATAAGATTAAGTCTTTTGTAGGAAGAAAATGCTTAATGATTTATCGAAATAAAATACTGTTTTTTAATTTCTTAGCTAACAAGACAAACCTTTTTGCTGGCATTGTCTGCCCGTGAAGATTTGTCATAAGCATTTACCATTTCGGAGCTAGCATGCCCAGTCACTTTTTGGATATCACTGTCAGAAAAACCCTGTTGCTTTAAATAAGTCACCGTAGAAGCCCTAAGCACGTGTGGCGTAACTTTAAAGGGAATGTTTGCCAATACGCCCGCTTTTGCAAATGTTGAAGCTAGTTGACACAAAGGGATTGTTTTCCCTGTCCGTGTGATAAACACTAATCCTTGCCGATCACCTATATATAAACTCAATTCATTCATGATTGATATAGGATAAGTAATAACGGTCTCTTCTATAGCTCCCCTTGTTTTTAGTTGCTTGAACGTGATCTGATTCGCATTCCAGTCAATTTTATCTATTGTTAATGATAAGACTTCATTTATCCGTTTCCCCCCTTGCAGGGCAACCTTAGCTATCAAACAATCTCTAGAATTGATCTTTTGCAATTCTGCTAAAAAAGACACCCATTGCGCTTGTGTCATAGCTTCCGTAACAACGTGCTTATGTACACGTTTAAATGTTTTATTGGTCTCCTCTCTATTAGGTATAGCTTTTTTGATAATCCCGTCAGTTTGACGGCATAAGTAAGAGGTAAATGAAATATAACATGCAGCCCTAGCCTGGCGTGAACATTCAGACCATGGAATGGACTTATCCTTTTTAATGCTGTCTATTATGGCGTTATGGTTCATCTGGGAAAATTGCTGTAAGTTCATGAACGGATTAAGGAACCTAAGCTCGATCAGCTTCCTCATGCCGGATTGATAATTGATGGCGGTTAGCCTACTCATAGATTGATACCAAGATTCTAAGGCCTGTTCAACGGACACAGTATCAAGATTACGCCAAATAGCTTCCTCCCGGAGATTCTTTATATTTGAGTACGTAAGGGTGGAAGGATTTATGGGTGGAATTAAATCCTGATGGAATGAATTATGTATGGCAGGAAGTAAAGATGTCATGATGGAACTCCTTAAGTATGGCAAAAAATCGAAGACTAGTTTATAACTAGCATTATAATATAGTCTAATTATGGATGGAAGGATGGTTTTCCGTCAAGATTTAATTCCGTAAGGATGGAAGGAATTAAGGATTTATGTATTTAAGGATGGAATTAATTCCAAAAATCAAGGTATAAGGTCCCATATGATTATTGCCTGTATCCAAAATAAAGGGGGGATTGGGAAAACGACATCGAGCGTTAATCTCAGCCATGCCCTCACAATGCATCAACAACGTGTTTTGATCATTGATCTAGATAGTCAAGGTTCAGCCTCCTTATCTCTAGGTGTTAAAAGAGGTGACCTTAACCCCTCTATAGCCGAAGTTCTTCTTGAGGATTTACCTATAGAAGACGCCGTTAGAGACACAACTATACCAAATTTACATCTTGTGACTGGTTCCATGGCTTTGGCCAACTTTGATATCAGTATGGCAAACCACAATAAAAGGACGGAAAGAATTAAGGATGGAATTAAATCCATAATTCCAAAATTCGACACTATTATATTAGATTGTCCGCCAACAATGAGTTTATTACCCGTTAACGCCCTAATAGCGTGTGATAAATACATTATACCCATTCAACCCCATTATTTAGCCCTGGAAGGCTTAGTTAATCTATTGGATGCTATAGAACGTATTAAAGGCGGTATAGGAGCAAAAGGGGAATTGCTGGGTATTCTGCTCACGTTAGTCGATAATCGCTCTAAAGCCAACGTAGAAATATGCGATATTATAAGGAAACAATTCAACGAATCTGTGTTTAAGACAGAGGTACGAACAAATATTAAATTAGCGGAAGCCCCTAGCCACGGTAAGACTATATTCCAACACGATTGGAATTGCCCAGGAGCTGAAGCTTATCAATCATTAGCAAAAGAAATCATTCAACGAACAAAAGGTAAAAATGAGCAAGTCAAAACTAGGAAAAAGCGCTGACGATATCTTTGCGCCTAAGCCTGTAAAGCAAGAAAAACCCGTAACAGTCCCTACTATACACAAAGAAGAAATAGTGGTAATAAAACCCGAAGATGATGCAAAAAGAGCCCGTGGACGACCACAAGAACATAAAGAAAGTATCAGCAAAGTGACCGTAGTACTTTTAGATAAACAAATTCACTGGTTGGATCAGTTGGCCTCAAACATTAGATTTAAAACTAAGGCAGCCGTCAGCAGGGCAGAGCTCATTAGGGCAGCTATAGCAGCCATTGAAGAAAGTGAACTTGATATATCGCATTTAAACTCAGAAGAAAATATTAAAAACTTTCTGTTAGAAAAGCTAAAGAAATGATTTTAAATTTTTCAGATAAACTATCAGGAAAAAAACAAAAAGCAGGAGCAGAACATTTTTGTGATGTTCTTGGTGTGTCCTATACCGCATGGGATGCTATAAAAGCATGGCACAATGCCGTACAAGCGTCATCATTATCACGATCTAGTAAAAGCAATTATATATCCTCCATGCTTTTATTAATTAAGAAAGGCATTGTAGATTATAAACTACCTCTTCTCAAAATAACAAATACTTGGTACACAAAAGCCGAGTTTACCCTTTATAACGTACCCTCTTGGTCTGAAACAACAAAAATTTGCCGTAAAACATGCCTTAAATCTTTCTATGATTTTGTGTCTCAATACCAATATAAGGATTATGTAAAAAACTTTGGTGAGCCTTCTAGAGAAGCCCCGACAATGGATGAGGTGACGGCTGTATTATCTAACATACAAGAACGCTCTCTTGCAAAAGATTTAGATTTTATAGGTTTATTTCAAAGTTTAAGGGATATCAACGAAAGAGACTCCATAATATTAACAACGCTGCTTTTTACAGCCAGAAAACTAGATGACATTTTAAATCTAAAGAAAAAAGATTGTGTGAATGGTTTCCTAACGTTTGAGGATGGTGTAGAAAAGGTTCCGTTGATCGTTACAAACTTTATAAAAAAGCATTCTACAAATGAAAACGACTATGCTTTTACATCAATTCACGGAAAGCGTTTAAGAAGTAATCAAATTATCAGAAACCTCAAAAAAAGCAGCAAACAGCTCCGGTTGAATTATGAAGCTACACCAAGAGTTTTACTAGGATTTGCAAAAAGACAAGATAAGTTATCAGACTTTGAGACTTTTATTAATCAATGCAACTAATGCAAAAGACAAATAAAAATTTTCAAAACCCTTGCTATAAATAAATTATATGAGTATAACCTGTGGTATGAAGCTCTGAAAGGGGTTAAAATGCGAACACCCGAAAAGCTGGCCACAAGATCTCGCAAACCTTGCAGTGCATCGGGTGTTGTGAACTAATGAAGTTCGATGTTATAACTTCACAATAGCAATCATGCTTTTTTGTGTCATTCTTGTTTTAAATTATACAAAGAATACACAGAATTTTCGCGTTTTTCCCTGTTCTCAAAGCTTCCTAAACAATAGGAAGTATTTATGACGACATCTGCACTAGATGAATTTTTAGAATCCTTAAAACAAAAATTACCTGAAATCGTGAGCGATAAAGATCTAGTTTCAATTGCTCCCGATATATTTAAATCTCCAAGCACTTTATCAAGGCTTAGAGCCTCTAAAAGTGCTCCTGCACATTTCTTCTTATCAAAATCACATGTAAGATACCTCCGAGATGATATTTTAAATTGGATGCGTCATCGATATCAGAAAGCTTCTTTTGATAATGAAGAGCCTTAAAATGAATCCTGGTCACGAAGATAATAAACAGGCGTATCTAGAAAAATTAAGCGAAAGACTAGGATCTACAACCACATTTGAAATACTCTTGCGCTGTGAATATGGTTCAGAGGCTATGATAATAGAAGATTTTATGTCAGGAAAATTAAAAGTAACAGGCCATAGTGCCGCTATAACTCTTTGTGAGCGTAGATTTGAAGTCGAGCAGAATTCGGAGTTAAACGATAATAACGAAGCAGAAGAATAAAAAAGGCCCTAGATTGTTTCCTAGGGCCAATTACACAGTACTTTTGAGAACTTAACATGAATATAACACAAAAAAAGTCTTTTAGCAAATCTAAAAAAGCCTCGTATCAACTTCCAAAGCCCTTTAATGCGTTCAAAGATAAAAGAATATGGCTGGCATCCAATGAAGATAAAAAACCTGTTAGCCCGGTCACTGGCCACGGCAAGGGATGGAATCAGATTGATGCTTGGGGGACATATGCCCAATTGGAAAAACACCTAGAATCAAACCCTGACCACATCCCGGCTATAGCCCTTTCAAAAGAGTGTGAATTAGTCGCCTTCGATTTGGATAATGCCATAGATTCAAACGGGAAAATTTTACCCTGGGCGCAAAACATTATAGACCGCCTGGCTGGGGCTTATATAGAGAAAAGCTCTGGTGGCCGGGGCTTTCATATTTTCGCAATGGGCTCGAAGCCAGGGCCCTCCACAGTCAAACCATATGATAACGGTGGAAAACTTGAAATATATGACACAAATAAAGCTATGCGGTTAACGGGCTCGCAATATTGTCCATGTGACCGCTTGATAGACCTATCACCTGTCATTGCAGATATCTACCATGCCTTATTCCCGGAGAAAAATGAGCCCGAAAAGGATCATCCTGCATACAAAAAATCGCCTCTCCTTAAGGATGAAACGATTATTGAAATGTGTCGAGGAGCAAAAAATGCAGCTAAATTTATAACGTTATATGAAATAGGTGATATCTCTGGCTATGCTAACGACGCATCTTCCGCCGATATGGCTTTAGCTACGATATTAGGGTTTTGGACGCAGAGCGAAGATCAGCTAGAAAGATTACTTCGCAGTTCTAAACTATATCGTGATAAATGGGATAAACATAAAACCTATCTATCAAATACCATTAAAAAAGTTTTATCTAATATTAAAGATACGTATCACGTAAATAACTCCGAATCAAAAACATCTATAAAAGACTCAACACCCTCATTGGAATATCTAGAGAAATCAGCAAGAAAAATTTTATTAGAAAAAGAGCCATGCAGAGGGTTTGCTTTAGATATGTTTCCTGCGTGTTTAAAAGAACATGTAGAATCAGCATCAAAAGATTGTGAAGCACATCCTATTACCGTTCTGGGCGCTTCATTAAGCACAGCATCCTCTTTTGGGAGCAAATGTTATGTTTATTATTTCGATCGATTATATGCCAACACATACACACTAAATTTACGATCGAGTGGCGGAGCTAAATCCACAGCTCTGAATAGAGGTTCTGTGCATGCCGTCCAGCGCGAAAGAGAAGTTGTGATGAAATTTGAAGAGCTTTTAGCTCTAAGTGCTATAGACCCTAAAGAAAAATCTAAGAAACAAAAAGAAGCTTTGAAATATAGAGCTGTAAATTCCCGAATAATGGCCGTCAGAACAAGTGCAGAAAGGCTATTAACTGACCTGTCTAACGGACATAGAGGCGTTGTTTTTGTATCCGAGTTTGGAGGCTGGTTATCAACAATGGAGGCTAGTTACAATAACACGCTTAAAGCCACTTTTACGGATATATATGATTGTCCCGATTACTATGAAGTTAGGCTGAAGGGAAATATTGAAAAACCAGAAATACTTCAAAATCCTTTCTTTGGAATCATGGGAATTTGTGCGCCAGCTTGGATAGAGGGACAGCTAGAAAATAGCGATATTCTAAAAGGGTTTCTTGCCCGATTTCTTATTTTTTGGATCAAAGAACAGCCGAAAAAACCTAGGGCGTTGCCAGGGGATAAATGGATTCCACCGAAAGCCTTCAAGCAGGTATTGGAAAGAATTGAAAAATGTGAAGGAGAATATACGCTGACAGAAACTGCTAATACGGTATTTGAACAAGTATTCAATAATTTATGGGATGGATTTTTAAAAGAATTTCCACGAGAAGAACAGTTTGCATTGATTGAGCCTTTTCTTAAGAGGTGGCCTCCAAATATCTTGAAAGTGGCCCTTACGTTACGGTTATTAGAAACCCCAGAAAATCCCAAGAATGATGACCGATTAATTAAACCTGAACATATAAAAGCTGCTGCCTATTATGTCGGCTTTGCAATCTCTAGCACACTTCACCTATTGAAGAGCGGTTTACTTGGCGGAGAATTTGAACGTAATTGCAAAGCCATCTTGGAATACGTTGCGGAATGTGGGGGGAAAGTCAGCAGGCTAAAAATTTTGTCTAGTAAGCGCGTAAAAACCGATGGGAAAGTAGCCAAGAAAAAAGAATACGATGATGTATTAGAATTTCTCACAGAAAGTGGGCAACTTTCATTTCTTCAAAACGGGCAGAAAAAAGATTGGATTTATCTTTTAGGAGACATAGACAGAGAATTTGAAAAAGTTTGAACGAGTTTGAAAAACATATTCAAACTTTTTTCATTCTGCTAAGTTACTCATATTTAATAATATATATATATATATATATGTATATATACACAGAGTTTGAAAATTTGAACGCTAATAGGATGTTTTGTGAGAAAAGGTGTTGTCCAAAAGTTTGATTTTTTGAAAACCGAAAAAAAGGTCGGATTCTTTCAAACTTTTCAAACTTTCAAACTAAATAAATTTATTGTCTTCCGTATAAAAGGTATCCCACTGAATTTTAGTGTGTTAAACATGATTTTGTGTGCTTTTCAGGAAATTTTCAAATTTTCAAACTTTTTCAAACTGCTTTCAAACTTTTCCAATTTTCAGTTTTTTAGGGGGATTTATGAGCTGGTCAATTGAAAATTATTGCTCATTTATTGACTGTCTTAATGCGGATCCTTCTAATAAGATACTAGATAGTAAACGATCTGTTCTCGCAAAGGAATCCGCTTGTGATGTGCAAGACAACATGACCTTGGAAAAGATGGGGATAAAATCAGTTTATGTAAAAGAATCATATGAGGTACCTCAAGCCATATCTCACATGTGCCAGGGTAGCCATTTATTAGGATTGGATATCGAAACTTATGGTCTCGAGGAATTTTCCGAAGATAAGAGAGCTGGGCTTGATCCGCGAAAGTCAGGCATTAGGCTAGTTCAAATTTATGATGGAGATAAGACAGTCTATGTGTTTGACATTCTAAAACTAGGCGGTTTGCAGGCTTTAGGTGACGCTATTTGGGAAAAGCCTATGGTGGCGCATAATGCTATGTTTGAATTGAAGCATCTCTTGCATAAAGGGGCACATCCTAAAAAGCTGGGTTGCACCTTACTTATGGATCGCGTAATTAATGGAAGCCGAAGGGATTTAAAGGATGATTTAGGTCTTAGTAAAACCGCAGGACTTAAGGATCTATCCAAGGAATTGCTAAATATTGAAGTATCTAAGGAATTACAAACATCTGATTGGTCCACACCGGAGCTGTCACAGCAACAGTTGGAATATGCTGCTTTAGACGCTATTCTTACAGCCCAAATTTTCCATACGCAACGGGAGAAGCTGAAAGAAAAAGGCTTGGCCAGATCATACGAAATCTTTCGCGACGTTCAACATGCAGTAGCCAAGATGGAACTATGGGGCATAGGTTTTAATGTGGATAAACATAAGGCAATGATAGAGACATGGAATATTGAAGCAGAGACCTTGCGGCAAACAATCTTTGAAACCCTCGGAAAGGAGCTCAATTTAAATAGTACAAAACAACTTAATGAATGGCTTAATGAAGCGCTTGAGCAAAAAGATTTGGATGAATGGGCAAAAACATCGGGAGGTAAGCTCAGCACCAGCACCCCTACGTTTAAATTGAATGAGCATCTACATGCGATATTTCCTAAAATTGTCTATTATAGACATGTGGCAAAGCGTATCTCCTCATTCGGGGAGAGCCTATATAAATTCATTGATATTAAGAATAAACGCCTACATGGCTCATTTTCATTAGGTTTAACCGCAACCGGCCGCATGAGCAGTTTCAGCCCAAATATGCAGAATATGCCACGCACGGGCTTTCGGGATGTCTTTTGTGCTCAAGAAGGCTATAGTTTGATTGGCCTGGACTATAGTCAACAAGAATTAAGAGTCAGTGCCCTCGTAACGCAGGATAAAGAAATGTTGCGTATATATTCAGACGGGGAGGATGCGCATGTGTCGACTGCATCTATGATTCTTAATATACCTAAAGAAAAAGTAGGCAAAGAACAAAGACAGCTTGCCAAAGCTTTGAATTTCGGCCTTCTTTATGGCCAAGGTGCAAAAGGCTTAGCGGAATATGCTAAACGCAACTATGGTGTGGAAATGACAGTAGAAGAAGCGGAAAAGCACCGCGCTAAATTTTTCAAGATTTATAAAGGATTGCGTAACTGGCAAAAGCGTACAGGAAACCAGGTCGAAATTATACAGAAAATAAGTACCCCCTGCGGACGCATCCGAGATTTTAGCAAAGAGCAGCGCGGTTATAGCTATACAGTTGCCTTAAATCACCCCATTCAGGGAGGGGCAGCCGAAATAACACTATATGCCTTAATTCGATTGCTTCCCATGCTCTCAGAAGAATGTCGTCTTGTGAATGTGATCCATGATGAAATTTTGCTGGAAGTCAAAGAAGAAAAAACAAATGAATATGCATTAAAGGCTACCGAGGATATGGAATTGGCTTTTTTAGATGTGTTTCCAAATGCGAAACCATATCTAAAAGGACTCGTAGAAGCTAAAATAGGTAAAAATTGGGCTGAAACCAAATAACAATAGGTAATTTATGGAGATTATTAATTACAAAGAAATAAATAAAGGTGCTCTTAAATCAAAGTTCGATGTCCAAATTAAAGAATGGGGACTCACTTTAAGAGATTGTACATTATTCCAAAAAGAAAGCCGAACCTGGATAGGCATGCCTAGTAAACAATATCAATCCAAGGAGGGTACAACAAAGAGCTATGATGTGGTGGTATTTGATAAAAACATGAAACAGCGCTTTGATGCCGCATGTCTTGATAAAATTAAAAATAATCAATATCAAATTAAACAAGAAAATCAACAACAAACAAATTCATCCTTACCATTTTAGAGGATTAATAAATGATCGAAATAGTTAATTTTTATCCGACTGTAAGAGAAGATAATAAACAATTCCTGCAAGGCTCTCTACATGTGTATATAGTTGACCTTGGAATAGATCTTCGAGGCGTTTTCGTCTCAAAGAAAAAAGACTTCTGGTATTTTTCTCTACCTATGAGAATAGCTAAAGATGATGGGAAAACCGTTAAATACCCAATAATGAGTTTTCGTGACCGAGATAAAACCAATCAACTTTTGCAAATCATAAAAGAACAGGGGAAACCCTTTATTGAGAATTACCTAAAAACGAATCCGCAGCCAATAGAAACCGCAGTACCCAGTAAACCCGATCAAGCTAAGCCTATACAAGAAAAAACGAATGTAAGCCCTGCATTAGAGAAAAGGCCTATGTCGAAATCTCAATCATCATCAAGTTTCAAAATACCTTGTAACGAATGGGTGTCTCTACCACCCAGACCACAACAACAAAAGAAACAAAAATATAGATAGGCTACACTTTCAGATTGAACTCACAACAGGTTTTCTAGTGTTAAATTAAAATATTTGTTATGCTAAATTTTAACGCAGGAGGTATTATGGATAAAGAAATAGAATTGGATATCGAATTACTATTAACTGTTGCCAGGCCAAAATTAATAGAGGCATATAAAAAAGCTGAATCCTATTGTAGGATCAGTGAAAAATTTATCCCCGTAGCGATTCGAGTTTTCATGCATTTATATGAAAATTCTGATCTTTCGTGGAATGCTTTTAAGGCTTTTGGTTCTAGCCTACGCAGGCCATCTTTTTGGCAGTACACAAACTTAGTCCAAAATTTCACTGATTATCTTGCATTGAGATTTGCATCTGAGACCGCTAATGCTTAGGAAACAAAATTATGCGTGAACTTCAATTGCCAGGAACGCCCATTTCAGCCGCTAGACCACGGGTCACGCGTCGAGGTTTTGCCTTTGATCCTAGAGCTAAAGAAAAACAATTCGCACGGACAAAAATTGCCGACCTTTGGAAACAAGAAATTCTAAAAGAGCCTCTTGCCATTGAATTGTCATTTTTAATGCCGATCCCAAAGTCAATTTCAAAGAAAAAAAGAGTGGAATTATTAGGCAGTCCCCACATAGTCAAACCAGATTGCGATAACTTAGCTAAATTCACTTTAGATGTAATGAGCGATATTGTTTACACGGATGATAGTTGTGT
>Ga0181531_10002829_pt1 | contig 10742 bp, 7 predicted proteins | sample PEATcosm2014_Bin_38_FD_119743 | JGI IMG/M metagenome (GOLD analysis project Ga0181531, IMG submission 119743) | Peatland microbial communities from MTU Mesocosm Facility, Houghton, MI, USA - PEATcosm2014_Bin11_10_metaG | ecosystem: Environmental > Terrestrial > Soil > Wetlands > Peat | place... | reverse complement strand
GGGAAGGTTGTTCAGCTCTTCCACCAGGGGCGGGTTGCCGTTCATTTGGACGTCGTATTCCAGGTTGCCGATCTTGACCGTGCCGCCGGGCAGTACGAGATTCTGCGCATTGATGGCATTGGCGATATCCGTGGGTGAGAGCCCGTATCCGTTGAGTTTGAAGGGATCGATATTGACCATGATTTGTCGAATCTTGCCGCCGTAAGGCCAGGGAATCGCCGCACCCGGCACCGTGGCAAGTTGCGGCCGGACGAAGTTCATCGCGATGTCATTGAGTTGCTGTTCCGATAGCTTGGAACTGCTGAGGCCCAACTGGAGGACCGGGACGCTGGAGGCGTTGTAGCTGATGACGAGCGGCGGTGTGACACCGGGCGGCATCGATTTTAATACGGTCTGGGAGATGGCGGTGACCTGGGCGAGGGCTGCCGGCAGTTGCGCGTTTGGTTGGAAAAACACTTTGACCACAGCTATGCCATTCATGGTCTGGCTCTCGATGTGCTCGATGTCGTTGACCGTGGTCGTCAGCGTCCGCTCGTAGGGCCACGTGATGTTGCCTTCAAATTGATGGGGCGAGAGGCCGGTGTATTGCCAGACAATGCTCACAACCGGAATATTGATGTTCGGGAAGATGTCCGTCGGGGTCCGCAGGATCACGACGGGGCTGATTATGAGCAGCAGCAATGCGGCGACGATGAATGTGTAGGGACGCCGCAGCGCGAGTTTGACAATCCACATAGACTTACACTTTCTGTCGGATTCCCGCGCTTGAACCGTTCTGTGCGGTCACTGCCTCCGGTTTGTCGAAAAAGGAGAAAAGGGTCACGCGAGGCGGAGCCTCCGTGCGCGCAACCGAATCCCGGACCGCGTTCAGGAGCGATTCGTCGCTAAACGGCTTGCGCAGGAAAGCGACTGCGCCTCTCGTCGAGGCCCAGATTTGCTCCTTCTCCGTGGCGTGGCCCGAGATGAAAACGATCGGCGGATGTTCACGGCCCATCTCGGCCAGGCGCCGCTGCAATTCCAGCCCGCCCATACCGTGCAAGCGAACGTCGAGGATGAGGCAAACCGTCTCATCCCACTTGCCCTCGAGGAGGAAGCTCTCCGCGGAGGCAAAATCCTCGACCTTGTAACCCACCGATCTTATCAAGCTGCTGAGCGATTCGCGGACACAGTCTTCGTCGTCCACGATTGAGATCAACAACTGATCTCTATCTTTGATGTCCTTTAGTTTCATAGTGACAGTATCGGCTGAAGCCGCCATTGGCTCAATTATACGTTAGTATTAACAGGGGTAACTTCCGCTATCTGATCCATGAGTCTCACCAACCCGATGAAATCATCGTTCGCCCACCCTTCGGACATCCCTTGATCGTAGATGGTTTTGAGATGCCGGGTTTGCTCAAGTGGCAAGGAAAGGTCCGCCGCGGTTTCCAATGCCAGGCGGAGATCCTTCGCCATGTTCTTGAGGGAAAACTGCGGGCTGTAATCATGGCCCCGCAATTTCGGTTCCTTGAGATCGGACACACCGGAGCGAGCCGCGTTGCCGGACAACGCGGCGAAGTAAGTGTCGTCCGCGATACCGGCGCGCCGGCACAATGTGAGACTTTCGGACAAGGTCTGCGCAACCCCGGCAATGTTAAGGTTCATGGCAAGCTTGAGCGAGGAAGCGGAGCCGAGCGGTCCGATGTGCAGGATGGTGCTCGATATCGGTTCGAGGATCGGCCTTGCGATCCCGATGAGTTCCGGCTCACCGCCCAAATAGTAAACGGTCTTACGTTTTTCCGCGGCGAGTTTACTGCCGGTGAATGGCGCCTCGAGGTAGGCCGCGCCTGTTTTCTGGACTTGCCGGGCGAATTGAAGGGTCCATTTTGCGGATATGGTGCTCGATTGGATGACCAATTGTCCCACTCCCAGCTTCGGCTGGATTTGATCGAGGACCGATCCGACGGCGGGAGGATCGGCGACGATGATAAAGATGACCTCCGCCCCATCGACGGCATCCTGGATGGATGCATGGAAGTTAGGAAAGTCCTTCGGAGTCCGGTTCCAGGTGCGCATATTGTGACCGTCGGCAATTAGATTTTTGGCCCATGCGCTCCCAATAATTCCCAAGCCCAATATAGATATATTCATTTTGTGTTTAGATTAAATAGGTAGAGGTCCGTTTCAGCGTCGCGCTCTTTGACGAGCGGCGCGGGATAAGCAGTAAAAAACAGCTCCAATGTCGGCCACGCGACAGCTTCCAGGATATGTCCACCGCGCACCTGTCCATCTGGGAAAGCGACTGCCCCGTGCGCGTGGATCGCCGGCGCCCCATTTACCAGGCCGAGATCCCCTATCAGCGAAATCAATTCCACCTGTTCATTGACGGGAATGTCGCGGAAGGCCTTGCGCGTGTTGTCGAACCAGCCGAACAGAGCATGCTCGAGGGCGCCAATCGCGCTGAAATGGCCCCCAATGAGCTTTTCGCGCACCGCGAAAGACTTCAGGCCGGACATGATTTCATCGCCCTTGGCAAAAATCAGGGCAAAGGTCTTCACTCCGTGGAAATCTTCGGTAAGCAACCTGGATTGCAACCCGGGAGCTCCCGGCAGATCCGTGAGCCCTGTGGGTGCTGTGTAACCTTTCGGCGCGGCCGTTTCCTGGGTACTAGCCAGGGAAAGACCGCCCGCGGCGAGATAGCCGCATGTCGCCAGGCCAGACCGGAGCCATTGGCGGCGCGACAGGGATGATGAGTCCGATGTTATCATAATGTTAGTGGATCAATGGCGTCCTTGAGTAAGGTGCGCGCGATGAGCGTGCGGCCTGCCGGCGATCTCCCGCGCCCTGACCCTGACGTACGCCAATTGGAGACGGCGGGTCTGAAGCAGGAACCAAAGATGCCGTGCTATAAGTTCAATATTCATTGAGTCCTCCCGGCGAGTTCCGCCATAGGTTCGAGGGCCGTGAGGTCCGATTCTGTGAGACGAACTCCGGCGGCCGCAACCACGTCGTCAACCTGTTGCGGCTTGCGCGCGCCAACGATGGCGGCAGTCACAGCGGTATTAGCCAATGTCCAGGCGATTGCAACCGCTCCCGGGGCAATGCCGCGCCGCTTGCCGATTGCGCGCAAATGCTCAACCAATGCGAGGTTATCGGATAAGTTCGGCTCATTGAAGTCCGGATGATGTTTACGCCAGTCATCTTCAGGGAGGCTGGCGATGCGCTCGCGCGTCATGGCGCCGGTTAACAATCCAGAGGCCATCGGTGAATAGACAATTACGCCAATCCCTTGCTGCTCGCAGTACGGCAGGACCTCCTGCTCCACCTCCGGATGGACAAGGGAGTATGGCGGCTGCAGGGAAGTGATCGGCGCGATGGCTTGCGCCCGCTTCATCTGTTCGACATCAAAATTCGAGACGCCGATCCAGCGGACCTTGCCTTCCCGTTGTAATTTCGCCATCTCGCCCCAGCCTTCTTCGAGTTCGTGCGTATCCTCCACCGGCCAGTGGACCTGGTAGAGGTCTATGGCGTCCACCTTGAGCCGGCGCAGGCTGTCTTCGCATTCTCTACGGATGGAATCTGCGTTCAATTGGCGGCGTGGCCGCCCATCGGCTTCCCAGCGAAGTCCGCATTTGGTAAAGACGTAAGGCCGCGGGCCGGACCACGTGGCCAGCGCCTGCGTCACAATCTCTTCCGAATGCCCGAGGCCGTAAACCGCCGCGGTGTCAATCCAGTTGACGCCAAGCTCCAGCGCGCGGTGGATCGCCGCGATGGATTCTTTGTCGTTTTGATTTCCCCAGGCAAATTGCCAGCCTGAGCCGCCGATGGCCCATGATCCGTAGCCCACGGGTGTGATGTATAGGTCGGAGTTTCCGAGTGGCTTCGTTTTCATGGTGCCTTTGGTAGGTTCGTTTGTCGTAGTCATGTTTTGTTGGATTTACTTTCGATGAAGGATACGCGCCGCGCGGCCTGGCCGGCTATCATACGTTGGTATGAAGGGCATCCGATGTGGAGGAAGACGCGCCTATTTGCAGTGAGTGTCCGTATTTCCACGCACCCGTGACTCAATCGGCTAGTCTCCTGAGTCAGTGATTTCTTATAAGTTTCCGGTTTATTGGATGATTGTTACGCCCTTACAGGGCTTAACCGATTGGGCGGACGACACCCGGGGCTCCGCTCGTTCCTCGCTCCACCCCGGGCTATTACATTTCGGGCCTTCAGCCCTCCTGAGGCTGTGTATGTTTTCGCGGTTTCTTCTGACTCGGGAGATTAGACTAGCTGCTGCGCCCGAGCTTTTCGGCCATTCGCACGAGGTCGGCGAGTGACACGGCCCCCATTTTTCGCATCACCTGGCCGCGCTGAATCTTCACGGTGATCTCGCTCGTGCCCAATTCGCCGGCCACTTGCTTATTGAGCAGGCCTTGCACCACCAGGCCCATGACTTCCCGCTCCCGCGGCGAGAGAGTCTCGTGGCGCGCACGCAGATCCCGCAACTCGGTCCGCTGCCCGATCCCAATTGCGTCGCGAGCGATGGCCTGGCGGATGGCGTTTAGCAAATCTTCATCGCGAAAGGGTTTGGTCAGAAATTCAGCCGCACCTGCTTTCATCGCGCGCACGCTCATCGGGATATCACCGTGACCCGTGATGAAGATGATCGGAATGGGATTATTCGCGGACGCCAGTTCTTGCTGGAGATCCATTCCGCTCAAGCCCGGCAGCCGCACGTCGAGCACGAGACAGGCCGGCATATCGGGCGTGTTCGCACGAAGGAAGTCGCGCGCGGATGAGAAGAGTTCGACGCGCAATCCGGCGGAACGGATGAGGCTGCTCAGAGCCTCGCGCACCGCCGCATCGTCTTCGACGACGAACACAATCGAATCGCCGGTTTTCACGCTCCATCCTCCGCGGGTAGTGTAAACTGGAACGTCGCACCGGGACCGTCATTTGCCGCGGCCCATAACCTCCCGCCGTGCTCTTCGACAATCGAGCGGCTGATGGATAATCCCATGCCGAGCCCTCCGGGCTTCGTGGTGTAAAAGGCGTCGAACAACCGCGTTACTTTCTCCGGGCCGAGGCCGACGCCGGAATCCTGGATGGCGATCAGCACCGATTTCGGTTCCGGCGCGCTTGTGGAAATCCGGATGATGCGCGGGCGATCCATGACGTCATTCATGGCATCCAGCGCGTTGATGACGAGATTCAAAAGCACCTGTTGCAAGCCTACGCGGTCACCCATTACGGCCGGGAGGTTTGCTGCAAGGTCCGTCCGGAGTGAAGCGCCACGGCGTTCGACCTCGCTTTGCGTTAATGCAACGATTTCGCGGATGATTTCGTTCAGGTCCAGGCGCCGGGCGGCCGGCTCGCTCTTCTTAAGGACAGCGCGGATTCGCGCGATCACTTCGCTGGCCCGAGTCCCATCGCGAACAATATTGCGAAGGGCCTGCCGGGCTTCGTCGAAGTTCGGAGGGTCATTCGCCAGCCAGCGCAACGACGCATTGCCGTTGGTGACGACCGCTGCGAGCGGCTGATTGACTTCATGGGCTATGGACGCCGTCAATTCGCCCATTGCGGTCACCCGCGCCACGCGGGCGAGTTCCTCCTCCGTCTTCTTGAGTGCTTCCTCCGCGGACTGGCGCTCCAGGTTCGAGCGCAGCAGAGCGATCCCGTGCATCAGGTCATCGGCGGCCTGTAGCAGCAGGTCGGTCTCCTTCTCGTCAAACGCCTCCGGTTCATCTGCGTAGACCAGGAATGCGCCGATCGCCCTCCCGTCCGTCGTCAGTGGCAGAGCTACGGAGGATTTGAGGCCGTGCGCTTCAGCCCGGGCTCTCCAAGGGGCAAAATGGGGATCGGCGGATACGCGGTTGCACACCACAGGCTGAGCGGTGCGAACCGCCGTGCCCGCCGGCCCAAGGCCGTGCGGATCTTCCGCCCACGTCGCGATCAGGTTGTCCAGATAGCCCTGCCCAGGTCCGGCTCTGGCAACGGGGCGAATGGTTTTAGCCGCGTCATTCTCCGCATAACCGACCCATGCCAGACGATACCCGCCCTCCGCCACCACGGCGCGGCAGACCTGCTCCAGCAGGCACATCTCCTCACCGCACCGGTTGAGAGCTCGATTGCACGCACTGCGCACCCGCCACGCCCGATTTAACCGCTGGAGCTCCAGTTCCGCACGGGTTCGCTCCGCTATTTCTACCCTTAGACTTTCGTTTGCCGTTGAGAGCGCTGTCGTGCGCGCCTGGACCTTGCCTTCCAGTTCGTCGCGAGCCTGTGTCAGCGCTGCTTCGTCGCGCCGTTGCCGCTCGCACAACCAACTGATGAAGACCCCGGTGACTAGAAAAATCGCGAAGTGCGCGGTTTCTCCGCGGGGAAGCGCCAGGCCATGAGTGGATGGTGTCAGGTAATACTCGACCGTAAGGGCAGACAGAAGACTGGCAAGGATTCCAGGTCCGAATCCGCCATACCAAGCGCTTAGGATAGTTGCACAGAAGAACAGGGCGTTTGGCGTTCCCTGAAAGCTTTCCTTTAGCCGCACGGTTACCATCAGTGTCCCGAACACGAGGACCGCGGCCGCGGCGTAGCGGATTACAGGCCCCGCGCGGTTCCGCCGAAACGGATCAAATCGCCCGGCGGCCGGCTGCGGGATTGTGTCTGCACCTTTTCTCATGCGAGCAGTGCTCCATTCTTTTTGGAGACTCGCTGTTTTTCACACCATTCGCAACGTGAGAAGTCTCCAGCCCGGCGCGGACCAGAAGCCGTGGTGCGGGCGGTCGCTCTCCCCGCTCCCATCTGGCAAGCGTGGCTGTGGAACGCCTCTGGTGACGCCGTCGTCTCATCAAAAAATCCGCGCAATTAACCGGAGCCGAAGTAAGTTCACTGCTTTTTCAATCTCTTCGCCATATCGGCTTGAACCGATTCCCTCGTCCTATCCGTGATTCCGAGCTAACCTTGCCGCCCAATATCCTGACCTTCTTTTTATGTCCTTTTCCACGTTGAATCTCGGTCCCGCCATTCTCAAAGCCATCGAGGAGGCCGGTTATACCGAACCAACCCCCATCCAGGCTGCCGCCATCCCTCAGATTCTCGCGGGAGACGACCTCATCGGCATTGCGCAGACCGGCACTGGAAAAACGGCCGCTTTCGTGCTGCCGATCCTTGCGATGCTGTCCGGCTCCCAACCGGCCGCCGGACGGCGCGGCCCGCAGGTGCTGGTGCTTGCCCCGACGCGCGAACTGGTAGCCCAGATCGAGGAAAATGTGCGCGCCTATGCCCGGCATCTTCCGCTGCGCATGGCCACCATCTACGGGGGAGTGGGAGAGCGCCCGCAGATCGAGGCGCTGCGCACCGCGGTGGATCTGGTGATCGCCTGCCCAGGACGTTTGCTGGATCTGATGCAGCGGAAGTTCGGCTTTTGGAATGACCTCCGTTTCCTGGTGCTCGACGAGGCCGACCGCATGCTCGATATGGGCTTCATCCCCTCGATTCGTCAGATCGTGAAACGGCTCCCGCAAAAGCGCCAGACCCTGCTCTTCTCGGCCTCGCTCTCCAATGAAATCGAATCGCTCACCCGCGAATTTCTGCGCTCGCCGAAAATCGTCCAGATCGGCCGGCGCGCCAACCCGGCGGAAACCGTGACGCAGTTCGTCTACGAAGTTCCCCAGCATCTCAAGCCGGCGCTGCTCACCCATCTGCTGGCCGAACCGGCGTTTGACACCGTGCTCGTCTTTGCCCGCACCAAACATGGGGCCGACCGGATCGCGCGCCGGCTCGAGCAGGACGGGATCCGCACGGCGACCATCCACTCGAACCGCTCGCAAGGCCAGCGGCTCCGCGCACTCAAGGATTTCAAGGCAGGCGCAGTGCGCGTCCTGGTGGCCACCGATATTGCGGCGCGCGGCATCGACGTGGACGGCATCTCCCATGTTGTGAATTACGATTTCCCCATGCACTCCGAGGATTACGTCCACCGGATCGGGCGCACCGGACGCGCCCATGCGGTGGGCGACGCCATCAGCTTCATTACCCCGGAGGACCACAGCCCGCTCCGCTCGCTCGAACGTTTCATCGGACGCGGCATCGTCCGGAAGAAGGCCGAGGGATTCGATTACGGCGCCGCCGGTCAGCCGCGTTCTGACGCCCGTCCGCGCGGCCCCCACGGACAACGCCCGGATGGCTCAGCCGGCCGCCCGCGGCATCAGCAGAGGAAATCGCCAGGGGAATGGAGACCGCCCGAAGATGGGGTACAACGCGGAGGCGGTTCCCGTCGCAGCGGCCCTGGCGCGCCGAGATCGGGGAGTTGGAAGCCAAGGCGGCGGTAAGGGACCTTTAGCGATAGCCCCCTTATGCACTCCCGAGTCCTTCCGGGGGAGGAGCGGCGCAGTAGAAAACTGTGAGGGGGAAGTTAGAACCCGGATAAATATTAGAGAGTAGCTAATAATATAATTCAATTTGAATTATGTTTGACCATAGGAAGTGTTTTAGGCATTAGTTGCGGGAGTTCTATCCTTTGGAAGGCCGGTAAACTGCGCCCCTATGATTGATTTGTTTTTCGCTCTCCCCCAGCCTCTTGGTCAAAAATTTGCGAAGGGTCCTTCTATCTTGCTACGATAAAATAGTTATATGGGGATATAATATTAATCCTTAACACCTCCTGACTCCCAGCCTCCTAAAGCAGCGGGCGCTTATTCAGCAATTACCCACTTCGAGCCCTCCGCTGTTTCTCTCCCCGACCCAACCCTCTGTGATCCCCAACTATGATGGCATCCACCGCATATAAGCGACTGGCGCGCTCGCGCCAGGTCACCCTCGCCAAACATCTGACCCAGAGGGCAACACGCATCGCCCGGCTCATCGCCCTCCGGGCAGCCGCAACGGCGCTGGCCGCGTTCGCCCTTGTTGGTTTCAACCCACAAGCCCTGGCCGCGACAGATAGCTGGGCGGGCACTACTTCCGTGAATTGGGCCGACTCCAATTGGGGGCCCTCCGGAAACAACCCGCCTCAAACCGGCGACTCTTTGCAATTTGGCGCCGCCGGGACCCAAGGGGCGACTTTGACGGATAACCTGATGACGCCGGCAAATTACACGATCAATGGCATCACCTTCGATCCGGGCGCGCCCGCATTTGTCATAAATTCAGGCACCGCGGGCGTTAATGGATTCACGCTTGCGGGCAACATCTCGAATCTTGGCGGCACTCTCGAGACTATCAATGACGGCATTGTACTGAGTGCCGTCGAGACCGTGGCGCTGACCGCCGGCGGCGGCAACATTACGCTCGGCGGCCCCGTAAGCGGGATCGGCGGCATCACCCTCTCGGGTACGACTACGGGATCGGACATATTGACTCTCTCCGGAGACGACTCCTATACGGGCGCTACCACTGTGCCTGACGGCAGCATGATTATCACCGGGACGCTCGGCTCGAGCAGTGTGTATTCAGGCGCCATCACCGTGGGCACGCGCGGCGTCAACACGGGCGCCGCCGGTCAGACCAACCTGTTTGAGGTAAACGGGGGCGCGGTGTACGCCGCTTCCCTAACGATCCAAAACGGCAATGGGTCCTCGGCCGGCGATACCGTGGCAGTCCTGCTTACCGGGGGTGGCTCGATTACCCTGAGCGGCAACCTGGCTGCGAACAGCCCCAATCTTGACAGCCCCGGCTTGGTAACAATCACAAGCGGGACGTTTACAGCCAATTCCGCGACTGTCTCCCGGACCAACACCAACGCAGGTGCAACCATTGCGACGGCGCCGGTTAATGACACCGTCGGTATCTATGTCAATGGCGGCACGTTGAATCTTATGACGACCTTGGGAGTGGGGGTGGGGACCAACTCCAGCGCATTTTTCCGTATGGACAGTGGCTTCGTCAACGTAACGGGCATTGCCACCGTTGGCGACGAGGCCAGCAGTCGCTACAGCTTTCTCAACGTCAACGGAGGCACGTTCACCGATAGCGACACCACTGGGGTAGGCATGCAGATCGGCGGTGTGACCGACACCACCGGGCCGGAAGATGCTGAATTGCTCGTAACCAGCGGCACCTTGAATACTCCGGCGATCACCCTTGGTGGTACCGCGCAAACCTCCGGTAATAGTGTTTTTGTGGCCGACGGCGGCATTACTTACATTGGCTCCGGAGGTATCGTCTCGGGCGGAGGAGGAGGCGCGAGTGTGGTCGATCTCGGCATCAGCACCGTGGCGGCAGCGCCAATAATCGCCGCGAGCGGAACCTGGTCATCGGCGGTGGCCATGACGCTTGCCCCCAGCAGCACGGGTGGGTTGGTGACCTTCCAGACGGCGAATGCCACCGCTTCGCCGGAGGCAATCACCCTGAGCGGAGGGCTCTCGGGGGCCGGCGGATTCAACGTGACCGGCGGCGGCACCCTGACGCTCTCCGGCGCTGACACCTTTACCGGCGCGATAAACATCCCGGCGACCAACACGCTGGCCGTGACAGGAGCTGGCTCCCTCGGTGGCGGGACCTATGCTGGTAACATCGCCGATTCCGGAACCTTTTCCTATTCCAGCTCGGTGAACCAAACCCTTTCCGGGGTCGTTACAGTGGGCGGGGCATTGATCGAGAACGGGCCCGGTCCATTGCGGCTTGCCGGCGCTGACACGGTAACCGGTTCGCTGGCCATTAACGGCGGCATCCTCGCGATCTCTCCCGGCGGGAAGCTCAATGGCGGCACTTACTCGGGCAACATTCCCGACGCGGGCACATTCTCGTATGGTGGTTCGACCAATCAAACTCTTTCC
>Ga0181531_10002828_pt1 | contig 10743 bp, 13 predicted proteins | sample PEATcosm2014_Bin_38_FD_119743 | JGI IMG/M metagenome (GOLD analysis project Ga0181531, IMG submission 119743) | Peatland microbial communities from MTU Mesocosm Facility, Houghton, MI, USA - PEATcosm2014_Bin11_10_metaG | ecosystem: Environmental > Terrestrial > Soil > Wetlands > Peat | place... | reverse complement strand
ATGACCACGCCGGGGCGAGCCGAGTGAATGGTGACGCGGCACTTCTTGTGCGGACGCTCGATGACGATCTTCGACACTGCCGCCTGCTTGAGCTCCTTCATCAGCGCTGCGCGGATCTTCATGTCCTCATGCAGCAGCGAGCCGTAGCTCGTCTTGCCGGCATACCACCGCGAATCCCAGGTACGGTTGATGCCGAGACGAAGCCCGATTGGATTGACCTTCTGACCCATGTTGCTCTCCGAACCGCTCCCTCTAAGCCTGTGCCTCGACCTCACGCACCACGATGGTGAGATGCGAGAACGGCTTGAAAATTGCGCCGACGCGGCCGCGGGCGCGCGGCGTGTGCCGCTTTATCACCAGGCCCTTGCCGACATGGGCCTGCACCACGACGAGATCGTCGACATCGAGATCGTGATTGTTTTCGGCATTGGCGATCGCCGATTCCAGGCATTTGCGCACGTCGCGGGCGATGCGCTTGCGCGAGAATTCGAGATCGGCCAGCGCCGACGACACCTTCTTGCCGCGAATGAGCTGCGCCAAAAGGTTGAGCTTCTGCGGGCTGATGCGCAGATTGCGGGTGACCGCCATGGCCTCGTTGTCGGCAAGCGCGCGGTCGCGCTTTTTCTTGCTCATCGCGAACCTCCCCGCCTCACGACGCGCCGCCGGACGCCGCGCCGCCTACGGGGGCCACGCCACCGCCGTCCCCACCGGTCCGCTTGGCTTTGCGGTCCGACGAGTGGCCGTAGAACGAGCGCGTCGGCGCGAACTCGCCGAACTTGTGGCCGACCATTTCCTCGGTGACGATCACCGGGACGTGCTTCTGGCCGTTATAGACGCCGAACGTCAGCCCGACGAATTGCGGCAGGATGGTCGAACGGCGCGACCAGATGCGAATCATCTCGTGGCGTGCGGACGAGCGCGCGGCATCCGCCTTCTTGAGCAGATAACCGTCGACAAACGGACCTTTCCAGACCGAGCGCGTCATGTTTGCTCCTGAGCCCTACTTCTTCTTCCGCACATGGCGGCTGAGCATGATGAATTTGGTGGTGCTCTTGTTCTTGCGCGTCTTTGCGCCCTTGGTTGGCTTGCCCCACGGCGTCACCGGATGACGGCCGCCGCGGGTGCGGCCGCCAAGCGGATGGTCGACCGGATTCATGGTCTCGCCGCGGACGTGACCGCGCCAACCCTTCCAGCGATTGCGCCCGGCCTTGCCGATGGAGATGTTCATGTTGTCGGGGTTCGACACCGCGCCGACGGTCGCCAGACAACGGCCATGGACCAAACGCTGCTCGCCGGAATTGAGCCGCAAGATCACGTAACCGCCGTCACGGCCGACCAGCTGCGCGTAGGTGCCGGCCGAGCGCGCGATCTGGCCGCCCTTGCCGATTTTCAGTTCGATATTGTGGACGATGGTGCCGACCGGAATGTTGGCAAGCGGCATGGCGTTGCCGGGCTTCACGTCGACATGCTCGCCGGACACCACCGTGTCGCCGACCGCAAGCCGCTGCGGCGCCAGGATATAAGCGAGCTCGCCGTCCTCGTATTTGATCAGCGCGATAAAGCCGGTCCGGTTCGGATCGTATTCCAGCCGCTCGACCTTGGCCGGCGCGTCGAATTTGCGGCGCTTAAAATCGACAAGGCGATAGGCCCTCTTGTGCCCGCCGCCGCGATAGCGGCTGGTGATGGTGCCGGAATTATTGCGGCCGCCGGTCGAGCTCTTGCCTTCGGTCAGCGCTTTCACCGGCGCTCCGGTGTGCAGGCCGGACCGCTCGATCAGCACCAGCTGACGCTGGCCGGGCGTGGTCGGATTGTAGCTCTTGAGTGCCATCTTCTAAGTCCGCTCTCTTACAATCCCGTGGTCACGTCGATCTTCTGACCCTCTTCGAGGGTCACGACGGCGCGCTTGGAGTGCGGCTGCAGGCCGTAACGGCCGCGAAACGCTTTCCATTTGCCGCGGCGGTTGAGCGTGTTGACGCTCTTGACCTTGACGTCGAACAGTTTCTCGACCGCCTCTTTGATCTGCGGCTTGGTCGCATGCGGGGCGACCTTGAAGATGACCTTGGAATGCTCGGACGCATTCGTCGCCTTCTCGGTGATGACCGGCGAGAGAATGACGTCGTAATGGCGCGGATCGTTCGTAGTCATTTGAAACGCGCCTCCAACGCATCGACGGCGGCGCGCGTGAGCACGAGCTTGTGCCGCCGCAAGATGTCGTAGACGTTGATGCCGGCAATCGGCAGCACGTCGATATTGGGAATGTTGCGGGCGGCGTTGCGCACGCTCGCGGCGACTTCAGCCCCGTCGACGATCAGCGCGTTCGACACGCCGAGCTTGTCGAATTGGTCGCGCAATACCTTGGTCTTGGCGTCCTTAAGCTCGAGCGTCTCGATGATGACGATGCCGTCATCCTTGGCCTTGGCGGAGAGCGCATGCTTGAGCGCCAGCGCCCGGACCCGCTTCGGCAAGCCGATTTCGTGGCCGCGCGGATGCGGACCAAAGGAACGGCCGCCGCCGCGGAACAAATTGACCCGCGCCGAACCGTGACGGGCCGAACCGGTGCCCTTTTGTTTGTACATTTTCTTGCCGGTGCGGTGGATGTCGGCGCGATTCTTGACCGCATGCGTGCCGGCCTGGCGTTTGGCCAGTTGCCACACCACGCAGCGATGCAGAATGTCGGCGCGCGGCTCGAGGCCGAAAATCGCGTCCGACACGGTGACCGAGCCGGATTTCTTGCCGTCGAGCGATGTGATTTTCAGTTCCATGTCAGGCGCCCTCCTGCACTGCGGGGGCTGCCGGGCCCGCCGCTTCGGCCGCGGGCGCGGCCGCCACTTCGGCGAGCTTGAACTTGCCGGGTTTGGGCACGCCGGCCGGCAGCGCCTTCTTCACGGCATCACGCACCGTGATCCAGCCGCCGTTGACGCCCGGCACTGCGCCTTCGACCAGGATGAGGCCGCGCTGAACGTCGGTCTGCACCACTTTCAGATTGAGCGTGGTCACCCGATCGACGCCGAGATGTCCCGACATCTTCTTGTTCTTGAAGGTCTTGCCCGGGTCCTGACGACCGCCGGTCGAGCCGATCGAGCGGTGCGAAACGGAAACGCCGTGGCTGGCGCGCAGGCCGCCGAAATTCCAGCGCTTCATGCCGCCCGCCCAGCCCTTGCCGGTCGAGGTGCCGGTGACGTCGACATATTGGCCGACGACAAAATGATCGGCGGTGATTTCGGCGCCGACCGGAATGAGCGCGTCGTCATCGACGCGGAATTCGGCGAGCTTGCGCTTGGGCTCGACCTTGGCGACGGCGAAGTTGCCGCGATCGGCCTTGGTCAGCCGCTGCACCTTGCGCACGCCGGCGCCGAGCTGCAGCGCCACGTAGCCGTTCTTCTCTTTGGTGCGATGGCCGACGACCTGGCAATTGCCGAGCCGCAGCACCGTGACCGGCACGTGCTCGCCAGCCTCGGTGAACAGGCGGGTCATCCCAACTTTCTGAGCGAGCACCCCGGAACGCATTGTTCTCTCTCTCTTCCCTTCGCGCCCTTAGAGCTTGATCTCGACGTCGACGCCGGCGGCAAGGTCGAGCTTCATCAGCGCGTCCACCGTCTGCGGCGTCGGATCGACGATGTCGAGAAGCCGCTTGTGCGTGCGCATCTCGAACTGCTCGCGGCTCTTCTTATCGACGTGCGGCGAACGATTGACCGTGAATTTTTCAATCCGCGTCGGCAACGGGATCGGCCCGCGCACCTGCGCGCCGGTGCGCTTCGCCGTATTGACGATTTCGCGCGTCGACGCATCGAGGATGCGGTGATCGAACGCCTTGAGCCGGATCCGTATGTTTTGGCCGTTCATTGCCGATTGCTCCAACGCAAGGGCCGCGGCAAAGCCGCGGCCCGTTGCACTTCCTACTCGATGATGCTCGCGACCACGCCGGCGCCGACCGTGCGGCCCCCCTCGCGGATGGCGAAGCGCAGCTTCTCTTCCATGGCGATCGGCACGATCAGCGTCACTTCCATGGCGATGTTGTCACCCGGCATCACCATCTCGGTGCCTTCCGGCAGCGTCACTACGCCGGTCACGTCGGTGGTGCGGAAATAGAATTGCGGCCGGTAGTTGGTGAAGAACGGCGTGTGGCGACCGCCCTCCTCCTTGGTGAGGATGTAGGCCTCGGCCTTGAACTTGGTGTGCGGCTTCACCGAACCCGGCTTGCACAGCACTTGGCCACGCTCGACCTCTTCGCGCTTGGTGCCGCGCAGCAGGCAACCGACGTTGTCGCCGGCCTCGCCCTGGTCGAGCAGCTTGCGGAACATTTCGACGCCGGTGACGACCGTCTTGGTGGTCGGCTTGATGCCGACGATTTCGACTTCCTCGCCGACCTTGATGACGCCGCGCTCGATACGGCCGGTGCAGACCGTGCCGCGGCCGGAGATCGAGAACACGTCTTCCACCGGCATCAGGAACGGCTGATCCTTCGGACGTTCCGGCTGCGGGATGTTCTCGTCCACTGCCTTCATCAGCTCGAGGATGGCGTCGTGGCCAAGCTTCTTGTCCTTGTCCTCGAGCGCCATCAGCGCCGAGCCCTTGATCACCGGGATCTTGTCGCCGGGGAAATTATACTTGGACAGCAGTTCGCGGACCTCGAGCTCGACGAGCTCAAGCAGTTCCGGATCGTCGACCATATCGACCTTGTTGAGGAACACGACGAGCGCCGGCACGCCGACCTGACGGGCGAGCAGGATGTGCTCGCGGGTCTGCGGCATCGGACCGTCGGCCGCGCTCACCACCAGGATGGCGCCGTCCATCTGCGCGGCGCCGGTAATCATGTTCTTCACATAGTCGGCGTGGCCGGGACAGTCGACGTGCGCATAGTGGCGCTTCGCGGTCTCGTACTCGACGTGGGCGGTCGCAATGGTGATGCCGCGCGCCTTCTCTTCCGGCGCCTTGTCGATCTGATCGTAGGCGGTGTAAGTCGCCCCGCCGGTTTCCGCCAATACCTTGGTGATCGCCGCCGTCAACGACGTTTTGCCGTGGTCGACGTGCCCGATCGTGCCGATGTTGCAATGCGGCTTGGTGCGTTGGAATTTTTCCTTGGCCATGAGGCTCTCCGTTCCGGCTCCTGCTTAAATCGTTTGAATTTCCCGCTCAGGCGAACTTCGCCTGAACCTCCTCAGCGATCGCTTTCGGCACTTCCGCGTAGTGATCGAATTGCATGGTGAACGTGGCGCGTCCCTGGCTCATCGAGCGCAGGTTGTTCACGTACGAGAACATGTTGGCGAGCGGCACCATCGCCGTGATGACGTTGGCGTTGCCGCGCATGTCCTGGCCCTGAATCTGGCCGCGCCGCGAATTGAGATCGCCGATGACCGACCCGGTATAGTCTTCCGGCGTCACCACCTCGACCTTCATCACCGGCTCGAGCAGCACCGGGGCGCCCTTCTGCAGCGCCTCGCGGAGCGCCGCGCGCGAGCAGATTTCGAACGCCAGCGCCGACGAGTCGACGTCGTGATAGGCGCCGTCGATCAGCGAGACTTTAAGATCGACCACCGGGAAGCCGGCGAGAACGCCGGAGCCGAGCACCGATTCAAGTCCCTTCTCGACGCCGGGGATGTATTCCTTAGGCACCGCGCCGCCGACGATCTCGTTCTCGAACTCGAAGCCCGGGGTAGAGCCGGGCGGCAGCGGCTCGGCGACGATCTTGACCCGCGCATACTGGCCCGAGCCGCCGGTCTGCTTCTTGTGGGTGTAATCGACGGTCGCCGGCCGCGTGATCTTTTCACGATAGGCCACCTGCGGCGCGCCGATATTGGCGTCGACCTTATAAGTGCGCTTCAAGATGTCGACCTTGATGTCGAGATGAAGCTCGCCCATGCCCTTGATAATGGTCTGGCCCGACTCCTGATCGGTGTGGACACGAAACGACGGGTCCTCGGCCACGAGTTTGGCGAGCGCCACGCCGAGCTTTTCCTGGTCGGCCTTCGACTTCGGCTCGATCGCAATCTCGATGACCGGATCGGGGAAGTCCATCTTTTCCAGGATGACCGCTTTCTGCGGATCGCACAACGTGTCGCCGGTGCGCACATCCTTCAAGCCCGCCAGCGCCACGATGTCGCCGGCGAATGCCTCCTTGATGTCCTCGCGGTTGTTCGCATGCATCAACAACATGCGCCCGACGCGTTCCTTGCGTTCCTTGGTCGAATTCATCACGCCGGTGCCGCTTTCGAGCGTGCCGGAATAGATGCGGCAGAAGGTGATGGTGCCGACGAACGGATCGTCCATGATCTTGAAGGCCAGGAGCGCCATCGGCTCGGTATCGAGCGGCTTGCGCTCGACTTCGTTGCCCTTCATGTCGATGCCCTTGACCGGCGGCACGTCGACCGGCGAGGGGAGAAAATCGACCACGGCATCGAGCAGCGGCTGCACGCCCTTGTTCTTGAAGGCGGAGCCGCAGAACACCGGGAAGAAGACGCCGGAAATCGTCGCCTTGCGGATCAGCCGCTTGAGCGTTGCCACGTCCGGCTCTTTGCCCTCGAGGTAAGCAGTCATCGCGTCGTCATCGAGCTCGACCGCGGCCTCGATGAGCTTCTCGCGATATTCCTTGGCCTGATCGAGCAGCTCGGCGGGGATTTCGATGTCGTGATACTTCGCGCCCAGATTCTCTTCGTCCCACACCACGCCGACCATGCGGATGAGGTCGATGATGCCCTTGAACTGGTTTTCCGCACCGATCGGCAGCTGGATCGCGACCGGCTTGGCGCCGAGACGGTCGACAATGTCCTTGAGGCACTGAAAGAAGTCAGCGCCGATCTTGTCCATCTTGTTGCAGAAGACGATGCGCGGAACGTTGTAGCGGTCGCCTTGCCGCCATACCGTCTCGGTCTGCGGCTCCACGCCCTGGTTGGAATCGAGAACGCATACCGCGCCGTCAAGGACGCGCAACGAGCGCTCGACCTCGATGGTGAAATCGACGTGGCCCGGCGTATCGATGATGTTGAGCCGCTTGCCGTTCCAGATCGCGGTGGTGGCGGCCGACGTGATGGTGATGCCGCGCTCCTGCTCCTGCTCCATCCAATCCATGGTGGCGGCGCCCTCATGCACCTCACCGATCTTATGGCTCTTGCCGGTGTAGTAGAGGATGCGCTCGGTCGTCGTCGTCTTGCCGGCATCGATGTGAGCCATGATGCCGAAGTTGCGATAGTCTTCGATCGGGTGAGTGCGGGGCATTTGCGTAAGTCCTGTGGGGTGCGCTGTCTCGGGCCTTACCAGCGATAGTGCGAGAAGGCGCGGTTGGCTTCCGCCATCCGGTGCGTATCCTCGCGCTTCTTGACGGCGTTCCCCCTGTTATTCGATGCGTCGAGCAGCTCGGCGGAGAGCCGCTCGGTCATGGTTTTCTCGTTGCGCTCGCGCGCCGCGGCAATAATCCAACGGATACCCAGCGCCTGGCGCCGCGAGGTGCGGACTTCGACCGGCACCTGATAGGTGGCGCCGCCGACGCGGCGCGAACGCACTTCGATCGACGGCATGACGTTGTCGAGCGCCTGCTGGAATACGCTGACCGGATTGCCGCGCGTCTTGCCTTCGATCATGTCGAGCGCGCCATAGACGATGCCTTCGGCCACCGACTTCTTGCCGGCGTGCATCACCGAGTTCATGAACTTGGTGATCACGATGTTCCCGAATTTCGGATCCGGGAGGATTTCGCGTTTGTCGGCGCTGTGACGGCGGGACATCGTCGTGGTTCCTTACTTCGGCCGTTTGGCGCCGTACTTCGAGCGGCGCTGCTTGCGGTTCTTCACGCCCTGGGTGTCGAGCACGCCGCGCAGGATGTGGTAGCGCACGCCCGGCAGGTCCTTCACGCGGCCGCCGCGGATCATCACCACCGAGTGTTCCTGCAGATTGTGACCTTCGCCCGGGATGTAGCCGATGACTTCGAAGCCGTTGGTCAAGCGAACCTTGGCGACTTTGCGCAAAGCCGAGTTCGGCTTCTTTGGCGTCGTCGTATAGACGCGCGTGCACACGCCGCGCTTTTGCGGGCTCTGCTGCAGCGCCGGCACTTTCTTCTTCGCGTGCTGCGCAACCCGCGGCTTGCGAATGAGCTGATTAACCGTCGGCATGCTTTCAACCTGCTCCAGATGGGCTTGCGCCCTTTTAGCGAACTCGCGCGCACGCATTCGCGCAAACGAAACAGCGCCGTCCGCTTGCCAGAAGCGGAAGAGCGCTCGAAACCGCAGAGGACCGCAGCGATAGCAGCGCGATCGTGCCTTTAGCCCTGACTTTGCGTCGTCAGCGGCAGCGTTTGAGCTTCCTTCGTCGAGGCGTCGTGCCGGAATCCGACAGGCCAAGGCGCAGTCAACAAAGCATGCTGACTATCAATGACTTAGCTTGGGGACCCGGACAGGCCGTTCCGACTGACGAAGCTCACCGCCTGCCGAAAAGTGCGCGGTATGTATCGGCGGCACCGCGCGAAGTCAAGCGCATATGGGCACCAAACCGCTATGGCGCAAGCACATCTTTACTATTCTCGTGCCGCCGGCTCCATCCCCTTTTCGCGGATGATGGCTGTGGCTTGCGGCGACGCCAAAAACTTCACGAAAGCGCGCGCGGCTGCCGCGTCGGCGGCCTTGGCGGCAAAACCCGCCGCGTACATCACATAATTAATGAGCTCGGGCGGCAGCGGACCGACGAGGTGCGCGCCCTCGACCGGCTGATTTTCGATGATCTGCTGCATGCCGACTTCGGCCTCGCCGGAGGCGACGACCGCGCCGACCGGCCGGCCGATGGCAAAGACCGTCTTGTCGGCCATCTCCGCCGCAACCCCCAGCCGCGCCAGCAGCTCCGCCACATATTGGCCGCTCGGTCCCTTGCTGTAGGAAATCGATTTCGCGGCCCGCAAAGTCCGCACCAGCGCTTCGATACTGCCGATATCGGGCGTCGCCGCGCCGGTGCGGACGATGAACCCGACGAGCGAGCGCACCACGTCGGTCCGCGTCGCTGCCGCGACAAAGCCAGCTTCGGCCAGTTCATCGACGGCCGCGCGCGGCAGGAGCGCGACGTCGAAGGTTGCGCCAGCCTCGATCTGCGCCTTCATGTCGCGGGTCAGCGCAAAGCGGATCGCGACCTTTTGCCCGCTCGCGGCCTCGAACAGCGGAATGGCTTCGAGCATGAAGCGGCGCATGGCGCCGCCGCTGAGAACCGTGATCGGCGCCGCATTACCGTCGGTCATGGCGCGGCTACCGGTCGGGCGATCGGCGCAAAAGATAGGTGTCCATGATCCAGCCCTTCTTGGCTCGTGCCTCGCGGCGGACGCGCTCGATGTCGGCCGCGCAATCCGGCAACCTGCCGGAGCGCAGAATCTCGTCTTCGGTGCCGAGATAAGCGCCCCAGTAAATCTCGACATCGCTCTCGGCGATGCGTTTGAACCCACAATCGCCGTCAAGCATCACGACGACGTCGTCGACGCGCTCGGGCAAGCCTTCGGCGATACGGCGGCCGGTGGTGATCTCGATCGGGCCGCCAACGCGGTTGAGCGCGATTTTGTGCGCCGCGGCCAGCGCCTGCACGCTGGTTATGCCGGGAATGATTTCATGCTCGAAGGCGACGACGCCGCGCGCCGCGATCTGGTCGACGATCCGCAGCGTGCTGTCGTAGAGCGAAGGATCGCCCCAGACCAAAAAGGCACCGCACTCGTCGTCGCCGAGCTCATGCAAAAGCGCTTCCTCGTAGGCCGCAAGCCGCTCCGCATGCCAGGCCTTCACGGCCTCCTCGTATGACGGCGGCCGGCGGTCGCGCGCCGGATCTTGGATATCCACGGTGCGGTAGGATCGATTTTTGATGTAGCGGGCGCACAGCTCGCGGCGCAGGCGGACGAGATCGTCCTTTTCGGCGCCCTTGTCGACGACAAAGAATGCGTCGACGAGGTTGAGCGCGTTGATCGCCTGCACTGTGATGTGATCGGGGTTGCCGGCGCCGATACCGATAATCAGGAGCTTGCGCATGTCTTTTTTCCGTATCGGCCACGCGTGGGCCGCCGAAGCCGGCTAAGCATAGCGGGCGGCACGCGAAGCCGAAACCGAAGCGGGTGGCGGAAAATAAAAACCCCCGGCCGAAGCCGGGGGTTTGTTGTTCGCCAAAGGGCGCCGGCGGTTATTCCGCCGCCGGCAGCGCTGCCGGTTCGGCCGCAGCGGCTTCCGCCGCCTTCGCGGCCGCTTCCTTCTCGCGCTCGGCGAGAATGAGCTGGTCGCGTTTGACCGCCACTTCGCGGATGCGGTTCATCATGGCGCCGGTGCCGGCCGGGATCAGCCGGCCGACGATCACGTTCTCCTTGAGGCCGTCGAGCGTGTCGGCCTTGCCAGAGACTGCCGCCTCGGTAAGCACGCGGGTGGTCTCCTGGAACGAGGCTGCGGAGATGAACGAGCGTGTCTGCAGCGACGCCTTGGTGATGCCAAGGAGCACCGGATACCCGCTCGCGGGCTTCTTGCCTTCCGCCGCGGCTCGCGCGTTGACCTCGTCCATCTCGACCTTGTCGACTTGCTCGCCCTGGATCAGGTCGGTCTCGCCGGAATCGTCGATCTCGACCTTCTGCAGCATCTGCCGGACGATCACTTCGATGTGCTTGTCGTTGATGGCCACGCCCTGGAGCCGGTAGACCTCCTGGATCTCGTTGACGAGGTAGCCGGCAAGCTCCTCGACGCCCTTGATCGCCAGGATGTCGTGCGGCGCCGGGTTGCCTTCGACGATGAAGTCGCCCTTCTCGAT
>Ga0181531_10002826_pt1 | contig 10747 bp, 9 predicted proteins | sample PEATcosm2014_Bin_38_FD_119743 | JGI IMG/M metagenome (GOLD analysis project Ga0181531, IMG submission 119743) | Peatland microbial communities from MTU Mesocosm Facility, Houghton, MI, USA - PEATcosm2014_Bin11_10_metaG | ecosystem: Environmental > Terrestrial > Soil > Wetlands > Peat | place... | reverse complement strand
TGACCGCTTATACGGGCACCACTCAGCGCTATGCATATCTCACCGGACTCACTTTGGGATTAGTGGCAAGTCTGGCGGGCTTAAGCGCGCTGAGGCCCTTTCTTGTAAAAGATGCTCTGAATGCCCTGTCTCCGCTGCAACACAACCTTTTTGCCGGGTTCGACATCACCCTGACGGCGGCGCTTCTGGCCGGCGGAGCGGATGGACTGCATAGCATTATTTCCGCCTTCACCAGCTTCTTCAGCGCGACCGCCGATCGAGTTTCAAATCCAACCTAGGGCATCTCGCGGTTCGGTGGCGTTGCATAGGATGCACCTTGACCGGCAACGCATTGAACCACTTACCTAACAAGAATCGAGAGGATCAAAGGCATGTCCACACTTCCCTTCCCTTGCACGTCGCTGGCTCTGAGCAGCGATGGTTTTGAAAGTTCAGTCAGTTCCCTCGGCGTTGATGACGCTACCGTCTGGGCCATGCTTTCCGTGGAAACGCTTGGCCGTGGCTATCTTGGCGATCGCCGTCCGCAGATTCTCTTCGAACGGCACATATTTCACGCTCTGACGGGGGGACAATGGGATCAATCCGATCCCGATATCAGCAACCCGGTAGCGGGCGACTACGGTCCTTCGGGCGCTGCACAGTATCCCCGGCTGGCGCGCGCGGTGGCTTTGAATCAGGATGCTGCCTTGCAAAGTGCGTCCTGGGGGCTCGGCCAGGTTATGGGCGAGAACTATCACATAGCCGGTTTCGCCGATGCCGGCAGCATGGTGCTGGCGATGGCGGCGTCAGAGGACCAGCAACTCACTGCGGTGGTGAATTTCATCACTTCCAAGGGGCTACAGAATGCGCTGCAAAGCCAGAACTGGGCCGCCTATGCGAACGGCTACAATGGCTCGAGTTACGCGAAGAACAGCTACGATACCAAGCTCGCGCAATCTTATGCCGTTTTCAAGGCCGGCACGAACGTTCCCGACCTGAATGTCCGCGCCGCGCAATTGTATCTGCTCTTCCTTGGATACAATCCCCAGGGAGTAGACGGCCAAGTTGGAGCCCATACCCTGACTGCTCTGCATAACTTCCAAAGCGCCAACGGACAGTCGCTGACCACGGGGATCGATGCGAACGTTGTGGCTGCCTTGGCCGCGGCCTTGCCGGCTGCAAGCAATTTGTCTCTAACATAGAGCACTTTCAGTGGGAGCTTAAGAGCACGGGTGCCCCACCGGCGTACGCTTCAGATCGGAGGCGCCGCGTTTTTTATTTTTTTGCGGCTAGGGCGGGAAAGAATCTGCTGCTACTCTGGGGCTTTCCCGGCGCCGCAGCAGGCTGCTTCCGGCCCGGAGAGAAAGAGCGGCGAGGATGCAAATTCGCTGCTTCCAGAGGTCCTGATCACAGAAGTACAATCGATGAATAGCCTCGATCCGGAGTCAACCTGTTCGAGAGCTTCGGAGAAGGTATGCCAGACGCATCGTGCGATATCGGCCTGATTGGCCTTGCCGTCATGGGACAGAATCTGGTCCTCAACATGAACGACCACGGCTTCAAAGTTGCCGTTTTCAACCGCACCGTCTCAAAAGTGGACGACTTCTTGGCCAACGAGGCCAAGGGAACCGCGGTCGCCGGAGCGCACTCGATTGAAGAGTTGACGGGCCTGCTCAAGCGGCCCCGGCGCGTCATGCTGATGGTCAAGGCCGGCGATACCGTCGACCAGATGATCGAACACCTGACACCTCACCTCGAAGTGAGCGACATTGTTATCGACGGTGGCAACTCTCTGTTTACCGACTCCAACCGGCGGACCAAGGAGTTAGCCGCAAAAGGCATACTTTTCATCGGCACCGGCGTTTCAGGCGGCGAAGAAGGGGCGCGCTTCGGCCCCTCGATCATGCCCGGCGGCAACCCGGCCGCCTGGCCGCATGTGAAGAATATCTTTCAGTCGATTGCCGCCAAGGTCGAGGATGGAACGCCCTGTTGCGATTGGGTGGGAGAGGATGGCGCCGGCCACTACGTCAAGATGGTGCACAACGGCATCGAGTATGGCGACATGCAACTGATCTGCGAGGCTTACGACCTATTGCAGCGTGGTCTTGGACTTACCCCCGACGAGTTACACGAGGTGTTTGTCGAGTGGAACAAGGGCGAATTGGACAGTTACCTGATCGAGATATCCAGCCATATCTTCGCCAAGAAAGACGAAGACGGACAGCCGCTGGTGGATAAGATTCTGGACACGGCCGGCCAGAAGGGCACCGGCAAGTGGACCGTATTCAGCGCGCTCGATCTCGGTCAGCCGGTAACTCTGATCGGCGAGTCGGTATTCGCGCGCTGCTTGTCGGCACTGAAGGAAGAGCGTGTTGCCGCGTCGAAAATTCTGGAAGGCCCGGCATCGAAGGCCGCGACCGGAGATCGCGCCCAATTCATCGAAGATGTGCGCCGCGCGCTCTACTGTTCGAAGATGATCTCTTATGGGCAGGGATACATGCTGCTCAGAGCCGCGGCCATCGAGAATGGCTGGAACCTGAACATGGGCGGCATCGCTCTCATGTGGCGGGGTGGATGCATCATTCGGAGCCGCTTCCTGGGCAAGATCAAAGAGGCTTTCGACAAGAATCCCGGCCTGGAAAACCTGCTTCTTGACAGCTTCTTCTCCGGGGCGCTCAACCGCTATCAGGCTTCCTGGCGCAAATCTCTCGTGCATGCGGTCGAGCTCGGCGTTCCCACTCCCGCGTTTTCAACGGCGCTGGCGTTCTTCGACGGCTACCGGACCGGGCGCCTGCCCGCCAACCTGCTGCAGGCGCAACGCGACTACTTCGGCGCACACACCTATGAGCGCATCGATCGACCGCGCGGCAAGTTCTTCCACACCAACTGGACAGGCCGCGGTGGACGGGTCTCCTCGTCGACTTACAACGCTTAGCTCCGCGCTGAGCAATCCGCGGCTCCGATACCGAAGGTCATGCGGGCGACGCAACATATTATCCTCGATACAAGAAAGGCTTCTCAACCCGCTTGCGGCCGGAAAGGGGGCGATCTTAAGTTCCAGAACCAATTGTGTTCCACGATTCTGGAACCCGCGAGCACCTTCTGCGCATCTTGAGATCAAGGAGCCCATGAATCCGACCGATCAGGCCCACGAAATCGCTTTCCAAGAGACGCTTCTAAGCGCCCGCCGCACCATGCTGCTGAGCGAGATTCTCAAGCTGGCCGCGGACAGCTTCCGCGCCAGCAAAATGCGCTTTGCGCTGACCGCGCTGGGCATGGTCATCGGGACGGCCTCGGTGATTTTGGTGGTGACCATCGGCCTTACCGGCAAGCACTACGTGCTTCAGTTGATCCAAAAGATCGGGACGAACTCGGTCGAGCTTGAGTATGCCGGAGGCGGCGCCACCGGCGCAGAGCAGGTGCTTTACAACGACTACCTCACCCGCGAGGACGAGAAGGCCGTGCTGGCGCAACTGCCAGGCGTGATGTACTCCTCTCCGGTGCTGGAAATGCACGACCGCATCAGTTTTGGCGGGGGGGTGGTCAAAGACACCCTGGTGCTGGGCGTCAGCCCGCAATACCGCGACATCCGCAACTTGCTGGTACCGGTCGGCCGGTTCCTCGACGAGACCGACGACTCCGCCCACATCAAGTGCGCGGTGGTGACGGAAATCTTTGCGCACGAGCGGTTTGGCAGCTCCGACGCAGCGGTCGGCCAGACCTTCGAGATCAGCCGGATCCCCTTTACCATCATCGGCGTCTTCAAGGAGAGTGTGGACGACATGGGCCAATCGGAAATCGCCGACCAGACCATCCTGATCCCCTATTCGGTGGCCCGCTTCTTCATTGGATCCGAAAACGTGAAGCAGATTTACTTTTCCATGCGCAACATGGACGAGGTCCCCGACGCCGCAAGCGAAATCGTCCGCATCGTCCAGTCGCGCCACCGGCCCAACTCGGTCTATAAAACTCAAACGCTCAAGGAGTTGCTGACCGTGGCCGCGAAGATTGCCGACGCTCTGACCGCGGTGCTCTTCCTGGTCGCCGCAGTCACCCTGGCGGTCGGCGGGGTGGGTATCATGAACATCATGCTGGCCAACGTGCGGGCCCGCACACGCGAGATTGGAATTCGCAAGGCGCTGGGCGCCACCTACCGGGAGATCAAGCTTCAGTTTCTGGCCGAGGCCATCATCATCTCGCTGGTAGGCGGGGTGGTCGGGAGCATTGTGGGGCTGGCCATACCCTTGTCCATCCGGTTCTTCACCGACTATGCCCTGCCGGTCTCCATCTGGTCCGTCGTGATTGCGTTGACCGCGGCCATGGCGGTGGGTGTGTTCTTCGGCACCGTTCCAGCCACTCGCGCCGCCCAGTTGGACCCGGTGGAGGCGCTCAAATATGAGTGATCCCGAGCCCCAGGCTCGGGGCTCAGAAAGCGACCCGGAAGACACTCGCTCCCAGGGTCCGAGCCTCACGGTCATTTACAGCTTCATTGCTCTCGCCCTGGTTGCGGCTATCGGCTTTGCGATGCTGGTTGTGCTGCCGTTTTATCACCGGAGATGAGCACAGCCCCACTTCGCTGAAGAAAGGAGGCCCGGTTGCCAACTCAATCTGAAAAGGCCGCGCAGTTCCAGGCCCTGCACAAGGGCTCGGAACCATTTGTGATTGCCAATCCGTGGGACGCGGGAAGCGCGCGCATTCTCACAGCTCTCGGCTTCCCCGCGCTATCCACCACCAGCGCCGGGCTCGCTTTTACGCTCGGCCGCCGCGACGCCACCGCCAGCGTGAGCCGGTGTGAGGCCCTGGCCAACGCCCAATCTATTGTGGAGGCCACCCCGCTTCCTGTTGCCGCCGATCTTGAAAACGGCTACGGGCACAGCCCGGAAGCCGCGGCGGAGACGATTCGAATGGCCGCGCAGTCGGCGGGCCTCGTCGGCGGCTCGATCGAAGACGCGACCGGCGATTCTGCGCATCCGATCTATGACTTCAACCACGCCGTGGAGCGGATCGCGGCTGCGGCCACCGCCTCTCGCGCACTGCCGTTCCCCTTCATGCTGGTTGCACGAGCGGAGAATTACCTTCATGGCCGCCCGGACCTGGACGATACGATCCGCCGCTTGCAGGCATTTGAAGCCGCGGGGGCCGAGGTCCTGTACGCTCCCGGCATCACGAATCCCGAGGATATCCGCACCCTGTGTTCCTCGGTCGCCAGGCCTGTCAACGTGCTGATGGGGATCAAAGGGGCACCCCTGCTCTCCGTCAAGGAACTGGGCGCCTTGGGCGTTCGCCGCGTCAGCCTCGGATCGGGGTTCTGCCGGGCCGCCCTGACGGCCTTCTACAAAGCGGCGCGCGAGGTTCACGATTACGGGACCTTTACCTTCACCGCCGACACGCTTTCTATGTCCGAGCTGGTCTATGTCTTCGACTTTCAAGAGGAAAAACAGCCCCGGAGTTTTTTTAGGTAGAAGGCCGAGGGTCAACCGCCCGGTCGACAATCAACACCGGAATCCCATCCACAATCGGATAGGCGCGGTCACACTCTCTGCAGACCAGCCGGTTTTCTTCCAACCGCAAAAGTCCCCTGCAGGCCGGGCAGGCCAACTGGTCCAGCACGGCTGGATCAAAGCGGTAAGGATGGCTGGAGTCGACCGGCATCGGGGCCGCTATTGGATGGTCGCATCGGGGCTGGCCGCGGGACCAGCGGCCGCCAGGGCGCGCTTCGAACGGCTGGCAAATTCCTGTTCGATGCGCTCGTTGGTACCGGCCTTGGCAAACTCGTATGCCACGCGAATGCCGTTGAAGATCGCCCGGTCGTTCGACGAACCATGGCCAATGATGCAGATCCCCCGCACCCCGAGCAAGGGCGCGCCACCATACTCTCGATAGTCCAAGCGGTGGCGGAACTCGTTGAAGGCCTGGCGGGAGAGGAGAGCGCCTACCTGCCGGGTCACCGTGCGGGTCAACGACTCGCGCAGTACATCGCGCACAAAGCGGCCCACTCCCTCACTGGTCTTCAGGGCCACGTTTCCCACAAAACCATCGCAAACGATCACATCGGCCAGGCCCGAGAAGATGTCGCGGCCCTCCACGTTGCCAATGAAGTTGATGGGCAGCGCCTTGAGCAGCGGAAAGGCCTCGCGCGTAAGGTCGTTGCCCTTGGTCTCTTCTTCGCCGATGGAGAGCAGGCCCACCCGAGGCTCGGGGATCTTGAGAACGCTGCGGGCATACATCTCGCCCATGACCGCGAACTGCTCCAGGTTGTGCGCCTTGCAGTCCACGTTGGCGCCCACATCCAGCAGCACGCACGGATTCCCTGTCGAGCTGGGCATGGGAGTCGCTAAAGCCGGACGGTCCACGCCGGGCAGGGCGCCCAGCACCATCTTGGCCGTTGCCATGGCCGCACCGGTGTTGCCGGCGGTGACAAAACCGGCCGCCTGGCCTTCGCGCACCAGCTTCAGCCCCACGCGCATCGAGCTGTCCTTCTTGGTGCGCACCGCGTGCGCCGCCTTTTCCTCCATGCCGATCCGTTCCGAGGCATGGTGAATGACGATGGGCAGGTCCTCGTTTTCGAGGTGCTCGTCGAGCAGGTCGCGCAGCTCCGCCTCGGGGCCAATCAGGTGAACCCGGATCGGCAAAGCCCGGCAGGCGAGAATGGCCCCGCGAATTTCCGCCTCAGGAGCTTTATCGGTGCCTACGGCGTCAAGCGCAATGTCGATGAGCATGGGAGGCTCAGGCACAGGTTACTTGGCTGGCTCTTTGACTTCAAGAACGGCGCGGCCCTTATATGCTCCGCACTTCGGGCAGGCGCGATGGGGCAACTTCTTCTCGTGGCAATTGGGGCACTCGGAGAGTCCCACGGCCGTGAGGAAGTCGTGCGAGCGTCGTAGTGCGGTCCGGCGCGTCGAGTGGCGCCTTTTCGGATTAGGCATGATGCATTTCCTTTCGTGTCTCCGCCAGTTCAGTCCCTGCCGGCTTCAGGCCACACGGGAAATCCTGGCTGCCTTCCGGCATTGGACGGAGCACCCTGAATCTCTCGGGGTTTGGTCTCTCAGGACTTGATCCGGCCGCGGAGCCCAGCCAGTGCCTCCCAGCGGGGGTCGCTCGGACCCTCATCGCAGGAGCAGGCGTGGCTGTTGCGGTTCTCACCGCAGCGCGGGCAAAGTCCCTTGCAGTCGGGCTTGCAAAGCGTCCTGACCGGCAGGGACAAAAGCACCTGCTCGCGCAGCACATCCTCAAGCGAAAGACTGTCTTTTTGATAATACCCGATTTCCGTCTCCGGCGCCGTAATCGACCGCTCCGGAGCCTCGGAATCGGCGCTCACGGGCCGAAAGATCAGGTCGAAGTCGGCCTCCAGCGGAATCTCCACGATCTCAACGCAGCGCGCGCAAGGGACCTGAAACTTGCCTCCAAGCCGCCCCTTGAGCCGGATATCGGCGACAATGTCCCTGGGGCCGCGGTGCTCGTGCAGCACTTCAGCCCGGCCAGCGGTTGCCAATTGCCCAACCTGCTCGGCCTCTCCGCCAAAATCGACTTCTCCCGGAGCCAGTTCCAGATCGAAGTCGATCGGCTCCCGCTCCAGTTCGCTCACCTTGAATTCCATGCTATGAGCCTACGGCGCGGAAACTGACCCGTCAATGCGCCGTACGTCTTGAAAGGCCTTCGGACAAGTCCGGGCGGTGCCAGACCCCGGACGAGCGCCGCGGAGCACGACTTTTTCGAGCCGGCGGTGCTTTTCCCCGCAAGAAAACGGGGTAGATTTTCCTTGTAAGCTATTTATTATGAGGCACTTAAAGAGTTGATTTTTGCACTATTTATTGTTGCAACTCATTGATTCTGTTTAAGTTACATGTACTTTTTGCGACATTTATCAGAGGGGGGGTGGGGGGGCAAGGCAGGTAGGCAATGAAAAGGAGAAGATACATTCGGGGTGGAGCCGCCGAAAAAGCCGCGCTTTTCCAGAAGACCCATGCCGGTTGGAGCAGTTTCAGGTTTCAGGTTAGCAGGATCTGGGAAATAATCTGCAAAGTACGCGGCTCAGAAAGAAGCATATGCCGGTTGGTGGATGCGGCGCTTGGACGGGCCAATTGGGTAACCGGCGGCGATGGAACGGAGGGCGGAGAGCCCTCCGTTCCACATCCCTGAGGAGGCGGCTAAGCAGAGAGGCTTCTTGCTACTTCTCCTCAACCGCCCGCAGCGTGTTCGCCGTGAATGGATCGATGGGCACTTTGGCGAGGAGGGCCTGGATTGCCTTCGCCGCGGCCGTGGCGAGGTTTGCGTCGATGTTGGCGGCTCCAAATCCTGGGAGCGCTCCCAACACCGCATTCCTGAACCAGGTGCCGCAGAAGTGCAAGGTGGGCGCAAACAGGGTTACGCAAACGTGGTCTCCGCAGTTTGCCCGAACGATCTGAATGTGGGTGAGCAGATTGCCGAAGGGGGGAATGCCGACTCCCTGTGGGTCCTGGCCGGCGAAAACCGCGTAGCAGCCGGGCGGGATCTCGATCGACACGTGTCCGCACTTGGCAGGGATGAAGTGGTATTTCGTGCCACACCATTCGAGCACGTTTCCCGCGCAGTCGACGATCGTGACGAAGTACTCTTGGTCGGTGATATGACAGGGATCGCCGATGTCGGTGATCCAGACGTTCAGACTAGCTGTGCTCATGATTTGCTCCTTTGCCGGGGAGAGAGTTCCCCGCCTGGTTCCCGATTTCTGGTTGAGCCAAGGTCTCCAGTTTGCCTACCTGGCCGACGCCGATCACACATTCATCCGCTTCTTTTGGAGCCGTTGATTGATATTCCGCACTCGAAACATCGCCCCTTCAGGGGTCTCTCCGCCGGAAGGAGCCACGCACAAAGTCGGCGCCCGATCGAACCCCCATTGGGTCTTCGCCAACCTCGCAAGCAAGCCGGTCGAGGACAAACCTCCGTCTTCTCGTGCAGCAGTGTCGAAACAGCCAGACGCGCGAGTACCGAAGCCTCGACGTTCTCATGAGCGAAAGATGCTCTCGATGAATAGTGATTTTTCCGGAGCAATCATTACAGGTCCGCGTCGATTTACTTCAGCATTGGGTTGAAGCGGCGGATGGATTGACCTATCTGGTTGTTATCGGTATCAATGGGCAGGACCCGCGCTCACTTATTCAACTCATGAATGCATGAATGGCAGCGAAGCTTCGGTTCTTCAGGGTTTCGCTTCGGGAGAATAATCGAGGACTCTGACATTGGAACCAAAGCGGCGGAAGTTACGAAATTCGATCTGGTTCAGGTCCGTTTCCCGGCGGTCGTGACTTACGACGATCTGCGCGCTGAACGGCAATAGGTAATCGTGATTGTTGATGGAGGCATAGTCGTAATCGACGCTGACCGAAACTGCATGGACGCGGGAGATTTTCGGCATATCGTCGGCTACCATGGTGACGCGGCGAACCCCACGGGTGGCGCTATCGATGAAGACCTGGCCATGGCATCCGACATAGGCCGTGGTTCCTGCGCCGACATTAAGAATGGAGTTTGCGCGAGCCACTCGATAGTCGAATACCTGGACCGTTCCGTCTCCAAGGGTGCCGGTTTCCTTCCACTGGAAGTCGGTCTTCGACGAGGGTCGAAAGACGCCTTCGAGCACACCGCCAAACTCTCCCGCCGACAACGCTCCCGCGGTGTAGCTATTGTTCTGGTGACTTTTGGAGCCGGTGCTATGTTCCATGACCAGGAACGTCCGCGCCTCCTCATGATCGACATAAGTCAGAAGTTCGGTGAGTTTATCTTTGTGTTTCCACACTCCCGTGCCATTCAGATCGACGGATCGGTTGGTCACCTGTTCACACATGAAGTTAGGCAGGGAGTGGCTGTATTCGATCGCGTTGCGGCGGGCATCCGCGAGGATGGATGCGAGTTCATCGGGAGCCGGAGGTTGAACGGGATTGGTGGGGAAGGCGATGATGAGGTGGCCGGGCGAGGTGACCGGGGCGACGGGAACAGACGGGCCGGCCGGGTCGGGCGCGGCTGGCGAGCCGGGCGCCGGAGGCGGAAGCAAGGAAGCAATGCTCGCGGCCACTTTTTCTTCATTGGCCGGCTGGACTCCAGACAGGGTGAATTGGGTGAGAGCTTCGGCGGTCTTTTCGCCTTGGGTGAGGATTGTCTTCACCTCGTACAGTCCAACTTGAGGCGGGTCGATGGAAAGGTTGGCGAGGTAAGAGGCGAACTTTGTCTTTCTGGCCTGCTGAGAGATGACCGGCGCGCCGGGGACCGATTTGCCATCCTTGAGCACCTGCACGCTGAGCATGGCGGGTTGCGGCGCACCTGGATCGGAGTGAGCGATGAAGAAGATGGAGAGGTCTGTGGCGCCGGGCGGCAACTGGCCGGAGAGATTGGGCACCACTTTATCGTTTCCATGCTGCAGGGGTTCGGAAGGATCCTCCTCGACGCGAAACGGCTCTGTCTTGCGGACGAGAACCATCTGGCTCAGCGAGGGCACCCCGGATGGACTGGGAATTTCGAAAGGAACGCGCTGCGCGCCGGCTTTGCCGCTGTTGCGGTCCAGAATCGCCGCTTCCAGAACATAAGGACCGGGAGGGGCAATAAAATGGCGCTGCAGCGTGATGGCTTCGAACTTTGACTTTGCAGCATCGGTGATTACTCCGCGCCGCGGAATATCTTCGCTGAAGTGCGCGACGACCGCGCCGGTCTTGTCTTTGATGTCGGCAACGATCGACACATGCGCCGCAAACAGGTTTGTGCTGGAGTCCTCGAGGACCTTCAGGCTTGAGAGGGG
>Ga0181531_10002825_pt1 | contig 10748 bp, 6 predicted proteins | sample PEATcosm2014_Bin_38_FD_119743 | JGI IMG/M metagenome (GOLD analysis project Ga0181531, IMG submission 119743) | Peatland microbial communities from MTU Mesocosm Facility, Houghton, MI, USA - PEATcosm2014_Bin11_10_metaG | ecosystem: Environmental > Terrestrial > Soil > Wetlands > Peat | place... | reverse complement strand
TACTCGGTCGTGAGATCGGCTTTCCACGAGCGATAGCATTTCTCGAGACGCAGGCTGTCCATCGCGTATAGGCCGAAGTCGGCGAGCCCGAAGCGCGCGCCGGCCTCCGCGAGCAAGTCATAGACGCTGAGCAGGTGCTCGCAGGGCAAATGCAGCTCCCAGCCGAGTTCACCGACATAGTTGACGCGCACCGCGATCGCTTTGGTATAGCCGATATCGATCGTGCGAACGCCGAGCCAAGGAAAAGCCTCATTGTCGAGCCGCGCGGGTGTCAGCAGCGCGAGCAGCTCGCGTGCGCGCGGGCCGACGACGATCAAGGTGCCGTAGCGCGCCGAAAGGTTCTCGAGCCGCACCTCGCGCGCCGCGGCCGGCAGCTGTTGCTGCAGCCAGTGCTCGTCGTGAAGCTCGCCCGCGGCCGCACTGATGAGCCAGTAGCGCTCCGCCCCGAGATTCGTGAGCGTCATTTCGGTCACGATGCCGCCGCTCGGCGCGCACAGGTAATTGAGCGCAGTGCGCCCCGGCTTCGGCACGACGCCGGCAACCAGGTGATCGAGCCACTCGCGCGCGTCTTTGCCGGTCACCTCGAACTTCGAAAAGCCCGGCAGATCGAGCACCGCGACGCGCTCGGCGATTGCCGCGCATTCGCGCGCCACAGCCGCGTGCCACGCGGGCCGTCGGAACGACAGCAGCGGCTGCTCTGGATCCCCGGCTTGCGCAAAATAAACCGCGCGTTCCCAACCGCCGCGCGCGCCGAAGCGCGCGCCCTTGTCCTGCAGCCTGAGGTAAGCCGGCGAGGTCTTTGCCGGCCTGCCCGCCGCGCGCTCCTCGTTCGGATAGCCGATCCCATATTCGTGCTGGTAGGTCTCGATCGCCTTCGCGAGCACGAATTTCGAATTCGCATACTCGAGATAGCGGCGGGAATCGAGCGGCCACATATCCCACTCGGGCTGTCCGCGCACGACCCATTCGGCGATCGACTTGCCCGCGCCGCCGGCCTGCACGATTCCGAACGTGAAGCCGCAACAATGATAGAACCCGGGCAATCCCGGTGCCGGCCCCATGAGCGGATTGCCGTCGGGCGCATAGGGAATCGGCCCATTGATCACGGTCTTGACGCCGACGCTGCCCAAGATCGGCACGCGGCCGCAAGCCGCCTCGATATAAGTTTCGAGCCGCCCGAGGTCATCGTCGAACAGCTGATTCGCAAAATGATCCGGAATCCGGTCGAGCCAATGCGGCGTTGCCTGCCATTCATAAGGACCGAGCAGCAGGCTGTGGCGCTCCTGGCGCAGGTAATAGCTGACGTCCGGATCGCGCAGCAGCGGCAGGCGCGCGGCGCCGCGCGCCACGAGTTCCGGAATATCCTCGGTCACGAGGTATTGGTGGGATAGCGTCACGATCGGCAGGTAGGCGCCGACCATCGCCGCAACCTCGCCACCGCGGTAGCCCGCCGCGTTGATGACTTTCTCGCAGCGGATCGTGCCGCGGTCGGTCGTGATGACCCACTCGCCGCCGGCGCCGCGCTCGATCGCGGTCACGCGCGTATTGCGGTAGATTTCCGCGCCGCCGTCGCGCGCGCCCTTGGCGAGCGCCTGGGTGAGCTGCGCCGGATCGATATCACCGTCGTACGGATCATGGAGGCCCGCGAGCAATCCGTCGGTGTTGAGAAACGGATTGTGCGCGCGCAGCTCCGCGGGGCCGAGCAGTTCGAAATGCATGCCCTGTGCGCGCGCCTGCGAGACGACGTGCCGAAATTCGTCGACGCGTGCCGGCGTATGTGCGAGCCGCAGACTGCCCGTGATGTGGTAATTGATATCGTAGCCGACACGCGCCGCCAAGGACGCGTAGAGGTTCGTGCTGTAGCGCTGCAGCTTCATGAGATTCCACGAGGTCGTGAAATTCGGGCAATTGCCCGCCGCATGCCAGGTCGAGCCGGCGGTCAGTTCATCGCGTTCGATCAGCACGGCGTCGCGCAGCCCGAGCTGCGTCAAGTGATAAAGCGCGCTGCAACCGACTGCGCCGCCGCCGATGATCACCACTGCCGCCTGTGTTTTCATGCTTTGATCCGTTGATTGGCCGGGTCGTACCAAGCCTGCAGCTGAACGCGGACCGGATGGCGCTCGCAGGCGACCTCGACTTCCCAGCGGCCCGACGCGAGCCAGGCCGCGCTCACGCCCTCGGCGTGCTCGACGTAGCCCATGCCGAGCGACTGGCCCACGCGATGGCCGAACGCACCCGACTTGATCGAGCCGACGATCCGGCCGTCGTGCACGATCGGCTCTTCGTGATAGAGCAAGGGCGCCGTCGCGGCGTCGCCTTCCAAGCGCACTTGCACGAGGCGCTTCGGCAATGCCGCGGCCGCGCGCTGGCGCAGCAGCGCCTCGCGTCCGCGAAAGCCGCCGGGCTTGTCCCAGGCAATCGTGAAGCCGAGTCCCGATTCGAGCGGCGTATCCTCATCGGCGATGTCGTGGCCCCAATGCCGATAACCCTTCTCGACGCGGCAGGCCGCCATGGCATGATAGCCCGCATGCTTGAGGCCGAGCGGCTCGCCGGCCTCGAGCAGCCGCTCGTAGACATCCGCGACGCATTCGCTCGATACGTAGAGTTCCCAGCCGAGTTCGCCGACGTAGGTGATGCGGCTCGCGCGCACGCGCGCGTAGCCGATCTCGATCTCGCGCGAGCGGCCGAACGGATGCGCGGCGTTCGATAAGTCCGCACCCGACAATTGCTCGAGCAGTGGGCGGCTGTGGGGTCCCATGAGGCCGAGCATCGCGAGGCCCGAGGTCACATCGGTCACCGTGCAGCGCGCGTCGTCTTGCGCCTCGATCGCGCGGCGCAGCCAGGCGAGGTCCCGCGTCTGGCAAACTGCCGACGTCACGACCAGGAATTCCTGCTCGCCGGTGCGCGTGATCGTAAGATCCGCCTCGATGCCGCCGGCGTCGTTGAGCCACTGCGTATAAACGACGCGGCCGATCTCGACCTCGATGTTCGCGGTCGACATCTGGTTCAAGATCCGGCCGGCGTCCCGGCCTTGCACGAGGAATTTGGCGAAGCTCGCCTGATCGAACAAAGCGACCGTGCGCTCTGCCGCAAGACACTCGTCGCGGCAGGCGTCGAACCAATTCTGGCGACCGTACGAATAGACATACTCGGGCGCCGTGCCGGGCGGCGCATACCAGTTCGGCCGCTCCCAACCCGCGGTCTCGCCCATGCAGGCGCCCGCGGCGAGGAGGCGGTCGTGCAGCACCGAGCGCCGCGCGCCGCGCGCGCTGCGATATTGGTAATACGGCCAGTGCATCGCATAGAGCAGCCCCAAAGTCTCGACCGTGCGGTCGTGCAGGTAGCGGCGGTTCGACTGGAACGGGATCACGCGCCGAATGTCCACATCGGCCAGGTCCATCGGTGGTTTGCGGTCCACGACCCACTGCGCGACGATCTTGCCGACGCCGCCGCTCGCGGCGATGCCGACCGAATTGAAGCCGGTCGCAACGAACAAATCGCGGACCTCGGGTGCCTCGCCGACGTAATAGCGGTCATCCGGCGTGAAGCTTTCGGGACCGTTGAAAAACAGCGCGATACCGGTTTCTCCGAGCACCGGCACGCGCTTGACCGCGGCGCTCAGGATCGGTTCGAAGTGATCCGGATCCTCCGGCAAGGTGTCGAAACAAAAATCCTCAGGTATGCCCTTCATGCCCCAGGGCTTGGCGACCGGCTCGAAACAGCCCATGAGCAGCTTGCCCGCATCCTCCTTGTAGTACGCACATTCATCCTGCACGCGCAGCACGGGCAGCGCGGCGGGCAGATGCGGAATCGCTTCGGTCACGATGTAGAAATGCTCGGCCGCATGCAGCGGCACCGCAACGCCGGCGGCTCCCGCGAGTTCGCGCGACCACATGCCGCCCGCGAGTATCACGGTATCGGCGCGCAGAAACCCGGACTCGGTGTCGACGCCGACCGCACGGCCCCGCTCGACGCGGATGCGTTCGACCTTGGTGTTCTCGAAAATACGCGCGCCGCGCTGCTTGGCGCCCTTGGCCAGGGCCTGGGTCGTGTCGATGGGGTTGGTCTGGCCGTCCTTGGGGATGAAGATTCCGCCGACGAGGTCATCGACTTCGAGCAGCGGCCAGCGCTCCTTGATCTGCGCTGGTGTGAGCACATCCATCTCGAGTCCGAACATGCGGCCCATGCTGACGCCGCGTTTGAGTTCCTCGAAACGCGCCGCGGTTTTCGCGACCGAGATCGATCCGTTCTGGCGAAAGCCCGTCGCTTGCCCGGTCTCCGCTTCCAAGGAACGGTAGAGTTCCGCGGTGTATTTCGCGAGTTCGGTGAGATTGCGGGTCGCGCGCAACTGGCCCACGAGTCCGGCCGCATGCCAGGTCGTGCCGCAGGTCAATTGGCGGCGCTCGAGCAGCACGACGTCGCGCACTCCGAGCTTGGTCAGATGGTAGGCGATCGAACAACCGGCGACGCCGCCGCCGATGATCACGACGTTGGCCTGATTTGGAATGCTCAAGCGTTGCGCCTGTACTTATACCTTGCCGCCGACGACCGCGATCGCGGCCTGCAGGTCGGATTGCGGCGGCTGCATCGCGGCGCGCGGCAAGCGCACCGGGAATTTGCGGCGGATCTCCGCGTCTACCGCATCGGACACATGATGCGGATAGTGATGCGCGAGTATCTCCTTGACCTTGATCGCGGCGCGCGCCGCGATATCGAGTGCGCCGCGCTCGGTCCAATCATTGGGGCTTCTGCGATCGCCGATCGCCGGATAGAGGTAATCGGTCTGCATGAGCTGCAAGGTCTGGCCGGAGCCGAGGTAATGGCCGGGACCGTTGAGGCAGACGTCCTTGATCGTCTCGAACGACAGCTTCTCGTCCGACACGTCGATGCCTTTGATCGTGCGCTGGGTCGCGCCGATGATGTCGTTATCGATGATCAGGCTCTCGAGCGAGTAGCCGAGCAGGCTGGCGTGCATGCCGGCCGATTCGTAAATCAGGTTGGCGCCGGCATTGCCGACGAGCGCGTGATTGAGCGCCTTTTCAGCGCCCGCTTGGCCGTCGGCGAGCTTCGAGTCGGTCATGCCGGAAGCGGTGCCGCCCGTGAGGTCATAGAAATGCGCCATTTGGCCCGCCGCAGCGGAGAGCAGCGCCTGTTCGGGGCTGCCGCCCGACATCGCGCCGGTGCGCAGGTCCGAAACGAAGCACCAAGTGCCGAAAATCGCCGGGTGTCCCGGTTTGATCGCATTGACGTAGACCAAGCCTGCGAGCACTTCGGCGACCTCTTGCGCGAGCGCGCCGGCCAGCGCCGCCGGCGCGGTCGCGCCGGCTTGGCCGGCCGACAGCAGCAGCACGGGCATGCCGCCCGCAACCGCGAGTTCGAGGCAACGGCAGGCGTCGTAGGCGAACTTCATCGGCGGCACGACGAAACAGTTCGATTGGCTCACGAACGGCCGTTCGCGCCATTGGCGCTCGCCGCCGGCAATCATGTGCAGCATCTCGAGCGATGCCGCGAGGTGCTTCGGATCGACCCAACTGCTGCCGACGTGCTTGGTCGTCGCCATCACCGAGGCGTAGCAGGTATTGAAGTCCATCTCATAGGGGTCGGGGATGTCGCGCGGCACGACCGCGCGCTGGAAGAAATGGATGTGATCGAGCACATCGACGATGCGGCCGATGTCGTACAGATCGGTGATCAGCGATTCGCGGTAAGCGCCCTCGTTATTGACGATGCTGACCGCGGCCCCGGCCGTGCCGAAGTAAACTTTCTTGCCCCAGGGCTCCATGTCGTAGCGCGGATTCTGGCCGTGCAGCACGAAATGACGCGCCGCTTTGGCCAGCGTGTCCTCGACTAGCGCGCGCGGGAACAGCAGGCGGCCATGATCGCTGAGCGTGCAGCCCGCGCGCGTCAGAATCTCGACGCCCGACGGCGGCGCATCGGCGAGCCCGATCTCGGCCAGCAGGCGCATCGCGGTTTCGTGGATCTTCAGAACCGCAGCGTCGGTCAGCGGGCGGAAATTGCCGCCCGGCATGCCCGGCTGGACCGGCCGAAGGTTATCGGGCAGCGGCGCTGCGCGCTGCGCCCGCCGAATGTCCCGGCCGCTGCGTCGCACCGGCGTATCTGCGTCTGCCATCACGTCACCTGCCGATCTGGTTTTGAGTGAATCGGGCTCTTCAGCCCCGGATTGTAGGCGATCGGCACCGATCGGGCACTGCCATTGGCGTCCATGTACTATACGCTGGAGTAATACTATGAACCCGCCCCGCAGACTGCCGCCGTTCGCCGCTTTGAGTGCATTCGACGCCGTGGCCCGCCATGGGACATTCACGCGCGCCGCGCTCGAATTGAATGTGAGCCAGCCTGCGATCAGCCGCCGCATCGCCGCACTCGAGGCCGACCTCGGCACGCCGATGTTCGGCCGCGACACGCGGCCGCTGCGGCTCACGGCCGATGGCCGGCGGCTGTTCGAGGTATTGCGCGCGAGCTTGAGCCGCCTCGAACAGGTCGTGCAAGAGATTCGCGGCGCAAGGCCCGGCCAGAAAATCGTTCTCGGCGTCGATCCCGGATTCGCGTCCTACTGGCTGCTGCCCCGATTGCCGCGCCTGCAGGCGGCGTTCGCCAATTACAGCCTGCGCATCCTCACGGGCGACTTTACCGACGATCGCGACGACGTCGACTTGTTGATCGAATTCGGGATCGGACGCGCCTCGAGCGTCGGCCGCATCTTGGGAGAGAATGTGTTCGCAGTCTGCAGCCCCGCCTATCTCGCGGGACGCCGCCGGGTGTTCGGCCTCGAGGAGCTGCGCGAGCAGCGGCTGCTCTGGCTCGAGGACCCGCACGAGCGCTGGTACTCGTGGCGGTCGTGGTTCGAGACGCTGCACCAGCCGTTCAACTCGAAGGCGCTCAAAGCGGTGAGTTTCAACGATTACTCGCTGCTGCTGAGCGCCGCGCTCGCAGGCCAGGGAGTTGCGCTCGGCTGGGAGGGCCTCATCGATCAGTTTCTCGAGAACGGGAGCCTGGTGCGGGTCTCGAAAGAGTCGGTGCGCTCCGAGCGCGGCTATTACGTCTCCTGCACCGCCCGCGAGAACTCCGCGGCGCAGCGGGTCGCACACTGGCTCGTGGGCGCCGATGCCGTCTCGAGCGCCGCGGCGCCGCCGCCGCAGGCGCCGATTGCGACGCTCAGCGGCGCTTCACGACTGCCGCGAGCGCGCCGACGATTCCGCGGCGGAACGTGAGCACACAGGCGACGAAGATCGCGCCGATGATGACCGTGACCCAGCCGCCGACGAGGTCGGACAGGTATTCCTGGAGCGTCACGACGATCGCGGCGCCGAGCACAGGTCCGAAGAAAGTGCCGATGCCGCCGAGCAGGGTCATGAGGATCACCTCGCCGGAGGCGCCCTGCGAGACGTCCGAGAGGGTCACGAACCCGAGCACGAGCGTCTTCAGCGATCCGCCGAGGCCCGCAAGCGACGCCGACAGCACGAACGCCGCGAGCTTGTAGCGGTTGATCTCGTAGCCCAAGGAGACCGCGCGCTGTTCATTCTCGCGGATCGCCTTGAGCACCTGGCCGAACGGTGAATGCACCACGCGCTCGATGAAGGCGAAAACGGCGACGAACGCGGCGAATACCAGATAGTAGAGCGTGACATCGGACTTCAGCGAGATGATGCCGAACAGCGCGCCGCGCCCCACCCCCTGCAGTCCGTTCTCGCCGCCGGTGAACGGCGCCTCGAGGCAGACGAAATAGACGAGCTGCGCGAGTGCGAGCGTGACCATCGCGAAATAGATGCCGTGGCGGCGGATGGCGAGCAGGCCGATCACGAGGCCGAGCAACGCCGCCGCCAATATGCCGCCGAGGATCGAGACGCCGACGCCGCAGTGGCGCGCGGTCATGAGCCAGCCCGTCGCGTAGGCGGCCGTACCGAAGAACGCCGCATGTCCGAACGACAGCATGCCGCAGAAGCCGAGTAGCAGATTGTAGGAACACGCGAAAATCGCCAGGCACATGAGCTTCATCACGAACACGGGGTAGAGGCCCGTGAGCGGGATGCAGATCGCGCACGCGACTGCGATCGTATAAAGAACCTTGCGCGGCTGCATGCGGCTATTCCCTTCCGAACAGGCCGGCAGGCCGCAAGATCAGCACGAGCGCCATGATCACGTAGACGACAATATTGGAAGCTTCCGGGTAGATGACCTTGGTGAAGCCTTCGATGATCCCGAGCCCGAGTCCGCTGACGATGGCGCCGAGTATCGACCCCATCCCGCCGATGACCACGACCGCAAATACGACCGTGACCAGCGAGCTGCCCATTTGCGGTGTGACCAGGATCACCGGCGCGGCGAGCACGCCGGCGAGCGCCGCGAGCGCCACGCCGCCGCCGTAGGTCAAGGTCAGCAGCACCGGAACGTTGACGCCGAATGCCTGCAGCAGCGGCCCGTTCTCGCGCGCCGCGCGCAAGGTCGCACCGAGGCGGGTTCGCTCGATCAGGAACCAGGTGCTGAAACAAACCGTGATCGAGGCGGCGATCACCCAGGCGCGATATTTCGGCAATATCATGAACCCCAGGTTCACCGCGCCCGCGAGCGCCGCCGGCACCGGATAGGATTGGCCCGAGGATCCGAACAGTTGCTGCAGCGTGCCCTCGATGATCAGCGCGACACCGAATGTGAGCAGCAGCCCATAGAGCGGATCGACGCGATAGAGGTGGCGCAACAAGAGGCGCTCGATCGCCATGCCGAGCAGTGCTACGATCAGCGGCGCAAGCACGAGTCCCGCCCAATAATTGATCCCTAGCAGCTGTAGGCCCAGCAGCGCGGCGAACGAGCCCAGCGCATAGAACGCGCCGTGCGCGAAATTGACGACGCCCATGAGTCCGAAGATCACCGCGAGGCCGAGGCTCAGCATCGCATAGAACGCACCGTTCACGAGCCCGAGCATCAACTGGCCCAGGATTACCACGACCGGCACGCCGAAGATTTCAGTCATATTGCATCCGCAGTTTGAGCCGCCCGGCGACGAGCCGGGCGGCAATCATCAGCCGTACCTTTCCGCCTATTTCGGGGCGAGCGAACAGAGGCCGGTGATCGGTCCGAACGCTTCCTCACCGTTCATGACCTTGATCACTTTGTAGTAGTCCCATGGATACTTGGATTCCTTCGGCGACTTGACCTGCATTACGTACATATCGTGGACCATCACACCGTCGGCGCGGATAGTTCCGCCTTTCGCGAACATATCATTGACCTTGGTTTTCTTGAGTTCCGCCATCACCTTGTCCGGGTCGGTCGTGCCGGCGGCTTTGACCGCCTTGAGGTAGGTCAGCGTCGCCGAGTAGGCGCCGGCCTGGTCCATGCTGGGCTCGGCGTTCATTTTTGCAAAATAGCGCTTCGCGAACGCACGCGTATCCTCGTTCAAATCCCAGTAAAACCCGGTCGTCAGATAGAGCCCCTGCGCGGTCTCGAGCCCGAGGCTGTTGATATTCGTGATGAACGCCAACAGTGCGGCCGGTTTCATGGTCTTGGTGATGCCGAACTCGATTGCCGCCTTCAACGAGTTGCTCATATCGCCGCCGGCGTTGGCGAGTCCCAAGACGCTTGCACCCGAACCCTGGGCCTGCAGCAAAAACGAAGAGAAGTCCGAGGCCGCGAGCGGCACTCGCACGGCCCCAATGTTTTTGCCGCCGTTCGCCTCGACGACCTTGGACGCGGCGTTCTGCAGCTGCGTGCCGAATGCATAGTCGGCGGTCAAATAGAACCAGGTCTTGCCGCCGTTCTTGACCATCGTCGTGGCCGTGCCATTGGCGAGCGCGGTCGTGTCGTAGACGTAATGAACCGTGTAGGCGGTGCAGTCCTCGTTGGTCAGCGAGGAGCCGGCCGCACCGATCGCGAAGAACGGGATTTTCTTGACGGCCGCCACCTTCGACATCGCGATGCTCACGCCCGAATTCGAGCCGCCGATCAGCATATTGAGGCCGTGCTGGTCGGCCCACTCCCGGAACTTCGATGCACCAATATCGGGCTTGTTCTGGTGATCGGTGGTGAGCATCGTGATCTTTCGGCCGAGGACGGTGCCGCCGAAGTCGGCAATCGCCATTTTCATGGCTTCGACACCGCCCTGGCCCTGAACGTCCGCATAGGTGCCGGAAAAATCGTCGATGTCGCCGATCACCACGTCGGGATCGGCGGCCATGACGGCCCGAGGCCCCGCGACCATCGCCAAAACCATCGCTACCCCAAGCGCGATCTTGCTGATATTCATTGTTGTCTCCATTGTTGTTTGCGCGTCATTCAGATTCCGAGCCGTTGATTGAGCATCGCCATCTTCGCCTGCAGCTCCGCGGCCGCGAATTCCTCGACGATCTGGCCATGCTCCATCAGATAGAATCGGTCCGCGAGCGGCAGCGCGAACCGAAAATTCTGCTCCACCATCACAATCGTATAGCCCTTATCCCGCAAGGTGTGAATCAACCTCGAGAGCGCCTGCACGATCACCGGTGCGAGGCCCTCGGAGATCTCATCGAGCAACAGCAATCGTGCGCCGGAGCGCAGGATCCGCGCTACCGCGAGCATCTGCTGTTCGCCGCCCGAGAGGCGCGTGCCCTGGGCATTGCGCCGTTCGAGCAGATTCGGGAACAGCGCGTAGATCTCCTCGAGCGTCATGCCGCCAGACCCCACCATGGGCGGCAACACGAGGTTTTCCTCGGCCGACAAACTCGAATAAATGCCGCGTTCCTCCGGACAGTAGC
>Ga0181531_10002821_pt1 | contig 10756 bp, 11 predicted proteins | sample PEATcosm2014_Bin_38_FD_119743 | JGI IMG/M metagenome (GOLD analysis project Ga0181531, IMG submission 119743) | Peatland microbial communities from MTU Mesocosm Facility, Houghton, MI, USA - PEATcosm2014_Bin11_10_metaG | ecosystem: Environmental > Terrestrial > Soil > Wetlands > Peat | place... | reverse complement strand
TCGCGCCCGTCGCCCGGCGCGTGGTTGCCCGCCATATGCGATTTTTCGGTCACGAATGCCTGCAACGCCGCCTGCGATTTCTGCGGCTTTGCCAGGAACAAGATGCTCATTGAGCCGCGGCGCTACGTCGATCCGGACGATTTCGAGCTCGCATTGCCGATACTTTACCGCCGCGGCATCCGGTCGATGACGCTCCAGGGCGGCGAGCCTCTCATGCATCCCGATATCGTCGAACTCGTCTCGCTGGTCGCGTCCGCCGGTATGCAATGCGGTCTCATCACCAATGGATGGTTCTTGCCGCGCTACATATCGCCTCTGGCCGACGCGGGCCTTCGACGGCTGGAAGTCTCGATCGACAGCGCCGATCTCGTGGAGCACGAGAAAAATCGCGGGCTGGGCGGATTGACCAAACGGCTCGTCGAGGGAATTCGCCACGCCCATGCCTACGGATTGCCGGTAGTCGCGTCGGTGACGATGAACAGGCTCGTCCGCTACGACATGTTGCCCGAAATGCTGAAGAGTTTGGGCTTCGATGCCGTCGCCTTTTCCTATCCGCGGCGCGAGCCCCTGGGTTCAACCTCACTAGCCTATGACCGGCTGTCCCATTTGATCGATCTTGATCGCGACGAAATTCTTGCCGCGATCGGAGAGATCGCGCGCCTGAAAAATCGGTTTCCCGTGCTCAATCCCAACGCGTCGCTGGCCGAAGTGGCGCGCTATGTGCGCGGCGAACCCCAACGCGTCCCCTGCATCGGCGGCTACAAATATTTTTATCTGGACTGGAATCTCAACATCTGGCGCTGCGAGGCGTGGGACAAGCCGCTCGGAAGCGTCTTCGAACTCGACAGCATTCCCGAGCAGCGCGAACCCTGCAATGCCTGCATGATGGGCCGTTACCGGGATGCAAGCGTCGTCATGCACGCCGGCGTCGTCGCGACGGATGCGCTGCAAAGCCTGATGGATGGCAATGTTCGCGCGACGGTGACCCATCTGTTCCGGCGCGGCATCCCGCTGTCGCTATCGGCACTCGCCGAGCAAATGCCGCGGATGCGCCGTCTCACCCGCAAGCAACGACGCCGCCGCGCAACGGCAAGCACCGTATTACCCGGCTGCGCTTAGACGGTCAGTAATAATGCCAATGCCCATGACGGTAGCGGCGGTAATGGTAGTACCGGTTGTTGTATCGGTAGCGATAGTGGTGCCCCCGATAATAATAGTAGCGGACCTCGACGGCTGAGCTGCCGTGCGCAGCTTCGGCTTTGTGGATGGCGCCGGCTCCCATGACGGGAGCGGCGGCCGCGCCGTGGGCCCAGAACGCGCTGAGCGCGGCGGCCATGGTGATGAGCTTCACACGATGCGGAATCATTGGCGCTCCTTTCGACTGCGTTGCCGTCGGCGGCTTCGAAAGCCGGTGTTGATAAAATGCTGCGCAACCGCCGGTGAGGAAACGAACAGCGGGTCGATTGGCGCCGCGCACAATTGTCGCTGAACTGAGTCGCTCTCGCACCGATGTCCCGGAATGGCACCACGCGATGCCTGCCCCCGGCACGCTTCAGCGACAGCTGGGGCAGCCATGCTCGAGAAAAACGCGCGATGCGAATTCCAATCACGTCGAGGCGGCTTGCGGTCCGTCTCCGGCGCCGCCCACGATCGAGGGTGAGGGCTCACAGGGTGTCGGGAAGCGCGCGGAGGACCGTGCGTTTGATGAGGGGACGGCGCGTTGGGCGTCCCACGGTCCGCGCAGCAAATCACTCTTGTCGGCCCCGGTGGGAGCGGGTAGAACCCGGCCCCCAAACCCGGGCTGCGGAACGATTTGGTCCAAGATTGGTCCAAGACCTCGGTTTGTTCCCAGAATGTGCCATTGCTCTCCATGAGAAAATGGCGGAACTCTGCGGGTTGGACAGGTGGTCGAGTGGTTGAAGGCACCGCACTCGAAATGCGGCATACGGGCAACCGTATCGAGGGTTCGAATCCCTCCCTGTCCGCCAGTCACCTGCGGCCTGCCGTTTAGCCGTATTTGACGCCCGGTTTGCTCTGTCCGACTTCGATAATGTAACCGTCGGGATCGCGGATGTAACAGCGCGTCTCGCCGTACTTCTCTATCGGCTCGGTGATGAACTCGGCGCCGCGACTCTTCCACAATTCATAGCACGCGTGAATATCCGCAACGCGGATGTTCATGAAGCTGCTGATCTTGTTTGGATCGGCGAGGACGCTGAGCACGACCGTCGGCTTGTCGGGCGTCGGGCCGCCGCCGACGTTGAGAAGAAGCCACGTATTCGCGATCTGAATGTACACAGGCGCGCCCTTGCTGTCGCCGCGGCTCAGAACACGTCCGCCGAAGACCTTTTCGTAGAAGCGCGCCGAACGTTCCATGTCGGCGACAGTGAGAAAATGCGCGACGGTAAAGCCGTCCTGCGGCGGCATCTGATAGTTTTTCAGCTCGACTTGGACTTGGCTCATCGACGGTTCCAATTCGGATAGGGTTTTCCCCCTACGCCAGAATATGCCGGGCAGTGTGCTTTAACAACGAACCGCGCCGCGAGAAGAAAACGCGTCGCAAGAACAAGCTCATCGTTGACGGCATTTATTATAACGCGCCGCTCGCTCCCGCAGTAACAGCAATGTCATTTCAACGAAGGCGCGCGGGGCGCTTAAGCTGAAGCGCACCATCGCAGTGTGAACCCGGCTGCATGCGCACCCAACTTGCCAGTGGCCTCAACCTTGTAGACGTGCCGCGTCGCTACATTTTGCGACAACAATCCGCTTTTTCGCGAATATGCCCGGTCGTAGGTTTTGCCCGATCAGCGAGATTCGCACGGTGACGGCCAACACGCACACAACCCCGGGAACCATTGTCGGCGGCAAGCCCTTTGGAACCGCGGCGTGGTTTCCCGAACGGTACGACGCGTCGCGGGGCGAAATCAGGCTCGTTGCGACCGATCGCGATATGCTTGCGGCGCAAACATTTCTCGACTGGCGATGGGACCGCGCCGGCGCCGACCGCACGCAAATCGGCGTCGAGACGATCTCCGGCATGGTGCCGAATGAACCGCCCGGACCGAATTTCATCTGGCACACCGGCTTTTGCTGTTCGACGTTGCTGGCCAAGGCGCTCGACCGTCCCGGCCGCAATCTGTCGCTGTGCGAGCCCCAGATCATGGTGGACATCGCGGACGCAAAGCGTGCGGGCGCGCTCGCGCGATCGCCCGGCGCGTCGGTTGCGGAACTCGCATTTCAGCTTCTCGCCCGTGGCTTTGCGCCTGATGAACACGTCACCCTGAAGCCGGCCCCGGCCGCCAATTGTCTCTTGCACGACGCGATAACGTACACGACAGGCGCGATCCTCGTTTTGTATTCGGACTGCCGAAGTTTCGTCGTCTCGATCGCAAAGCTGAGCGAACAGGGACGCAAATATGCGCGCCAGCTGTTTCTGACCTTGCTCCGCGACGGCCTTGCGCAATTGCCTGCCGCCCAGATCGTTTCATTGTCCGATCTCGAACTGGCGGCCATCGTCTGGCATATGCAGATCGCGGAATTTCGCCGCAACTGGCAGTCCATGAGTGCTGCGCGCGCCGTATCGCTCGATTGCGACGCCCTCCTTGCGGCTCCGCTCGAGAGCTTGAGAAGATTGAACGCGCATTTTTCCCTCGGATACGAAGAGGACTATCTCGACGAAGTCGTGCACGGGCCGATCTTCAGGCGCAATGCGAAATCGGGCGAGCCGGCATTCGACGCCAGAAAGCGCTCCGAAGATCACGCGCGGCTGGGCCGCGAATTGGGAAAGGATTTGGACCGCATCGTGGCGCAGAGCTACGCGCTGTTTCCCGCGACACCGCGCGGCGCACCGCTCGCCGATCCGCTTCTGCAGGCAGACAAGGACTATTCCCTCTAGATCACCTGAGACGGTCCGGGCCCGCACACATCGCGATCACGAAGCGCGCGTGAGCGGAGTCCGCAGGAACGCGTCGATCACGCCGGTCTGTCCGGTGATGAGGTGTCCGGTCTCCGTCAGAAAGTGCGCGGTGAGGTTGGCGACATTGCGCTTCATCCGCGCAAGCGTGCCCTTTGAATCGAGCATGGCGTCGCGCGCGCCGACGATGAGGAGAACCGGCATCGCGAGGCGCTTCAGCCTTTCGTCGGAGAAGATCGGAAGCCTCACCCGCCGCGGGCGGAATTCCTTGTAGACCGAGAGCAGATAGGCCGGTCTGGACGCATCTCCGCTGGCCAGCTGCGGGCCCATTGCGATCGCCATCGCCTTGCGGCGACCCCAATCGCCCATCAGCAGCAGAAACGCCGCCCGGAAGATGAAGCCGTATTTTTGCCGGCCGACGCCGCCAGGACAGAGGAGCACCAGCTTTTCCGTCCGCTCGGGATGACGCGTCGCGAAATCGAGTGCGAGCCAGCCGCCAAGCGAGACGGCGATCACCGTGGCGCGGGGGAGCGCGAGTGCGTCCAGAACTTCGTTCAGCCATTTCGCGTAGAGATCGGATTCGAGCGGCGGCCGCGACGGCGCGCTCAACCCCGGCTCGCCGATGACGTCGACCGCATAGACGCGGAAATGCCGCGACCACTGGGCCACGTCGCGCATCCAGAAGAGCGCGTTGGCGCCTGCGCCGTGAAGCAGGATCAGCGGCGGCGCGTCTTTCGGCCCCGAGGCGATGACGAAAGTCTCGCCCTGCGATGTCGGCAGGCGCAGCTCTTCGCTCGGCACGGGCCATCGGCCGAGAAGCTTGCGATAACGGGCGACAAGCGCGCGTCCGCCCTCTTCGGTGTTGTAGATCCGGGCCATTGTCTAATCCGCGATGAGAACCGGCACGAGGCCGAGGAGATAGGCTGTCGTCTCTGTACTGCCGGAAACAATGAGTTTCAGCCGTGCGATCTCTTCATAATAAATCGCATCGACCCGCGTGCGGGCATCGCCAGGCGCGCGGGCGTTGAGCGCGCCCAGGAGATGGGTGACGGTGCGGTCCACGGCGGCACGATCGATCGCGTCGATCTCGACGATGCTCGAGACCTCGACATGGCGATGCCGCCCGGCTGGATTACCGTCCGGCAGGGTTGGGCGCTGGCCCGTAAACGCGTCGAGATCGTTCCTGGCGATCCGGTATTGCTTGCCGACCCGCGTGGCTTTGAGCCGTCCGTCCCGCACAAAAGCCAGCACGGTCTTGGTGTGCAGCTTGAGCCGCTCGGCCACTTCGGAGACGGTATAAAGGTCCTGATCCATATCCTATTTATCCCTATTATGGGGAATAATAGGGAACCATACCGCCAATATCGGGAATTTCAAGGATAAATAGGGATATTTGCGGAACGGCTAGGGCTTCGGCGCGATGCGGTCGACCGCATAGCCGTTCTTCCAGATGCGGTCGATGGAGAGCGTGTCGCTGATCTCGCGGGTGGGATCGCCGTCGATCAGCAGCAGATCGGCCCGGTCGCCCGCCCGCACATGGCCGCGATCGCCCAGGTGGAAGATCGCATCGGGGAGCGCCGTTGCCGCGTGCAGCGCTTCTTCCGGCGTGTATCCCGCCATCACGAAGATCTGCAATTCCTCGTGCAGCGACACGCCATGCGCGGTCGCGGGGTTTGGTGCGTCCGTGCCGGCGAGAAGCGGAATGCCGGCCGCATGGAAGGCGCGGGTGTTGGCAAGCGCATTCGGGAAGAATTGCGGCGTGATGTGTTTGTCGGTCGCGGTCAGCGTGTCTTTCTGCGCCGGCGACAGATAAGGCGCCACGCGCGGATCGGCGGCCAACTTCGCGGCCATGTCGAGGCCGGAGGCGCCGGCCCACACCGAGTCCGTCGTCTCGACGAAGATGTGATGGGCTTTTGCGTAAGCGATAAATTTCGCGTCGGCGATCGTGTCGGGAAACATATGCGCAAGGCCGTCCGTGCCGCATGCGATGGCCTCGCGCGCCGCCCATTCGGCTTGGGCATGCACGGTCGTCATCCGGCCGTCGGCATGCGCCGCCTTGATCACGGCACAGACTTCATCGCGCGTAAGCGTCGGCAGGCTTCTGCCGTCATGATATTCGGACAAATTTTCGATGAAGATCTTGATGTAGTCCGAACCTTCCGCGACGCGCGCATCGACGAAGGTTTTGGCATTGGCGACGCTATCCAATGACGGGACGCTGAAACCCGGCGGCAGCGACTGGATCGGTGCGCCGCCCTTGACCGTCACACCGATGCCGGACGCCCAGGTATCGGCCTCGTCGGTTTTGCCAAGCGACTCCCGCTGGGCTTTCCATTTTTTGAAGTCGCCGCCGACATCGAACATGTCGAGTTCGGTCGTGACGCCGAAGCGAAGCGCATCGGCCTCAGCACCGTGAAACACATGCACATGGGAATCGATCAGGCCGGGAAGCAGCGTCTTGCCGGCGCCGTCGATGACGGGAATACCTGTGGGGATCGCTGCGTCGGCGCCGACCGCCGCGATCCGCCCGTCGGTGACGACGACATTGGCTTTCGGAAGCGTCTTGTCGCCGTCGAACACGCGCACGCCCTGGATCGCGAAGCTGTTGTCGGAAGCGGCGAGGGCGGGTGTCGAAAGCGCAGCGCCAAACGCAAGCGCGGTGGCAAGAGCAAGGCGCATGGCAGAGTTCCCCGAAACGGCTCGGAGAACTCTGCGCAAGACTATGTTTATTTCAAGCTGAGGCGCGGAATATCGCTTATGCGGCTTTCCGCGGACCCGAGAAACGCCGACGGCGGTTCGGTTTCTTGTTGTTGTTGTGCGGCCTGTGGTGCTGTTCCTTCGGAGCAGCACGTTGGGGCTGCGGCGCGGGGGTGTTGCCCACGACCGTCAACTGCTTGCGCGTCAGCTTCTCGATATCACGCAGGAAGCCCATCTCGGTCGCGTCGCAAAGCGAGATCGCGATGCCCGTGGCGCCGGCGCGCGCGGTGCGGCCGATGCGGTGGACATAGCTCTCGGGCTCGTTCGGCAGCTCGAAATTGATGACATGGGTGATGCCGTCGATATCGATGCCGCGCGCGGCGATGTCGGTCGCCACAAGCACGCGGGCTTCGCCGCGGCGGAACCGCTCGAGCGCGCGCTGGCGCGCGTTCTGCGATTTGTTGCCGTGGAGCGCGTCGCTGGAAACGCCGGCCTGATCCAGGATGTCCGAGATACGGTTGGCGCGATGCTTCGTGCGCGTGAAAACGATCACCCGCTCGAGCGCCTTGTCGGCCAGAAGGTCGAGAAGCAGGCGGCGCTTGCCGTCGCTGTCGGAAAACATCACGCGCTGCTCGATCAGGTCGACTGTCACCTTCTGCGGCGTCACTTCCACGCGCGAAGGATTGTGCAGCAGGCTCGCCGCCAACTCCGCAACGTCCGCCGGCATGGTGGCCGAGAAAAGGAGCGTCTGGCGCTTCTTGGGCACGAGCGCCGCGATTCTGCGGATGTCGCGGATGAAGCCCATGTCGAGCATCCGGTCGGCTTCGTCGAGGACGAAGAGTTCGACCTTGTCGAGATGGACCGCATGCTGCTTCGCGAGATCGAGAAGACGTCCGGGCGTCGCCACGAGCACGTCGACGCCTTTCATGAGCGCCTTCACTTGTGCGTTCTGGCTCACGCCGCCCAGGATCACCGCATGCTTGAAATGCATGTTGCGGCCATAGGTGGCGAAGCTCTCGCCGATCTGCACGGCGAGTTCGCGCGTGGGCGCGAGGATGAGCGCACGCACGCTCTTGGGCTGGCGCGTGTGATGCGCGGCCGAAAGGCGCTGCAGGATCGGAAGCGCGAAGGCCGCCGTCTTGCCGGTGCCCGTCTGCGCAATGCCGAGCAGGTCGCTTCCCTGAAGGAGAAGCGGAATGGCCTGCGCCTGGATGGGCGTGGGTGTTTGATAGCCTTCGCTCGCAAGTGCGCGGCAAAGGGGCTCGGAAAGTCCGAGTTCAGTAAAGCTAGTCACAATAATTCCTTAATGCGCCGGCCCCACACGGAACAGCATGGTGCAAACGCGGCCCCCGATACGATCGGGAGGTTGCCCGCATTCCACGCGCATCTGGAAAGAACGGAAGTTTGAGATGGAGCCGGGATGATTTGGCAGCGTTTCAGCCGCGCGTTTCGCGCGAACCCGGCGAATGTGGCGGGTGTGTGCACGCGTTCGGCGGACAAGTCAAGTCATGGGACGGCCGCCCTAGGCCGGAACGCGCCGCGACAGCAGCATGACGATGATGCCCATAACCAGCACGGCCCCGCCATAATACACCTGATTGGGGTCGATCCAGGGATCGCTCGGCGAGCCATAGTAGCCGAGACCGCGATAAAGCCAGCCGCCGCCGCTCACGAAAATCGCGACGCCGATCAGCCAGACGACAAGTTTCCTGCTCATGATGTCCCCGCGTGAATGATGGCCGGCAGGATACCCCTTCGGGCAAGATGCGACTAGAATTTCTCAAGCGCAAAATAGGCAGCCGCCACCAGGAGCGCGAACGCGACACCGTGATTCCATTTCAGCGGCTCGCCGAGATAGAGCGTGGAAAATACGGCGAAGACCGACAGCGTGATGACCTCCTGCATCGTCTTGAGCTGGGCTGCCGAATAGACCCGATAGCCGAAATGATTTGCCGGTACGGCGAAGCAGTACTCGAAAAACGCAATGGCCCAGCAGACCGGAATCAGGATCCAGAGCGGTGTGGCCGGATATTTAAGCTGGCCGTACCACGCGAATGTCATGAAGACGTTGGAGACGCACAACAACACAATCGGCGTGACAAGCGACCAGTTCATACGGCAATTCCCTGAGCTGCATACCGTTACCTATTCTAGCCCAGATTCGCTGCCGTGCAGACGACGAAGGCGGCAAAGACCAATGATACGAGCAGGTCGCTGATCATCGCGATGGTTTCGTTTCGCGAGCGGTCTTTTCCCGCGATGTGCCGGATGCCGGCGATGCCGTAGAAGAGCGCGGCATAGATCGCCACCGGGAATACGAAGGCGGGCGTCGCCAGCGAGATCATGGCGACGATTCCTATCGAAAAATTCGCGACGCCCAGCTCGCGCACGATCGGCAGCACTGCGTCCTCTTTAATCTGAAAAATCTGCCGGGCCGTGAATTCCGGTTGAAAGAATTGGCGGAGTCCCGCGAGGAAGAGCCTGACGCCGGCGCTCCAGAAGACAAACCATCTCCCCACGAGCCACAGGAGCGGCAGGGCACTGTGGAAATACGAATGCTCTGCCCATATGGAGCCTGCCGGCAGCACGAGCATGAGCAGAATCACGGTCAGGAGATACATGTTCGCGGCTTTTCGATTCGAAGGTTGGCCCAGGCGAATAATATCACCGCAGCACGATCCCCGGATACCATCCGCTCTTTACGAGGAACGCTTTCGGGTCGCTGACCTGAAGGATGTCGCGAAGAGCCTGACGTTTGTCGGCGGCATGCTGATAGTAGGATTTGACGATGCGATAGCCGACCCAATAGCCGAGATCGGCCGGCTTCTCCGGCGTCGAATTGTTGAGCCAGGCGGAAAGGTCCGTCTTGTCTTCGTCGGCAACGAACCGGGTCTCGATCTCCTTTTCATGTCCTTTCGTCGTCGATTTGAAGTACGAATAGGCAACGCCGCCGGAGACGAGCTCCGCGGTGAATTCGGCCCCGCCTTCGATCAGCGAATCCTCGAGCACGGTCGGCTTTTCGTCGTCGACGAGCGCGCGCACCTGTTGCACATGGGCGTATTCGTGCGCGATCACATGCACGAAGCGCTCTTCGATATCGGGATTGAGCCACGTGGTCGCGCATAAGGCCTCGAGACCGATCTGCACGCCGCTGATGGGGCTTCCGATGGCCACGGGTTTTCCCCGTCCGACCGCAATCGTCACCGGCGGGAATTTCGCTTCCGGATAAAGCGTGCCCAATTTGCGCAGCGCAGTATCGAGGCGTTCGCGGATACGCGGCAGGACCGCCAGACAGTTTTTTGCGTCGGCATAGATCTGCGGGCGCCTGGCGAGCGTGTCCGCGATCCGCGCGCCGGTGACGTTGCGCGCCTTGGCGAGGGTGTGGAGTCCTTCCGAGCCCACGTCGAGGTAGTCGTGCTGAAGCTGATCGGCGGTCGGATGTCCGCCTGCGGCGTCGTAGACTTTGTAGAAGAGATAGACGTCCTGGGTTTCGATGACCGGTCCCGGCGGCGAAGGCGCGGGTTCTGTTCCCGTCGTCCCGCAGGCCGCACAGGCCAAAACCGCCATGACGACCGCAATCGAGATACGCTTCATGTCCCCGCCCTCCGCCGCACGATGCGGAGGGTAGGGGCGGACGGCAAGCGCCGCAATTCGGGCGCGCTTCACGTTTGCGGTATCCCGTTTGTGCGCCGCACAGCAGCCCATGCCGAGCGCCAGTCCAGTGACAGGTGGAACACCGCCACCATTGTCGCAAGGCCGAGGAAATAGAGATAGCGATAGTCGCAGGCGATGGATATGACGAAGAAGCTTGCCGTGAAGGCGAGGGTCGAAACAAGCATCCAAGCCATCGCGACGTCAGCCGCGGTCCCTCGCGCGAACAGGAAAACAAGCGAGACGAGGGCCAAGAGTGCGAAGAATGAATGCGACAGGATCGGCGTTCCGATGAACCGCTTGCCGTAGAAATCGAGCATGCCATCGCGCATGTCGAAGCGTTTCCGCAGACCCAGCTTCGCCATCTGGACGGCGGGGCCGTCGACGCCGGAGAAGATGGGCCGGCAGGCCGGAAGATCGGGCGTAAACACGACCCAGCGGAACACCTCGGCGCGCACGCGCAGATAAAGTCCGGGATGCGCCGCAATGAGGGTG
>Ga0181531_10002820_pt1 | contig 10757 bp, 8 predicted proteins | sample PEATcosm2014_Bin_38_FD_119743 | JGI IMG/M metagenome (GOLD analysis project Ga0181531, IMG submission 119743) | Peatland microbial communities from MTU Mesocosm Facility, Houghton, MI, USA - PEATcosm2014_Bin11_10_metaG | ecosystem: Environmental > Terrestrial > Soil > Wetlands > Peat | place... | reverse complement strand
GGCTCGATGCGGCGGGCCGGCTGGTGGCGTTCGACGCGGACCCCTCGGCGGGCGCGTATGCCCCGGCCGACCCGCGCTTCACCCTCGTCCACGCCAACTTTCGCGCGTTGGCGACGGAGCTCGATGCGCTCGGGATCGGGACCCTCGACGGCGTGCTGTTCGACTTGGGAGTGAGCTCGATGCAGTTCGATGAGGGCGAGCGCGGCTTTTCGTTCCGCACCGCGGCGCCGCTCGACATGCGGCTCGATCCGACGCAGGGCGAGCCGGTCGCGACGTGGCTTGCGACCCGAGACGAACGCGAGATCGCCGATACGATCTACCGGTACGGCGAAGAACGCGCATCGCGGCGGATCGCGCGCGCCATCGTCGCGCTGCGCGAGGCCGGGACGCCGGTTCGCGACACCGCCGATCTGGCCGGCGTCGTCGCGCGCAGCGTGCGGCGCGGAACGCACGCGACGATCCACCCCGCGACGCGCACGTTTCAAGCGCTGCGCATCGCCGTGAACGACGAACTCGGCGCTCTGCACGACGGATTGGATGCCGCGCTCGCCCGCACCGCACCCGGCGGCCGCATCGCCGCGATCAGCTTTCACTCGCTCGAGGACCGTATCGTGAAGCAGACCTTTCGCGAAGACCCGCGCGCGCGAGCGCTCACGCGTAAACCGCTGATCGCGGGGGCCGAGGAAGTCGCCGCCAACCCGCGCGCGCGCAGCGCGAAACTGCGCGTGGCCGAACGCGTGGAGGCCGCATGATCGCGCAGCCGAAGGTCGCCGCGCCGCCGCGGCACGTCGAACGCGTACGCCGTGCGACCAAGCGCCGCGTGCGCCGCACGCGCGCCCGCAGCCACCGTCCGGTCGTCGCCGTGCTGACCCTGGCGCTGCTGGCGTTCGTCCCGCTGCTCGCCTACGTGAAGCTGACCTCCGATTTGACGTCGATGAATTACGCGCTCGCGTCGACGGAACGCGAACGCACGCTCTTGCTCGACGACTCGCAGCGCCTCGAAGACACGATCGCGCGCTTGAAATCGCCGGAGCGCCTCGCACAGCTCGCCACCCAGCTCAAGATGCACGACCCGCACGTCTACGCGATCGTGCAGCTGCCGGTGCCCAAGATCCAGCCGAAGCCGACCGGGATCGCCTTCTTCGGCTGGATCACGCGTCGCGACCGCTAGCATGGCGGCGCGAGCTCTCGCGCGGGTCCCTGCGGTACGGGCAAGAACCTCACTCGTCCTGATGCTGTTGGTGGCCGCGGCGCTCATGCTGCGGCTCGGCACGGTGCAGATTCGCGACGGCCCGCACCTCGCGCGGCTGGCGCTGGCGCAGCACGACGAGACCGTCGAAACGTTTGCGCGCCGCGGCGCGATCCTCGACCGCGACGGTGGGGTGCTCGTGCGGTCGCTGCCGTCGGAATCGATCTACGCGGTCCCCGCCGACGTCGTCGATGCGGCCGCGACGGCGCGCGCGCTCGCCGCGGTCCTGCATCAGCGTCCGGCCGACATCGAAGCCGTCCTGCGCGACACGACCGCGTTCCGCTGGCTGGCGCGCAAAGTGCCGCACGAGACGGCCGAACGCGTGCAGGCGCTGCACCTGAGCGGCATCGCGACGCGCGCCGAAGAGACGGGCCGCCGTTTCGTCGCCTCAGGACGGCTGGCGTCGACGGTCGTCGGCTTCACCGGCACCGACGAAAACGGACTGGACGGGATCGAATACGCATTCGACGGTTTGCTGCGCGGACGTCCGGGCCGGGTACGCATCGAGTCGGACGAACTAGAACGCGCTGCGATCCCGTTCGGCAACACGCAGGTACTCCAGCGCGCCGTCCCCGGGACGACGCTGATGACCAGCCTCGACCCGTACCTGCAGTTCGAAGCCGAGCGGCTGCTGCGCGACGCCGTCAAGAAGTGGCACGCCCGCAGCGGCACGGTCATCGTCATGGACCCGTGGAGCGGCGAACTCCTCGCGGTCGCCAACCTGCCCGACTTCGACCCCTCGCACTTCAGCGCGTCGCCGAGCGATGCGTGGCGCGACCGCGCGGTCAGCGACGCCTACGAGCCGGGCTCGACGTTCAAGCTCGTCACCGCCTCGGCGGCACTGGAGAGCAAACGCTTCCGGTTCGACGCGCGCTTTCCGGCACGCAACGAACTGGTCGTCGGCGGACGGACGATCCACAACGCCGAGGACGGCTTGATGGCCGCCAACAACGGCACCGAATCGATCGAAGACATCATCGCGTACTCGCACAACGTCGGCGCGGCCGAGATGGGTATGGCGACCGGCAAGCGCGCCATGTACGCGATGCTGCAGCGGTTCGGGTTCGGAAGCCCGACGCAGGTCGACTTGCCCGGTGAGAATCCCGGCATCGTCGCACCGCCCGGCGAGTGGAGCGGCTCGCAGCTGGCGACGATCTCGTTCGGCCACGGCATCTCGATCACGCCGCTGGCCTTGATTCGCGCCTACGCGGCGATCGCGAACGGCGGCCTGCTGATGCGGCCGCGGATCGCGCACGCGCTGCTCGACGATCAGGGCGCGCTCGCCTACACGTATCCGCCCGAGATCGAGCGCCGCGCGCTCTCGCCGGCCACCGCGGCGATCTTGCGCCGCTACCTGCGCGCGGCCGTTCTGCGCGGCACCGGAAACCCGACCGCGCAGGTCGCGGGCTATACGACCGCCGGCAAGACGGGGACGGCACAAGTCGTCGAGGACGGCCGCTACGCGTCGGGCGCCTACATCGCGTCGTTCGTGGGGATGATTCCCGCCGAACGGCCGCGTTACGTGATTTTGGTCAAGGTCGATCGTCCGCGCGGCGCGATCTACGGTTCGGTGATCGCCGCGCCCGTGTTCGCCGAACTCGCCCGCGCGGCGATGTTCCACGCCGGGATCATGCCGGCGGAAGCGCCGTCCCGCTTGGTCCGGCGCCGCGGAGCGTCGAAGGCCACGCATTGATGCGACAGACGTCGGAGCTGATTTCGGCGCTCGCAGACGCCACGATCGTCGGCACGCTTCCGCCCCTCATCGATGGTCTTGCGAGCGACTCGCGCGAGGTGCGCAGCGGGACGGCATTCGTCGCGCTGCGCGGCGTGCGCGTCGACGGGCACGCCTTCGTCGCGGACGCCGTCGCTCGGGGCGCGGCATTCATCGTCGCCGAACGCTCCTATGAGATCGCGGTGCCGCAGGTGATCGTCGCCGACAGCCGCGCCGCCGCGTCCGTGCTGGCCGACGCGTTCTACGACCGGCCATCGCAGGTGCTGACCGTCGTCGGCATCACCGGAACCAACGGGAAGACGACGACGACGCACTTGGTCCGCGACATGCTCGAAGCCGCCGGGATCGCGTGCGGCGTGATCGGGACGCTGGGCGGGTCGTTCCGCGATCACGCTCCCTGGCCGCTGGGCAACACGACGCCGCTTCCGGTCGAGCTGCACGCGCTGCTCGCGGAGATGCGCGCCGCCGGCGCGTCGGCCGTCGCGATGGAGGTGTCCTCGCACGCGCTCGCGCTGCGGCGCGTCGCCGACGTCCGCTTCGCGGTCGCGGTGCTGACCAACGTCACGCGCGACCACCTCGATTTTCACGGCACCTTCGAACGCTACGTGGCGGCGAAACGCCAGCTGTTCGATCTCGCACCCCTGCAGGTTCTCAACGTCGACGATCCGACCGGCGTGCAGTTCGCAGCCGCACTGCCCGCTGCGATCACGTACGCGCTGGAACACGACGCGACGCTCCGTCCGGAGGATCTGCGCGTCGCAGGCGACGGCTCGACGTTCCGGCTCGATGGGACGGCCGTCGAGATCGCGCTCCCCGGCCGGTTCAACGTGCGCAACGCGCTAGCAGCATTCGGTGCCGGCCGCGCGCTCGGGATCGACGATGCCACGATCGCGCGCGGGCTTGGGACGACGCGCGCGGTACCCGGACGCATGGAGCGCATCGGTGCCTTCGGCATCGAGGCGATCGTCGATTACGCGCACACGCCCGACGCGCTCGAAAACGTCCTCACCGCGGTCCGCGAGACGACGCGCCGCAAGCTCATCCTCGTCTTCGGCTGCGGCGGTGACCGCGATCCGGGGAAACGCGCGCAGATGGGAGAGGTGGGCGCGCGGCTGGCCGATCGGGTCATCGTGACGTCCGACAATCCGCGTTCGGAGGATCCGCTCGCGATCGCCGAATCGATCGCGATCGATTTCGACCGCACCGAGATCGTGCTCGATCGCCGCGCCGCGATCCGGCGCGCGATCGACGAAGCGCAAGCCGGCGACACCGTCGTCGTCGCCGGTAAGGGTCACGAAACGTATCAGATCGTGGGCGATGAAACGCGTCCGTTCGACGATCGGGAAGAGGTCCGGGTCGCGTTCGCCAAGCGGGCCGTGGCGCACCGATGATCTTCGCGCTGCGCGACGCGATCGAAGCGACGTCAGCCCGCGTGCTGGCTGCGGATCTGCTGCCTGCTGCGGTCCGCGTGCAGACCGATACCCGCACGCTCGACTCAGGCGCGGCATTTCTCGCCCTGCGCGGCGAGCGCTTCGACGGTCACCGATTCGTCGCCGACGCGTTTGCACGCGGCGCCGCCTGCGCGATCGTCGACGATGAGCGGAGCGTCCCCGAGGGCCGGCCCGCGCTCGTCGTCGCCGATACGCTCGCGGCCTACCTTGCTCTTGCCAAGCTCGCGCGCTGCGGCATCGGCGCTCCCCTCGTCGGCATCACCGGTTCGACGGGGAAGACGACGACCAAACAATTTCTGCTCGAACTCCTGCGCGGCGCGGGGATCGCGTGCGCAGCGACGCCGGAGAACGAGAACAACGAAGTCGGCGTGGCCAAGTTCCTGTGCGGGCTCGAGCCCGACGACCCGCGCGTCGCGGTCGTCGAGATGGGCGCGCGGAAATATCGCGATCTCGATCCGCTCGTCGAGGCTGCGCTGCCCGACGTCGGCGTGTTGACCAACGTCGGCGAAGCGCACCTCGAGATCATGGGGACGCGCGAACGGATCGCGGAGACGAAATGGGCGCTGCCGGCGCGTTCGGGGCGTGCCGTGCTGAGCCTGAACGACGACGCATCGCGGGCGCGCGCCGGCTCCCTCGCCGCGGCGCCGGTCTGGTTCGGCATCGACGGAGAAGCGCCGCCGCCCGGCCAGCGCGCGGTGATCGTCGAACCGGACGCGGTCTGGTGCGTCGCCGAAGACGGTGCGACGGAGACGCATCGGCTGCGCATCGGGTTCCCCGGCGATCACAACCGGCGTAATCTCGCCGCCGCCTTCGCCGCGGCGCAGTTGTGCGGCGCACCGGCAGCGGCGCTCGCCGCCGCCTGCGCGCACCTCGCGCTGCCGCGCGGCCGTTACGAAGTGCTCGAACTCGGCGGCGGCGTGCGCCTCGTGTTCGACGCGTACAATGCGTCGCTGTCGGGGACGCTTGCGACCCTGGCGACGTTCGGACACGAAGAAGCGGCGCGGCGCATCGCCGTTCTCGGCGGGATGGCCGAACTCGGCGACGACGCGCCCGCGATGCACGAAAAGGTCGGCGAGATCGCGGCCAAACGCGCGCACGTCGTGCTGGCCGGCGGACGATTCGCGCGCGACACCGCGCGCGGTGTCGAAGGTGAGGGCGGTGTCGTCGTGCGCTATGCAAACAACGACGACGCGACCGGGTGGCTGCGCGCGAACGTGCGGCCGGGCGATGCGATCTTGCTCAAGGGTTCGCGCACCTACAAGATGGAGGAGATCGCGCGCGCCCTTGGGGCCGAGGGTTTCCGGTGATTCCGGTCGCGGTCAAAGAGGCAGGTTTGCCGGACGGGATCGTTGCGATCCCGGTGCGCACGCGCCTGATCGCGCCGGGCGACGACCTCGCGACGCTGATCCGCGAAGCACTGCAGGGGATCGTCCGCCCGAACGAAGTCGTCGTCGTCGCCGAAACGGCGGTGGCGATCGCGCAATCGCGCTTCATCGCTGCGGAGTTCATCCGGCCGTCGCCGCTTGCGCTCGCACTGTCGCGCCGCGCTGGTGCGCTGGCGACCGTCAGTCAGCCGGAGTCGCTGCAGCTGGTGATCGATCAGGTAGGAGCGCGGCGTGTGCTGTTCGCTGCGATCGCGCACGTCATCGGCCGGCTGCGCGGACGGCGCGGCGTGTTCTACGAGATGTTGGGCGAGTCGATCGCCGCGATCGACGGGTACACCGGGACCCTGCCGCCGTACGAGCGCGCGATCGTGCTCGGACCGGCACAGCCCGACCGCGTCGCAGCCGACCTTGCGAAAGCGCTCGACCTCCACGTCGCGATCGTCGATGCCAACGACCTCGGGCGCGCGAAGGCCCTGGGCGCTTCGCCGCGGCTCGACCGGGATGCCGTCGAGCGCGCTTTGGTCGGGAATCCGCACGGCAACGGCGACGAACAGACCCCGCTCGTTGTGCTGGCCTGGCGCGGCGACGGTCCGAACCCGTTGGTGCGGCGATGATCGCCGACGTGCTCAACGGGACGCAGCCATGGTGGTTCACGCTCTTGTACGGCGTGCTCAAGGCGCCGCTCGGCTTGGGCACGCTGCTGTTTTCATGTCTGTTAGGCGGGCTGCCGGCCTACGCGACGACGATGCTGCTCGGGCCGCCGCTGATCGCGCGGCTGCAGCGCGCGTCCGCGCGCCAAGTCGCCTACGAGGACGCTCCGGCGACGCACCAAGTAAAGACGGGGACGCCGACGATGGGCGGCCTGCTCTTTGCGGTCGTGCCCGTCATCGCGATCCTGCTCAACCACGAGCGCGATTCGCTCGCGCTCGCGGTGCTCGTGATCGCGTGCATGGCGATCGGCGCGTTCGACGACGCGGCGAAGATTCGCGGCCAGCGCAACCAGGGTCTCGGGGCGTTGGCGAAGCTCGGGCTGACGACTGTCGCCGCCGTCGTCTTTCTGTCGATCGCGGGGCCCCAGTCAGGCAGCCTGGTGGGGATCGGGTCGATTCCGAATTGGCTGTGGTACGTGCTCTCGGTGTGCGCGATCGTGGCGACGACGCACGCCGTGAATTTGACCGACGGCCTCGACGGCCTCGCCGGCAGCGTCGCGATCCCGCCGCTCGCGGTCCTCATCTGCGTTGCCGGGTTCACGCAGCAGCCGCTGGGCGTGCCGATCTTCGGCGCCGCGATGCTCGGTGCGGTGATCGGCTTTCTGCACTACAACCGCTATCCGGCCCGGCTCTTCATGGGTGATACCGGCTCGCTCGCGCTGGGCGGCGCGATCGCCGGCATCGCCGTCCTCGACGGCGCACAGCTGCTGCTGCTCGTGATCGGCGGCGTCTTCGTAGCCGAAGCGCTGAGCGTCATCCTGCAGGTCGCCTCGTTCAAGAGCACCGGACGCCGGATCTTTCGCATGAGCCCGCTGCATCATCATTTCGAACTCGAAGGCTGGCCCGAACAGCGCGTCACCAAGCGCTTTTGGGTCGCCTCGGCCGTCCTCTCGCTGGTCGGCTTCGCGTTGATCGTGCGGACAGCATGAGCGCAACGTCCGGGAACGGCAGCTTCGATCTCAGCGAACACGTGCTCGTCATCGGGCTCGGACGCAGCGGGCGCACCAGCGTCGAGGTGCTTCGCAGCCGCGTCGGTTCGATCGCCGCGACCGACGACGCGGCGCCCGAGACGCTCGCCGCGGCGGCGGCCGAGCTGGCGTCGTGGAACGTGCCGTTCATCGCGCCGGCCGAGCTGGACGCCGAGCTCGGACGGTTCACCGTCGCCGTGCTCTCGCCGGGGATCCCGCTCAACGCGCCGATCGTGCGTCGCGTGCAGGCAGCGGGGATCCCCGTCTTCAGCGAGGTCGAGGTCGCGTATCGCCTGTGCAGCGCGCCGATCGTCGCCGTCACCGGCACGAAGGGAAAATCGACCACGACCGCGCTGATCGGCGCGCTCTTCGCGGCCGCGGGGCACACGGTGCACGTCGGCGGCAACATCGGCAACGCGCTGATCGGCGAAACGGCGTTCGCCCAGCCCGGCGACTGGGTGGTGGCCGAAGTCAGCTCGTTTCAGCTCGAATCGATCCGCTCGTTCAAACCACGCATCTCGCTCATCACGAACATCACGCCGGATCACCTCGATCGCTACCCGTCGATGGACGAGTACGCCGAAGCGAAGTTCCGCATCTTCGCCAATCAAGGTCCCCACGACACGTTCGTCGGCAATCTCGACGACGAGCTGATCCGGCGCGCCCCGGGTGAGGAAGGCAATCGCATCAAGGCGCAGGCGCGCTGGTTTGCGCTCGAACCCCATCGCAGCACGACGTTGTATCTACGGCGCGGCGAGACGATCGTGTACGCGCCGCCCGCCGGCGATCCGCGGCCCGTCGACGTGATGCCGGTCAGCGAGATCCCGCTGCTCGGCCGCCACAACGTGGAGAACGTCATGGGCGCGATTCTCGTTGCGCTCTCGGCCGGGCTTCCCATCGACGCCATCCGCGGCGCGGTGCGCGATTTCCAGCCGCTCGGGCATCGCCTCGAGCAGGTGGCGCAACACAACGGCGTCGCGTACATCGACGACTCGAAGGCGACCAATCCGGGCGCCGTCATCGCCGCGCTGCGCTCGTTCGAGCGGCCGATCGTCCTCATCGCCGGCGGAAAAGCGAAAGGGACGGACTTCGCCGAGCTCGGGCGCGTCATCTCGTCGCGCACCAAAGGGGTCGTCCTCATCGGCGAAGCCGCGGACACGATAGCGGCCGTCGTCAAACGGGCGCCCGTCCGTCGTGCCGCGTCGATGGACGAGGCCGTGCGCGTCGCCGCCGAACTCGCGGAGCTCGGTGACGTCGTGCTGCTCTCACCCGGCTGCGCATCGTTCGACATGTTCCGCTCGGCCGAGCACCGCGGCGAAGCGTTCGTCGATGCCGTCCACGCGCTGGCGACGGTGGCCGGTGCACGCTAGCGCACGTTCCGAACGGCTGCGCGCGCACGAGCCGCGCGTGCGCCGCAGCGCGCTGGGTCCGCCCGATCCGCTGCTCCTGGGTTCGGTCGCGTTCTTGGTCGCGATCGGCCTGGTGATGGTCTTCAGCGCCTCGAGCGTCACCGCGTATACGACCTTTCACGACAACGCCTACTTTTTCAAACGTCAGCTGATCTATCTGGCGGCCGGGCTCGCGTTCGCCTACGCGGCGTATCGCGTCGACTATCACAAGCTCAAACGGATCGCTCCCGGCGCGATCGCCGTGGCGCTGGTGCTGCTGATCCTCACGCTGATCCCGCACGTCGGCTTCTCGAGCGGCGGTGCGCGGCGGTGGCTTGGCTTCCACGCGCTGTCGTTCCAGCCGTCGGAGTTTGCCAAGCTCGCGCTGGTGCTCTTTCTGGCGGCCAAACTCTCCGCGCTCGGTGAGGACCTGCGCTCGCTTTCCAAGGGCGTCTTCCCGGTGCTGGTCGTGACGCTGATGCTGGCCGTCCCGGTGCTGCTGGAACCCGACATGGGCACGGCGTCGCTCATGCTCTTCACGGCGTTCGCGATGATGTTCGCCGCGGGGGCGCGTCTCGAACACCTCATCATGTGCGCGCTCGCCATGCTTCCCGCCGCGGCGCTCGAGGTCGGTTCGTCCGCCTACAAGCGCGCGCGGGTGTTCGCGTTTCTGGACCCCTGGAAGGACGCGCAGAACACCGGCTTTCATATCGTGCAGTCACTGCTCGCCCTCGGCAGCGGCGGGCTGTTCGGGCTCGGACTCGGCGCGTCGCGCCAGAAGTATTTCTATCTCCCCGAAGCCCACACCGACTTCATCTTCGCGGTGCTCGGCGAAGAGCTCGGACTTTTGGGCGGTCTGGCGGTGATTGGGCTCTTCGTGCTGTTCGCCGTGCGTGCGGTCATCGTCGCGATCAGAGCGCCGGACCGCTTCGGTACGCTGCTCGCGCTCGGATGCACGTTCCTGATCGTGATCCAGGCCTTCCTGAATATCGGCGTCGTCACCGGCTCGTGGCCGGTCACGGGCGTGCCGCTGCCGTTCATCTCGTTCGGAGGAACGTCGCTAATCGTCTCGCTGACGGCAGCCGGCTTGATCGCCAACGTCGGCCGTCACCGATGAAGCTGAGCGTCGCGTTTACGGGTGGCGGCACCGGCGGCCACATCTATCCGGCGCTGGCGATCGACGAAGCGCTGCGTGCGGAATACCGCGACGATGCGTACGAGGCGCGCTTTTTCGGCAACCGCGACGGACTCGAGGCGACGCTCGTGACGAGCATGCCCGTGACGTTCGTGCCGAGTGCGCCGCTGCAGCGGCGCCTGTCGTTCGGATCGCTGCGCACGGTCGCGTCGAACGTCCGCGGCGTGATCGCCGCGCTGCGCGCGCTGGCCGTCTTCCGGCCGCTCATGGTCGTCGCTACCGGCGGATACGTCTGCTTTCCGGTCGTCGTCGCAGCGCGAATTCTGCGCACGCTCCGCGTCCTGCGCTGCGGGATCGGGCTGCTTGAAATCAACGTTACGCCCGGCTTGACCAGCCGGCTCTTAGCGCCGCTGGTCGACGAAGTGTGGACGACCTATGCGGCCTCCGCGCCGGCATTCGGGCGCAAAGCGGTCCTCACCGGGACACCGGTGCGCGCGTCGCTGCGCGCCGCCGGCGATCCGCGTGCCGCGCGCGAACGGCTCGGACTCGATCCGAACGGCACGACCGTCGTCGTCATGGGCGGGAGTCAGGGAGCGCGTTCGATCAACGAGGCCGTCGCGGCGCTCGTCACGCGGCGCACGCTGCCGCCGCACTGGCAGGTGCTGCACATGAGCGGCGAGCGCGACTACGCGTACATGGAGGTGGAAGAACGCCGGCCGGCGGCCGGCAATCGGGTCCG
>Ga0181531_10002819_pt1 | contig 10760 bp, 8 predicted proteins | sample PEATcosm2014_Bin_38_FD_119743 | JGI IMG/M metagenome (GOLD analysis project Ga0181531, IMG submission 119743) | Peatland microbial communities from MTU Mesocosm Facility, Houghton, MI, USA - PEATcosm2014_Bin11_10_metaG | ecosystem: Environmental > Terrestrial > Soil > Wetlands > Peat | place... | reverse complement strand
CGCCGGCCGCTCGGCCTGGTGAGATTCCGTGCCGTGCCGGTGCTGTCGGCCATCCTGCTGCTGGGGCTTTGCGGCTGCCAGACCGACGGGATGTCGGACATCACCGGATCGCTTGGCGACAAGGCCGAAAAAACGGCTCCCGCGCACAGCCTGGATTTCTATCAAGAACGCCATCGCTCCAATCCCGAGGATGCCGAGGCGGCCTTGAATTATGGAAAGGCGCTGCGCGCCGCGGGGCAGCGGTCGCAGGCGGTCGCCGTGCTCGAGCAGGCCACGATCGCCCACCCCGATAACAAGGCCTTGCTGGCCGGCTACGGCCGGGCGCTCGCGGATAACGGCAATTTCCAGCAGGCTTTTGATGTTCTGGGCCGCGCCCATTCGCCTGAGGACCCTGATTGGCGAATTCTGTCCGTGCAAGGGGCCGTCCTTGACCAGCTCGGGCGCGCCGAGGAAGCCAGGCAATATTATGCGAGCGCGCTGCGCATCGTGCCGGATGAGCCGTCGGTCCTGTCCAACCTCGCGCTTTCTTATGTTCTTTCAAAGGATCTCGCCAAGGCGGAGGAAACCCTGCGCCGCGCCAATAGCCGCGCTGATGCCGATCCGCGCGTTCGGCTGAACCTTGCATTGGTGGTCGGTTTGCGCGGGCATATGGCCGAGGCCGAAAGCCTCGCGAAAGAGGGCCGGCCGCCAGAGGAGGCGGCCGCCAATGTCGCTTACTTAAGGCGGATGTTGGCCAAGCAGGCCGCCGGGAAAACCACCTCGAGCAGCGCTGCACATCCGGACTGAGCGAGCGTTCAAGCCCTGGCCGGCGTCGCTTTAGTTCTTTGACTAAGCATGATCTTTTCGGAAAACCGCTTCACACTTTTCCGGATCATGCTTTAGCCCTTGGCGCGCAGTTTCCTGATGATCGGTGCGAACAGCGAACCGCGCGGCTTCTTGGGTTCGCCGCGCCCGGTGAGCTGGTGGGCGATATGTACGAACGTCTTGCTGATGCGGTGACCGGCGGAGATCTCGGCAATCATCTGGCCGTTATTGGCGGCGGTGCCGAACATCTTCGGGTCGAACGGAATCGAGGCAAGCGACGGGCCTTCGATGGCCTTGGCGAATTCGCGCGGGGAAATTTCCGGCCGCTTCGGCATGCCGACCTGGTTGAGACAATAGAGCGGGGGCCGGTCGTTGGGGCGCGCCGCCTTGAGCATGCTCAGCATGTTCTTGGCGTTGCGCAAGTTGGCGAGATCGGGTTCGGCGACGATCAGAATGTCGTCAGCTCCGACCAGCGCGCGCCGGGTCCATCCCGACCATTGGTGAGGGATGTCGAGAACGATCACCGGCGTCGTCAGGCGCAAGGTGTCGAAAATCGCATCAAAGGCGTCGGCACCGAAGTCATAGACGCGGTCGAGCGCTACCGGCGCGGCCAACAAGCTCAGATGGTCGTGGCATTTTGCCATCAGGCGCTCGATGAACGCGCTGTCGGGCCGTTCGTTGGCGAACACCGCGTTGGCAATGCCCTGCAGCGGGTCCTTGTTGTAGTCGAGGCTGGCGGTGCCGAATGCTAGGTCGAGGTCGATGACCACCGAATCCAGCGCCAGGTCACGCGCAATCGCCCATGCCACATTGTGGGCGACAGTGGAGGCGCCGACGCCGCCCTTGGCGCCGACAACGGCGATAATTCGCCCGACGGCGACCGCCTCGGAAGCCGAGAACAGACCGCAGATCGCGCGGACGACATCAAGTGTTTCGACCGGCCCGACCACATAATCGCTGACGCCGCGACGGACCAGTTCACGATAAGGCGCGACATCGTCTTCGCTGCCGATCACGACCACGCGGGTTCCGGCGTCGCAGACGGTCGCGAGTTCGTCGAGACCGGCCAGAATATCGTGGCCGATCCTGGTCTCCAGAATGATGACGTTCGGGGTCGGGACGCTGTGATAGGTCTCGATGGCCGCTTCCATGCCGCCCGTCTTGATCGTGAGATGCGCCTTTGCCAGGCGCCGGTCGAGACCCGCCGACTGCACCGCATCGGCGGTAGCTGTGGTTTCGCAGAAGGCTTGCACCGACACCCGCGGCGCTGGCGCGATGTAATCGTCGCTCAGCGGCGGCAGAGCATCCAGCTCGTCGGAATTGTTACGCGAATAGATCATTTGCCTGCGTCGCTGAGTTTGGCTTTTTCGCTTTCGGGATAATCGGTCGTGGTGGGCGCACCCTTGCGGTATTTCTCAAAGCCTTCGGTGCGCCGCACGGTATAGGCCGGGGTTTCCGGGCGTGGCTGCACGAGATCCGACGGATTATCGACCATCGCGGCCATGTTACGCTGATAGGCGCAGCCGAAATTGTAATAGGACTTGTTTTGGGTGTAGCTGGGATCCTTGATCGAAGGTCCGAGATCCTCGGGCCAAAGCCCGCAGGGACCGGCCACGGCTGCCATCCGGGGATAGGTAAAGCGCACAGTGGCAAGCGTTCTGGGATCGTCGGGCGTGTAGCGGTGCAGCTTGATTCCATCTCCCGGCACGCCGCCCGCTTCCAGGACTGCTCGCGCTTCGTGATAGGCGCTTTCGGCGGCGCGCGCATTGGGCGTATTGACGGGCACATCGACGACGATGGCGCCGGTTCCCTCTGCGACCCAGGTTCGCGCCAGTCCCGCGACATCAGCGCGTTGGGTGGCCGACAGTCCGCCGCGGGCATGACCGATGAGCAAAACGATGGAGCGGTTGGATTCCTGGAGCGTGATCGGGTGCCGCAGGCGATAATCTTCCGGCACAAATGAAGCAGGTGTTGCGACGCTTCCCGTGGTTTCCGAGCACGCGCCAAGCATGACCGAAAGGCCAAGCATCGCGCCGGTCAAGCTCAGCGCTCTCATGCGATCGAACGAAATCTCTGATGTCATCGTGCTTCCCCCGCCACGCCGACTTAGTCGATGATGAAACCAAAATTGGCTTGATAATTTCCGACCTGCTCCACCCGCGCTGGAACGCCGTAAATGCGATTGATTTGGGCGAACAAGGCTGATTGCGAATCCGACGAGGGCGCAAAGCCGTCATCCGGCCGCGACAACTCTTTCTGCGCGACCGCACGCACCACGTAGGGCGTGACGATGACCATCAGTTCGGTCTGGTTGTTGACGAAATCCTGGCTGCGGAACAGTTGTCCGAACAGCGGTATCTGATCGACACCGGGCATTCCGTTGACGGCCTGCTTGGTCTGTTCCTGAATCAGACCTGCCATCGCGAGCGAACCGCCAGAGGGAATCTCCAGCGTCGTTTCGGCGCGGCGGGTCTTGATGGATGGGATCGTTGAGCCGCCCGCGCCACCCTGCAGCGCGTTATCCAGCGAGATTTCAGACACTTCGGTCATGACCCGCAGGCTTATGCGGCCTTCGGTCAAGACGACGGGCGTGAAGTTCAGCGAGATACCGAATTTCTTGAAGCTCACCGTTTGGACGCATTGTCCAATGGCGCCCGCCGTCGTCGTTTGACAGGTGACGCCGGTCGGGATTGGAAATTCACCGCCCGAAATGAATGTCGCCGACTCGCCGGAGATTGCGGTCAGGTTCGGTTCGGCCAGGGTATGTACCACGCCCGCGCTTTCCATCGCGCGAAGCGTCGCGGTGACCGTCGGCACGCCGGCCTTGTTGATGGCTGAGGCGACCAAAGAGTTGCTCGTCAACGGCCCGTTGTTCGCTGTGAACGGGTTGGCGTTGTTGAAGTTCACTACCGCCGTGCCGTAATTCATGTTGGCGCTGAGGTCGATGCCCAGCTGCTTGATGATGCTGCGCTGGACTTCCGCAACGGCAACTTTCAGCATCACCTGGTCGCGGCTACGCACCACGATGGAATTGACGACCTTGTCGGCGCCGCCGACCAGGCGTGCGATGACATCGCCGGCCTGCTGGGCTTCGATCGGGGTGGCAACCGATCCGGTCAGCATGACGCTGTCACCGATGCCTTCCGCCTGAATGGCAGCGCCCGGCAGCAGTTGTTTCAGCGCCGCGCGAACGCCGTTGAGATCACGCTTGATCGCAATGTCATAGGCCGCGATCTGCTGACCATCGGCATCAAAGAAAACGACGTTGGTCTGGCCGACGCCTGAACCGATGATGTAGGCGCGCTGCGGCGATCGGATAACCGCGTTTGCGATTTTCGGATCGGCCACCAGCACGTCCTTGACGTCGCGTGGCAGGTCGATGATGGCGGATTTGCCGACGCCAAGCGCAAGAAAGCGGGTCTTCGGCGGAACGCTCGGGATGCTTGAAGTGGTCGCGGGCGCGGTGTCGCCTTCGGCCGCGGCAGCTGGCGCCAAACCGGGAGTCAGCGCGAACGCGGCCGCCGAAAACGACAAGACGCTGATGAGTAAAGTGCGGATAGACGTCCGGCTTCCCCTGCTGGCCATATTCTTTGTCCTTCTGATCATTAGCGCCATTCTGGTCACTTCGCAGTGGTGCTTGGGTTGTTGACGCCGTAGCGGACAACGTTGATGCCGACGCGTTGCGCCTGCTCGTTCGGGCTGATCGAAACCTGGTTGGCGTCGGTGATGCTGCGCAGCGCCAGCGATAGCGTTCCGGCCTGGCGCGCGGCCGCGAGGATGGCGGTTTGCTCGGGCTTCAACTCGAGCGTAACCGTCCGGCCGATGACGTTATTGGTGCCTTCTTTTTCCTTCGGCGCCTGATCGATCGCGAGGACACGAATGTTGGCCAGCTTGATTTCGGCGATGACGAGATCGGGTAGAATTGGATTTGGATTCTTTTCACGCCGGGTCAGAATAACGTCGACACGGTCGTTCGGCAGAATGAACCCGCCGGCGCCGGTCTCCGCGGAAATTTCGGTCGATACCGCGCGATATCCGGTTGGCAGGATCGCGGCCATGAAGCCGGAGCCGTCGGCCTTCACCAGTTTCGCTTCCCGGATCGGCTCGCCGGCAACGAAGGGGGCGCGCGCGATCGAGCCTGCGACCTGGTTGGTGGCGTCCGGGCGATCGCTGCGGCGAATGAAGCTGCCGCTCGTCGTTGACGCCGGCCAGTTCTGCCAGATGATGTCATTGGGCGTCAGCTTCTGGCCGAGACCGATGTCGGATTTGGCCACCAGAACGTCGTTGGTCTCAAGCTGGGCAACAGGTGCGGCCGGAGCGGGCGGCTTGCTGTCGATTCCGCTGGCAAGGTAGGCCGCGACGCCACCGGCACCGAGGGCGATGGTCAAGACGACAATGCGGGCGATGTTCATACGCGATCTACTGTTACGCAGGTTTACTGGGCGGACTTCGGGAGAAGCCTCGTCTCTAGGGATGACTAAGCGGTAAAGGTATAAGTGAGCTTGAAGGCCAAGGCGTTTGTGCAAGACCGGTTGCCGAATTGTCCGCATGGTGAACGCGAGGTTATTGCGCGCGTCAGCAGGCGGTGGCGCACCGGGCGCGAGGCTGGAATATCCGCTTCAATCGTTCGATTATCGGATGAAAGCGGAGGCAGGCGCGTCAGCCGGGCGGGCAGGAAATATCGCGGCAACGACGATCGGGTTTGAGCCGAAAGGATTCACCATGCGGACAATAGTTGTGAACGAGGCCGCATTCCGACCGCAGCGCAATATCGGTCGTTGCCCGCGTTCGGCCCGTCGCCACCCGCCGGTCTCACGAATAGTTCATCTCGGGGTGTTGGAATGACGCCGGACATGAGAGGCGTCGCGGGCACTGAAATTACTTACTAATTTTATAATCGCTCTAAGGTAATCGGATTTCGGCTAGCCACGCTTGACCTTCGTGCTAGCGGTTGAAAATACAAACCATGACAGCCATTGATCAAAACAACGCGGCGCCGCAGATGCGACTTGGCCTGGCCAAACGTGGCTATTCCGGCGTGATCCACCATCTTGACGCCGACGAGGTGAATTCCTCGCTTCCCGCGCTCGAACTCGAAAGCCGCTTGCTCGAGCTCGGCTTCGTCGAGGGAGCCAAGGTCGAGGTCCTCCACGAAGGCATCGTTGGGCGTGATCCGATTGCCATTCGTATCGAGAACGTCACGGTCGCGGTGCGTCGGCGCGAGGCAATGGCCGTCGTAGTCGTTTGACCGTCATGGAAGCACCATTAATGCATCTCGCTTTGGTGGGCACGCCCAACAGCGGCAAGACTTCGCTGTTCAACGCGCTGACCGGCAGCCGGCAGAAGGTGGCGAACTATCCGGGCGTCACCGTCGAACGCAAGGAAGGTTTTTTCGTCACCCCGCTTGGGCGGCAGGCATCGGTGGTCGATTTGCCCGGCACCTATTCGTTACGCGGCCGCAGCCCCGACGAAGAAATCACCCGCGATTTCGTATTGGGTCGCGCCGCCGGCGAATCTCCGCCCGATCTCGTGCTGTGCGTGGCGGACTCCACCAATCTGCGGCTGACGATACGGCTGCTATTGGAGCTCAAGCAGACCGGCCGGCCGTTGATGCTGGTGCTCAACATGTTCGACATCGCGACCAGGCGCGGCGTGACTGTCGATGCCCCGCGAATGTCCGAGATGCTGGGCGTTCCCGTGGTGACATCGATCGCGGTGCGCAAGAGCGGAACAGCCGAGCTGTTGCGCAAGACCGACGAAATCGCAACGCAGGCACAGGCTTCGCCGCAGGAGAATCTCTGGCAGCCGCTTTCTGTCACTGAGCTGCGCGCCACCCAGCGCGAGGCCGATCGGATTATCGCGGCAACCGTCAGCCTGCCGTCAAGGCCAGATACCTGGACGGCGCGGATCGATGCCGTGGTGCTGCATCCGGTGGCGGGGTTAGCTATTCTAGGGCTGGTTCTGTTTGTCATGTTCCAGGCCGTGTTCGCTTGGGCGCAGCCGCTGATGGAGCTTCTGTCGGATTCGTTTTCGACGCTCGGTCAATTCGTGCACCAAACGCTGCCCGCGGGGCTGTTGCAAAGCTTCCTTCAGAACGGCGTGATCTCCGGCGTCGGCAGCGTCATCGTTTTCCTGCCCCAGATCATGATCATCTTCCTGTTTATCCTGCTGCTTGAAGACTTCGGCTACATGGCGCGCGCGGCGTTTCTGATGGACCGCATCATGGGCGGCGCCGGGTTGCACGGCCGGGCTTTCATTCCCCTGCTTTCAAGTTTTGCCTGCGCCATTCCCGGCATCATGGCAACCCGCGTCATCGATAACCGCAGGGACCGGTTGACGACGATCCTGATTGCACCGTTGATGACCTGCTCGGCGCGGATTCCCGTATACACCCTGATCATCTCGGCCTTCATTCCCGACCAGCAGGTCTGGGGCTGGGTCAACCTCAGGGGCCTTGTGATGTTCGGCCTCTATGCGGCCGGCATCGGCAGTGCGTTGGGCGTGTCGTTCCTGATCAAGTTCTTCATGTTGCGCGACTACGCGCCGGCACCGTTCATGCTCGAATTGCCGGACTACAAGCTCCCTCGTCTCAAAAGCATCGCCATCGGCGTCTATACGCGGGCGAAGATGTTCTTGCAGCGGGCCGGCACCACGATCTTTTCGATGATGGTGCTGATCTGGTTTCTGGCGTCATTTCCTCAGCCGCCCGTGGGTGTAGAAGGGCCTGCCATCAACTACAGTCTGGCTGCGATGATCGGCCAAGTGCTGGCGCCCCTGTTCGCGCCGCTGGGCTTCAACTGGCAAATCGTGGTCGCGCTGATCCCGGGCATGGCCGCCAGGGAAGTCGCGGTCGCGGCCCTCGGCACGGTCTATGCCATCGAAGGCGGCAAGGAGGCCGCCGATCAGATCGGGCAAATGCTGGCCACCAAATGGAGTCTGGCGACAGCGCTGTCGCTGCTGGCCTGGTACATCTTCGCCCCGCAATGCGCCTCGACGCTCGCCGTCATCCGGCGCGAGACCGGAGGCACGAAGTGGATGGCGATCACCTTTGCTTATATGTTTGTGCTGGCCTATGCGGCGAGCCTTGTGACCTACAACATCGCCGTCGCGCTCGGCGCCGGATAAGCCACAGGCGCCAAAACCTCGGCGCCGTCGCCATTTGTCCGACTACTGCAACCCCGTGTCGTTGCTGGTGCGTTTCTTGGCGAGATCCATCTCGGTGACCGCAACCAGGATTTCGGCGCGGGTCTTGAGATCGGGTGCTTCCAGCATCGCCTGTTTTTCCGGCGCCCCGTAAGGCGACATCATCGCAAGCGCATTGACCAGGGCTTCGTTGGGCGCGTTTTCGATCCCTTCCCAGTCAACCTTGAGGTTGTTGGCCTTCAGGAATTCCGTCAGCGCGCCAAGGAGAGCTTCACGATCGACGGCTTCCTCGCCCTTTCGCGCGGTAAAGTCGTCGAGATAGCGGAAATAATCGACCTTGCATTGCCGATAGGGCGTCAGCACGGCTTTTTCCTCGATCACCTTGAAGCGGGCGATGCCCGTGAGTTCGAGAATATAGCGGCCGTCGCCGGACTCCGCGAGCTGGGTGATGCGCCCGACGCAGCCGACCTGAAACAGTTTCGGGTGAGCCTCGTCTGGCGAATGAGAGACGTCGGGCTGGATCATTCCGATCAGGCGATGGCCGTCGCGAAACGTATCGTCGACCATCGCGAGATAGCGCGGCTCGAAAATATTGAGCGGCATTTGCCCGCGCGGCAACAGCAACGCGCCGGGCAGCGGAAATACCGGAATGATCTCGGGAAGATCTCCAGGTCCGCGATATTCGGCATTGATCGGCATTGCGGTCACCAGCGCGTGTCGCAAAAATAGGGACTACGCAAACAAGATCGTCGACAGCCGCTTTCTTCCTTCAACGGTCGCTTCGTCGGTTGCGCCCCATGCATCGAAGAACTGTATCAGTTGCTTGCGGGCGCCGTCCTCATTCCATTTGCGGTCACGCTTGACGATTTCAAGCAACTGCTGGGTCGCCTCGGTTCGCTTGCCGGCGGCATTCAGCGCGGTGGCCAGATCGAATCTCGCCTGATGATCAAGCGGGTTTGCGGCGACTTTCTGTTCAAGTTCAGCGAGCGGGCCCAGGGAACTTGCCTGTTCGGCGAGATCAATCGTGGCCTGCACGGCTTTGACCGCGGCATCGCCGCGCTTGGATTCAGGCACCATCGCCAGCGTCTGCTTGGCCTGGTCGATCGCGCCTGATGTGGCGTAGCATTTTGCAAGCCCTGCAAGGGCTGCGATATTGGTGGCATCGACGGAGAGCACTTCGGCATAGACCGAGGCAGCCGTGGCGGCATCGCCTTCGGCGAGCAAGGTTTCGGCTTCTTTGAGGACCTCGGCGATATTGGGCTCGCCGGCACCCGGCATGCCGGCGGTCAGCTTGTTTACGAAGGCTGTGACCTGGCTTTCCGGCAACGCCCCCATGAAGCCGTCAGCGGGCTGACCATTGACGAAGGCGATCACGGCCGGAATGGACTGGATGCCCATCTGGCCCGGGATCGCCGGGTGATCGTCGATGTTCATCTTGACCAGCTTGACCTTGCCCTTGGCGGCGCGGACGACCTTTTCAAGAATCGGCGTGAGCTGGCGGCAAGGGCCGCACCATTGCGCCCAGAAGTCGATCAGCACCGGCTGTCGCCTGGATTCCTCGATCACGTCCTTGACGAAACTCTGGGTGGTCGTCTCCTTGATCAGATCGGGCGCTGCTTGCGGCGCGGCTCCGTTGCCCTGTTCTAGTATCGTCACGGGAATCCTCGTCTGATGTCTGCCAGTTTTCCAGCCGGCCCAGCCTATCTAGCACGGCCCGGCGTCGCCGTTCAGAAGTTCTCTCCCCCAGATGGCGGCTGGCCCGGAAATTTCAATCGGTTTGAGTGGTCCGGCCCGTGGGCCGAGGGCAGGCGGGGACCTCGCAGAAACTGGTTTGGAAAATGGCTCCAATCCCTGCATGAGTCGATGGCGTCTCAATCGGCGAAGTCTTGCGCCGTGGCCGATTCAAAGATCCAGCCAGCGGCAATTCGGGCCTATTTCGCCAAAATGACAGCGATATCGGGCTTTTAAGCCATTTTCGATCACCGTTTGCTGGCTGTTGCATTCGCTGCCCGCATTTGGCATAGCTCTGCCGGTCGCCCGTGACAGTCAGGCGACGCTCCCACGGATGCGGGTGTAGCTCAGGGGTAGAGCACGACCTTGCCAAGGTCGGGGTCGAGGGTTCGAATCCCTTCGCCCGCTCCAGGTTTTTCGCGAACATGCAGGCCGGCCCCATCGGCCTGCCGTTCGGCGGAATTTTATTTTCCGAAATTTGCGCAAGTCGCATCGCGAGGCCTCGGTGGCCCTCAAGGCCGCAAGCCTTTGCGCGCTTTCTTCCCGCAGGAGATGTGTTAGGATTTTTCAGCCTCGCGAACGGACCTCAAGTTCCGTCGCGGAGGTTTCTGAAAAAACAATATCGCAGCCAAGCGGCTGTACAGGGAGAGAGACGCGATGAAATCGGTTTTCAATCGATCTATTCTTGCGCTCGCGACAACGATCCTCGTTGTGGGGGCAGCTGGCCAGGCCGGCGCGCAAGACAAGCCTCTGAAAAAATATGAGTCCGGCACCAAGGAGTTCTGGACTCATCCGCCGGATGACTGGTTCCTCGGCGACGAAACCGAGGCGCAGAAGGGTCTGAGCCCGAAATTGGGTCCGCCAACCGGCTCCTCCGACGCCGAACTCGCTACGTTGATCAAGAAGATCAAGCTGCCGCCGGGCTTCAAGATCGAGGTCTATGCGTCCGGTGTCCTCTCTGCGCGGCAAATGGCATGGGGCGACAAGGGCACGCTCTTTGTCGGCTCGTTCGGCCTCGGCAACGTTTACGCCATCAAGGACAATGGCGGCAAGAAAGAGGTCAAGACCATCCTCAAGGGGCT
>Ga0181531_10002818_pt1 | contig 10767 bp, 10 predicted proteins | sample PEATcosm2014_Bin_38_FD_119743 | JGI IMG/M metagenome (GOLD analysis project Ga0181531, IMG submission 119743) | Peatland microbial communities from MTU Mesocosm Facility, Houghton, MI, USA - PEATcosm2014_Bin11_10_metaG | ecosystem: Environmental > Terrestrial > Soil > Wetlands > Peat | place... | reverse complement strand
GGTTCAGCTTTGGAACTCGCCGTGCATTTAGCGAGAGCGTCAGCTTGCGGAATTGCAGAGCATCTGCTGCGACCGCCGGCGCTAGACCTTGAAAGGATCACGCAATGAAACGAATGTATGCTCTCCTGGCACTGGTGGTGGTTCTGCTGGCGGCCCGGACTCCGGCACACGCTGACACGGTGATCAACTTTGCGAGCTATGGCGGCAACGGAATCTCGTTTACGCAGACCTCCGGCGGACAGAACCTTACGTTTTCCAACCTATATGTGACCTCTTCGGATTCGTCAGCCAACACACCAGTCGTAATCTCCCCGGGCGCCGGCGGTCACTTCTATCTCAACAGCGTTAGCTCTGACGGACTGACGGGATACTTTGCTTCGAACTCGACCGCGAACTTAACCATTGGCAATGCCAATTCAGGGATCTTGCGTGGCTCGTTGCAGATGATCGAAATCGACACTAATACCAGCAGGACGTATCCCAACGGGCATGGCAGTTTTTCGCTGACTCTGGTTCTCAGCAATCTGTCGTTCAGTTCATGCACAACGAACGGCTGCACCAACAGCGCCCTCCTAAGCAACTTTGCGCAACTCGGCAACGGCAGCAATGCCAGCAACACCATTACGTTTTCCTTTTCTTCTTCGACCGCCTCGAATGCGGGCTCTCTGCTGGGGCTGACGGGGACACACTCCACCACGGTGGAGGGAACTCTCGATTCGATCTGGGACACGGTGACTCCAGAGCCTGCATCCCTGGCTCTATTCGGTTCCTGCCTGTTGCTGGCTGGACGGAAGATTCACCGCCGTTTGGCAAGGAGCTAAGAAGGTTTCCGCGTGAATAAAACCGTGCGGACGTCGAATGGAAGTTGTGGTCCAACAGAGGAGCTGGCCAGTGCTGAACGCGCTCACAATCGACGTCGAGGATTACTTCCATACGGAAGCGATGGCCTGCGCAGCTCCTCGAACGGAGTGGGCGGGCATGGAACTCCGGGTGGAACGCAGCACCTGGAGGTTGTTGGAGTTGCTCGACCGGCACAAGGTCCACTCCACCATGTTCTTTCTGGGCTGGGTGGCGGAACGCTGCCCTGAACTGGTAAAGGCCGCGGCTGATCATGGACATGAGATCGCTTGCCACAGTTATTGGCATCGTCCCGTTTATCGCCTCACTCAGGATGAGTTCCGCGAAGACACGCGGCGAGCAAAGGATGTAATCGAGTCCAGCAGTGGACGGAGAGTGACGGGTTACCGCGCCCCGAGTTTTTCAATCTTGAGCGGAATGAACTGGGCTCGGGAAATACTGACGGAAGAGGGATTTCTTTACAGTTCCAGCAGCCATCCCATCCGGCACGATCTTTATAACGACCCGCGCGCATCTCGCCTTCCCTACCAGAGCTCATGCGGACTCTGGGAGCTTCCAATTACGACCTGGCGCATTCTTGGCCGCAATCTGCCCGTCGGAGGTGGAGCGTATCTTCGCATCCTGCCGCTGCAATATGTGCTGGGAGGACTGCAGAGGGTTGCGGCTTCCGGCGAAGCCATGATGGTCTATCTGCACCCTTGGGAAATCGACCACTGTCAGCCGGAATTGCAGGTGGGACTGAAGTCAAGGATGAGGCAGTACATCGGACTGAAGGGCATGGAACGGCGCCTGGAAATGTTGATTGAGAGGCATTCCTTTGACACAGTTGCGCGAGCCTATGCGATTCACCAGGACGGCGCGCAGTATGGCTCCAGAGTTACGCACGAGTTTGCGGGGGCCTGCGTATGAGCCCTGTCAGGAGAAGATCTGGGATATTCGGCCGCAAGAAGCTCCGGACAGCGCTGTCCGGCATTGTCGTGTTTTCCGTTGTGGCTGTGGCCTCCTGCATCTGCTTGCTCGGATGGAAAGGCTATCACTCGGTTTACATGCAGCCAAATGCGTATGCGCCGCCGCCCCCGCAATACTTTCGAGCGGCGCGCAAGATCTATCCCTTCTCGGTCATACCCGGCGGAGTGTATGACCCGAAAGAGCTGGCGCAGAATCTTCAACTGGAGCCATCGCTTCGCGAGCACTACCGTGACGTGCGGATGGAAAACCTCATCGCCGTGCGCACGCAGAGTTCCATGCAGGCATATGTCTCCTTTCGCAACGGCGCGCATATCTACTGGACCAGCAAACAACTGACGATTCCCCGAGGCGAACTCATGCTGACCGACGGCGAGCACATGATTCGCAGCCGTTGCGGAAACCGCATCCAGCGGACGAAGCCTGGCACCGAGGTGAGTTCTGCTGGAGTCACGGAACAGACGCAGGACATGATTCTGAATACTCCTCTGCCTTCGATTGCAAAACTGCCGCCGGCGCTTCAGCCCGTACTGTCGCCGGGCGTGTTGACCGGAGACATATGGAAATTGCCCGGCGAGGAGGTCACCGCCACGCCGGAACCAGGAACGCTGATGCTGTTTGCCAGCGGCCTGGTGCTTATTTCTCTGCGCATCGCGAATCGGGCGTGAGAGGCGCCAGCTTTTTGATCATGGTGATTGTGAAGGATACGGAATGATACGCGCTCTAAAAGTCGTGCTACTGATGCTGAGCCTGTCCGTGGCCGTGGCTGCCGCTGCCCAGAGTGAAGACGCGCCGCCGCCAAGAGAAAGCAATACGCAGAAGAAGGTGCTTCCACCTCCGGCTCCGTCCGATTCGCAGTATGTGATCGGCAAGGAAGATGTTCTAGCCGTGCAGGTATGGCGGGAGCCGGAACTTTCGCGGCTGGTTGCGGTGCGGTCAGACGGAAAAATATCGCTTCCATTGGTAGGAGAGGTGGAGGCTGCCGGAAAAACCCCAATGGACCTCCAGAAGAAGCTCACGGAACTGCTGGACGTATACATGAAGGCCCCAGAGGTTTCCATCACAGTGCAGGATGCGCGGAGCCAGCGCTTCAGCATCATCGGCGAGGTGATGCGCCCCGGATCCTATGCGCTGGTAAAGCCAATGACGGTACTTGACGCCCTGTCCCTCGCCGGCGGATTCCGGGACTTTGCCAAGAGCGAAAAGATGTTTGTTCTGCGGACAAGCTCAGACGGAAGCCGGCAGAAGATACCGGTCAGCTACAAAAAGATTATCAGCATAAAAGGTACAAGCCAGAACGTGGAACTCCAGGTGCGCGACACGCTGGTGGTTCCGTAGGTAGAGATGAAATGACGCGATGGCGGGAGTTTGTGGTGCTTGCAACATTGATGGTATTGCCAGGAGTGCTGGCATCGGCGCAGGACACGGAGCAACCGCCTCCGCCGCCTGTGCATGATTCGCAACCCGAAATGGAAATACCAGCTTCAACGCCGCACTTATCGAGCTATGGAACCGCAATTCCTCCCGGCTGGAATGTAAGCATGGCAGCCGACGCACTCGGAGTCTACGACAGTAATCCCGCATTTCTGGTTCAGGCCGAGGGTGATGAGGCGCAACGTTACAGCGGTAATCTCGCGCTCACGTATGTCTCAAAACATACGTTCTACCAGGCAGATTACATGCCATCACTGTCGCGCTACCGCCAATTCACGAGTTTGAACAGTACCGACCAAAACCTTAGCCAGAGCTTGTGGCAGGATGTGTCAACCCGGACCGGACTTGGGTGGCGTTTAAGTATCCGCCAGTATCCCTCATGGGGAGGCTCTGCTTTTTCCAGCAGTAGTTTTGGTTCACTGCTGATGCAGCTTTCAGGCTTGACGGGATTGAACCTTCTGTCGCGTGTCTCCAGCGTCAACACGGGCTTTGCGATGGAACACCGGTTGAACAGACGCTCCCGGTTCAACCTCGATCTATCGGGAGGAGTGAGCAAGTATGTGCATATGGACTCGAATCAATTAATCAGCCTGCTTACGGCTCCGGATTCGAGCACATGGAGCGGCCAGGTAAACGCCTCCTACACTTATCACTTGAGCGCGCACCGCATGCTGGGCGTTGGCGTTGCAAGCTCTTACCTTTTGTTCACTTCGCAGAACTACCACATCGCAGCCGAATCGGCGGCAGTCAGCTACTCGGAAAATCTGCGAGACAACTGGTCCTATTCGATTTCCGTGGGGCCTGAAATCCGTGCGCAGCAGCGGTCGTCTGGAGGCGTGCAGCCTGGATTGAGCCTCAACTTGAGTGCCAGCCATAAAACGCGAAAGTCCGACTTCCGCGCGAGTGTTGTGAATTCCTATCAGACGGGACAGGCGCAGGGCAATCTCACGAGCTGGAATGCGCTCCTCTCATTTGAACACGCGATCCGGCGACGGTGGTTCGCGGGCGTGTTCACAAATTATCAACGCTCAGAATCGCTGGTTGCATCTGGGCCACTTGGGACGGGAATGACGCAGAGCTTCGCTCCGGCCGTAGACGGCGGAGCACGCTTGAGCCGGCACGTTGTGTGGTTTGCAAACTACGGTTTCAGCCTGCAAAAAGGGGCGTTGACCACCCAGCAGAATCTATACAGGCAGCAATTTGTGACCGGACTTTCTTTCAATGTTGACAGCCTGTTTCCGCGGTGAGGAGTTAGAGCGATGAAAAGAACGCCTTCGAGCCTACAGGACTACATCGAGATAGCGGGCCGGCGCATGTGGTGGCTGCTGCTGCCCATGGTGTTCATTTCGCTGGCGGTTTTCTTTGGCAGCCTGTGGCTCCCTCGCTCGTATAGATCTGAGGCGACGATTATGATCGAGCCGCAGAAGGTGCCTGCCAACTACGTGCAGCCAACCATCTCTGAAGATGTGACCGACCGCCTTCAGGCAATCCGGCAGGAGATACTGAGCCGGGCGCGGCTGCGCAAGATCATCGCCGAATTCAACCTCTACAACTCGGCCAAGGGGAAGATGGCAGGTGACGAAGTCGTTGAGTTGATGCGCCATGATATCTCCGTTGAGGTTGTGACAAACCAACTCAACACGGACCGAGCGAAATCCGTGGCGGCTTTTAAGATTGCTTACTCCGGTGCCAATCCAGTGCTGGTGCAAAAGGTGACACGTAACCTGGCATCGCTGTTCATCGAGGAAAATCTAAAGGACCGCGAACAGGAATCTGAAGGGACCACCGATTTTCTGGACGGACAGTTGGAGAAGCTCAGGCAGTCCCTGCAGGAACAAGAAAAACGAATTCAGACCTTCAAGTCGGCGCACGCCGGCGAACTGCCGGAACAACAGATGCCCAGCCTGCAAATGCTCGGACAGTTGCAGAGCGTAGTGCAGGCAAACTCCGACGCAATCACGAGGGCGCAGCAGCAGCGTAGCTATCTCGCCTCGGTCATCGAGAGCATGAAGATGATCTCCACGCCGCAGAGCATGAAGTCATCCATGCAGCTTCAGTACGATAACAAGAACACGGAGCTGTTGAACGCCGAACAAAAATACAAGCCAACCCACCCGGACATTCTGAGGCTGAAGGCCGAAATGGCGGCGCTCAAGGTGGAGATCGATTCGGACAAGTCCAAGAGCTTGAGCGACGGTCATGGGCAGGCCACTTCCGACCAAATACAGGTGGAGATTGACGGCCTGGACAAGGAAGTCCTGAAGCGTACGGCCCGTCAATCCCAACTGGAGAAGGAAATTCAGCAGTTGCAGGGGCGCATGAGCGCATTGCCTCAAGTTGAGCAACAACTCGCGGAGCTCTCGCGCGACTACGACACCTCCCGCACGAGTTACCAGGCGCTGCTGTCGAAACGCAACAACTCCTCGGTCGCGGCGGAGATGGAGCGCCGGGCGCAAGGTGAGCAATTCCGCATTCTTGATCCGGCAAGTTATCCCGAGAAACCCTTTAAACCGAATCTGACGCAGATCGACATTCTCGGGCTGTTAGTTGGAGTCTTCGTGGGGTGCGGGCTCGCCATGCTGGTGGAATTGACCGACAGCGCTCTTCACAGCGAACGGGATCTGACGCATTCCATTTCCATTCCCGTGCTGGCTAGCCTGCCGTACGTATTAGACCCGAAGGAAAAGCGGCAGGCCATGAAGAGGCGATGGTTTATCACGGCAGCAACCTTTGGCTCAATTCTAATGACGGTCCTGTTGGCTTACGTGGAGCGCTCGGCCATCGCCACCGGGCTTGGATGGCGGTTCTAATGTATTTCAAACGCTTTGGCCTGCAGAAAAATCCGTTTCTGATGACCACCGCACCCGGCTGCGTTTACTACAGCGCCTCGCATTGCGAAGCGGTTGCGCAACTGCTCTACGCAGTGCGCGAGTGCAAGGGCATCGCACTCTTGGTGGGTGAAGCCGGAACCGGCAAGACCACGCTGCTGCACACCGTGCTGGATCTTATTCGGCCCGCCGGCGCGGTTGCCAGCACGATTCTCAATCCGATGATGGAAACAGCGCAGGAACTGCTCGTCACCGTACTCGGCGGCTTCAAGGTCAACGTAGGGCAACGGCCCGCGATGGAGTTGCTGGGTATGTTGTACGCGTTTCTTGAGGAACAGGCGAGGCTGGGACGCCGCGCGGTTCTGGTGGTCGATGAAGCGCAACAACTGACGAGCCGCACGCTGGAAAATCTGAGGCTGATCTCTAACCTGGAAAGTAATGGACAACGCATGATCCAGTTGATCCTGTCTGCGCAGCCGGAGATTCGCCGGGAGCTTTCCAGCGACCACCACGCTGCACTGCGGCAGCGCATTGTCGCGCGGTGCCAACTGGAGACTCTGCAACCCTCCGAAGTGTGGGACTACCTTGCGCTGCGCGTCGCAAATGCCGGCAGTGACGGGCGCATGATCTTCCAGCCGGAGGCGGTCGATGCGCTTGCCGAAGCGTCCTGCTGCGTTCCGCGCGTTATCAATGTTCTGGCCGACAACAGCCTGCTTGCTGCGTATTCAGCGGGGCAGGATACGGTGAATGCTGCACTGGTCGGGAGCGTCGCCCGTCATTTCGACTTATTGCCCACGACCGTAACCGCGCGAAAGGGTGCGCATGCCCGTACAGCAGATGAGCGCTCGCCAGAATCATGGAAGAAACTGGTCAGCGACTACAAGGGTTACCAGTTGCCGCAGGCGTTACGGGATTTTGCCAGCTCTCTTCAGTTTGACGGGCAAGCGGTGTAGGACAGGCACAAACGTTACGCATGATGGAGGTGAGCTCGCGTGGAGTATCTATACAAGGCCTTGAAGAGGGAAATTGGAGCGGATGACTCGGCGCCATCGCCTGTCGCGGTTATCGACGAACCGTGCGATGCGCAGGTGGTCGCTGTCCGCGCGATTGATCCGGTTCCCGCTTCGGCTGGCCGTGGCCGCACGGTTCCGTTTCCTGTGCGCACGGAGCGCCTGTATTCCTTGCGGGAAGAAAACATGGCCAAGGACCACCTTCACGCATTGGAACAGTACCGGGTGTTGCGTTCCCGCGTTCTGGAAATTATGCGAATGCAGAAGATGCGAACACTGATGGTGACCAGCGCGGTCAGCGGAGAATGCAAGACCACCACTTCGATCAATCTTGCGTTGGCTCTCAGCCAGGTGCAGGGGATCAAAGTCCTGCTGGTGGACACGGACTTACGAAAAGCGGGGATTGCAGATGTGCTCGGCATTCCTTATCAGACGGGCCTGCACGACTATCTGCACGCACCATCGCCGTTGCCTGACATTCTGTTGCAGTTGACGGATAGCCTGTACTTCATTCCCTCAGGAGGGGTGGACCAGAATTCGGCTGAACTGCTGCATTCGGAAAAGATGGTTGCGTTTGTAAACGAAGTGAAGAGTTGCTTTGATCTGGTCATCTTCGACACTCCGCCGCTCTTCCCGGTGGCCGATGCCCGAGTGATCGCCAACCTGGTGGATGCAGCATTGTTCTGCGTTCGCGCAGGAAGCACTTCGGAAACCATCGTGCAGGAGGCAGTTGCACTGATTCGCCCGAAGTTGATCGGAACCGTGCTCGCAGGCGCGGAAATTCGCCCTGGCGGCTGGTACTACTACTATTCCGGCTCATACGCGAAGGAGTGAAGCAATGCTGAGCGTACTAAACCGCTATGTTCCGGGCCGCGTGTTCGTGCTCCTGGTAGCGGAGAACACCCTGATCACGACCGGAATCTTCACGACCGCAACGGTTGTGTTGCATAGTTCCGCAAGAGCAGCGGCACAGGGCGGTGGGTTGTTTTTCAAGGGCTGGCTGATCTCTGCGATCTGCCAGATTACGTTCTACTACTTCAGTCTTTATGACCTGCGGGCCATCGAGTCGAAGTCGGCACTGCTGAGCCGGTTGCTAAGTGCGGTTGGAGTTTCCTGCTTGGCCCTGGCGGTGCTGGTCGCGATTTTCCCGCCAATTCGCCTGGGCATTGGCGTGTTGGAAGTTACGTTCGTGTGCATGGTTCTTATCATCCTTCTGGGCCGTCTATCGCTGGAGTGGGTCAATCGGTGGATCACCGCCGGAGAGCGCATTCTGCTGGTGGGCAATGGAAACATGGCTGTCTCGCTGGCGAGAGAAATCCGAGTGCGCTCGGATCTTCCGATCCGCCTCCTTGGGGCCGTAGCGGAGCCTGAGTTTCAGGAATCGATCCCGAACCTCGAACAACTCGGGGCGCTCGATGATCTGGAGCGCATCATTAAAGAGCAGCGGCCGGATCGAATTGTAATTGCATTGCGTGAGAGAAGGAAACGTCTTCCTGTTGAGGTGCTGTTGCGCGCGCGTTCGGTGGGCACTCACATCGAAGAGGCGGCAACGCTGTACGCAAAGCTGACCGGCAGAATCCCGGTTGAGACCATCTACCCCAGCACTCTTATTTATTCGGACGGATTCAGCAGACAGTCCAAGATCTGGCAATTTGGCACGCGCATTGGAAGCATTTTGTTAGCGCTCTTCGGGTTGGTGATTTCTGCTCCGGTGATGGCGATTACCGCGCTGTTGATTCGGCTGGAGTCCGCGGGACCGGTGTTCTACAGCCAGGAGCGAGTGGGAAAGGACGGAAAGCCGTTCAATATTCTGAAATTCCGCTCCATGCGCACGGATGCCGAACTCAATCTGAAACCGCAGTGGGCCTGCGACAATGATCCGCGCATTACGCGAGTCGGCAGCATCATCCGCAAGCTTCGCATCGACGAACTGCCGCAGTTCGTGAATATTTTGAAGGGCGAGATGAATTTTGTGGGGCCACGACCGGAGCGCCCATTCTTTGTACAGTTGCTGAGCGGAAAGATTCCTTACTATGACCTGCGTCATTCGGTCCCTCCCGGCGTAACAGGATGGGCGCAGGTTTCCTATCCCTACGGCGCAACCATCGAGGATGCAAAGAACAAACTCGAGTTCGATCTCTTCTACGCAAAAAACGCTTCTATCGCCTTTGACCTCGCCATCCTGTTTGAGACGGTGAAAACGGTTGTGCTGGGCAAGGGAAGATAGGGCAGGGAGATGATGATGACACGGCTGCGACATCTCGCGCATTTTCTGGTAGCGGCGGCGCTGTACTATTCCGGGGCGCTTGCAACTCGTTGTTGGCTGCACCGCCTTGGGACACGCCGTCCGGAAGTAGCCGTGCTTGGTTTGCACCGCATTCTGACCGCCGAACAGGCGTCGCTGGTTTCGTCGGAATCGGCAATGGTCGTCCTGCTTCCAACCTTCAGAAAGCTCTTGCAGATGCTGAGAGAGCAATTTCACGTTCTGAGTCTCTCCGATTTTCTGCGCGGAGATATTCCTCTTGGACCCAAGCCGAACTGCCTTCTCACCTTCGACGACGCCTGGCGCGACACATATGAGAATGCCTACCCGGCTCTGCAGAAGGCTGGCCTCTCAGCAGCCGTGTTCGTACCAACCGGGCTAGTTGGCGGCGAAGAGTTCTTCTGGGTGGAGCGCCTGAGCGCGCTGTGGAAGAGTTGCGGGAGGAACTACAAAGAACTCGGCCGCGCGCTTGGAAGAGAGCTTGACCAGGCGCCGGTTGAGACGCTGGAGGCGTCGATTACTCTGCTAAAGAGTGTGCCCGCCGTCAGGCGCGATTCTATCTTGCAGCTGCTGGCCCTTCAATTTTCAAGCGACACTCCCAATGCAATCGACATGTTTATGAGTTGGGATCAACTGCTGGAGATGTCGCCGGTTGTGGAAGCCGCCAGTCACACCGTGCATCACGTGTTACTTGACCAGGAAGACGAAGCAGTTGCAAGGCGGGAGTTAGCGGAGAGCCGGGAGACGCTGAGGATCAGGACTGGAAGAGAACAGAGAGCGTTCGCTTATCCGAGCGGAAGCTTCAATGAGCGGGTTCGCGGATGGGTGGCGGACGCAGGATACTTGTGGGCATTCACGGTCCGTGCTGGCATCTACGGCGTTGGGCATGACCCACTTACTGTGCCGAGGACCTTGCTACAGGAAGGTAATATCACGAGTCCGTGGGGAAGCTTCTCGCCTGCGATGTTCCACTTCCGGCTAACCGGATGGCGGTGAGGAAACGATGAAAGTATTCGTCACTGACGGCAATCTGCGCTCGACCCTTGCGGTTGTGCGCTCGCTGGGGCGCGCCGGTGTTTTTGTGGGAACAGGGAATGATGAGCCGGGAATGATTGCGGGGGAGTCGAAGTATTGCCGCGAAAAACTGCTCTATCCCTCTCCAATGCTCGAACCGGAGCGCTTCCAGACCTTTATTCGCGAACAGCTTCCGGCGCGCGGATATACGCATCTGTTGGCGACCTCCGATGTCACGGTGCAGCTCGTCGCTTCGCTTAAGCATCTTCTTGCGCCTGCGATTTGCACAATGGTGGAGGATGCGGATGCGCTCTCGTTTGTTCAGGACAAGGCAGCAATGCTTGAACTTGCCGAACGGATCAAGCTAGGCGCACCCCGCTCCGTTACGGCTTGT
>Ga0181531_10002817_pt1 | contig 10767 bp, 9 predicted proteins | sample PEATcosm2014_Bin_38_FD_119743 | JGI IMG/M metagenome (GOLD analysis project Ga0181531, IMG submission 119743) | Peatland microbial communities from MTU Mesocosm Facility, Houghton, MI, USA - PEATcosm2014_Bin11_10_metaG | ecosystem: Environmental > Terrestrial > Soil > Wetlands > Peat | place... | reverse complement strand
TTCCGAGGACGAGAAGCGCGTTGCGAACGAGGCGATTGCGGCGGTCAAGACTGCGATCGCGGGCGACGACAAGGATGATATCGAGCGCAAGACTCAGGCACTCGACCAGGCATCGGCAGCTATACTGCAGAAGACTTATGATCAGTCGGCGGCGGGCGCGGCGGGCGCGGCGGGCGCGGCGGGCGGTGAGGGCGCCGGCGCGGGTGCGCATGCGGAAGCCAAGAAAGACGACGTGCTCGATGCGGAATTTGAAGAAGTGAAGGAAAGCGATCGCAAGAAGGCTTGACGCCTTGGCTTGAGTGAGGTCGATCGAATCCCAAATACACCGCCGGCGCTGCCGGCGGTTTTTTGTATGGATGTGTAATGTCGAAGCCGGATTTCTACAAGCTCCTCGAACTGCCCCGCAATGCGTCCGAGGCCGATATCAAGAAGGCCTATCGGCGCCTCGCGATGAAATACCATCCGGATCGCAATCCCGACGACCCGGCCGCAGAACACCGATTCAAAGAGGCCAAAGAGGCCTACGAGGTGCTGACCGATCCGCAGAAGCGCGCTGCCTACGATCAGTTCGGACACGCCGGACTGCAAGGAGGTCGCGGCGGCTTCAGCGGTGCCGATGCGTTCGGTGACATCTTCGGTGAGATGTTCGGGGACATTTTCTCCGGCGGCGGCCGTAGCCGCTCGCAGGTATTTCGCGGTGCGGATCTGCGCTATGAACTCGAGCTCGATCTGGAGCAGGCGGTGTTCGGCACCGAAACCGAAATTCGCATCCCGACGCTCGCGGAGTGCAAAACCTGCGGCGGATCAGGCGCCGCCAAGGGCTCGACGCCCAAAACCTGCGACACCTGCAATGGGCACGGCCAAGTGCGCGTGCAGCAATCCATCTTCACGATCCAACAGCCCTGCCCGCGCTGCAAGGGGCGCGGCAAGATCATCAGCAATCCCTGCGATTCCTGTTTCGGCCAAGGCCGGGTCCGCCAGGAGAAGACGCTGGCCGTGACGGTGCCGGCGGGTGTCGACAACGGCGATCGCATTCGCTTGAGCGGCGAGGGTGAGGTGGGTCGCAACGGTGGTCCGACCGGCGATTTGTACGTCGAGATCCGGGTCCGCGAGCACGCGATTTTCGAGCGCGAAGGCAGCAATTTGTCGTGTGAAGTGCCGATCAGCTTTACGACCGCCGCCTTGGGCGGCGCGGTCGAGGTGCCCACGCTCGATGGCGAGGTCGTGCTCAAGATTCCCGCCGAGACGCAGTCCGGGCGGGTGTTTCGCGTGCGCGAGAAAGGGGTCGTGCCGGTGCGCGGCGGATCTTCGGGCGACCTCTTCTGTCGCGTGGTCATCGAGACTCCGGTCGGCTTGGAGGCCGAGCAGAAAGAGATGCTGCGCAAGTTCGAGGCGTCGCTGTCGCACGGCAGCCATAAACCCAAAGAGAAGACCTTCTTCGAGGGCGTGAAGAAGTTCTTCACCGGCGCCGTGGACTGACGGCGATGAGCCCCCCGCACCAGCTCGTGATTTTCGGCGCAACGGGCCGCATGGGCCGGTCACTGGTGCACGCCTTGGCCGAGAACCCGCGCTTCGCGCTGAAGGGCGCGGTTGCCTCGCCGTCGAGCGCCGGCCTCGGCAAGAGCCCGTTTGGCGCCGGCACCGCGGGTGGCGTCGTGATCACCGACGACGCGCAGCGCGCGCTCGCAGGAGCCACGCTCGCGATCGACTTCAGTCTGCCGCAAGCGGTCGGCGCACACGCCTGTGCCTGCGCCGAGGCCGGCGTGCCGCTGCTGGTCGGCGCGACCGGATTGGACGCGGCGGCGCTCGCGAGCGTCGAGAGCGCGGCGCGGCGCATCGCGGTACTGCTGGCGCCGAACACGAGCATCGGGGTGGCGGTTGTCGCCAAATTGGTGGCACTTGCGGCCGAGGCGCTGGGGCCCGGCTATGACGTCGAGATCCTCGAGGCGCATCACCGCATGAAGCGTGACGCGCCCTCCGGCACGGCGCTGCGGCTGGGCGAGACCGTGGCGCGCGTTCGCGGCAGGACATTGGATCGGAGCGCGGTTTACGACCGGCACGGCCAAACGGGTCCGCGCGAGCCGGGCAGCATCGGCTTTTCGGTCGTTCGGGCCGGCGACATCGTCGGCGAACACACGGTGCTGTTTGCCGCTGAGGGGGAGCGCATCGAGATCACGCATCGCGCAACCGATCGGCTCGGCTTCGCCCGGGGTGCGCTACGGGCAGCCGAGTGGCTGATCGGCAGGCCCGCGGGCTTGTATCGCATGGAGGATCTGGTCGGCCCATAGCGAAGGCCATAGACAGGCATCGTGCGCATCGTTAATATTCGCGCCCGGAATCTGATAGCTGTTCAAACCATAAAGCGGGAGGCTGTTCTGACGAGCGCCTCCCGCTTTGCGCATCTACGGAATGCTCCGTAGCGCAAAGCGAGGAACCGGAGTGTCGACACCTGCAGTGCTAGCTCTCGAAGATGGCACCGTGTTTCGAGGCGTCTCTGTCGGCGCGAAAGGAAACACGACGGGTGAGGTGGTATTCAATACGGCGATGACCGGCTATGAGGAGATCCTCACCGACCCGTCGTATTGCCGTCAAATCGTGACGCTCACGTATCCTCACGTCGGCAACACCGGTACGACGCCTGAGGATTTGGAATCGGCCCAGGTTTATTCGGCCGGACTCGTGATTCGCGACTTGCCGCTGCTGTATTCGAATTGGCGAGCAACCGAATCGCTCTCGAGTTTCTTGGTTCGCTGCAAGGTCGTCGCGATTGCGGAAATCGACACCCGTAAGCTCACGCGCCTGCTGCGCGAGAAAGGCGCGCTCTCCGGTTGCATCATGACCGGCGAGACGATCGACGAAGCGAATGCGATCCGCGCCGCGAAGAAGTTTCCAGGATTGAAGGGCATGGATCTGGCCAAGGCGGTGACCACCAAACGCATGTACCAGTGGAACGATGGTCCCGTCTGGAACTCGCCGCTCAAGGCGCCGCGTCCACAGAGTCGCCTGCACGTCGTCGCCTACGACTTCGGCATCAAGCGCAACATTCTGCGGATCCTCTCGGAGCATGGCTGTCGGATGACGGTAGTCCCCGCACAAACTCCGGCAGATCAAGTACTTGCAATGAATCCTGATGGTATTTTCTTATCCAATGGACCGGGCGACCCCGAGCCTTGTGATTACGCGATCGAAGCGATTCGGCGGTTTCTCGAGACCGAACTGCCGATCTTCGGTATTTGCCTGGGTCACCAATTGCTCGGTCTGGCGAGCGGCGCGAAGACCATCAAAATGAAGTTCGGCCATCATGGTGCCAATCATCCGGTGCTCGAAATCGATTCGGGACGGGTGTTCATTTCGAGCCAAAACCATGGCTTCTCGGTCGACGAATCGACGCTGCCGCCGACGCTGCGGGCGACTCACCGCTCGCTATTCGACGGATCGCTGCAGGGTCTTGCACGCACCGACAAGCCGGCGTTCAGTTTTCAGGGGCACCCCGAGGCGAGCCCGGGTCCGCATGAATTAAAGCTGCTGTTCGAGCATTTCATGTATCTGATGGTCAAGCGCGTGCAGGCCAACTCGCGGACTCGCCTACCGATCAAACAAAAATCGGCTGAGAGTTAGGCCGTGCCGAAACGTACCGATATCGACACGATCCTGATCATCGGCGCCGGCCCCATCATCATCGGCCAGGCTTGCGAGTTCGACTATTCTGGAGCTCAAGCCTGTAAAGCATTGAAAGAAGAGGGTTACCGGGTCGTCCTCGTGAATTCGAATCCGGCGACCATCATGACCGATCCGGAGATGGCCGATGCGGTCTACATCGAACCGATCAACTGGCGCACGATCGCGCGCATCATCGAAAAAGAGCGGCCGCAGGCCTTGCTGCCGACCATGGGCGGTCAGACGGCACTGAACACGGCGCTCGACCTCGCGCGTGAAGGCGTGCTCGATAAATTCAACGTCGAACTGATCGGCGCGTCGAAGCGCGCCATCGACATGGCCGAGGATCGGGAACTGTTTCGCCGCGCGATGTCGGAGATCGGACTTGCGACCGCGCGGGCGCGCATCGCGCACAGCATGGAGGAGGCGCTCGCGGTTCAATCCGAGATCGGCTTTCCGACCGTGATTCGGCCTTCCTTTACGCTCGGCGGCAGCGGCGGCGGCATCGCGTACAACCGCGAGGAATTCGAGGCGATCGTCGGACGCGGGCTCGATGCCTCGCCGACCAACGAGGTGTTGCTCGAGGAGTCGGTCGTCGGCTGGAAAGAATTCGAGATGGAGGTCGTGCGCGACCGCAACGACAACTGCATCATCATCTGCGCGATCGAGAACATCGATCCGATGGGTGTGCACACGGGGGATTCCATCACGGTCGCCCCCGCGCAAACCCTGACCGACAAGGAGTATCAGCGGCTGCGCGATGCTTCGATCGCGGTGCTGCGCAAGATCGGCGTGGACACGGGCGGTTCGAACGTCCAATTCGCGATCAATCCCGACGACGGCAGGGTGCTGGTCATCGAGATGAATCCGCGCGTATCCCGTTCCTCGGCGCTCGCCTCGAAGGCGACCGGTTTTCCGATCGCGAAGGTCGCGGCCAAGCTTGCGGTAGGTTACACGCTCGACGAATTGAAAAACGAGATCACCGGCGGGGCGACACCGGCCGCCTTCGAACCATCAATCGATTACGTGGTGACCAAAATCCCGCGTTTCACGTTCGAGAAGTTCCCCGGTGCCAACACGCGCCTGACGACGCAGATGAAATCCGTCGGCGAAGCGATGGCGATCGGGCGTACCTTCCAGGAATCGATGCAGAAGGCGCTGCGCAGCCTCGAGACGGGCCTCGACGGGTTCGACGAGCAGATGACGCTGCCTCTCAACGAGGAGGCTGCGACCCAGCTCGCTTATGAGCTGCGCTGGCCGGGACCGAACCGGATTCTCTATGTCGCCGACGCATTCCGGGCCGGATGGACGCGCGCGCAAGTGTTCGAGGCAACCGGTATCGATCCCTGGTTCCTCGCACAGATCGAGGATTTGCTGCGCGAGGAAGCGCAGCTGCGCGAGCAAGGGTTCGACAGCCTCGACCACGCGCGCATGCGCGCGCTGAAGCGCAAGGGCTTTGCGGATGCGCGGATCGGCGCCCTGACCGGTCGCGACGATGCGACCGTGCGCGCGAAGCGCCGCAAGCTCGGCATCCATCCGGTCTACAAACGCGTCGATACCTGTGCCGCCGAATTCGCGACCTCAACGGCCTACCTCTATTCGACTTACGAAGAAGAGTGCGAGGCGAATCCAACAAATCGTCGAAAAATCATGATATTAGGAGGAGGTCCTAATAGAATAGGTCAGGGAATAGAATTCGATTATTGCTGCGTCCACGCCGCGATGGCGCTGCGCGAGGACGGTTTCGAGACGATCATGGTCAATTGCAATCCGGAAACCGTCTCGACCGATTACGACACGTCCGACCGGCTCTATTTCGAACCGCTGACGTTCGAAGACGTCATGGAAATCATCGAGAAGGAAAAACCCGAGGGCGTGATCGTCCAGTTCGGCGGCCAGACGCCGCTCAAGCTGTCGCGGGCGATTGCCGCGGCCGGCGGCCCGATCATCGGCACGACGCCCGATAGCATCGATGTCGCCGAGGATCGGGAGCGCTTTCAGAAATTGGTGGCGACACTCAAGCTCAAACAACCGGCCAACGCGACGGCGCGCGCCGAGGAGCAGGCGGTGCTGCTCGCGCGCGACGTGGGATTCCCGCTGGTCGTGCGCCCGAGCTACGTGCTCGGCGGGCGCGCAATGGAGGTCGTCTTCAACGAGGACGATTTGCGCCAGTACATGCTCGACGCGGTCAAGGTTTCGAACGACAGCCCGGTATTGCTCGACCGCTTTCTCGATCTCGCGATCGAGGTCGACGTCGATGCGGTCAGCGACGGCGAAGATGTGCTGATCGGCGGCATCATGGAGCACATCGAACAGGCCGGGGTCCACTCCGGCGATTCGGGCTGCTCGCTGCCGCCGAACGGCTTGTCGAAAGAGATCCAGGACGAGCTGCGCGTTCAAACGCGCAAGCTCGCCAAGGCGCTGAACGTCGTCGGCCTGATGAACATCCAGTTCGCGATTCAAAGCGGCGTCATTTATATCCTCGAAGTCAACCCGCGCGCCTCGCGAACCGTGCCGTTCGTCTCCAAGGCGACCGGCGTGCCGCTCGCCAAGGTTGCGGCCAGGGTCATGACCGGCAAAACGCTCGCGATGCAGGGCCGCACCGTGGAGCGCATCCCGCCGTATTTTTCGGTCAAGGAAGCGGTGTTCCCGTTCATCAAGTTCCCCGAGGCCGACCCGATTCTGGGCCCCGAAATGAAATCCACGGGCGAGGTCATGGGCACCGGACACACGTTTGGCGAGGCCTATGCGAAAGCGCAGGCGGCGTCCGGAGTCATATTGCCGACGCGCGGACTATGCTTCATCAGCGTGCGGGATCGGGACAAGCCGGCGGCCGTGCCGCTCGCCCGCATGCTCATCGAGCGCGGCTTCGAAATCGCCGCGACCGGCGGTACTGCGCAAAGTCTCGAAGAGTCTGGCATCATCTGCCGGCGCGTCAACAAAGTGCGCGAAGGCCGGCCGCACGTGGTCGACATGATCAAAAACGACGAGATTGCGCTCATCGTGAACACCACCGAAGGCAAGCAGGCGGTGCGCGAGTCGCGGTCGATCCGGCGCGAAGCGGTCGCTCGCAGGGTGACTTACTACACAACAGTGGCGGCGGCGCGGGCCACCTGCGATGCGCTCGATCACCTCGGCGACAGTGACGTGAATCGTCTCCAAGATTTGCACAAGGAATTGCTGGCGTGAAGCGAACTCCGATGACACTGCGCGGCGCCGAGCGGCTCCGTGCAGAATTGAAGAAACTCAAGAGCCATGACCGGCCGACCGTGATCAAGGCGATCGCGGAAGCGCGTGCGCACGGTGATTTGAGCGAAAACGCCGAGTATCACGCGGCGCGCGAACAGCAAAGCTTCATCGAAGGGCGCATCAACGAGATCGAGCACCGGCTGTCGAGTTCCGAAGTCATCGATGTGACCACGCTGGTCGCGAGCGGGCGCGTCGTATTCGGCGCGACCATCGAGCTCGAAGACCAAGACGGCGGCAGCAAGGTCCAATATCAACTCGTCGGCGACGACGAGGCCGACATCAAGCATGGGCTGCTGTCGGTCTCCTCGCCGATCGCCCGCGCGTTGATCGGTAAGTCCGAGGGCGACGTCGTCGATGTCACCACACCGGGCGGGACGCGCAGCTACGAGATCGTCTCGGTGCGCTACGTGTGAGGCAGGTCCAAAACGCGTACCGCGTGCTCGTCGTGCTCATGGCCGGCAGTCTGTGGTCCGCGGCGCTGATCGTCGCGCCGACGCTTTTTTACGAGCAGCCCGACCGGCAGCTCGCGGGCCAGCTGGCCGGGCACATATTCAGCATCGAAACGTATCTGGCGATTGCGGTGGCGCTGGTGGGCTTGCTGTTGCCGGGGCGCACGAAAATGGTGCCTGCCTATCTGGCGGCCGCGATGCTTGCAGTCAATGAATGGGTTTTGCGGCCGATGATGGGCCAGGCGCGCCTGCATGGCGCGAGCTACGGTCTCGGCTTCGGCGCCTGGCACGGGGTGTCGTTCCTGCTATACCTGGTCGCCGCTTTCGCGGTACTGGTATTAGTCTGGAAGAATGATTTTCGATAGATCCGGGCGCCGCCGGTAGAACACCCCGACATGCCCGACGCGCTGCACGATTTCGCTCGCGGTCCGGTCTGCGAGTGACGCGAGGGCGGCGTTGCGGACGTCCCGATCGCCCACGCGAGCGCTGACTTTGACCAACTCATGGTCGTTCAGGGCTCGCTCGAGCTCGTTGGCGACCGCATCGGTAAGGCCCGCATTGCCGAGCATGACGATCGGACTGAGCGGATGCGCCAAGCGGCGTAGGTGTTTCCGTTGTTTTTCGTTGAGTGGCATGGCGCCAGTATAAAGTACCCGGTAAAGATCCAATGCCCAAACGTTCCAAGAGCAGCTCCCGGTGGCTGGCCGAACACGCCAACGACGAGTTCGTGAAGCGGGCGCAGCGCGAAGGCTGGCGCTCACGCGCCGTATTCAAGCTCGAGGAGATCCAGCAGCGCGAACGGCTGTTGCGGCCCGGTATCCGCTGCGTCGACCTGGGGGCGGCCCCCGGTGGCTGGAGCCAGTACGCAGCACGGATCGTGGGCGCCAGCAGCCGGATCGTTGCAACCGATATCTTGCCGATGGATGCGATCCCGGGCGTCGAATTCGTCCAAGGGGACTTTCGCGAGGCGGCAGTCCTGGACGAGGTCCTGCGGCGGGTCGGGGATAGCAAAGTCGACCTTGTTTTGTCGGATATGGCCCCCAACATGGCTGGAATCGATGCCGTGGACCAGCCGCGGTCGATGTTCCTAGCGGAGCTTGCGTTCGAGTTCGCCGACCGCGTATTGGCACCCGGCGGGGATATTTTGGTGAAGCTGTTCCAAGGCGAGGGGTTTGATCAGATCATCCGGGATGCGCGCCTGCGCTATGGCAGGGTGGTGACCAAAAAGCCGAAGGCGTCACGAACCCGCAGTCCCGAGATCTATCTGTTGGCGCGGCAGTTTGGGATGGTGTAACGTCGGGAACGCCCGTCAGGCTTTTTTGTCGTATTTTGAACACGACTGTAGGTGAAACTTGAACGATCTGACGAAACAAATCCTTCTGTGGGTCGCGCTCGCGGTGATTCTGCTCGCAATATTCAGCCAGTTCGGCATGCGTTCGGGCCAGCCGGCGACGATCGACTATTCGCAATTCTTGAGCGAAGTGAAGAGCAGCAATATCGAATCCGTGACGCTCAAGGGCGAAATCATCGAAGGTAAGCGCCGATCGGGCGATTCGTTCGTGACCTACAACCCGGAGACCGGCAACGGCGCGTTGATCGGGCTGCTGCAATCGCAGGGCGTGAAGTTTCGCGGCGAGCCGCCCAAGCAGCAATCGGTACTCGTCCAGTTGTTGATCTCCGCGTTTCCAATTCTGATCCTCATCGGATTCTGGGCCTACTTCATGCGCCAGATGCAGGGTGCATCCGGCGGCCGCGGCGCGATGTCTTTCGGCAAGAGCCGCGCACGCTTGCTCGGCGAAGACCAGGTCAACGTGACCTTTGCGGATGTCGCAGGCGTCGAGGAGGCGAAGCAGGAAGTCGTCGAAATCGTCGACTTTTTGAAGGATCCCGGCAAATTTCAGAAGCTCGGCGGAAAGATTCCGAAGGGCGTGCTCATGGTCGGCTCGCCGGGAACCGGCAAGACACTGCTCGCCCGCGCGATCGCCGGCGAAGCCAAAGTGCCGTTCTTCACGATCTCGGGTTCGGATTTCGTCGAAATGTTCGTCGGTGTCGGCGCGTCGCGCGTGCGCGACATGTTCGAGCAGGCGAAGAAGCATGCGCCTTGCATCATCTTCATCGACGAAATCGATGCGGTCGGCCGGCATCGCGGCGCGGGCTTGGGCGGCGGGCATGACGAACGCGAGCAGACGCTGAACCAATTGCTGGTCGAAATGGACGGGTTCGAGGGTAACGAGGGCATCATCGTGATCGCCGCGACCAATCGCCCGGACGTGCTCGACCCGGCGCTGCTGCGTCCGGGCCGCTTCGACCGCCAGGTCGTCGTACCGCTGCCCGATGTGCGCGGCCGTGAACAGATTCTCAAGGTGCACATGCGCAAGGTGCCGCTCGGCGATAACGTCAAGCCCTCGGTGATTGCGCGCGGCACGCCTGGCTTTTCGGGCGCGGATCTCGCAAACCTGGTCAACGAAGCGGCGCTGTTCGCCGCGCGCGGCAACAAGCGATCGGTCACGATGGAGGAGTTCGAGCGCGCCAAGGACAAGATCATGATGGGCGCCGAACGGCGGTCGATGGTCATGACCGAGGAAGAGAAGCGCAACACGGCCTATCATGAAGCCGGCCATGCAATCGTGGGACTGAGCGTTCCCGAGCACGATCCGGTATACAAAGTCACGATCATTCCTCGCGGCCGCGCACTCGGCGTCACGATGTTCCTGCCGGAAGGGGATCGCTATAGCACCAGCAAGCGCCGGCTCGAGAGCCGGATCGCGACGCTGTTCGGCGGCCGCGTCGCCGAGGAACTCGTGTTCGGCGCCGATGCAGTCACGACCGGCGCCTCGAACGACATCGAACGAGCCACCGAACTTGCGCGCAACATGGTCACGCGCTGGGGACTGTCGGACCGACTGGGGCCGCAGACCTACAGCGAAGAGTCCGGCGAGGTTTTTCTCGGCCGCAGCGTGACCCAGCACAAGCAGGTCTCCGACGTCACCGCGCACGTGATCGACGAAGAAGTACGCCATGTCATCGACAGCAATTACCAGCGCGCTTACAACATCATCAAGACCAATATGGACAAATTGGAAGCGATGTCGGCCGCGCTCATCAAATACGAGACGATCGACGAGGAACAGATCAAGGACATCATGGAGGGCAAGACTCCCCGTCCGCCCCGCGATTGGGACGACACACCGTCGCCCACGCCGCGAGGACCCTCGGCTGAAAAGCCCACGACGCCGCTGGTCAGTCCCGCCGGCCAGCACTGAGGCGAAGCGCCGAGCTGCGGATCCCCATGAGGCCGGCGGCCTGAACTGCCGGCCTTCATTTTATCGGCACAGATGATCTGGCGCTGTCGACATCGAATCCTGGACCTCGGCCATCCAATCGTCATGGGCGTGCTCAATGCGACGCCGGA